>Ga0308172_1000093_pt1 | contig 182160 bp, 173 predicted proteins | sample PhyGR2_FD_202134 | JGI IMG/M metagenome (GOLD analysis project Ga0308172, IMG submission 202134) | Phyllosphere microbial communities from UC Gill Tract Community Farm, Albany, California, United States - DLSLSG.R2 | ecosystem: Host-associated > Plants > Phyllosphere > Unclassified | place... | reverse complement strand
CGGCCGCCTTAAGGACTGGAGGCGCGTCGCTACCCGCTACGATCGCTGCCCCACGGCCTTCTTCTCCGCCGTCGCTCTCGCTGCCACCGTTATCTTCTGGCTGTGATCAACGAGTCCTGACCCTAGCGCTTTACGGCATTTTGGAATGTTTGCCCTCACCCTATCTACATGATTACAGGGTCATAGCAAAGGAGCGACCATGGCGGACGAAGCCGTAAACGCAAATGCCGTAGAGTTGGCAACGGACCTGACTATAGCTTGGTTGGGTAACCCCAACACCCGCACCCCTGCCGATGAGGTTCCCGCCTTCCTTGGCAAGATGCACGAAACGGTTTCAGCATTGCTTGGTGGAACGACACAACAGGTCGAGGTAGAAGCCCCGGTTGAATACACCCCTGCTGTATCGGTGCGGAAATCGCTGGCATCCAAGGATCACATTATTTCGCTGATCGACGGCAAGCCCTACAAGACGCTGCGCCGTCATCTCGCCACCAACGGTCTGACCCCGGAGGAATATCGGGATCGCTATGGCCTTAAGGCTGATTACCCGATGGTGTCCGAAACCTATTCGGAAAGCCGTCGCGCCATGGCGAAGAAGATTGGTCTTGGTCGTAAGCCCGGTCAAAGCCCGAAGGCAGAGCAAGCTAATAAGGCGGGTACTAAGCCCGCTCGTAAGGGCAAGTCGATTTCGGATGCTAAGGCCGCTGCCCAAGCGCATTTGGGTACATCGGGCGAATAGCACGGAGGGGGGCGGGATTGTTCCCGCCCTTTCGATCTCATCAGGCGGCGTTGGCGACCATACAATACCGTTTGACCGTTGCGGTCGACATACCAAAATGTGCTGCCGTCTTGGCAATGCTAGCGGCATTGTCCCTACGCCATGTCACAACGGCATCCCGATCATGAACAAATGGGCGACCAAGGCCCGCTTTGCCACGATGGGTCTTGCCAGTCAGGGCCAAGGAGGCTTTGGCTGCGGTTCGACCAGCATCGCAGCGCTCCTTGATCCTCTGCCGTTCCATATCTGCCATTTGGGCCAGCACAGCTACTACAAGCTCGCCTACGCCCCGTCCGATAGGACCAAGGCCCCGAACGTCTACGGTGACGCCCTTATCAAGCAACTTGCGAATGACACTTTGAACGTCGAGGGCATCACGGCCTAGCCGATCAATCGAATAAACGCAGATTTGGTCGCCTTCACGTACATAAGAAAGCAAAGCGCCAAAGCCGGGGCGGTCAGCAGCCAGGACCGCACCCGATACGCCTTCATCCACAAACTCTTTGTCAAACGAACCATCGAAAGCTTGGCGCTGTGCTTCGACGCTCTGATCCGATGTCGAACAACGCAGATAAAGAATCCTTGCCACACCACCCTCCGAGTCGCTCACAAGATACCCATAGGCTTATGATCTATTCATATGTGCCGATCAAGTATCTTATGAGCTACTTCTAACCCTATCCGTCGGTATGGCCTCTGGCTTAGAACTTACGAGCCTAGATGGGGGTCATGTTCATCGTGGTCGGATCATCCATAGATAGATTATCCAACTGCATATCGCCGCCATCGTCAGAGCTAGCGGCGTCGGCTTCCGTATCGCTCGGTTGATAGCGATTGTACTGGTGCATGGCCCGCTGTTCGATTTGTCTGCATGTCATACGGTGACTCATGGCGTACCGCCCCGCCCGAGCAAATTCGTCGCCAAGGTTTGGATTGTCGTAGCGGTCACCGGACTCGACCGTGACGATGAAGCCCCCGCCCACAGCTTGAGCTAAGAACCGGCGGTTACCTGTCATACCGCCCATGCTGTTTCGAGAATTTACATAGCCAGCGACATAGAGGAGCTTACCGTCTTCCTCACATCGATCGACGCTAGAAAAGATAGCTGACGCGGGGTCGACAAGGTGCTCCCTAACGTCCCGCTTAGCGCGCTCTAAGCTGCTAGAATACCAAGCGGCATATCCGCCACCCCCAGCGATTAGAACCGCTGCTATGCCGCCTACAACGAATGATTTTCGCATATTGCCCCCATGACCAACTTGGAGGCTACCCGGTCTAAAGCCGGGTGTTAGGAACCCGGAGAAACCCCACGGGCGCATGTGCCTTTACCGTTGCCGGTTGGACATACGCACATGCCACCCGGCCACACATCTGCGACCGGCTGGTTTCTCTCGGAGGTTCCTACGCCTCACGCCCGGAATATGCCGAAGCGCCCGCTCTAGGTGCCAAAGGCTATCAGCGTAGGCAAGTAGACAGATCAAAACATGCGAACATTCGTCTACTCGGGTCTGTATCGCAGTGCGCTATTAGTTGCCCGAATCTCCGATATGGATGCTTGAGACCCTTGCTCTTGATCCAGTTGGCATGTTAGCCATCTGATATAAGGGGAGAAAGCCATGTCAACGCGCATAGCCATGTTCAACCATAAGGGTGGGACAGGAAAGACGATATCAACGTACAATATCGGATGGAAGCTTACGCAGCATGGTCACCGAGTTTTATTGGTAGACGGAGACTCGCAAGTTAATCTGACTGCGCTAGTACTCGGATTTGATAGATTTGATGAGTATTACGAAAAAGAGGAAACGCGCTTAAAAAATATAAAAGACGCGTTGTCCCCTGTCTTCGAAGGTAGGCCAGCCGCTTTAGAGGCCTTTGATTGCCCTCACGCCCTTCGGAATGACAAGCTTTATATTCTTCCTGGGCATGCCGATCTCGCCGCTTACGAGGGTCAAATTAGCTTGGCGCAGGAGACGGGCGGTTCCCTGTCTGTGCTTAAAAATCTACCAGGAGCCTTGCAGGCTTTTATCAGTCTAATCGAAGATAAGCATAATATAGATTACACTATAATTGATTTGAACCCTGGGTTGGGGGCTATTAATCAGAATTTTTTTATGGCTTCCGATGCTTTTATTGTGCCGACCAATCCTGATCCATTTTCCTTGATGGCAATTGGTACTCTAGCTGGTCATCTTACCCGTTGGATAAATTGGAAGCATAACAATATACAAAAGTTTGCTGATGCGGACTATCCATTGCGGCCTTCGGTTCCCGTTTTTCTTGGGACCCTAAATTCTCGATTTAATAAGCATGCTAGCAAAGCCGCTAGAAAATTTGATCAGCGTATTAAGCAAATTGATAAAAAAGTAGAAGAAACGCTAGTGCCTGCGCTTCGAGATAGTGGCATGACGGCAAAAGAAATGTGTTATGTCGAAGCTTTTAATGAATCCAAAGACAGGCTGACGGCTGATAACACCGGGATTTACGCTCTTGCTAGAATTCCAGATTTTCAGGCTCTAATACACACAGCAAATCTCGTAGAGAAGCCAATTTTTGAAATAACCGAAGAAGATTTGTTAGTAGATGATATACGGGGGGCGGTTAAGGAAAGTGCAATTCCGAATATCGAATCCTTTGAAAAAATATATGACGTCATAGCAACGAAAGTTCAAAGGTTGGTTGGTGATGACTGTCGCTCATGATAGCTTTAAAAGCCACATATCACAAAGTAGGGATGCTATTGAGATATATGAATATCTCAAGCCAAAGGGATATCATGCTGACTTTGGTCTAAGGTTTGTTTGGGTTTCGGTTGTATCTGCTCTGGATCACTATATATCACAGCTTATAGTTGAAAGAGCTACCGAGCATTTTGCTACCGGGACGCCATTTAGCGCAAAGCTATTAAATGACAGTGTTCCAATATCGGGGCTAATGAAGCTGTACAGCGCTAACTCTTTGCAAGCCGTCTTGGAATTTCGGACCCTAATATCTCAAAATGTCCGCTTTAGGACATTTCAAAAGGCTGACGATATAGCTGACGGCTTGGCAATGATATGGAATGAAAGTCAAAAGTGGAGTAAGATATCTTCACTTTTGGGGATAAAAGATAAAAATGCACGATACAAATTGAATAGCATTGCTTACCGGCGTGATCTAATCGTTCATAACGCTGATTATGATGAGTCGAGCGGTAATTTGACAGACTGTAAAGTCGAGGATGCCAAAGAGGTAGTGAACTACGTCAGTCGTGTTGTTGAAGCTATAGACCATCTTGTAAAGTGATGGCAGTGTAGTTCGATTATAAATACTACTGTATAAACTTGATAATTTATTATAGGTATCGGTTCCGCGTTTGACTTGTTGATATCAAATGTGGGGCAAGGTATAGGTATTGGTGTCTCTGTGTCAGGCTTGTTTTGCCTTTACAGGCCATTGTGCTGGCTTGGTTTGCCAGCCGATTAAGCTACACATCCGTGCCACAGAATGGTCATTGTCCAATGCCCCGGTACTGGGTTAAAAAGCCACCGGGGTAAGAAAAAAAGGTGAACTAACAATTAGATAGGATTGAGGTCGTGTTGCCGCGCTGCCCTCCGAAGGCAGAGGCCACAGGTTCGAATCCTGTCGGGTGCGCCATCGAACATTTCTAATTGATCGCCTGACCGGTGCCGTTGCGCATCGCGTGCGGGGCTGGGCCGCTGGGGCTTTTGCCGTGGGGGTGGTGCGGTGTACGGAACGGGGCAAGGGCTCCGTCAGCGAGTCGTCGTGCTCGGGCGTGCCCGGCCATCCGGGATAGAGGCTGCCGCGTGACGATCATCTCCGCCCCCACCGACTATCGGGAGGCCGCGCGCCGGCGGCTGCCGCCGTTCCTGTTCCACTATATCGACGGCGGCGCGAATGCCGAGCACACGTTGCGCCGCAATGTCGAGGATCTGGCCGGGATCGAACTGCGCCAGCGGGTCCTGCGCGACGTCGCCGATCTCAGCCTGGAGACCGAGCTGTTCGGCACCCGGATGGCGATGCCGGTGGTCCTGGCGCCCGTCGGGCTGACCGGCATGTATGCCAGGCGCGGCGAGGTGCAGGCGGCGCGCGCGGCGGCGACCAAGGGCATTCCTTTCACCCTGTCGACCGTCTCGGTCTGCGCGATCCAGGAAGTGCAGGCGGCGTCCGCCGCGCCGATCTGGTTCCAGCTCTATGTGCTCAAGGATCGTGGCTTCATGCGCGACGCGCTGGAGCGGGCGCAGGCGGCGGGGGTGACGACCCTGGTCTTCACGGTGGACATGCCGACGCCCGGTGCACGCTACCGCGATGCGCATTCGGGCATGTCGGGGCCCAATGCCGCGTTTCGCCGGATGGTGCAGGCGGTCACGCATCCGCGCTGGGCCTGGGATGTGGGCTTGCGCGGGCGGCCGCATGACCTGGGCAATATCTCGACCTATCGCGGCGCGCCGACCGCGCTGGCCGACTATATCGGCTGGCTGGCGGCCAATTTCGATCCGTCGATCGCCTGGCGCGACCTGGAATGGATCCGCGATGTCTGGAAGGGCGCGATCGTCATCAAGGGCATTCTCGACCCGGAGGATGCGCGTGATGCGGTGCGCTTCGGCGCGGACGGGATCGTCGTGTCCAACCATGGCGGGCGGCAGCTGGACGGCGTGCGGTCGAGCGCGCGCGCGATGCCCGCCATCGCCGACGCGGTGAAGGGCGAGCTCCGGCTGCTCGCCGATTCGGGCATCCGATCGGGGCTCGACGTGGTGCGGATGCTGGCGCTGGGGGCGGATGCGGTGATGCTGGGCCGCGCCTTCATCTATGCGCTGGCGGCGGACGGGGAGGCCGGGGTCGCCAACCTCCTCCGCCTGATCGACAGCGAGATGCGCGTCGCCATGACCCTGACCGGCGTCCGTTCGGTCGCCGAACTCGACCGGACGGCGCTGGCCGGGTGCATCGCCTAGCGCGGCATCTGTTGCAGCATCTGGATATGCTGCTGCACGATCGGGATGGCGCTTTGCGCGCTGGCCTTCAGCGCGGGCTTGTCGCCATTCGCCGCGAAGCCCTGGTGCAGCGCAAGCGCGGCCTGATGCGCAGGAATCTGCTGCCCGATATAGAGCCGGTCGAACGCGTCGCCCGAAGCGCGGTTCAGCTCGCCGATCGAGGCCTGCGCCCCGCCCAGCCGGGGCGGTGTCGGCCTCAGGCCGTCCTGTCGCGCCGCCTGCACGGTGGCGGCGGTCGTCTGCTGGTGATGGTCGATCATCATCTGTGCGAATCGCCGGACATCGGCATTGCGCGACTTTTGCAGCGCGAGCTTGCTGGAGGTGATCTCGTACAGATCGCTCATGCCCGCCGCCTTCACATAATCGGGGGCCTTCGCCGTGGCGGCGGCAGGGGGCGGGGGTGGCGGGGTCTGCGCCATGGCGGGAGTGGGGGCGGCGGCGATGCCGAGCGCGAGCGTAAGGGCAGGCGCGATGCGGAGGGCCTTGGGCATGATGATCTCCCGTACAATGGATGTGGGATCGCAACCGGCCGATCATCGCGCTGTTCCGGATAAATATCTGAAATATAACGCGGATCAGTCACTTGGGCGATATGGGAGGGGCGCGTCCACCGGGAAAAGGCACGGCGCTGCGATATTAGGGCATGACACCGCCGCCTGCCGTCTGTTAGCCCTGTCGCCATGCCCGTTTCGGCCGCCGCATCCGCCCGCGAGATCCTCGTCCGCCTCCACGACGTGATGGCGTCGCGCGCGCCCGCCCAAGCCAAGCTGAACCAGGTGGTCCAGATCATCGGCGAGGCGATCGGCAGCGAGGTGTGCTCCATCTATCTGCTGCGCGAAGGGGTGCTGGAGCTGTTCGCGACGCGCGGGCTGGCCGAGGAGGCGGTGCACGTCACCAAGCTGGCGCTGGGCGAGGGGCTGGTCGGCACGATCGCCGAGGATGTCGAGGTGCTGAACCTGGACGAAGCCGCGAGCCATCCCGATTTCGCCTATAAGCCCGAGACGGGCGAGGACCGGTTCCACAGCTTTGCGGGCGTGCCGATCATCCGGCGCGAGCGGGCGGTGGGTGTGCTGGCGGTCCAGCATAGCGAACCGCGCCGCTATGCCGATGTCGAGATCGAGGCGCTGCAGACCGTCGCGATGGTCCTGTCCGAACTGATCGCCAATGCCGGGCTGATCGACGCGGCGGGCGCGGCGGGCGCGCGGCCGCAGATGACCGCGTCGGTCCGGCTGGGCGGGCAGAAGCTGGTCGACGGCATGGGCAGCGGCTTTGCCGTCTATCATCAGCCGCGCATCGTCATCGAGCATACGGTCGCCGAGGATATCGATGCCGAGCGCCGCCGGGTCTATGCCGCGTTCGACAAGATGCGCGAACAGATCGACCGCATGGCGCGCGAGGCCGAGTTCGGTGTGGCGGGCGAGCATGTCGAGGTCATCGAGACCTATAAGATGTTCGCCTATGACGAGGGCTGGGCGCGTCGGATCAACGAGGCGATCGACAGCGGCCTGACCGCCGAGGCGGCGATCGAGCGGGTGCAGCAGCGCACGCGCCAGCGGATGCGCCAGATCGACGATCCGCTGCTCGCCGACCGGATGCACGATCTGGAGGACCTGTCCAACCGGCTGTTGCGCATCGTGTCGGGCCAGATGGGCACGGCGGCGCAGCTGGGCCTGCGTCAGGACACGATCCTGATCGCGCGCAACCTGGGCCCGGCCGAGCTGCTGGAATATGACCGGCGGCGGCTGAAGGGCGTGATCCTGGAGGAAGGGTCGCTGACCGCGCATGTCATCATCGTGGCGCGCGCGATGGGCGTGCCCGTGCTGGGCCGGGTCAGCGATGTGCGACGCCAGATCGCGGAGGGCGACCAGCTGCTCCTCGACGTGACCGAGGGCAGCGTGCTGGTCCGTCCGACCTCGGCGATGGAGGAGGCGTTCGAGGCCAAGCTGGCGCTGCGCCAGAAGCGGCGCGCGGCGTTCGCGGCCCTGCGCGACGTGCCGCCGGTGACGAAGGACGGGCATCGCGTCACGCTGATGGTCAATGCCGGGCTGCGCGACGATGCCGCCGCGCTCGACACCACGGGGGCGGACGGGATCGGGCTGTTCCGCACCGAATTCCAGTTCCTCGTCTCCGCCACTTTGCCGCAGCGCGAGCGGCAGCAGCGTCTGTACCGCGACGTGATGGAGGCGGCGGGCGACCGGCCGGTCGTGTTCCGCACCATCGACATCGGCGGCGACAAGGCGCTGCCCTATCTGAACACGCCCGCCGGGGATGAGGAGAATCCGGCGATGGGCTGGCGCGCGCTGCGCCTGGCGCTGGAGCGCGACGGGCTGATGAAAGCGCAGGCGCGCGCGCTGATCGAGGCGGGGGCGGGGCGCACCCTCCACGTCATGTTCCCGATGGTGTCGGAGGCGTGGGAGTTCGACGAGGCCAAGGCGCTGTTCGAGGCACAGCGTGCCTGGCTGGGCGCGCGCGGACGTCGCCTGCCGATCGAGGTGCGCTATGGCGCGATGCTGGAGGTGCCCGCGCTGGCCGAACAGCTCGACCTGATCCTGCCCAATGTCGATTTCCTGTCGATCGGCACCAACGACCTGACCCAGTTCCTGTTCGCCGCCGACCGGGCCAACCCGAAGCTGGCCGAGCGCTATGACTGGCTCAGCCCCTCGATCCTGCGCTTCCTGCGCCGGGTGGTCGAGCCCGCGCGCGCGGCGGGGGTGCGCGTCGGTGTGTGCGGCGAGATGGGCGGGCGTCCGCTGGAGGCGATGGCGCTGATCGGGCTGGGGCTCGACCGGCTGTCGATCACCCCGGCGGCGGTCGGGCCGGTCAAGGCGATGATCCGCTCGCTCGACCGCGCGGCGATCACCGCCGAGATGGCGCGGCTGCTTGCCAATCCGGTCCGCGACATGCGCGGGGCGCTTGGTGCCTGGGCTGCGACGAATGGTGTGGAATTGGCCTGATGCGGGGCGGGGCTCCGCGTTGACTTGATCCCAGCCGTCTGAAAGAACGACCGCGATCATGGGGTGGGCCATGGTCACTTCGGAGTTGAGAATGGACGAGGTCAATCCCGGCCACGATGCCGCACCGGCGGCACCTGCCCGCGCCGGTGACGTCCTGCGCACGGCGCGCGAGGCGCAGGGGCTTTCGCTCGGCGATATCGGTGCGCGGACGCGTATCCCCAGCCGCCATCTCGCGGCGATTGAGGCATCCGATTATCAGAGCCTGCCATCGGCCACCTATGCGGTCGGCTTCGCCAAGGCCTATGCCCGTGCCGTGGGCGCGGACGAGGTGGCGATCGCGCAGGCGGTGCGCGCCGATGTCGACCGGCTGGGCCGCCGCATCACCGAATATGTGCCCCAGGATATCGCCGATCCCGCCCGCGTGCCGTCGCGCGGGCTGGCGATCCTCGGCGTCGGGCTGGCGCTGGCGCTGCTGATCATCGCCGGGCTGTGGTACGGCACCGACCTGTTCCGCCGCGACCACACCGCGCAGGAGGTGCCCGCCGCGACCCCGCTTGCCAACGCGAACGCCGCCGCCCCGGCTCCGACGCCCGCACCCAGCCCGACCCCGGTGACGGGCGGCAAGGTCGTGCTGACCGCCAAGGGCGATGTCTGGCTGCGCGTCTATGACGCCAACAACGTCACGCTGAAGATGGGCACGCTGAAGCCGGGCGAGCAATATGAGGTGCCCGCCGATGCGCAGGGTCCGCTGTTGAATGTCGGTCGTCCCGACAAGCTGGCGGTGACGCTGAACGGCGCGGCCATCCCGCCGCTGGGCGACGGTTCGCGCGCGATCAAGGACGTGCGGCTCGACCCCGCCTCGATCGCGGCGCGTCTGTCCGGCGCGCCCCAGCCCGCCGCCCCCGCCGCCCCCACCGCCAGCGCCTCGCCGACCCCTGTCGCCGCGCCGCGCGTGCGCGAGGAGCGGCGGCGCCCGACGACGACCGGCAATGATGCAGGGGTGGCGGCACCGCCCGCCCCCGCGCCGTCGCCGACGCCCGCCGCCACGGCACCGGCCGATCTTTAAGGCTGGAGACAGCCGGGACGGGGCATAGGGTGCCGCGTCCGTTCAACAACCAGCCCACCGGGGGGGTGAGACCGATGCGTAACCTGTTGCTGGCCGGGGTCGCGGCCGTGATGATCCTGCCGACCGCCGCGCAAGCCCAGTCCAATGTCGAGGGCCGCGTCGGTAAGCTGGAAAGCGAGATGCGCGCGGTCCAGCGTAAGGTGTTTCCGAACGGCGCGGGCGGCTATGTCCAGCCCGAGATCACCGCGCCCCAGACCCAGGCGCAGGCCCCCGGCGTGCCCGCGACGAGCGCGCTGGCCGACCTGACCTCGCGAGTCACCTCGCTGGAGGAGCAGATGGCCAATCTGACCGGCCAGATCGAGCAGAACGGCTTTCGCACCCGCCAGCTTCAGGAGCAGTTCGATGCCTATAGGCGCGGCACCGAGGCGCGGTTGAAGGCGCTGGAGGCCGGGCCCGCCCCGATCGCCCCGGCCGGGCAGAGCGCGCCGCTCGACACCGGAACGCCCGCGCCGACGGCCTCGACCCGTCCGACCAAGACCCCGGCGGCGGTCGTCGCCAGCGGCGATACGGCGGCCCCGGCGGCCGGCGGCGCGGCGGTGGAAAAGCCCTCGACCGGCGATGCGGCCGAGGACGCCTATCTCTATGGCTATCGCCTTTGGGCGGCCAAGCGCTACCCCGAGGCCGAGGCGCAGTTGAAGAAGGTCGTCGCGGACTATCCCAAGAGCCGCCGCGCCAGCTATGCGCAGAATCTGCTGGGCCGCACCTATCTCGACTCGGGCAAGCCCAGCCTCGCCTCGATGGCCTTTTACGAGAATTACAAGAAATTCCCCGATGGCGAGCGCGCGCCCGAAAGCCTGATGTATCTGGGCCAGGCGTTGACCAAGCTCAACAAGGCCGCCGATGCCTGCAAGGTCTATGACGAGCTGAGCGATGTCTATGGCGCCAAGCTGTCGGGCGCGATGAAGGGGCAGGTCGCGGCGGGACGTTCGGCGGCCAAGTGCCAGTAAGCGGCTGATCCGCTCGAAACCGGCGGCGGGCAGGGGGCCGAAACCCCTTGCGCGCGGGCGGCGGAAGGGCCAGAGCGGGCGCATCCCTCACCAGTTTCGAGAGCATCATGGCCACCGATGCCACGGCCGTCGATCAGATCGCGCGTTTCGCGGCGGATCTGACGATCCTTCACGATTTGTCCTCCGATACGGCGCCGCTGTTGCTGGGCGTGTCGGGCGGACCCGACAGCATGGCGATGCTGATGCTGGCGGCTTCGGCCTTTCCGGGGCGGATCGCGGTGGCGACGGTCGATCACGGTCTGCGCCCCGAGGCCGCCGACGAGGTGCGGATGGTCGCGGCACATTGCGCCACGCTGGGCGTGCCGCATCACGCCCTCAGGCCCGGCGAGGCGATCGCCGGGGCCAGCATCCAGGCACAGGCGCGCGAGGTCCGCTATGCGCTGCTCGCCGAGCAGGCGCGCGCGATCGGCGCGGCGGCGATCCTGACCGCGCATCATGCCGACGACCAGGCCGAGACCTTCCTGATGCGCGCCGCGCGCGGGGCCGGGCTGTCGGGGCTGTCCGGGGTCCGGGCGCGGACGGTCATCGCAGGCATGACGGTGCTGCGCCCGCTGCTCGACTGGCGCCGTGCCGAGCTGCGCCGGATCGTCCGCCGTGCCGAGGCGCCCTTTGTCGACGATCCCGCCAATCACGATCCCCGGCACGATCGCACCCGGTTCCGCCAGCTGCTCGACGGGCATGAATGGCTGGGCGTGGCGCAGCTCGCGCGGGCGGCGGCGCAGCTGGCCGAGGCGGATACCGATCTGCGCGCGACGGTCGACTGGCTGTGGCAGGAGCGGGCGCAGATCGACGCGGACAATGTCCGCATCGCCGCCGCCGACCTGCCGCGCGAGCTGGGGCGTCGGCTGGCGCGGCGCGCGATCGGCACCGTCCGCGCCGCCGCCGCGATCGAGGCTCCCGCCTGGAACGAGGGCGGCAATATCGAGAAGCTGCTCGACGCGCTGGCACAAGGCAGCCGTGCGACCCAGGCGGGCGTGATTGCCAGCGTGCGGTCGGGTATCTGGCGCTTCCGCCCCGCGCCGCCCCGCCGCACCGGCTGACTCGGGGGCGGACTCGGACGCGTGATCGACGTCGGAGGGGGCGCTCGATCACTTTGATCGGCGTTGTTCCATTGCCATTAACCTCGCTGTGCCTATCTTGAGGGCTGAAAGGTATCCGGCACCGATGAACGACAACGACAAGCAACAGAGCCCCGATCCCAATGGGGGCGGCAACCCCTGGATGAAGAGCCTGTTGATCTGGGTGGGCATCCTGATGGCGCTCGCCCTGTTCGTCAGCCTGTCCGGCGCGGGATCGTCGGCGCAGAGCGGCAACCAGATCGAATATTCCACCTTCCTCGACAAGGTGGACGAGGGGACGGTGAAGACCGCCGTCATCTCGCGCGATTCGATCACCGGCACGCTGTCGTCGGGCGAGAAGTTCCGCACCAGCCCGGTCCCCGATTCGCAGCTGATCCCGCGTCTGCGCGACAAGGGCGTGACCTTCACGGCCAAGGCCGAGGAAGGCCCGTCGATCTGGATGCTGATGCTGTACAACTCGCTGCCGTTCCTGCTGTTCATCGGCATCGCCTTCTTCGTCCTGCGCCAGATGCAGAAGGGCGGCGGAGCCAGCGGCGCGATGGGCTTTGGCAAGAGCCGTGCGCGGATGCTGACCCAGAAGGAAGGCAAGGTGACCTTCGACGATGTGGCCGGCATCGACGAAGCGCGCGAAGAGCTGCAGGAAATCGTGGAGTTCCTGAAGGACCCGTCGAAGTTCGCCCGGCTGGGCGGCAAGATTCCGAAGGGCGCGCTGCTGGTCGGCTCGCCCGGCACCGGCAAGACGCTGCTGGCGCGCGCGATCGCGGGGGAGGCGGGCGTGCCCTTCTTCACCATTTCGGGTTCGGACTTCGTCGAGATGTTCGTCGGCGTCGGTGCCAGCCGCGTGCGCGACATGTTCGAACAGGCCAAGAAGAGCGCGCCCTGCATCGTCTTCATCGACGAGATCGACGCGGTCGGCCGCCATCGCGGTGCGGGCCTGGGCAACGGCAATGACGAGCGCGAGCAGACGCTGAACCAGCTGCTGGTCGAGATGGATGGTTTCGAGGCCAATGAGGGCATCATCATCATCGCCGCGACCAACCGCCCCGACGTGCTCGACCCCGCGCTTCTGCGTCCCGGCCGCTTCGACCGGCAGGTCGTGGTGCCGCGTCCGGACATCGACGGCCGCGTGAAGATCCTCGAAGTCCATATGAAGAAGGTGCCGCTGGCGCCCGACGTCGATGCCCGCGTCATCGCGCGCGGCACGCCGGGCTTCTCGGGTGCGGACCTGGCCAATCTGGTCAACGAAGCCGCGCTGATGGCGGCGCGCAAGGGCAAGCGCCTGGTCGCCAATGCCGAGTTCGAGGAAGCCAAGGACAAGGTCATGATGGGTGCCGAGCGTCGCTCGATGGTCATGACCGAGGACGAGAAGCGGATGACCGCCTATCATGAGGCGGGCCATGCGATCATCGCGCTGCACGAACCGGCCTCGGACCCGATCCACAAGGCGACGATCATCCCGCGCGGTCGCGCGCTGGGCATGGTGATGCGCCTGCCGGAGCGCGACTCGTACAGCTATCACCGCGACAAGATGTACGCGAATCTGGCGGTCGCCATGGGCGGTCGTGTCGCCGAGGAGATCATCTTCGGGTACGACAAGGTGTCGAGCGGCGCGAGCGGCGACATCCAATATGCCACGGGTCTGGCGCGCGACATGGTCACCAAATGGGGCATGTCGGACAAGGTCGGCCCGGTGGAATATGCCCAGCCCGAGGGCGAGAGCTTCCTGGGCTATTCGTCCAGCCAGCCGGTGCGCATGTCCAACCAGACCGCGCAGCTGATCGACGACGAGATCAAGTCGATCGTCGAGGGCGGCCTGCACCGCGCCAAGCACGTCCTGACCGAGCATGTCGACCAGCTCCATCTGCTGGCCGGTGCGCTGCTAGAATATGAGACGCTGTCGGGTGACGAGATCAAGAAGCTGATCGCGGGCGACGATATCGGGCGCGACGATCCCAAGGCGAAGGCGGTGCCGATCGCCAAGGCGGGAACCTCGATCCCCAAGACGCGGCGCGGCCCCGGACCGTTCGGATCGCCGAGCCCGCTGGGGGCGTGATCTTCCAGCCAAGCTGACACAAGGGCCATCCCCGAAAGGGGGTGGCCTTTTTGTTTGAGATGCACGCCATCCCATGCGCTTCGACTTCACTCAGCGTGAACGGAGGTTTGGGTAAGGGGCGGTCCCTCTCTCCGTTCGGCCTGAGCGAAGTCGAAGGCCATGTCCCAAGCGAAACCGCTCTAGCCCCGGCCCCCGCACCCGATTAAGCTCCTCATCCGGACCGCAAAATGACCGGCGCCGATGCCGGAGCCGCGATCAGGAGTGGAGGATGCCCGCATGACCGATATCCCCCCGACCGATTCGCTGCATGACCGGGCCGTCCGGATCTATGACGCCTTCACCCATGAGCATCACGACCGCCGCACCCTGTTGCGCCAGATGACCGCGCTGGCCGGGTCGGCCGCGGCGGCCGAGGCGCTGATCCTCGGCATCGCCGCCAGCCCGGCGGCAGCCGCGCAGACCGATCCGCACGACACGCGGCTGCGGATCGACCGGCGCGAGGGCATGGAGGCGGGCGCGCGGTCGGCGGCCTATATCGCCAGTCCCAGGACTGCGCGGAAGCGGCTGGGCACGGTCCTGGTCATCCATGAGAATCGCGGTCTGACCCCGCATATCGAGGATGTCGCGCGGCGGCTGGCGCTGGCCGGATTCCATGCGATCGCGCCCGACCTGCTCGCACCCCAGGGGGGCACGCCACCCGACGAGGACAAGGCGCGCACCCTGATCGGTACGCTCGACTATGATCTGGCGCTGGCCCAGGCGCGGGTGATGATCGACCATGGGCAGGCGGACCGGACGGGGACGGGCAAGGTCGGCGCGGTCGGCTTTTGCTGGGGCGGGGCGTTCGTCAACCGGCTGGCGGTGGCGGCGGGACCGGCTTTGGCGGCTGGGGTCGCCTATTATGGGCCCGCCCCCGACCCGGCCGAGGCGGTGAAGGTCCGCACGCCGCTGATGCTCCATTATGCGGGCAAGGATGCGCGAGTGAACGCGACCGGTACGCTTTGGGTCGCGGCGCTCAAGGCGGCGGGGCGGCCGGTCGAGGCCTTTACCTATCCCGGCGTCGATCATGCGTTCAACAATGACAGCTCGGCGGCGCGCTATGACGCGGCGGCGGCCGCGCAGGCATGGGAGCGGACGACGCGCTTCCTGCACCGCCATCTCGTCCGGGCCTGACCGGTCCGGCACGTATCGAGGAGACATGCGATGACCGACGATCTGACGCTCTACACCAATCCCCGCTCGCGCGGCCGCATCGCGCGCTGGATGCTGGAGGAAAGCGGGGCCTTTTACGACACGGTGGTGCTCGACTATGGGACGACGATGGTCGCGCCCGCCTATCGCGCGATCAACCCGATGATGAAGGTGCCCGCCATCGTCCATCGCGGACAGGTGGTGACCGAAACCGCCGCGATCTGCGCCTATCTGGCCGACGCCTTTCCGGATGCCGGGCTGGCGCCATTGCCGGCGGAGCGTGCCGATTATTATCGCTGGCTGTTCTTCGCGGCGGGCCCGCTGGAGGCGGCGATCACCAACCGCGCGATGGGCGTGACCCCGACGGTCGAGCAGCAGCGCATGGCGGGCTATGGCGATTTCGACCGGGCGGTGGCGGTGATCGGCGATGCGGTGGCGCGCCATCCCTATATCGCGGGCGATCGCTTCACCGCCGCCGATGTCTATCTGGGGTCGCAGCTGATGTGGTTCACCCAGTTCGGACTGCTCCCCAAGACCGAGCCGGTCATGGCCTATATCGGCCGGTTGAGCGAGCGCCCCGCCCATGTGCGCGCCACTGCGCTGGACGACGAAAGGGTCGAGGAAGGGGCGGCCTGACTCCGCCCCGGCGGGTCAGGCGAGGACCGGAAACGCGCGCTGTGCCTGCTGGGCGGCGCGCAGCATGTCGAGCCCTGCGGCGAAGTGATTGCCCGCCAGAGGCTGGTTCAGCGCATCGGCGCCCTCCAGCGCGGCCTGGGCCAGCGCGATGATCTGATCGAGGGTCGGGGCAGGAGCGGACATCGCGGTTTCCAGGGCAACGGGTTTCGGTCCATCGCGTGACGGCCGTGCAATCGCATGAAGCGCGAGGCTTAAGCTTCGATAACTTCTTTCGCGATAACGAATATCCGTGGCCAAGTGACCATCTGCCCCCGAGCGGGACACTCGGGAGCAGGGTGCGCGCGGGTCAGCGCATCAGGACCAGTTCCTCGGCCATGGTCGGGTGCAGCGCGACGGTGGCATCGAACTGCGCCTTTGTGAGCCCGGCCTTCACCGCGACCGCCGCCGCCTGGATGATCTCGGGCACGTCCGGGCCGATCATGTGCAGCCCGACCACCCGGTCGGCGTCGCCGTCGCACACCATCTTGTAGAGCGCACGCTCGTCGCGCCCCGCCAGCACATTCTTCATCGGGCGGAAGTCGGAGGTATAGACGCGGACCGAGCCCAGCTTCTGCTTGGCCTGCGCCTCGGTCATGCCGACGCCCGCCATGGGCGGGTGGCTGAACACGGCGGCGGGGATGCAGTCATAATCGACGCGGGTCGGCTTGTTGCCGAAGATCGTGTCGGCAAAGGCCTGTCCCTCACGGATCGCCACGGGGGTCAGCTGGACGCGGTTGGTCACGTCGCCGACCGCATAGATGCTGTCGCAGGTCGAACGATTATCCTCGTCCACCTTGATCGCGCCATGCTCGTCCAATTCGACGCCCGCCGATTCCAGCCCCAGCCCATGGGTGTTGGGCAGGCGGCCGGTCGCGAACATGACCAGGTCGACCTCGATCGGCGCATGGTTCGACATGGAGACCAGCAGCGATCCGTCCGCCTGCTTCTCGATCCCCTCGAAGGTCGCGTCGAAGCGGAACTCGATCCCCTTCATCATCGAAATCTGGAGCAGCCGGTCGCGGATCGTCAGGTCGTACCCGCGAAGGATATCCTTGCTGCGGTTGATCAGCGTGACGTGCGCGCCGAACTGGTGGAAGACGCCCGCAAATTCGTTCGCGATATAGCCCGCGCCCGCGATCAGCACGCGGCTGGGGATCGCATCGAGATGGAACGCCTCGTTGGAGGTGATGCCATGCTCATGGCCGGGGCAGGAGGGGACGGCGGGATGCGCGCCGACCGCGATCAGGATCTTGTCGGCGGTCTTCTCCGTCCCGTCGGCCAGGCGCACGCTGTGCGGGCCGGTGACGACCGCGCGCTGCTGGATGATCTCGACCTTATGGCTCTCCAGCGTGTTGGTATAGGCGCCGTTCAGCCGGTCGACCTCCGACAGGACATTGTCGCGCAGCGTCTTCCACGAAAATTCGCACTCGCTGGGCACCTGCCAGCCGAAGCGGCGGGCGTCCTTCAGATCCTCGGCGAAATGCGCGCCGTACACCAGCAGCTTCTTCGGCACGCAGCCACGGATGACGCAGGTGCCGCCGACGCGATACTCCTCGGCCACCGCCACGCGCGCGCCATGCGCCGCCGCGACCCGCGACGCCCGCGTTCCCCCCGAGCCTGCGCCGATGACGAACAGGTCATAGTCATACTCAGCCATGGGATCGGTTTCTCCGGGGAATGGGGGCGACAGGCCCGCCTAAAAGCATAACGGGGGACGCCGAGCCAAGTTCAGCGTCCCCCTGACAGTGATCGGAAATTCAAATTCCTCCCCTGCAAGGGGAGGTAGCACGCGTCGCGTGACGGAGGGGTGCCCCGCTATCGAGAGGGCGACACTCCCCCACCAGCTTCGCTGGTCCCCCTCCCCTTCCAGGGGGAGGATCGGATCACCCAAAGGCGCGCTTGATCAGGTCCTCGGTCGAGGGGTCGAAATCCTGTCCGCCCTGGTCGGCGGCCTTGGCCATTTCCTTGCCCAGCTCGACGCCGAACTGGTCGAAGCTGTTAATGCCCAGGATCACGCCGTTCACGAACACGCGGTGCTCGTAAAAGGCGATCAGCGCGCCCAGCGTGCGCGGGTCGAGCGTCTCCAGCAGGATGGTCGAGGACGGACGATCGCCCGAATAGCTGCGCGCGGGATCGTCGGTCTTCTTGCCCTTCATCAGCGCGGCGCCCTGCGCAAAGGCGTTGAGCAGCAGCTGGCGGTGATGCTCGTCGCTCAGCACATCGCCCGGCTCGACCACCGCGATGAACTCGACGGGGACGAGGTGCGTGCCCTGATGGAGCAGCTGGAACACCGCATGCTGCGCATCGGTGCCGACCCCGCCCCAGGTGATCGCGGCGGTCGGACGGCCGACGGGCTGGCCGTCGACGGTCACGCCCTTGCCGTTCGATTCCATCTCCAGCTGCTGGAGATAGGAGGGCAGGAGGCGCAGCCGCTCGTCATAGGCGAAGGGCGCGCGCGTCTCGGCATGGCGGACCTGGGTGTAATAAAGGTCGGCAAAGGCGGCGAGCGCGGGGGCGTTCTGCGACAGGTCGGTCAGGCGGAAATGGCGGTCCATCTCGGCGGCGCCCTCCAGCAATTCCTCGAACGCGTCCCAGCCCAGGCCCAGCGCGGCAGGGAAGCCGATCGTCGACCAGAGCGAATAGCGGCCGCCGACCGACTCGGCGAAGGACAGGATGCGCGTCTCGTCCACGCCCCATTCGACCGCCTTGGCGGGGTTGGCGGTCAGTGCGATGACCCGGCCATAGGGGTCTTCCACGCCGTGCTCGGTCATCCACTGGAGCGCCGAGGTGGCGTTGAGCATCGTCTCGGTGGTGGTGAAGGTCTTGGACGCGACGACCAGCAAGGTGGCGGCGGGATCGAAGCGCTTGAACACCTCCTCCAGCGCGACGCCGTCGACATTGGAGACGATCGCGACGTCATAGCGGTCGCTGTCGCGGCCCAGCGCGTCGACCAGCAGGTCGGGGCCCAGCGCCGATCCGCCGATGCCGATGTGCAGGACATGGCGGATGGGGCCCAGCGCCTCGGCCTCGATCGCGTCGATCAGCGCGCGCATCCGGGCGTGCGAGGCGCGGGCGGTGGCGACGCTTTCGGGATTGCCCTCGCCACGCTCGGCGGTGTGCTCGACCGCGCGGCCCTCGGTGACGTTGACCACCTCGCCGCCGAACAGCGCGTCGCGCTTGGCGGCCAGCCCCTTGGCCTTGGCCAGTTCGACAAAGGCGGCGACGGCGTCGGGCGTCAGATGCGTCTTGGACCAGTCGAAATGGATGCCCGCCACGTCCAGGCTGAGCGCGGCCAGCCGGTTGGGATCATTCGCGAAAAGATCGAGAAGCGGAGTCTGCGGGAGCGATTCGATCGTCGACCAGTCGGCAGCCATGATGCCTGTTCCTTCCTTGACCTGCCCCAAAGGGCTTCATCCACGGCGTTAGACAATGCGGGTGCGCAAAGCCAAGCCCTAGATTGGTATGGTGGATCAGGCTGGCACGCGAAATCGCCACGGGCGGGGGACTTGCGGCGGATCGGTCAGCGGTGCTTCACCGCCACCGGGTCGCGCACCACGCCGACATCGGCGAAGCGCCGGGGCTCGGCGGGCTGGGGTACGGGCTGGGCCAGTTCGCGCTGCCAATAGCCGACATCGATCCAGCGGCCATGCTTGTGGCCGACCTCGCGGAAGACGCCCGCGCGGCGGAAGCCGACTGCCTCGTGCAGCTTGATCGATCCGTCATTGGGCAGCGCGATCACGCCCATCGCCTGGGTGAAGCCCTGCGCGGTCAGCGTGTCGACCAGCGCCTCGTAGAGCAGCCGTCCGACGCCCGCGCGTTGCGACACGTCGGCGACATAGATGGTCGTCTCCACCACCCAGCGATACGCCTCGCGCTCGCGGAAGCGCGCGGCATAGGCATAGCCGATCACCGCATCCTCGCGGCCCGCCTCGTCGCTCAGCGTGGCGACGATCCATGGATACAGCCCGTCCGCGCCCTCCATCCGCGCGCGCATCGCATCGGCATCGGGCGCCTGCGTCTCGAAGGACACCACGCCCGCCAGCACATGCGGCGCATAGATGGCAGCGATGGCGGCGGCGTCATCGGGGCGGGCGGCGCGAATGGCGATCATGGGGGGCGTCTCCTGAAACGATAGGCCTGCCTAGCGCGCGGACGCGCCGTTCGGAAAGCCCCGATTCCCGCGCGCCGTTTTGGGAAGGCCACAATCCCAGGCCCCGTTCGCCCTGAGCGAAGTCGAAGTGCACGCTCCACATAGGGGCAAGGGAGTCCCTTGGCCTTCGACTTCGCTCAGGCTGAACGGAGGTGGCGGATCAGCTCACAACCCCAGCCGCGCGATCAGCAGGTCGAGCAGCCGCTCGTCGCTGACCGAGCCCACCGGACCCAGGCCGCCGCATTCCAGGCAGCGCGCCTGCACCGATCCGCCGCGCGCCAGCCGCGCGACATCGCCCAGCGCGCGGGCCGCGACCGCGCGACGCTCCGCCGCCGCGATGGCGAACACGTCGCCGCCCTGCTGCGTGTCGTCATCGTCGCTGTCGAACCCCTCCGCCAGCATCGCGGCGAAGCCCGGCTTCTTCTCCAGATATTCGGCATGGACCTTGGCGGGGTCCAGCTTGGCGCGGCGCGCGGCCTCGGCGATCGCGTCGGACAGGGTGCCGAACCGGTCGACCAGCCCGATCTGGCGCGCGGTGCCGCCGTCCCACACGCGGCCCTGCGCGATGGTGTCGACCTTTTCCACCGACATGTGGCGCGACTCGGCGACGCGGGTCAGGAACTGGCGATAGCCATTCTCGATCCCCGCCTGGAGGATCGTGTCGAGCATCGGGGTGAAGCCGCCCAGCACGTCGGGCTGGCCGGTCAGCGGCGTGGTCTTCACCCCGTCGGTGGTGATGCCGATCTTGGCCAGCGTGTTCTCGAACGAGGGGATCAGCCCGAAGATGCCGATCGACCCGGTGATCGTGCCCGGCTCTGCGAAGATCAGGTCGGCGGGGGTCGAGACCCAATAGCCGCCCGATGCGGCCAGGCCGCCCATCGACACGATGACGGGCAGCTTCTGGCGCTTGGCCTCCAGGATCGCCTGGCGAATCTGTTCGGAGGCCAGCACCGAGCCGCCGGGCGAGGCGACGCGGACGACCAGCGCCTTCAGCTTCTTCTTGGCCAGCCCGTCGAGCAGCGCCTTGGCGATCGTATCGCCTGCCGCGGTGCCGGGGCCCGCCTCGCCATCGACGATATTGCCCGCGATGGTCAGCACGCCGATCGCGTCGCCTTGCGTCGGCAGGGGATGGGCACGGACCCAGGAGGCGTAGGAGATGGTCCGGAAGCTGCCTGCGGGCTTGCTCGCATCGGCGCCCGCAATCTCGGCGACGCGCTTGCCGAAGGCCAGCTTGTCACCCAGCCTGTCGACCAGCCCGGCCTTCAGGTTCGCATCGGCGATGCTGCCGTTCGCGGCCAGCACTGCGCGGTCGGGCTGGGCCAGGAAGCTGTCGATCTGCGCCTTGGGCCGCGCCTTGGCGACGCCCTCGCGCCACTGGGCGAACAGCGTGCCGTACAGCGCCTGCGACGCCGCGCGCGCCTCGGGGCTCTGGTCGGCGCGGATATAGGGTTCGACGAAGGACTTGAACTTGCCGACGCGGTAGACATGCGCGTTGACGCCCAGCTTGTCGATCAGCCCCTTGTAATAGAGCTGGTTGCCGCCCGGCCCCGCGAACAGCGTGCCCCCCAGCGGGTTGACCCAGATCTCGCTGGCGTTCGCGGCCAGGCGATAGGCACCGTCGGTATAGGCGGTGGCATAGGCCAGCACCGGCTTGCCGCCCTTGCGGAATCGCTGGATCGCGTCGCCGACCTCCTGCAAGGTCGCAGGATAAGCCCCGCCGAACGCATCCAGGTCGAGGACCAGCACCTTGACCCGGCCGTCATCCTTGGCGGCATCGATCGCGCGCACCAGATCGCGCAGGCGATATTCGTGCGGGACGCTGCGCCCCGACAGCATGGCGAGCGGCGCGATCGTCTCGGGCTGCTCGACGATCGGGCCGTCCAGCTTGAGGAGGAGGGCACCGTCGGTGATCGCCTTGGTCCCCGGCCGTGCGTTGAGCGCGGCGAAGATCAGGCCGAAGAACAGCAGCATTGCCGCCAGGACCAGGAAATCCTTGATCCCGACCAGCAGCCGCCACGCCGCCTTCAGGATGCGCCAGCCGCTGCGCTTGCCCGGCTTGCGTCCCGGTCGGCTGAAATCCTGGTCGAGGGGAGAGGCGGGCGGAAGAGCGTCTGCGCGAGCGTCGGTCATTCCCCATCGCTACCCCAGCCGCGAAGGCGCGGCAATGGCCCGTGTTAGCCACCCAATACGGACGCCGCCGCACCGCGATTTTGTTCCCGCTTTCGGGGCGGCCGGTCGAAATTTTTTGATGGGGGTCGTTGACGGCCTGAACCGGCGTTCACATATCCGGTGGCGTTGGCACTCGCATGGCTCGAGTGCCAGAAAAGTGTAACATGCCAGATAAAGGGACATGGCAATGAACTTTCGTCCGTTGCACGACCGCGTTCTCGTCCGTCGCGTCGAGGCCGAGGAAAAGACGGCCGGTGGGATCATCATCCCCGACACCGCCAAGGAAAAGCCCCAGGAGGGCGAGGTTGTCGCCGCCGGTTCGGGCGCGAAGGCCGAAGACGGCAAGCTGACCCCGCTGGACGTGAAGGCGGGCGACCGCATCCTGTTCGGCAAGTGGTCGGGCACCGAGGTCAAGGTGAACGGTGAAGACCTGCTGATCATGAAGGAATCGGACATCCTCGGCATCATCGGCTGAGCGACCGTTTCTTCTTTTTTGTTTTTCTGACAATTCCAGATCGAAAGGGTAGCCACCATGGCAGCCAAGGAAGTCAAGTTTTCGCGCGACGCGCGTGAGCGCATTCTGAAGGGCGTCGATATCCTCGCCGATGCCGTCAAGGTCACGCTGGGCCCGAAGGGCCGCAACGTCGTGATCGACAAGTCGTTCGGTGCGCCCCGCATCACCAAGGACGGCGTTTCGGTCGCCAAGGAAATCGAACTCAAGGACAAGTTCGAGAACATGGGCGCCCAGATGGTGCGCGAAGTGGCGTCGAAGACCAACGACATCGCCGGTGACGGCACCACCACCGCGACCGTCCTCGCCCAGGCGATCGTCCGCGAGGGCATGAAGTCGGTCGCGGCCGGCATGAACCCGATGGACCTGAAGCGCGGCATCGATATCGCCGTCGCCAAGGTGACCGAGGACATCAAGTCGCGCTCGAAGCCCGTCTCGGGCAGCCAGGAAGTTGCCCAGGTCGGCATCATCTCGGCGAACGGCGACCGTGAAGTCGGCGAGAAGATCGCCGAGGCCATGGAAAAGGTCGGCAAGGAAGGCGTCATCACCGTCGAGGAGGCCAAGGGCCTCGAATTCGAACTCGACGTCGTCGAGGGCATGCAGTTCGACCGTGGTTACCTGTCGCCCTACTTCATCACCAACCCGGAAAAGATGACGGTCGAACTCAACGACCCGTACATCCTGATCCACGAGAAGAAGCTGTCGAACCTGCAGGCGATGCTCCCGATCCTGGAAGCCGTCGTCCAGTCGGGCCGTCCGCTCCTGATCATCGCCGAAGACATCGAAGGCGAGGCGCTGGCGACCCTGGTCGTCAACAAGCTGCGCGGCGGCCTGAAGGTCGCAGCGGTCAAGGCACCGGGCTTCGGCGATCGTCGCAAAGCGATGCTGGAAGACATCGCCATCCTGACCGCGGGCGAGCTGATCTCGGAAGACCTGGGCATCAAGCTCGAGACCGTCACCGTCGGCATGCTGGGCACCGCCAAGCGCGTCACGATCGACAAGGACAACACCACCATCGTCGATGGTGCCGGTGATGCCGACGCGATCAAGGGCCGCACCGAGGCGATCCGTGCGCAGATCGAGAACACCACCAGCGATTACGACCGCGAGAAGCTCCAGGAGCGTCTGGCCAAGCTCGCTGGCGGCGTGGCCGTCATCAAGGTCGGCGGTGCGACCGAGGTCGAGGTGAAGGAGCGCAAGGACCGCGTCGACGACGCGCTGCACGCGACCCGCGCGGCCGTCGAAGAGGGCATCGTCCCCGGCGGTGGTACGGCGCTGCTGTACGCGACCAAGGCGCTGGACGGCGTCAAGGGCGTCAACGACGACCAGACCCGCGGCATCGACATCGTTCGCAAGTCGCTGACCGCGCTGGTTCGCCAGATCGCTCAGAACGCGGGTCATGACGGTGCGGTCGTGTCGGGCAAGCTGCTCGACCAGAACGACACCTCGTTCGGCTTCAACGCGTCGACCGACACGTATGAGAACCTGGTCGCCGCCGGCGTCATCGACCCGACCAAGGTCGTGCGCACCGCGCTCCAGAACGCGGCGTCGGTCGCGGGCCTGCTGATCACCACGGAAGCCACCGTGGCCGAACTGCCCGAAGACAAGCCCGCCATGCCCGCCGGTGGCGGCATGGGCGGCATGGGCGGCATGGACTTCTAAGTCGGATATCGGCGACCGGCGGGGCTTGGGCCTCGCCGGGAACCGGACCGGCCTGTCCTTGCGGCACAGCCAACAGAAAGGGCCCGGGGAGCGATCCCCGGGCCCTTTTTTGTGTCTGCTTCATGGTCCCGAACTCCGCTCAGCCTGAGCGCAGTCGAAGGCCATGGGAATCCCTTCGCGGAGATGGCGGGGCGCGCACTTCGACTTCGCTCAGTGCGAACGGAGGTGGGGAGTGTCGGCGCAATCCCACAGTCTGCCCTCCGTTCAGCCTGAGCGTAGTCGAAGGCCACGGGAATGCCTTCGCAGAGATGGCGGGGCGTGCACTTCGACTTCGCTCAGTGCGAACGGGGGTGGGGAGTGTCGGCGCGATCCCCCAGTCTGCCCTCCGTTCAGCCTGAGCGCAGTCGAAGGCCATGGGAATCCCCTCGCGGAGATGGCGGGGCGTGCATTTCGATTTCGCTCAGTGCGAACGGGGTGGGGGAGAGCCATTGAAAGGCCCCGTTCCCCGGCGAAGGCCGGGGCCCAGTTACGATGCGATCGAGATGGCTCCTGGCGTCGCGTGGGAGGCTTAAACCGGCGCGTCGCAAACGCCTCCCATGAAGCCGTCCGCACGCCGGCGACGATGGGGCGACTGGGCCCCGGCCTTCGCAGGGGAACAGGAGGCGTCGACACGAAAAAGGGCGGCCGAGCCTTCGCCCGACCGCCCTTCACGAACCGCGAATGCCGCGCTTACGCGCCCGCGTTCTTCAGCGCCGCCTGGACGTCCTTCCAGGTGATCGCGCCCTGAAGCGGCTTGCCGTTCAGGATGAAGGTCGGGGTGCCCGTCACCGTGCCGTCGGCGCCGCGATCCTGGGTCTGCTTGGTCAGGCGGTCGATCTCCAGCATGTTGCTGAGGCAGGCGCGCGCCTTGGCCTCGGGGATGCCGCGCTGCTTGACGAAGTTGATCAGGTCCATCTGGTCGGCCAGCGCCTTGATCACGTCGACCGGCTTGGCGTTCTGCAACGCCTTTTGCTGCTCGGGGCTCATCGCCTGGAGCTTGTCGTTGAAGCCCTGCTGCGACTGGTACATCTGTTCCAGGATCGGGAAGAAGGTCGCCTCGCCCGCGCAGATGCCGAGCAGCGCGGGCGGCAGGTCGGGCGCGCCGTGGATCAGGAATTCGCGGAATTCCCAGCTGACCTTGCCCGACTTGACGTAATCGTTCGTCAGCGGCTCATAGCCTTCGCGCGCGAAGGCGCCGCAGGCGGGGCACAGGCGCGAGCCATATTCGACCAGCTTGATCGGGGCATTGGGGTTGCCCATCACGAAGCCTTCGCCGGTCTTGCTGACGACCTGGGTCCAGTCCTTGCCCGCAGGCGCGGGGACCGCCGCGACCGGCGAGGCGGCGGGAGCGCTGCTGTTGGCGTCGCCGCCGCCACCGCAGGCGGCCAGCGCGAGAGGCAGGGCGAGAAGGAGGAGACGAGACTTCATCGACAAATGCTCCGAGAGAAAAGGGGGATCAGCGGGCTCCGGCCGCGCGCAACAGCGGCAACAGGCGTTCCCAGGTGAAGACACCCGTCGCCTGGCGACCGTTGATGAAGAAGCCAGGCGTGCCCTCCAGGGTCTTGGGGGCAGAACTGGTCATCGCGACGATCCGGTCGGTGGCGGCGCGATCCGACAGGCAGGCGGTGATCTGCGCATCGGTCAGCCCGGCGCTCCGGCCGATCTCGGTCAGCCCCGCGCCATCGGCGATCGCGCGCATCTGCGCCGCCGCCGGGTACATGCCGATCCGCTGGCCATTGGCCTGTTCGAACTCCATGCCGCGCGCCAGCCACGTCTTCTGCTGCGCGAACAGCGTGTCGGTCAGCCCGGCGAATTTCGCCGCGCCGCCGCACCGCGCGATCAGCGCGGCCGCCAGGTCGATCCGGTTGAAGATGTAATGGCGCAGCTCGATGCTGGTCGAGCCCGACCGGACCATCTGCCCCTTCAGCACCGCGCCCGAGTTGTTGATGAAGGCGGCGCAATGCGGGCAGGTATAGCTGACATATTCGATCAGCTTCACCCGCGCCGCCGGATTGCCGATGACATAGGCGCCCGTCGGTGTCTGGGTGATATGGGTCGTCCAGTCGGTCTTGCGCTGCGCCTGGGCCGCCTCGACGGCGCCGGTGGCGGAAAGCGAAAGGCCGAGCGCGGCCAGCGACAGGAAAAGGCGCATCACGATACCTTGGGAATGCCGCGCGTCGCCGCGACGCCCGCGGCCAGCGATTCGAGCACCGCGCGAAGCTCTGGGTCGGCGATCTGGCGCAGGCCGTCGCCCATTTCCGGCGGCACCGGCTGGGGCTTGGGGCGGGCGGGGCGGCGGGGCGCGCCCATCGGCAGCTCGCCCTGCCGGATCTGCAACCGCGCGACCGCCGGATAGCCGAAGAAGCGGTTCACCCGCTCGATGATCTCGGGCGCGATATGCTGCATCATCGGGGCATGGGCCCCGCGCACGACCAGGGTCAGCACGCCATTCTGCTTCTCGCCCTGCGGAAAGCGGATCGATTCGGGCGCGCTGGCGGTCGACAGGCGCGGGCCGACGATATCGGGCCAGCGGCTGACGATCGCGCTCTGCACGAAGCCGAAACGACGAAAGGCCGCGCCGCCGATGGCGGGCAGCAGTTCGGACACCGCGCGGGGGCGGTTGGAACGGGGGGGCGGCTCCTGGGGGGCGCGGACGCGCTTGCTCATGTCGCGCTCCATGCCATAGCGGGCCGGTGCACGCCAAGCCTTCATCATCGCCCGACAATCCTGCCGCCCGGCTGCTCGCCTGGTACGACCGTCAGGCCCGCGACCTGCCCTGGCGCAGCAAGCCGGGGAAGACGCCCGATCCGTACCGGGTCTGGCTGTCGGAGGTGATGCTGCAACAGACGACGGTGGCGGCGGTCGCGCCGCGCTTCACCGCCTGGGTCGAACGCTGGCCCGACGTCGCCAGCCTGGCCGCCGCGCCCGACGAGGACATCATGGCCGCCTGGGCGGGGCTGGGCTATTATGCCCGTGCGCGCAATCTGGTGAAGGCCGCGCGCGCGGTCGTGGCGGAGCATGGCGGGCGTTTCCCGGCGACGGAGGCGGCGCTTCGCGATCTGCCGGGGCTGGGCGCCTATACGGCGGCGGCGGTGGCGGCGATCGCGTTCGGCGAGCGCGCGGTGGTGGTCGATGCCAATGTCGAGCGCGTCGTCGCCCGGCTGTTCGCGATCGACACGCCGCTGCCCGCCGCGCGGCCCGCGATCCGCGCCGCGACCGACCGAATCACCCCCGCCGCCCGCGCGGGCGACTTCGCGCAGGCGATGATGGACCTGGGCTCCGCGATCTGCACGGTGAAGAAGCCGCAATGCCTGCTCTGCCCCCTGGCGGTCGATTGCGATGCCCGCGCGCAAGGGATTGCCGAGACGCTTCCCGCCAAGGCGCCCAAGAAAAAACGTCCCTATCGTCACGGCACCGTCTTCTGGATCGAGCAGGAAGGGCGGGTCTGGCTGGTCCGCCGCCCGGACAAGGGGATGCTGGGCGGCATGCGCGCGCTGCCGACCGGGCCATGGAGCGACGAACGGCCGGGGCTGGCCGAGGCGCCGGGCAAGGGGCCATGGACGATGCTGAACGAGACAGTCGTGCATGGCTTCACCCATTTCGAGCTGGAACTCGCGCTCGCCCGGAGCGAAGGGCGGCCCGAGGACGCGGCGGCGGGGGAATGGTGGCCGGTCGCCGATCTGGGAACCGCCGGGCTCCCCACGCTGTTCGCGCGGGCGGCCGATCTGTTGAAAAGGACCTGATGCCGATGATGCGCCGAATGATGATGACGGGCGGGGTGGCGATGACCCTGCTGGCGACCGCCGCTCCGGCCCAGCTCGCGGCACCGCCCCGCGCATCGATGGCGGCGGCGACCCGGCTGCCCGCGACCCAGGCCCTGTTCGACAGCTATGTCCGCACCGGCAAGATGCCCGGCATCGTCGCCGCGCTGGGGATGCAGGGACAGCCGACCGTCTTCGTCTCGGCAGGGCGGACCGGCCTGGAGCCGAACGCACCCGCCGCCGGGCCGGACACGCTGTGGCGGGTCTATTCGATGACCAAGCCGATCACCGCGATGGCCGCGATGATGCTGATCGAGGAGGGGCGGCTGAAGCTCGACCAGCCGCTGTCCGACATCTATCCGGCCTATGCGCGGATGCGGGTGCTGACCGACCCGGAGCAGTCGCTGGAAACCCGGCCTGCGACCCGGCCGATCACCATCCGCAACCTGATGACCCATACGGCGGGGCTGGGATACAGCATCGTCACGAAGGGGCCGCTGCTTCAGGAATATGAGCGGCTCGGCATCGTGCCCTTCGCAGCCAATGCGCAGGTCGAGGCGAAGGTGCGGCCGACCCGCCCCGCCAGCCTCCAGCAATTCGCCGAGCGCGTCGCGACCCTGCCGCTGATCGCCGAGCCGGGGACCAAATGGAGCTATTCGATCGGTCTCGACGTGCTGGCGGCCGTGGTCGAGAAGGTATCGGGCATGCCGTTCGAGCGGTTCGTCCAGACGCGGCTGTTCGCCCCGCTCAGGATGACGTCCAGCTATTGGCAGGTCCCGGCCTCGGCGGCGAACCGGCTGGCGACGAATTACACCTTCATCGGCGACCAACTGGTGCCGCTCGATCCGGCGGCGGGCTCGGTCTTTCGCCAGCCGCCCAGCTTTCCCTATGGCGGGGCGGGGCTGGTCATGTCGGCGCGCGACTATGACCGGTTCCTCCAGATGCTCCAGAATGGCGGGGAGGTGGACGGCGTCCGCGTGATGAAGGCCGAGACGGTCAAGCTGGCCATGTCGAACCTGCTGCCGCCGGGCGTCACCTATGGCTCGGTGTCGGGCACGACCGGGGGCAGCGCGGGCGAGGTGCCGACCGGCTTCGGCGCGGGCGGGTCGGTGACGCTGGCCGATACGCCGGGCGGGCCGGGCAAGGGCACCTATGGCTGGGGCGGCGCGGCGGGCACCATCGCCTTTGTCGACCCCAGCCGCCACATGCGCGGGACCGTCATGGTCAATTACTTCCCGGCGGACCGCTATCCGCTGCGGCGCGATCTGGCGGCGGCCTTGTACCAGGATCTGAGGGTGCCGCGTCGATGAAGGGACTGGGCTTTACCGGCGGGCGACTCGACCGCGCCGATCCGCTGCGTCATGACGAACCGGGTTTCGCGGCGGCGCTGGCCGACCCGGCCGCGCGGCTGCTGATCCTGAACGAATATCAGCCGGTCATGGCCGAGGGACGCCTGGGCTGGACCGCCATCGCCCCCGACGCCCGGCCGGAGGATCATGTCCTGCTGGGCATCGAGGACGGCGTGCCGCATTTCGCGCGGCTGGTGGCGGAACCGGCCGCGGGGCGCTCGATCGAGATGATCGCGGCGCTCCACGCGCTGGCGGCAGGCGAGGCGGCGACCTATGCGGCGGCGCGCTCGGTGCTCGACTGGCATGCCCGGCATGGCTTTTGTGCGCGCTGCGGCGCGGCGACCGCGCCGTTCCGCGCGGGCTGGGGACGGCGCTGCCCGGCGTGCGGCACCGAACATTTCCCGCGAGTCGATCCGGTGGTCATCATGATCGCCGAGCATGACGGTCGCGCGCTGCTCGGCCGCCAGCCCGCCTTTCCGCCGGGGCGCTATTCGGCGCTGGCGGGGTTTCTGGAACCCGGCGAATCGATCGAGGAAGCGGTCGCGCGCGAGCTGTTCGAGGAAGCGGGCGTGCGGGTGCGCGACGTCCGCTATATCGCCAGCCAGCCCTGGCCCTTCCCTTCGTCGCTGATGATCGCCTGTGTCGCGACGGCGCTGGACGACCGGCTGGCGATCGACACGACCGAGCTGGAGGACGCGATCTGGGTGTCGCGGGACGAGGTGCGCGCCGCGCTGGCGGGGGATGCGTCCAGGTTCGGCGTGCCGCCCACTTATGCCATCGCGCATACGCTGCTGGAGGCGTGGGCCCGATAATCCTCCTCCCGGCATGGGGAGGTGGCAGACCGAAGGCCTGACGGGGGGCTTAGGGCGGATCGACATTCAGTATCGCTTCTTCCCTCTCCCCTGGACAGGGGAGAGGGTTAGCGAAGCTTGCCAGCCTGCTGGCTAGCGCAGCTTGGGTGAGGGGTTGAGCGAGCCCAAAGGCTCGCGCGCTGCGCGCATGCACCCCTCACCCAGCTCCGACTAAGCCTTTGCTCTCGCAAAGACCAAGTCTGCGCAACCCTCTCCCCTCTGCGAGGGGCGAGGGAAGGAAATGTCGATCAGCGCTCGTTGGCCGCCATCCCCCTTCACCACCGCTTCGTGGCGGTCTCTCTCCCTGTGCCGGGGAGGATTTCAGCCGCGCTGGCGCGCCTGGGCGTAGGTGCCGAGCACCCGCATCCATTTGCTGTGGAAGCCCAGTTCCTCGATCGCGCGGTCGAAGGCGGGGTCGCCCGGCTTGCCGACCACGTCGCAATAGAATTCGGTCGCCGCGAAGCTGCCGCCGCGCTGATAGCTTTCCAGCTTGGTCATGTTGACGCCGTTGGTCGCAAAGCCGCCCATCGCCTTGTAGAGCGCGGCGGGGATGTTCTTCACCTCGAAGATCAGGCTGGTCATCCACGGACCGTCGCCCACCGGCGGCTGGCCGCCGCGCGCCAGCACCACGAAGCGGGTCATGTTGCGGTCGCCGTCCGAAACATCCTCGGCCAGCAGGTTCAGGCCGTACAGCTCGGCGGCGCGCGGCGGGGCGAGCGCGGCGATGCTGGCGTCGCCCATCTCCGCCACCCGCGCCGCCGCGCCCGCCGTATCGGCATAGGCGATCGGGCGAATCCCATGCGCGCGCAGCCAGTGGCGGCACTGGCCCAGCGCCTGCGGATGGCTCATCGCCTCGATCAGCCCGTCGCGGCCGCCCGTCGCCATCAGGGCGTGGCGGATCGACAGGAAATGCTCCCCGACGATCGCCAGCCCGGATTCGGGCAACAGAAAATGGATGTCGGCGACGCGCCCGTGCAGCGAATTCTCGATCGGGATGATCGCGCGGTCGGCCTTGCCGCTCTTTACGGCATCCAGCGCGTCGGCAAAGTCGAAACAGGGCAGCGGCAGGCCGTCCGGAAAGGCCTCCATCGCCGCGACATGGCTGTTGGCGCCCGGCGCACCCTGAAAGGCGACCGCGCGCGCGGGTTCGGCCAGCGCGGCCTCGGTCATCGCCGCGACGATCGGGCGGGCGGGGGCGGCATAATTTTCCATGGGCCAGCGGCCTAAAGCGCGGGCGCCATGCGATCAAGGGAAGCAAAACTTGCCGTCGGCGAAAGCCGCACCTAAGGTCTGCGTTCAGGAGAGATATTGGCGGGGCAGCGAAAAGCGATGGACCTAAAGACCAATACGATCGCGGGATGGGTGCTGGGCGCGGCAGGCGTCGCATTGGGCCTTTCGATCGTCGGCGGCATGATCTTCCACGACGAGCGCCCCGAGAAAATGGGCTATGCGATCGAGGGCGTCGAGGCCGAGGGATCGGGCGGGGGCGCTGCCGAGGTGCCGATCGCCTCGCTGCTGCCGACCGCCGATGCGGCCAAGGGCGCCGAAGTCTTCAAGAAATGCGCCGCCTGCCACACGATCAACCAGGGCGGCGCGAACGGGATCGGTCCCAACCTCTATGCCACCATGGGAGAGGCCATCGCGCAGGGCAAGGCGGGCTTCGCCTTCTCCGATGCGCTGAAGGCGGTCGGCGGCACATGGGACTGGGACAAGATGAACGCGTGGCTGACGTCCCCGCGCAAATTCGCGCCCGGCACCAAGATGACCTTTGCCGGGCTGTCCAATCCGCAGGACCGCGCGAACGTGATCCTCTATCTCAACCAGCAGGGATCGAACCTGCCGCTACCCGCCGCGCCGGCCGCCAAGGAACCGGCGGCGGGCGACGCCCCCGCCAACGGCGCCGATGCGGCGGTCAACCGGGTCGAGGAGGATCCGCGCGGCGATACCGGGTCGATCGCCAATACCGGCACGCCTGCCCGGGGCGCGCCCTCGGTCGATCCGCAGGCGGCGGTGGAGGGGGCCAAGGCGCCGCGCTGACCGGGGATGCCGCCCGGCCTGAGCCTCGATCCGCCGATCCTGCAAGCGCCGATGGCGGGAGTGTCGACGCCCGCCATGGCGGCGGCGGTCGGGGAGGCGGGCGGCCTCGGCGCGGTCGCCCTGGGGGCGAGCGATGCCGCCAGTGCCGCCGCGACGATCGCCGAGACGCGGGGCCGAACGCCGCGCCCCTTCAACGTCAATCTCTTCGTCCATGCGCCGCCTCGCCCTGATTCCGAGCGGGAGGCGGCCTGGCGCGAGGCGTTGCGGCCCGCCTTCGCCGAACAGGACGCCGCTCCCCCGCTGGCCCTGCGCACCATCTATGCCAGCTTTGCCGAGGATGACGCGATGCTGGCCCTGCTGGTCGAGACGCGCCCCTCGGTGGTCAGCTTTCACTTCGGCCTGCCCGGCGCCGATCGGATCGCGGCGCTGAAGCGCGTGGGATGCCGGTTGCTGGCGAGCGTCACCTCGCTGGCGGAGGCGCGGGCCGCCGAGCGTGCGGGCATCGATGCGCTGGTCGCGCAAGGTTATGAAGCGGGCGGGCATCGCGGCGTCTTCGACCCGGATGCGCCCGACGACCGGCTGGGGACGCTGGTGCTGACCCGGTTGCTGGTGGTGCGGACGCGCCTGCCCGTCATCGCGGCGGGCGGGATCATGGACGGGGCGGGCGTGTCGGCGGCGCTGGCGCTGGGCGCGGTGGCGGCGCAGCTGGGCACCGCCTTCATCGCCTGTCCCGAAAGCGCGGCGGATGACGCCTATCGCGCGGCGCTGAGCGGCCCCGGAGCGGCGCATAGCGTCATGACCCGCGCCATATCCGGGCGGCCTGCGCGCTGCCTGCCCAATCGCTTCACCGCGCTGGGCGAGACCTTGTCGGTCGCGCCGCCCGATTATCCGCGAGCCTATGACGCCGGAAAGGCGCTGAACACCGCCGCCCGCGCGAAGGGCGAGCAGGGCTATGGCGCGCAATGGGCCGGGCAGGGGGCTCCGCTGGCCCGCGCCCTGCCAGCGGGCACGCTGGTCCGCACGATCGCTGGCGAGATGCGGCGATAGCGTCTATCCGCGCCGACGATTGCAGATCATCGGAAAGGGACAGTTTGTGAGAATCGCGCTTTGGATGGCGGCCCCCGCGCTGGTCGCGGCCGCGCCCCTGCCCGCAGCGGAGAACCGCTCGCCGATCCTGCTGTCCGAGTTCGTCGATGCCGCCGCCCCCTATCCGCAGGCGCATGCCTCGACGATCGTCCAGCTTCCCGACGGCACGCTGGCCGCCGCCTGGTTCGCCGGGTCGGGCGAGAGCCGCCCCGATGTCCGCATCTGGTTCGCGCGCCGGGGGGCAAAGGGCTGGGCCGCGCCGGTGCCCGTCGCCGATGGCGTCAGCCCGGACGGCAAACGCTATCCGACCTGGAACCCGGTGCTGTTCCAGCCGCCGGGCGGCGCGCTCCAGCTGTTCTACAAGGTGGGTCCGAACCCACGCGAATGGTGGGGCATGGTGATTCGCTCGACCGATGGCGGCCGCACCTGGACCCGTCCCGAGCGGCTGCCCGAGGGCGTGCTGGGGCCGATCAAGAACAAGCCGGTGATCGCCGCCGATGGCAGCTGGATCGCCCCGTCCAGCCGCGAGGAGGGGAATGCCGAGGCCAATATCTGGTCGCTGCGGATCGAGCGCAGCACCGATCAGGGCAAGAGCTGGACGGTGGGCCCGCGCATCGCCAGCCCCATGCATATCGAGGCGATCCAGCCCAGCATCCTCTTCCACCCGGACGGTCGCCTGGAACTGATCGCGCGGACGCGGCAGGGCGCGCTGGCGCAGAGCTGGTCGCGCGACAATGGCGTCACCTGGTCGCCGATCGCGGCCATCGACCTGCCCAATCCCAATGCGGGCACCGATGCGGTGACGCTGGCCGACGGGCGGCAGCTGATCGTCTATAACCACAGCGCACACGCCCCCGATACGCCGGGCGACGGGCCGCGCTGGCCGATCAATATCGGGCTGTCCGATGACGGGGTGCGCTGGCACAACGCGCTGACGCTGGAGAGCAAGCCGATGCCCGATGGCTATGCCTATCCGGCGGTGATCCAAACGCGCGACGGGCTGGTCCATGTGACCTATACTTGGAACCGGCAGCATATCCGGCATGTCGTGATCGATCCCAGACTGCTCAGGTAAGGCGATCCGGCCTGAACGGAGGGGGCATGGGGCAAACCTCCGTTCCGCCTGAGCGAAGTCGAAGGCCACGGGAATCGGCCGCGAAATCAACAAGGGGGTGCCACCCGCGCCGCAGCCCGCTACACCGTCGCGATGACCACCAAGCCCCCCATCGGTCGCGATACGCGGCTGTGCATGTCGCTGTCGGCGCGGCCCGGCAATTTCGGATCGCGCTTCCACAACCGGCTCTATGAGCTGACCGGGCTCGACTATGTCTACAAGTCGTTCAGCACCACCGATCTGGCGGCGGCGGTCGGGGGGATTCGCGCGCTGGACATTCGGGGCTGTGCGATCTCGATGCCGTTCAAGGAAGCGGTGATCCCGATGCTCGACGGGCTGGCCGGGTCGGCGGCGGCGATCGACAGCGTCAACACGATCGTCAACGATGGCGGGCGGCTGACGGGATACAATACCGATTATGCCGCCGTCGTCGAACTGGTCGCCGATATCGATCGCGCGACGCCATTCGTGCTGCGCGGATCGGGCGGCATGGCCAAGGCGGTGGCCGCTGCGCTGCGCGATTCGGGCTTCACGCACGGCACCATCGTCGCGCGCAACGAAGCCGCGGGGCGGGCGCTGGCCGAGCTTTACGGCTTCGGCTGGGCGAGCGAATTGGGCGAGGGCGCGGCGCTGCTCATCAACGTCACGCCGATCGGCATGACCGGCGGCAATGAAGATGACCTGGCCTTTCCCGAGGCGATGATCGCCGATGCGGACATCGCCTTCGACGTGGTGCAATATCCGCCCGAGACGCGGTTCCTGAAGACCGCCCGGGCGCTGGGCAAGCGAATCGTCACCGGCACCGAGGTCGCGACCATCCAGGCGCTGGAACAGTTCGTCCTCTATACCGGCCTGCGCCCCACCCCCGACCAGGTGGCCGAAGCGGCCGCCTATGCCCGCAGCCTGGGCTAGGGCCGATTGACATTCAGTATTGTGTTTTCTTCCCCTCTCCCCTGGACAGGGGAGAGGGTTAGCGAAGCTTGCCAGCCTGCTGGCTAGCGCAGCTTGGGTGAGGGGTTGAGCGAGCCCAAAGGCTCGCGCGCTCGCTTCGCGAGCGCCCACCCCTCACCCAGCTCCGACTAAGCCTTTGCTTTCGCAAAGGCCAAGTCTGCGCAACCCTCTCCCCTCTGCGAGGGGCGAGGGACGGAAAGGCGTCGCTGAATGTCGATCCGCCCTAGATTCCGCCCATCGTCGTCAGCACCGCCCATTCGGCCTCGCCCACCGGCGAGACGGAGAGGCGGGACTGGCGCAGCATCGGCAGGTCGGCCAGCCTGGCCTCCGCCTTCATCGCCGCCAGCGTGACGGGGCGGGGGAGCGGCCGGTCGGGCGCGACCTGAACCGAGACCCAGCGTCCATCCTCGCCATCGGCGCGCGCGGCGCGGGTGACGGTGACGATCCCCACCGCCGCCTTGTCCTTGCCGCTGTGATAGAAGATCGCCGAGTCGCCCACCGCCATGGCGCGCAGATGCCCGGCGGCGGCGGCGTTGCGCACGCCGTCCCATTCGGTCGCGCCGTCGCGGACCAGATCGTCCCAGCCATAGCTGTCCGCCTCCGATTTCAGCAGCCAATGGGCCATGGTCGTATTGCGCTCCTGAACCGCGACTAAACGCCGCATTCCATGTCCATTCAGCCCGATGATGGCAGGGAACGCAACACCGACGCCAGCGGCGCGTTTTGCCATCAGCGGACCGGGCGTATCAGTATCGGAGGTTCGGTATGAACGGAGTTTTGAAGAAAGTGGGGTTGGGCGTCGCCTTGGCCGCAACCGCGCTGACCGCAGCGGCACCCGCCGAGGCGCAGCGTTGGGGTCGTGGCTGGGGTGGCGGCTATTACAACCGGGATCGCGGCGGCGATGCGGTGGCGGGCGCGTTGCTCGGCGGCATCCTCGGCCTGGGCGTCGGGGCTGCGATCGCCAGCAGCAACCGGCCGCGCTATGTCGATCGCGGTTATTATTACGATCGCGGCTATGATCCCTATTATGCGCCGCCGCCCCCGGCGGTGGTCTATGAATATCAGGATTATCGGCCGCGTTGCTGGAACGACTGGCGCTGGGACCCCTATTGGGGCCGCAACGTCCAGGTGCGGGTCTGCAACTAAGTCCAAGGGCGGCGTCGGATCATTCCGGCGCCGCTTTTTCTTGGCAGCGAGCCCGTCTCGGCGTTAAGGCGCGGACATGACCGATACCGTTCCCGATCGCCTGTCCACCAACCCGGACAGCCCCTATTTCGACCAGGACCTGCTGCAGCGGGGCGTTGGCATCCGCTTCAAGGGCGCCGAGCGCCGCGACGTCGAGGAATATTGCATTTCCGAAGGCTGGATCCGCGTCGCGCTGGGCAAGAAGGTCGACCGCCATGGCCGCCCGCTGACCCTGAAGCTGACCGGCGAGGTCGAGGCGTGGATCGAGAACCCGGCCGCTGGCGAAGACGCCGCCGAGGGTTCGGACGAGGGCTGATTTTTGGTCGTACCCCGGCGAAGGCCGGGGTCCGGGTGCCTTCGAGGGTGAGGTGTGGTTGCCTTCCACTCCTCGGGTAGCGCGCCATCTACTTCGCTGTAACTGGGCCCCGGCCTTCGCCGGGGAACAGGCCTGCGTTATGGACCATCTGCTCCCAAACCCCCGTTCAGGCTGAGCGAAGTCGAAGCCCAGGGGAATCCCCCGCCGCATTTCAACGTCACGCAACGCGAACGGAGGGCCGGGCTCAAGCCGCCTCCATCGCCTCGCCCGCTTCCATCCAGCGCGTCTCGGCCTCGGCCAGCTTGTCGACCACCTCGGCGCGGCGCTTGTTCAACTCGCCCATCGACAGCCTGGCATGGCGCGGTTCGGCCGAGGCCGGGTCGTTCATCGCCTTGTCCAGCGCGTCGCGCTCGCGGGTCAGCTTGGCCATCTCGTCCTCGATGCCGCGCAGCGTCTTCTTCATCGCGTTGAAGCGTTCGCGCTGCTCGGCCGAGGCCTTCTTGCTGGCCGCGCGGTCCGCCTTGGACGCGGCGTCGCCCTGGCCCGCATCGCCCTTCAGGACGAAGGCGATGTAATCGTCCAGCGACCCGTCGAATTCCTTCGCGGTGCCGTTGTCGACCAGCACCAGCCGGTCCGCGGTCATCTCCAGCATGTGGCGGTCATGGCTGACCAGCACGACGGTGCCCTTGTACATGTTGAGCGCCTGGACCAGCGCCTCGCGCGCATCGACGTCGAGGTGGTTGGTCGGTTCGTCGAGGATCAGCATGTGCGGCGCGTCGCGCGTGATGAGCGCCAGCGCGAGCCGGGCACGCTCGCCGCCCGACAGCTTGCCGACCTTGGTCGTCGCCTTGTCGCCCGAAAAGCCGAACCGGCCGAGCTGCGCGCGCACCGCCGCCGGGGTCGCGCCGCGCATGATCCGGGTCATGTGCTCCAGCGCGGTATCATCGGTGTCGAGCTCCTCGACCTGATACTGGGTGAAATAGCCGACGCGCATCTTGCCCGACGAATTCATGTCGCCTTCCATCGGCGTCAGCTGCGCGGCGAGCAGGCGGGCCAGCGTCGTCTTGCCGTTGCCGTTGCGGCCCAAGAGCGCGATCCGGTCGTCCGGGTCGATACGCAGGTTCAGCCGCTTCAGGATCGGCGTCTCCGCATAGCCGACACTAGCGAGGTCCAGCGTGATCAGCGGCGGGCGCAGCTGGTCGGGATCGGGGAAATCGAAGGACAGCGAGGGATCGTTCGCCATCTCGGCGATCGGCTGCATCTTGGACAGCATCTTGGCGCGGCTCTGCGCCTGTTTGGCGGTCGAGGCGCGGGCCGAGTTGCGTGCGATATAATCCTGCAGCTTGGCGCGCTGCGCCTCCTGATTCGCCTTGGCCGCGGCGAGCTGCGCCATCCGCTCGGCGCGCTGGCGCTCGAACGAATCGTAACCGCCGGGGTAGAGCGTCACCTTGCCACCCTGCAGGTGCAGGATATGGTCGACGACATTGTTCAGGAAGTCGCGCTCATGGCTGACCAGCAGGATCGTCGCGCGATAGGATTTGAGGAAATCCTCCAGCCACATCACCGCTTCGAGATCGAGGTGGTTCGACGGTTCGTCGAGCAGCAGCACGTCGGGCGCCGAGAAGAGCAGGGCGGCGAGGGCCACGCGCATCTTCCACCCGCCCGAATAGCTGGACAGCGGGCGCGCCTGCATCGCCTCGTCGAACCCGAGGCCCTGGAGGATGCTGGAGGCGCGCGCGGGCGCGGTATAGGCGTCGATCGCGATCAGCCGTTCGTAGATGTCGCCCAGCTTTTCGGGATCGCTCTCGGTCTCGCTGCGCTCCATCAGCTCGGCGCGCTCGACATCGGCGGCCAGCACCGTCTCGAACGGGGTGGCGGTGCCGTCGGGCGCTTCCTGCGCGATATAGCCGAGCCGCGCGCCCTTGGGCATTTCGCAGGCGCCGTCATCGGCCTCCAACTGGCCCGCGATCACGCGGACGAGCGTCGACTTGCCGGCGCCGTTGCGGCCGATCAGGCCGACCCGGCTGCCGGGGGGGAGCGCGGCGGATGCACCGTCGAGGATCGTGCGGCCGCCCAGGCGCACGGTGATGCCATTCAGATTGAGCATGGCGCGCGCCTAGCAAATTCCGGCGCGAAAGGGGAGGGGGACCATGCGAAACATGGTGGAGGGGTGTCCCGGCTGGCGAGGTCGGCTCTGCCTCACCGCCGGGGAAACCCCTCCGTCAGGCCTTCGGCCTGCGACCTCCCCGTGTCGGGAGGTGTAGGGTTCAGCGGGCGGCGAGGTTGGTCGCGCCGGCAGGCGGCCAGTTCTGCGGCCCGCACTTCTTGACGACCCATTCGGCGCGCTTGTTCCAGCACAGCGCGTCGAGGCGCGGCATGGTCACGGCGACATGCTCGCGGCCGATATAGCGCGGGAAGCGCTGCTCGCCATAAGGGACCAGGCTGTTGCGCAGTTCCTGCATCCGGTCGACCGCCAGCTCGCCCAGATGGCCGCGCGGGGTGAAGACCGCCTGATGCAGGATCGAGCTGGCCGTCTGGCAGAAGCCCAACTGGCCCGACACGGAGGAGAAGCTGGCATAGGTGCGCGTGCCAAACTGGTCGAGCGCGTTCTGGCCTTCCTTCACGGTCTTGTTCTTGCGCTTGAAATAGGCGCCGAGCGTGTCGAACGCGCCCTTCAGCTCGCCCTCATGATCCTTCAGGATCGCGTTGTAATTGGCGACCGTGGCCAGCGTCGGCTCGAACTGACATTGCAGCGCGGCGACGTTGAGCGCGGCGCGCATGTTCCAGAGCAGCCCCGCGCGCAATTCGGCCGGGGTCGCGCCGGGCAGCGGCTGGCCGATGCCGGGTTCGTCGCCCTGAACGGGCTTTCCCTGGAAATTATAGGGCTGCAGGAAGAATTGTGCCGATGCGGGTGCCGCGGCACCCATCCCCCAAAAAGCCACGCCGGCGACCAGCGCGGTACGCACCACCTTCATTGTGTTCCGATCCTTCCCCCGTAGGGCTTTCGAGCGTCCCGAAACATAACGCTTTTTGGGGGCTGACCCAAATGGAAATCACGGGGTCGCGTCGATTGTCGGATGCGATCGGTCGTTACGGAAAGGCAGCGAAATCGCGGTGTTGGCGGCGCGCCGACGCCCTCTGGCGCACCCATGAAAAGGGCCGCCCGGTCGCCCGGACGGCCCCTGTCGTCAGGAATGATCCTGGCGATGATTACATCGCGTTCGACGCGTTGGTCATCGTGTCGTTGGCCATCATCATGTCGTTCGACATGGTGTCGTTGGCCATCACGCCACCGTTCATGGCGCCGTCGACGGCGGTCATGTTGTCGGTGGTGGTGTCCATGCCTTCCGAAGCGTTCATTTCGGTGGTCATGTTCGCGTCGGTGGTGTTCTCGGTCTTCGAGCCGCAAGCCGAAACCGCGAGCGCCGCGCCGGCGATGATCGAGCCCGTCAGGACCTTGGAGATGATTGCACGCATTGGAAGCTCCCTTGATAATAAGGATTTGGAACGGCTTGCTGGCCCTATTACCCAAATCGGGGTGGACATTAATCGGATACCGCCTGGTCCTCAAGCCTCGTTTTGTCGGACCGGATCAAGGGTCTTGAGGAAAGCCGGAAAGCTGAACGCAAGCGCCTCGTCAAAGGTTTCCAATGACTTGGTGCCATTCAACGCAAAAAGACTGGTCACCGGGAACTCCGGCAGGCCGCAGGGGACGATGCCACCGAAATGGGACAGGTCGGGCGCGATATTGACCGCGAACCCGTGCAGCGTGACCCAGCGGCGCACGCGCACCCCGATCGCGCCGATCTTGGCCTCCGGCCCGCCGTCGCGTGTCCAGATGCCGACGCGCCCGTCCACGCTGAAGGCATTCACCCCCAGCCGGGCGAGCGCGGCGATCAGCCAGTCCTCCAGCGCATGGACGAACTGCCGCACGTCGCGGCCGCGCTTGGTCAGGTCGAGCACCAGATAGCCGGTCCGCTGTCCGGGCCCGTGATAGGTATATTTGCCGCCGCGCCCGGTCTGGTGCACCGGAAAGCGCGGATCGACCAGCTCGGCCGGATCGGCGCTGGTCCCCGCCGTGTAGACGGGGGGGTGTTCGAGCAGCCAGACCAGCTCGCGCGCCTCGCCCGCCGCCACCGCGGCGGCGCGCGCCTCCATCTCGGCCAGCGACTGGTCATAGGGGGTGAGCCCGGCGCTGATGCGCCATTCGATATCGGAAAAGGCGGGAAGATCGGTCACGATGCGCGCTATCTGCGCCCGGGGCGGCGGCGATGCAAGCGTTCCGCCGGGAAGGGGGCGGCGGGCCAACGCGACCGATGGCGTCCCGTCCGGCAATCGGTTAGGCAGGAGTCATGTTCATGACGGATGACGCCGGACAGGTCGGCCGCATGACGGGGCAAAGGGAAGCAAGATGACCGTCAGGATCGGATCGGTGTGGGACAGCACGCAACAGGTGCTGGCGGGCAGGGCCGGGATGCTGGTCCCCTTCGCCGCGATCGGGTTCGTGGTCCCGGTCCTGATCCAGCTGCTGCTCGTCCCCGCAGGCAGCGGGCCGCATGGCGGCCTGATGACGGTATCGACGATCCTGGGCGCGCTGCTGGGCATCTGGGCGCAACTGGCGATCATGGCGCTGGCCACCCATCCCGCGACCACCCAGGCCGATGCGGCGCGTGCCGGGTGGCGGCGATTCCCGGCGGCGCTGGGCGTGGCATTGGTGCTGGGCCTGGCGTTCATGGTCGCGATCCTCATTCCCATGGTCCTGCTGGGGGCCTCGGGCTTCGACTTCGCGCAGGCGGTGGCCGCCAATGGCAATCCCGCGCTGATGCCGCCCATCCCCTCGGGGCTGGGTGCGATTCTGGGGCTCTACATCCTGGCCCTCGCCCTGGTCGCGTTGTGGATCGGCGTGCGGTTCATGCCCCTTTATGCGGTGGTCCTGAACGAGCGGCGGGGGCTGGGCGCCTATCGCCGGTCGCTGACGTTGACGCGTGGGATGACCTGGCGGCTGATCGGCGTCTCGCTGCTGTTCCTGATCGTCCTGTTCGTCACCACGCTGGCGGTGCAGGGGGTGACCGGGGCCGTGCTGCGGCTGGCGCTCGGGCCCGACCGGCCGGGGATCGTGCTGGGGCTGGTCGGGGTGCTGGGGTCGATCGTCACCGCCGCCTTCATGACGTTGGCCTATGTCTTCGTCGCCCGGCTCTATGTCGCGACGGCGGCCGAGCATCCCGCCGGTCCGGCTACGGAGGACGGCACGCCGTCGCTGTGATGACGTTCGACATGATGGCTGCGCTGCGGGACGCCTGGGGCCTGTTCCGCCGGAATGCCGACCTTACGCTGCGGCTGGCCGCGCCCTTCCTGTTCCTGCCGACGCTCGCGGTCGGCCTGCTGGTGCCTGCGCCGCCCCTGCCCGAGGAGGATGCGGCGGACGGCGCGGCGCGCGCGATGGCCTGGGTCGATTCGGTGGGCAACTGGGCGGGGCAATATGGCGGCTGGTATTTCGCCACCTATGCGATCGGGCTGATCGGCACCGCGGCGCTGCTGGCGCTGCATCTGGGCGGCGGCCGGTTGACGGTGGGGCAGGCGCTGAACGTCAGCCTGCGGATCGCGCCGCGCTTCCTGCTCGCGATGATCCTGGTGGCGTTGCCGGTGGGGGCGGGAATGCTGCTCTATATCCTGCCGGGGCTGTATGTCGCGGGGCGGTTGCTGCTGGTCGGCCCGATCCTGCTGGCCGAGCGGCGGATGCCCGCGCTGGCGGCGCTGGCCCGCTCGTTCGCGCTGACGCGGGGCGTCGGGCTGCCGATGGCGGCGCTGGCCTCCTGCACCTATCTGGGCGGGATGATCCTGGGCCAGCCCTTCATCCTGCTGATCGACACGGTGCAGGGCAGCGGCGGCAATCCGGTCGCGATCGCCCTGCTCCAGACCGGGGCGGCGGCGGTGGCGCTGGCGTCCGGGGTCGCCCAGGCGCTGATCGCGCTCGCCGCCTATCGCCGACTGGTCAGCCGCTGATCCCCAAGCGCGGGATCTGCGGCGCGGCATCCTCGGGCAACAGTCCCAGCGCTCGGGGATCGGGAAAGGTCTCGATCGCGCGCCCGATCGGGGTGAAGCCCTGCTTGCGATAGAAGCTCAGCGCCGAGGGATGGTCGAGCGTGCAGGTATGCACCCAGACCCGCTCCACCCCCGGCGTCCAGGCGCGCAGCATCGCCTGCGCCATCAGCCAGCGGCCATGGCCCTGTCCCGCCAGTTCGGGGATCAGCCCGAAATAGCCGATCTCGCACGCGCCCGTCTGGCGATGGTCGAGTTCGAGCAGCCCGACCTCGATCCCCATCCGGTCGATGACCGCGAAGACCGAGACGGCGGGATCGTGGATGATCCCGGTCAGCATCGCATCGTCCATCACCAGCCGCGAGAACCACAGCCACGGCGCGCCGACCCGCGCGAACAGCGCCCGGTACTTGGCGGGGTCGGGCCGGGCCCAGGCGGTCAGCCGCAACGGCGAGGCGAGCATCGGGCGCGGGCGCGGGCGCTCGCGCATCTCCAGCGTGGTGACGATGGTGGCGATCTCGCCGGGATCGACGGGGATCAGCGCCATGGATTATTCCCAGGTCGCGAGCGGCGGCAGGCTCATCAGGATCGCCTCGATATTGCCGCCGGTCTTCAGTCCGAACAGCGTGCCGCGATCATGGACCAGGTTGAACTCGGCATAGCGCCCGCGCCACGCCAGCATCGTCGCGCGATCCGTCTCGGTAAAGGGCTGGTCCATCCGCCGCCGGACGATGCGCGGATAAACGTCCAGGAACGCCTCGCCGACATCGCGGGTCAGCGCGAAATTGGCGTCGAAGTCGCCCTCCAGATGATCGTAGAAGATGCCGCCCACGCCGCGATGCACCTTGCGGTGGGGGATGTAGAAATAATCGTCGGCCCAGGCCTTGAACCGCGGATAATGGTCCGGGTCATGCGCATCGCATGCCGCCTGCATCGCGGCATGGAATTCGGCGGTATCCTCCTCGATGGGCAGCGGCGGATTCAGGTCCGCGCCGCCGCCGAACCAGCGCTTGGTCGTGGTCAGGAAGCGGGTGTTCATATGGACCGCGGGGACATGCGGGTTGGCCATGTGCGCGACCAGGCTGATCCCCGTCGCCACGAAGCGCGGATCCTCGCCCGCGCCGTGGATGGTCTGGGCGAACGGCCCCTCGAACGTGCCGCCGACGGTCGAGACGTTGACGCCGACCTTTTCAAAGACGCGCCCCTTCATCACGCCGCGCACCCCGCCGCCGCCGGGCTCGCCGCTGGGATCGGCACGGTCCCAGGCGGTATAGGTGAAGGCCGCGTCCGACCCCGCCTCGCGCTCGATCGCCTCGAACGCGGCGCAGATCCGGTCGCGCAGCGACTCGAACCAGAGGCGGGCGGCGTCCTGCTCGGCGTCGAGCGCGATGTCGGGGGTGCGGCTGGTCATGGTCCGGCGTCTCTGGGCGGGGGAGGGGGCGGGGGTCAACCCGGCATTTGGTCCCAACCCGTCTGCCGCCGTGCCTCGGCCAGCAGGATGCCGCCGGTGATCGCGACGTTGAGCGAGCGGACGCCGCTGCGCATCGGCACGCGCACCCGGATGTCGGCGGCGTCGTGCACCGCCTCCGGCACCCCTGCGCCCTCCGAGCCGAGCAGGATCACGTCGTCGGGGCGGAACACCATCTCGGGCAGCGGCAGCGCGCCCAGCGTCGTCGCCAGCACGATCCGTCCCGGCGTGGCGGCGCGGAAGGCGTCCCAATCGGCATGGCGCACCACCTGGGCCATGGCGGCATAGTCCATCGCCGATCGCGCCAGCGCCCGGTCGGAATAGGGAAAGCCCATCGGCTCGATCAGGTCGACCGCGACGCCGAAACAGGTTGCGGTCCGGATCAGCGTGCCGACATTGCCCGCAATATCGGGCTCATGAAGCGCCAGCCGCATCAGTGGCCGGGAAAGGACAGCAGCGCATCGACCGCCAGCCCCTCCGCCCGCAATGCGTCGGCGCCGCCGAGATCGGGCAGGTCGACCAGGAACTGCGCCTGTTCGACGACGCCCCCCGCCTTGCGCAGCAGCCGGACGGCGGCGCGGGCGGTGCCGCCAGTGGCGATCAGGTCGTCGACCAGCAGGACTCGCGCGCCGGGGACCAGTGCATCCTCGTGCATCGCGATCCGGTCCTGGCCATATTCCAGCGCATAATCCTCGGCGATGGTCGCGCCGGGCAGCTTGCCGTCCTTGCGGATCAGCAGCACGCCCGCGTTCAGCGGCACCGCCAGCGCGGCGGCGAACAGGAAACCGCGCGCCTCGATCCCCGCGATCAGGTCGACCGGCCCGCGCGTCGCGGCGACCATCCGCTCGATGGTCTGCGCGAAACCCGTCGGGTCGAGCAGCAGCGTGGTGATGTCGCGGAACGCGATGCCGGGCTTGGGAAAGTCCGGGATCGTGCGGATCAGGGCTTTCAGATCGTCATTGGCGTTCATGCGGCGCCTCATGGGCCTGATGGCGGCGGGGGTAAAGGGGGGCAATCCCAACCCTCCGTTCGGCCTGAGCGAAGTCGAAGGCCAAGGGAATCCATTGCCAAAGGGGCCGGAGGAAAGGTTCGGGCATGGGCTTCGACTTCGCTCAGCCTGAACGGAGGTCGGGAGTGGGGCGGCGGGTTCCCCAAGAAAAAAAGGGCGGCTTCCTCGCCGGAAAACCGCCCCAGGCTCTCACATGATCCGATACGGCCTCAATGCTTCACGTCGCGCCAGACATTCTGATACGCGCCCCAGGCCAGGAAGCAGAAGATCAGGATGAAGATCACCGCCCCGATCCCCGCCGCATGGCGCGATTCCAGCTTGGGCTCGGCGGTCCAGGTCAGGAAGGCGGCGACGTCCTTGGCCATCTGGTCGCGGGTCGCCAGCGTGCCGTCGGTATATTGGACCTGCCCGTCCTGGGTCAGCGGCGGCGGCATCGCGATGTTGAGGTTCGCGAAATAGGGATTGTAGTGCAGTCCCGTCGGCGTCTTGGCATCCGGGAACTGGCGCAGCAGCGCGGCGGGCTGGTTGCGATAGGCATCGGGGCCGATCAGCGAATAGACATAATTGGTGCCGTCATGCCGCGCCTTGGTCATCAGCGACAGGTCGGGCGGCAGCGCGTTGTTGTTCGCCGCGCGCGCCGCAACCTCGTTGGCGAAGGGCGAGGGGAAATGGTCGGCGGGCACGTTCTTGCGCGTCGTCGCCTCGCCCGTCTCCGGGTTGATGCTCGGCTGTTCGATGACCCACTGGTTGGCGATCGCCTTCACCTCGGCCTCGTTATAGCCCAGATCCTTCAGGTCGCGGAACGCCACGAGCCGCAGCGAGTGGCAGGCTGCGCAGACCTCCTTATAGACTTGGAAGCCGCGTTGGAGCTGGCGCCGGTCGAACCGGCCCAGTATCCCGTCCGAGGCCAGATGCGCGGGCTTGGGATGGAGATGGAACTCCTCCTCGGCGGTGGGGGCGGGCGGGTCGGAGACCAGCCCCGAGACGCTGCCCCACAGCGCGATGGCGAGGACCAGGGTGAAGGCCGCCCCGACCAGGAATGCGATGCCACGAACCATGTTCGAAATCCTCTCTCGGTTCGTGTCAGGCCGAAGCCGAAGGGGTTAGGGCCGACTTGGTGGGCGCGGTGCCGCCATGTTTGGCCAGCACGGCTTCGGTGATCGAATGGGGCAGGGGGGCGGGCCGCTCCGTCCGCGCGATCCAGGGCAGGATCACCAGGAAGTGGAGGAAGTAATAGGCCGCCGTGACCTGGCTGAGGATGATGAAGAAGGGCGTCGCGGGCGACCCCCCGCACCAGCCAAGCAGCAGCACGTCGACGACCAGCACCCAGAAGGCGATCCGCGCCCTGGGCCGGAAATTGCTCGACCGCACCGGCGAGCTGTCCAGCCAGGGAAGGAAGAACAGCAGCAGGATCGACCCGAACATCGCCAGCACGCCCCACAGCTTGGCGGGCAGGATGAAGTCGGCGGTGAAGGCGCGCAGGATCGCGTAGAAGGGCCAGAAATACCATTCGGGCACGATATGCGCAGGGGTCGAGAGCGGGTTGGCCGGAATGTAATTGTCCGGATGGCCCAGATAATTGGGGAAGAAGAAGAGCAGCCCGGCGAACACCAGCAGGAACACGCCCAGCCCCACCGCATCCTTGGCGGTGTAATAGGGGTGGAAGGGGACCGTATCCTGCTCGCCCTTCACATCGACGCCGGTCGGGTTGTTGGAACCCGGAATGTGCAGCGCCCAGATGTGCAGGATGATGACGCCCGCGATCACGAAGGGCAGCAGATAGTGGAGCGAGAAGAAGCGGTTGAGCGCGGCATTGTCCGGCGCGAACCCGCCCAGCAGCCAGACGCGGATGGTGTCGCCGACCAGCGGGATCGCCGAGAAGAAGCCGGTGATGACCTGCGCCCCCCAGAAGCTCATCTGCCCCCAGGGAAGGACATAGCCCATGAAGGCGGTGGCCATCATCAGCAGGAAGATGACGACGCCAAGCAGCCACACCATCTCGCGCGGGGCCTTGTAGGACCCGTAATAGAGGCCGCGGAAGATGTGCGTATAGACGACGATGAAGAACATCGACGCGCCGTTGGCGTGGGCATAGCGCAGGAACCACCCTGCGTTCACGTCGCGCATGATGCTTTCGACCGAGTCGAAGGCGACGCCCGCATTGGCGGCATAATGCATCGCCAGCACGACGCCGGTGATGATCTGGATGGCGAGCGCGGCACCCGCCAGCACGCCGAAATTCCAGAAGTAATTCAGGTTGCGCGGCACCGGATAGCCCGCGCCCACCGCATTGTAGACGAGGCGCGGCAGCGGCAGCTTCTCGTCCAGCCAGCGCATGACCGGCTGTTTCGGTTCGTAATGCTTGGCCCAGGGAAAGCTCATGTCTCGGGTCCCCCTTTAAGCGGCCGCGCCGACCGTGACGGTCGTGTCGCTGTCGAACTTGTAATCGGGCACGAAGAGGTTCTTCGGTGCCGGACCCTTTCGGATGCGCGCGGCGGTGTCATAGGCCGAACCGTGGCAGGGGCAGAAATAGCCGCCATAGGGGCCCTTGTTCTCGCCCTCGCCCGCGCCCAGCGGCACGCAGCCCAGATGGGTGCAGACGCCCAGCGTGATCAACCAGTTCTTCTTGCCCGGCTTGGTCCGCTCCTCCAGCGTCTGGGGATCGCGCAGCTCGGACAGCGGCACCGCATCGGCCTCCGCCATCTCCTTGGGCGTCAGGTTGCGGACGAACAGCGGTTGCTTGCGGAAACTGGCCTTGATCGCCTGGCCCGGCGCGATCTTGGACAGGTCGATCTCGGTGGTCGACTGCGCCAGCACGTCGGCCGAGGGGTTCATCTGGTTGATGAGCGGCAGGACGATGGCCAGCGCGCCCACACCCGCGAAGGACACGGCGGCGACGTTGATGAAGTCGCGGCGGCGGGGATCATGGACCTCTTCGTGGAATGGCTCCGGCGACTCGCCGGGGGGTACGGTGTTCTCCGTCATCGCCATTCGTCCTGTCCCTCCACCTCGTTCGCGTGGCGCCGGTCGCGCCCTGGCGGTCGTGCCGGATTGTCCCCGGTCATGCGCCGCCCGATCTCGCCCGCCCATGATGAACGGAGCGTCAGGTTAGCCTTGCTTGGCGGGCTTTGCCAATCCCCTTTGCGGTGGCGTTCATGGCGGGTGCAGTCGGGCGGGCGCAGGAACCATGGTGGCGTGGTTCGGGTTGACCGATGACGGACGCGGATGACGGGCCCCTGTCGCATCCGCAGGAACGACCAGGGGCATGGAGAGAGGCGATGCTCTTGGGCAGGATCGGATGGGGCGGCCTGCTGGCCGCCGGGCTGTTGGCGCTGGGCGGCTGCGCCGACGGCTATGGCTATAGCGGCGTGTCGGTGGGCACGGGTTATGGGGGTTATGGCGGCTATGGCTATGCCCCCGGCTATTATGGCGCGGGTTATGCGCCGTCCTATTATGGCTGGTACGACGACTTTTATTATCCGGGCACGGGCGTCTATGTCTATGACCGCTATCGTCGGCCGTTCCGCTGGAACGAGGGGCAGCGCGCCTATTGGGAAGGGCGGCGCGGCGCGTGGCGCGGGGCCCCGATCCGCGATCAGTGGCGCGGATGGGGTCGCAACGGCTGGCGCGGCGATCGCTGGGGCAATGGCCCGCGTGGCCCCGGTCCCAACCCCGGTGTGGGTGTCGCGCCCCGCCCACCGGCCCCACGGGTCGAGGGATGGCGTGGCCCTCGCGGCGGCAATCCCGGCTGGCGCGGCGGGCGGCCCGGCGGCGCGCGGGGCGGTCCGCGCGGGCCGCGCTGATCAGCCTGCCGAGCGGGCCCGGATCATCAGCGTGGGGCGGAACCGCATCACCGCCACATCGTCCTGGTTATAGACGGTCAGCAGGCTGACGATCAGCCCCATGTCGGGCCGACTGGCCGAGCGGCGCACCTCCAGCACCTGGGTCTCGCAGCGCAGCGTGTCGCCCGGATAGACGGGCTTCAGCCAGCGAAGCTCGTCGATGCCGGGCGATCCCAGGCTCTGAAAGCCGGTCGCCCGGTAATGCTCGACGATCATCGCCATGGTCATCGACGCGGTGTGCCAGCCGCTGGCCGACAGCCGCCCGAAATGGGTGGCGGCGGCGGCCTCGTCGGACAGGTGAAAGGGCTGGGGGTCGTAGCGCGTGGCAAAGGCGATCACCTCGTCCCGCTCGACCCGATGATTTCCGAACCGCGCGGTATCGCCGATCGCCACATCCTCCAGCCAGATCATCGCATCCTCTCCTTATCGTTTGAAAACGCGGCGGAACGGCGCATCGTTGCCGTCCAGCCCCCGACCCGCCGGAAGCCCGATCAGATCGCGCAGCAGCGGGGCGACATCGACATTGTCGAACGGCGCCAGCCGTACCCCCGACCGAAATGCGGGGCCTTGCGCGATGAACAGCGCGGCCATGGCGGGATCGGCATTGTCATAGCCATGGGTGCCCTTGGCAAAGGGGGCATCAGGCCGCTTGGCCTGGATCAGCCAGCCGGTCTGGGCGAGGCAGAAATAGGGGGGGATGCGCGGGTTGCGACCATAATGGAAACGCGCGGGCATCGCCGGGCTGCGCCAGCAATCGGCATGATCGTGATGGCCGAGCAGCCGCCGCTCCAGCGCGGCCTCATGCCCCGGCACCGCGCGGAAGGTCGCATAGGGGCCGTCCTCGGTCATCACCGCATCGGCGGGATCGACCAGCATGTCCTCGGTCACGATCCGGTCGCTGGAGGTCGCGGCCATGCCGTGGTCGGCGACGACGACCAGATTGGCGGGCTGGCCCAGTTCGGCCAGCCCGGCCAGCAGGCGGCCGATCGCCTCGTCCACCTTGCCGACCGCCGCGTTCACCTGTGGCGAGTCGGGCCCGGCGTCATGGCCTGCGCTGTCCACTTCGTCGAAATACAGCGTCAGGAAGTGCGGGCGGCTGGCCGCCGGGCGACGCAGCCAGTCGATGATTGAATCGACCCGCTGGCGGTCGGTCACGTTCTGGTTGAACTGCTGCCAGTCGTGCGGACGCATGCCGCCCGTCACGGTGCCGCCATAGTCGCCGGGGTGGAAGGTGCCGCCCCAGGCGACGTTCGATCCCGGCCAGAACATGGTGGCGGTGGGAATCCCGGCCTTTTCGGCGGTGATCCAGATCGGCTCGGCGGCGTTCCACCAATAGGGCTGGTCCGAGGCCATGGTGAAGCGCGCGTCGGGATGGGCCGGATCGGTGAAGCCGTTGGCGACGATCCCGTGCCGATCGGGCACCAGCCCGGTGACCAGCGTCCAGTGATTAGGGAAGGTCTTGGACGGGAAGGAGGGGCGCATCGACGCGCTGACCCCCTCGGCGGCCAGCCGCGACAGGTTCGGGGTCAGCCCGCGCGTCAGATAATCGGGGCGGAAGCCGTCGATCGATACCAGGATCGTGACCGGCGCGCGCGCCGCGACCGCTTCGGCGGCGGGGCGGGGCGTCGCCGCCCCCGCGCTTGCCGCACTCTCGCCAATCGGGGGCAATGCGGGCGGCGTATAGGGGTAGGCACAACCGGCCAGGAGGGTCAGGGCCAGGGCGGCGAGGGGGAGTCGGGTCACGGAGCGGCTATCCTTTCAGGCCAGCCGATAGCGTCGTCCTGTGACACTGGCGAGGCCCGTCGGCAGGATCGCGCTGGCCCGGCCGGTCAGTCCAGCGGGAAGAAGTGACGCACCTCCGGCCCGGCATGGCGAAGCAGGACCCGCAGCCGTTCGGCGGCTTCGGCGGGATGATCGCCGGGCAGCCCCGCCATCGCCCAGTCGCCGAAGGTCGGCGTGTCGGTCCGGCGGTCGTCGAGGACCTGGATGTCGGTGTGGCGCGGATCGCGCCGGATCCGCTCGAACGCGTCGCCGACGCTGTCGACGGGGCCCTCGATCAACTGGAGATAGCGGCCCCGCTCGATCCAGAGGATGCCCGAAATGCCGTCCATGCCGTTGTTGCGGCGCGAGACGCGCAATATGGCCAGGTGATCCGACCGGCCATCCTCGCCCACGGCCTGGCTGCTATAGATGATACGCCGGAACGAACTAACCTGGATCATGATTAGCTTCTAGGTCCTCCGGCGCGCGCTGCAAAGCGGCAATGCGCCGGGCGGCCGGAGCCGACCGGCGCATAATGGGTCAGACGTTGAAGCGGAACAGCATCACGTCGCCGTCCTGCACGACATATTCCTTGCCCTCGGCGCGCAGCTTGCCCGCATCGCGGGCGCCCGCCTCGCCCTTGAAGGCGATATAGTCGGGAAAGGCGATGGTTTCGGCGCGGATGAAGCCGCGTTCGAAATCGCTGTGGATCTCGCCCGCCGCATTGGGCGCCTTGGCGCCGCGATGGACGGTCCAGGCGCGCGCCTCCTTGGGGCCGACCGTGAAGAAGGTCAGCAGGTCGAGCAGCGCGTAACCGGCGCGGATCACGCGGGCGAGGCCGGTTTCGGACAGGCCCAGCTCGGACAGGAACTCGCCGCGATCCTCCGCAGGCATGGTCGCGATGTCGGCCTCGATCGCGGCCGACACGACGACCGCCTGCGCGCCCTCGGCGGCGGCCTTTTCGAACACGCGTGCCGAATGGGCATTGCCGTTGGCGGCGTTCGATTCCTCGACATTGCAGACATAGAGGACGGGCTTGGCGGTCAGCAGCTGTGCCTGCGAGAACACGCGCGCCTCTTCCTCATCCTTGGGCACGGTCAGCCGCGCGGGCTTGCCGTCGCGCAGCAGCTCCAGCGTCTGGCCCAGGACCGAGGCGGCGATCTTGGCTTCCTTGTCGCCCTGCTGCCCCTTCTTGATGAAGGCGGGGACGCGCTTTTCCAGGCTTTCGAGGTCGGAGAGCATCAGCTCGGTCTCGACCGTCTCGGCATCGGCGATGGGATCGACCTTGCCCTCGACATGGGTCACGTCGCCGTCCTCGAAGCAGCGCAGGACATGGACGATCGCGTCCACCTCGCGGATATTGCCGAGGAACTGGTTGCCCAGCCCTTCGCCCTTGGACGCGCCGCGCACCAGGCCCGCAATGTCGACAAAGGCGAGCTGCGTCTCGATGATCTTGGCGGACCCGGCGACCTCGGCCAGCTGGTACAGGCGCGGATCGGGGACCGCGACGTTGCCGACATTCGGCTCGATCGTGCAGAACGGATAATTGGCGGCCTGCGCCGCCGCCGTTTCGGTCAGCGCGTTGAAGAGGGTGGACTTGCCGACATTCGGCAGGCCGACGATGCCGCAGCGGAAACCCATGCGTCGCTTATCCTACAGGAAGGGGAAAGCGTCCCTCTAGCGACGATGGGGATATTTCTCAACCGAGCGCTTCTCCCATGCTCCGTTCAGCCTGAGCGAAGTCGAAGGCCAAGGGATGACGGTTGGGCGGGGCGCCATTGTCGGATGTTCCAGCGTGGCCTTCGACTTCGCTCAGGCTGAACGGACTGAGGGGACGGGGTTATGGGGTCAGGCGATCCCGACCATCATCGCGGCGGCCCAGGCGAGCAGCATCACGCCCAGCGCCCCCGAAAACCCCATCAGCACCAGGCCCAGATAGTGCAGCATCGGCGGATTGGCGCGCTGCGCCTTCTTGTTCCGGCCCAAGCCCGACAGCACGAAGCTCGCCAACATGCCGAAGGTGAAGACAGCGAATTCGATCATCGGGAATAACGTCCGGGATAGGGGGTGCGATCGATGCCCCCTTTAACCGAGATAAGTTAACGGCACGATATCGGCGCGGCGAAGCGCCCGCTTTCATCGATGAAGCGCGGGAACCTTTCGCCCTGTCGCGGGTGCGGCGCGGATCGTCGCGCGCGGCGCATCAGCGATAGTTGAAGCTGACGCTGATCCGCTCGCCCTTGGCACCGTTGGGCACGACCTCGTGCCGTAGCCAGCTTTCCCACAGCAGCACCGTTCCCGGCTGGGGCGTGGCGGTGGCGAAGGTGGACAGGTCGTCGGGCGCATCGGCACGGCGCGGCGGGGCCGCCATCAGCATCGGCAGGCGCGGATCCTCCAGCTTCAGCGCGCCCGATCCCTGGGGCATAGCGACATAGAGCGTGCCCGAGACGACCGAGTGCGGATGGATATGCGCCGAATGATGCCCGCCGGGTTTCAGGACATTGACCCACAGGCTGTCCAGCTTCAGCTTGCGCCCGCCCAGGTCGAAAGCGCATTCCTCGGCGAAGCGCGCGACATGGCGGTCCAGTTTCTTGCGCAGGTCCGCGAAGACCGGATCGCGGATCGGCAGGTCGTTGAGCGAGGCATAGCTGGTATAGCCGCGATAGCCATGCTCCTTCGACCAGCGCCGCCCGGCGCGGTCATCCTCGGCCAGCGCCCAGCAGCTCTGCTCGATCTCCTCCAGCAGATCGGCATCGTCCAGCTGGCCCTCATAGAGAAGCGAGGCGAAGAGGCGGCGCACGCTCATGCCGGATCTCCCAGGCGCAGCGCGATGTCGTTAACGAAGCGGACATCGTCCCCCTCGGCCAGCCAGCGCGCCTCCGCCGCCAGCGCGCCGAGCAGGTCGGACAGCGGCTCGATCTCCGCCTTGGCGTAATTGCCCAGCACATGGCCGGTCACGCGGTCCTTGTGCCCTGGATGCCCGATGCCGAGCCGGACGCGGCGGAAGTCGGGCCCCAGATGCTGGTCGATCGAGCGCAGTCCGTTATGCCCCGCCGTGCCGCCGCCGGTCTTCACCTTCACCCGGAAGGGGGCGAGGTCGAGTTCGTCGTGGAAGACGGTCAGCGCCTCCACCCCCAGCTTGTAGAAGCGCAGCGCGTCGCCGACGCTGCGCCCGCTCTCGTTCATGAAGGTCGCAGGCTTGAGCAGCAGGATCTTCTGCCCGCCGATGCGGCCTTCCTGGGTCCAGCCCTGGAACTGCTTCTTCACGGGGCCGAAATCATGCACCTCGGCGATGGCGTCCATCGCCATGAAGCCGACATTGTGGCGGTGCATCGCATATTGCGGCCCCGGATTGCCCAACCCGGCCCAGACCTGCATGTGATATTCCTTATTCGCTTGGTTGGCAGGGCCCTAGCACCGGGGGCTTCGGGTTTCCAATGCGGTGAGGGTTGTGGGGCGTGGGCTTCGACTTCGCTCAGCCTGAACGGATGTTGGGGCTCAAACCAAATTCCCCGAACCCCGTTCAGCCTGAGCGAAGTCGAAGCCCAAGGGAATCCCCTCAGATCAACCCCTGCGCCCGCAAACTCACATGCCCCGAGGTCCCGATGATCAGATGGTCGTGCACCGTGATCCCCAGCCGCTTGCCCGCCTCCGCGATGGCGCGGGTCACGTCGATATCGGCGCGGCTGGGCGAGGGGTCGCCGCTGGGATGGTTGTGCACCAGGATCAGCGCCGCCGAGCCGAAGTCGATCGCGCGGCGAATCACCTCGCGGATATAGACCGGCGCCTGGTCGATCGAACCCTGTCCCATCAGCTCGTCGCGGATCAGCATGTTGCGCGTGTTGAGGTGCAGCACCCGGAACCGCTCGACCCCGTGATGCGCCATGTCGGCATGGAGATAGTCGAGCAGCGCCTGCCAGTTGGACAGGACCGGACGCTTCGCCGCCTCCACCTGCACCAGTCGCAGCGCACAGGCCTGCGCGATCTTGAGCGCCGCCGCCGCCGTCTCGCCCACCCCGTCGACGCGTCGCAGGGCATTGGGATCGGCGGTCAGCACCCCGCCTATGTCATGGAATTCGCGCAACAGCGCCTTGGCGATCGGTTTGGTGTCGCGGCGGGGGATGGCGGTCATCAGCAGATATTCGATCAGTTCATGGTCGAGCAATCCGCCACCGCCCAACAACCGGTCGCGCAGTCGCGCACGGTGTCCGGCATGGTCATTCGGCTGATCCCGCTCGTCCCCGCCGCCACCGTCGCCCATGGTCCGCTTCCCCCTTTGCCGGAAAGCATAAGGGCGGCGCGGGGAACTGTCGCCGGGCTTCGTGCGATTGCGTGCGGCGCGACCATAGGGTTATGACACAGGTCAAGACGGAAGGAGTGGCATCGGGGTGGAGGGCGCGAACGAGGAAGTCAGCACCCCCGAAAGCCCGATCCGGCGTTTCCGTCGCCTCCAGCGTATCCTGATCGCCATCGCGCTGCTGATCCTGGTCGCGCTGATCGCGCTTTGGCTGGAGCGCAAGCCGCTCGCCGGGGGTTTCATCGATCGCGAACTGGCGCGGCGCGGCGTCCCTGCGCGTTACAAAATTTCCGACTTGGGGACGGGACGGCAAAGGCTGACCGATGTGGTGATCGGCGATCCGCGCGATCCCGACCTGGTCGCCGACTGGCTGGAGACGCGGACCCGACTGACCCTGTCCGGTCCCGAGGTGACGGGGGTGCGGGCCGGTCGGGTGCGGCTGCACGGGCGACTGGTCGACGGACGGATCACGCTGGGCGCGCTCGACAAGCTGATGGGGCCGTCCTCGGGCAAGCCCTTTGCGCTCCCCGCGCTGGATGTCGTGGTCGATGATGGCGGCATCCGGCTCGACACGCCGCATGGGCCGGTGGGGATCAGCCTGTCGGGGCGCGGCGTGCTGAACGACGGTTTCACCGGGCATCTGGCGGCGGTGGCGCCTCGGCTGGTGATGGGCGATTGCGTCGCCACGGGGCTTGCCGCGCCGCTGCGCGTGCGGGTGGTGCGCGAGCAGCCGACGCTGACGGGGCCGCTGCGGCTCGGCAATCTGCGCTGCGGCGAGGTGGCGGTGGCTGATCTGGCGGCGCGGGTCAATGTGACCTTCGGCGCGGCGCTCGATCGGTGGCAGGGGCGTGCTACGGTGGGCAGCGGCGCGATCCGCCATCCCGTCATGGCCGCCGCCGCGATCGAAGGACAGCTCGATTTCACCGGCACCCCCAAGGGCACGCATGGCCGGATGCAGCTGGCCGCGCGCAACGTCGTCGCGCAACCGGGTCGCGCCGGGCGGGCGACGATCGCCGGACAATATCTGGTCGGCCCCGTCACCCGCTTCGACGGCCGGATGACGCTGGGGGATGCACAGCTGTCGCCCGCCATGCTGGCGCGGCTCGGGCAATGGGGCGCGGCCGCCGCCGGAACCCCGGTCGGCCCGGTAGCAAGCGCCATGGCAGAGGCCGTGCGGCGCGGGGGGCGGCGCTTCGCCGCCGACGTCGCGCTGGCGATCGACAGCGACAAGGGGCCGCGCGGCCCCGGCTTTGCGGTGCGGGTGCCGCGCCTGTCGCTCGCCTCGGCCAGCGGCGGGCGGCTGGCCTTCGCCGATGGTGCGGGGCTGACCTATGACGCGCGGGGGCTGCGGCTCGACACCCGGCTGGCGATGCGCGGGGGCGGGCTGCCCGGCCTGCGCGCCACCTTGCGACAGGATGCGCCGGGCGCGCCGATGCGCGGCACCGCCGAGCTGGCGCGTTACGACGCGGGCGGCGCCAGCCTGGCGCTCGATCGGCTGGTGTTCCAGGCGGCGATGAATGGCGAAACGCAGATCACGACACGCGCCATGCTGTCCGGGCCGATCAGCGGCGGCCGGATCGACGGGCTGGTCCTGCCCATCGCCGCCAACTGGGATGGCGGGCGGCGCTTGCGGGTCAATCCGACCTGCCAGCCGCTGGCGATCGACCGGCTGGCGCTGTCGGGGCTCCGGCTGGAGCGGGTCGCGACGACGCTCTGCCCGCTCGACGGCGCGCTGGTCCGTCTCGACGGCGGGCGGATCGGCGGCGGGGCGCAACTGGGGCCGACACGGCTCGCGGGGCGCATCGGGAGCAGCCCGCTGGCGCTGTCGGCGGCGGCGACCCGGTTCGCGCTGGCCGATCGCAGCTTCACGCTGACCGGCGTCGAGAGCCGCATCGGCCGCCCCGAATCGCCGACCCGGATCGACGCGACGAGCCTGTCGGGCCGGATCACGCCGGAAGGAATCGCGGGCCAGTTCACCGGCGGCAGCGGACAGGTCGGGCAGGTGCCGCTGCTGCTGGGGCAGGCCGATGGCACATGGCGGCTGGCCAAGGGCGTGCTGACCCTGAACGGCGGGTTGCAGGTGAGCGATGCCCGTGCCGATTCGCCGCGCTTCCTGCCGATGGCGGCGCGGGACGTGACGCTGACGCTGGCGGGCAGCCGGATCGACGCGAAGGGCGTGCTGTTCGAGCCCACAAGGAATGTGAAGGTCGCCGATGTCGCCATCACCCATGCGCTCGATCGGGGCGCGGGCTCGGCCGAGCTGGTGGTGCCGGGGCTGACCTTTACCAAGGACTTCCAGCCCGAATTGCTGACCCCCGTCACCAAGGGCGTGATCGAGGATGTGCGGGGTGAGATGTCGGGGCAGGGGCGGATCGCCTGGGATGCCGATGGCGTCCGATCGACCGGCGATTTCGGCACCGAGGGCATCGACCTCGCCGCCGCGCTCGGCCCCGTCACCGGGATTGCGGGCAAGATCCATTTCACCGACCTGCTGGCGCTGGAAAGCGCGCCGGGCCAGGTGGTGACGATCCGCACGATCAATCCCGGCATCCAGGTGACGAACGGCACCGTCCGCTACCAGACGCTGTCGGGCACGCGCATCCGGGTGGAGAGCGGCAACTGGCCCTTTGCGGGCGGCACGCTGACGCTCGACCCGACGCTGCTCGATTTCTCGCAGCCGGTGGAGCGGCGGATGACCTTCCACGTCAAGGGCGCGGCGGCCGACCAGTTCCTGCTCCAGTTCGATTTCCAGAATCTCAACGCCACCGGCATCTTCGACGGCGAACTGCCGATGGTCTTCGACGAGCGCGGCGGGCGGATCGAGGGCGGGCGGCTGGTCGTCCGGCAGGGCGGGGGCAGCATCGCCTATCTGGGGGCGGTCAGCCAGAAGGATCTGGGGCTTTGGGGCAATCTGGCCTTCGGTGCGCTTCGTTCACTCAACTATCGTTCGCTTCGGATCGACATGAACGGGCCGCTGGCGGGCGAGATGGTCACCGATGTCCGCTTCGCCGGGATCAGCCAGGGCAAGGGCGCCAAGTCGAACTTCCTGATCCGGCGGCTGCAGAAGCTGCCCTTCGTGTTCAACGTGCGGATCAAGGCGCCCTTCCGCGGGCTGCTCGATTCGGCGCAGTCCTTCTACGACCCGCGCCGCCTGATCCAGCGGAACCTGCCCGCGCTGCTGGAGGAACAGAACAAGCGCGCCGCGCCACCCGCCGCCCCGGCCGCCGGGCCCCCCATTCAGCGCAGCGCAAGCGAGACCGTGCCATGACCGTAACAGGATTGAAAATGCAGGACAGAATGCCGATCTTGGGGATGACGCGATGGATGCCGGTCGCGCTGGTCCTGGCGAGCGGGGGATGTGTGAACATTTCCGCGCCGGACAAGCCGATCGAGATCAATCTCAACATCAATGTGACGCAGGAAGTGGTATATCGCCTGGACGGCGAGGCCAAATCGCTGATCCAGCAGAATCCGGGGATATTCTGATCATGAAGACCAAGGCGGTTGTGATGGTGGCGGCAGCGGTCGCGCTGATCGGCATTTCGGGCGTGGCGATCGCACAACGCGATCCCGCCTATGCCGCCGCGCGCGCCGAAGGATTGGTCGGCGAGCAGCCCGACGGCTATCTGGGCATCGTCGGCGCCGCGACCCCGGCGCTGCGCACGCTGGTCAACAGCATCAACATCCAGCGCAAGGCGGCCTATACCCAGAAGGCGCAGGCCAGCGGCGCGACCGTCGAGCAGATGGCCTTTACCAGCGGCTGCAACCTGATCGCGCAGACCGCGAGCGGCGAGAAGTACAAGACGCCCGAGGGCGTGTGGAAGACGCGCACTGCGGCGGCGCCCGAGCGGGCACCGGCCTGCGTGTAAGCTCCCTTCTTACTCCCCTCCCGCAGGCGGGAGGGGCTGGGGGAGGGGAGTCCGGTTGCGATCAGGCGATCGGCTTGAGGAGAGGGGGATGAAGTCCCGTATCTTCAAAGGCATTGCCCGACGATAGCGCCAGCCCTCCCACGACCCCTCCCGCCTGCGGGAGGGGAGAAGAAGGGGGGGAGAAGAGGAACCGGCCCGCGAATCACGCCGCCCTGTCGCTCCTCGGCAACAATCCTTAACGCATCTGTCACAACGCCCACCCCAGGCGGTTGACTTGGGGGGAGGGCCTTTCTAAACGGGCCTCGCCTTGGCGGGGTCGCTCGCCGTTCGCGCGCATTCTCCCCTTCGGTGACGAAAACAGGTGAGGGTGGCTGCGTGGCGGAGAAAGAGCCCGGACAGGACTTTGGCGATGTGGACGATCCGCGTCTGGCCGCGCTGGACAAGCGATTGGCACAGGCACGCGCGGAGGGCGCATCGCGGCAGGGGGTGAAGGTGGATGCCGACAGGGGATATTCCCAGGGCAGCCGCGTCATCTCCGCGCTGATCGGAAGTCTTGTGGGCAGTGCGTTGATCGGCTGGCTTTTCGACCGCTGGTTCGGCACCGCACCCTGGGCCCTGATCGTGATGCTGTTCCTGGGGATCGGCGTGGCGTTCAGGCAGATCATTCGGATTTCTGGCGAACGCCCGGAGTAACCGGGCGTTCGTCATATGTGGGAACGAAGCAGCGTGGCGGCAGAATCGGGCGGCAAGATTGATCCGATGCACCAGTTCCTGATCGAGCCGGTGCTCGGTCGGCATTGGGTGGTCGGCGGCTACGACCTTTCCTTCACCAATTCCGCTCTGTGGATGGTGGCGACGCTGGTCGCGCTGTGGATCTTCATGATCGGCGGGATGAAGCGCGATCTGGTTCCCGGTCGCTGGCAGGCGGCGGTCGAGGGCTTCACCGGCTTCGTCAATTCGATGCTGACGTCGAATATCGGGCCGGAAGGCAAGCGCTTCCTGCCTTATGTCTTCTCGCTGTTCATGTTCATCCTGTTCGCCAACGTGCTGGGGCTGCTGCCCTTCGGCGTGGTGCCGGGTGTCCATCCCTTCACCGTGACCAGCCATGTGACCGTGACCGGCGTGCTCGCGCTGATCTCGTTCGCGATCGTGCTGATCGTCGGCTTCGGTCGCCACGGTTTCCACTTCTTCGCGCTGTTCGTGCCGCATGGCACGCCGACGCTCATGATTCCGCTGATCTTCGTGGTCGAGCTGATGAGCTTCCTGGTGCGCCCCTTCTCGCTGGGTCTGCGACTGTTCGTCGCGATGACCGCGGGGCACATCCTGCTGAAGGTTCTCGCCGCCTTCGTCATCAACGGCATCAACATGGGCCCCGGCTATGCCGCGCTCATCACGCTGCCGAGCTTCCTGCTGATGATCGGCATCACGCTTCTCGAACTGCTGGTCGCCGCGATCCAGGCCTATGTCTTCGCGCTGCTGACCTCGGTCTATCTGAACGACGCGGTCAACCTGCACTGATCCGGGGAGCCGGACCGGGCGGGTGGCCGCGACGCACGACTTGAATACCCAAACGACCCTTTTTGAACTGGAGTGATTGAAATGGACGCAGAAGCCGCGAAGCTGATCGGTGCCGGTCTGGCCGCTATCGGCATGGGCATCGCCTCGCTCGGCGTGGGCAACGTGTTCGCCAAGTTCCTCGAAGGCGCGCTGCGCAATCCGGGTGCGGCGGACAGCCAGCAGGGCCGCCTCTTCATCGGTTTCGCCGGTGCCGAGCTTCTGGGCCTGCTCGCCTTCGTGACGATGATCATCCTGGTGTTCGTCGCCTAATCATTCGGATCGGCCGGGCGTGTCGGTGACGATGCGCCCGGTTGATATGGCAACGAGGACTCCATGCCCCAGATAGCACAGATCAGTGCGACCTATGCGTCGCAGATCTTCTGGCTCCTGATCACCTTCGGCCTGCTCTATTTCGTGGTCGGTCGTGGGATGGTGCCCAAGATTCAGGCGACCGTCGACGCTCGCGAAGCCCGTATCGCCGGCGATCTGGCGGCGGCGGAGGCCGCGCGTGCCGAGGCCGACCGGGTCGAGGCGGCATGGCGGGCCGAGATGGACGCCGCGCGCACCGCCGCGATGGCTGAAACCAACGCCGCCAAGGCGCGGGCCACCCATGCCTTCGAGGCGCAGGTCAAGGCGGCCGATGCCGACCTGGCCGAGCGGCTGGGTCATCACGACCTGGCGATCGCCAATGCCAAGGCCGAGGCGATGGCCAATCTTCAGTCCGTGGCGGCCGAGGCCGCGCGCGATCTCGTCGCCAAGCTGTCCGGCGTCCATGTGGGCGAGGATGCGGCGGCCGACGCGGTGCGAAAGGTGAGCGCGCATGGCTAATCATTCCGCGAACGGCGCGCTGACCAACGCCGACGCGCTGGTCGCGCAGAACCTGGCCGATGCGGCCTCGGCCGAGGGCATGGCCCCCCAGCCGATCCGCGAAGGCGATGGCCTGACCGCCAACACGGTCGCGCCCGCCGAGGGCGAGCATCACGCCGCCAGCCCGACCGCGCTGGGTTTCGACTCGACCGGCTGGGTGGCGCTCGCCGCTCTGGTCGTGCTGATCGGGATGCTGGTCAAGAAGGTGCCCGCGATGATCGGGCGCTCGCTCGACCAGAAGATCGCCGGCATCCGCGCCCAGCTCGACGAAGCGACCAAGCTGCGTCAGGAAGCCGAAGCGCTGAAGGCCGAATATGAGGCCAAGGCCAAGGCGGCGCATGCCGATGCCGAGGCGATGCGCGTCCAAGCGCAGCACGAGGCGGGGCAGCTGCTCAGCAAGGCCAAGGCGGATGCCGAGGCGCTGATGGAGCGTCGCGCCAAGATGGCCGAGGACAAGATCGCGGCCGCCGAGCGCACCGCGCTGGCCGAGGTCCGCGCCCGCGCCGCCGAGGCCGCGGCCAAGGCCGCCGGTCTGCTGATCGCCGAGCATCACTCGGTCGAGGCCGACCGGGCGATGATCGACCGCTCGATTGCAGGGCTTGGTCGCCCGAACTGATTGGCGCCAGGGCCAGCGACAGGACCGCGCTTCGGGCGACCGAGGCGCGGTTCGGTCGTTTTTGGCGGCCGAACGACCGCCTACCCCGTTCAGGCTGAGCGAAGTCGAAGCCCAAGGGAATCCCTCTCCCCGCGCGTGGTGGGGGCAGGGCGTGGGCTTCGACTTCGCTCAGCCCGAACGGAGGGTGGGAAGGCCCATCCCTTCCGAAGCTCGACTTGGGGAGGGGGCCGCCGCGCCAAGCCCGGTGGTGGAGGGGCCAAGCCCCCACATGACATAGTCCCGCAAGCACGGGGCCGCATCGCCGTCTCTTCCGGGTTTCCGGCGCCGATGCCCATAGTGCCGAGCCCGTAACCAAGGAGACGCTCCGATGGCATGGGTCATTCTGGGCATTGCCGTGATTACCGAGATTTGCTGGGCGCTCAGCCTGAAATGGGCGGCGACCGTCGCCACCTGGCAGGCGTCGAGCGTGCCGATCCTGCTCAGCTTCGTGAACATGGGCCTGCTGGCGCTGGCCATGCGCGGGCTTGCGGCCGGGACCGCCTATGCGGTGTGGACCGGGCTGGGCGCGGTGGGCGTCGTGATCGGCGGCGCGATCGTCTTCGGCGACAGGATCGCGCCGGTCCAGGCGGGCTTCATGGTGCTGACCGTGATCGGCGTGATGGGCACCAAGCTGTTCGCGCAGGGCTGAATTTTGGTTCGCGCGAAGCCGCGAAGACACGAAGAAGATGGTTCGCGCGGAGGCGCAGAGAGCGCGGAGAAAGAAGAAGGTCTTCCGACCGCCACGTTTGGAACGCCTCTGCGTCCTCCGCGCCTCCGCGCGAACAAAAAACCGTCGCGTCTTCGCGGCTTCGCGTGAACCAAAGGCACCTCACAGGGTAGCGATCCGCCCGCCGCGCTCCTAAATCGGCCGTAATGTCCGAGCCCCCCGTCGACCGCTTCAACGAAGAGAAATCCACCTTCACCCTGCGCGGGGCCGATGCGCCCGATCTGAAGGCGGGGGTGGCGGCGATCCGCAATGTGCTGGCGACGCTGCCGCTGCGGCCGGGCGTGTACCGGATGCAGGATGCGCGCGGCGATGTCCTCTATATCGGCAAGGCGCGCGCGCTGAAGAACCGCGTCGCCAACTACACCCAGGTCGATCGTCTGCCCAAGCGGCTCCAGCGGATGGTGGCGCAGACCCGGTCGATGACGATCGTCACGACCAACAATGAGGCCGAGGCGCTGCTGCTCGAGGCGCAACTGATCAAGCGCTATCGCCCCGCCTTCAACGTCCTGCTGCGCGACGACAAGAGCTTCCCCTTCATCCTGCTGCGCAACGACCATGACTTCCCGCGCATCCAGAAGCATCGCGGCGCCAGGCGGGCGGTCGGCAATTACTATGGCCCCTTCGCCAGCGCAGGCAGCGTCAACAACACGCTGAACGCGCTGCAAAAGCTTTTCCTGCTGCGGTCGTGCACCGACAGCTTTTTCAAGGGGCGCGACCGGCCGTGCCTGCTCTACCAGATCAAGCGATGCTCGGCCCCGTGCGTCGGCCGGATCGACGAGGCCGCCTATGCCGAGCTGGTCGCGGATGCGAAGAACTTCCTCGGCGGCAAGTCGACCCAGGTCCAGGCCAAGCTGGGCGCGCAGATGCAGGCGGCGGCCGAGGCGATGGACTTCGAACTCGCCGCGATCCTGCGCGACCGGCTGAAGGCGCTGACCTTCATCCAGGGGACGCAGGCGATCAACGCCGAGGGCGTGGGCGACGCCGACATCTTCGCGCTGGCGTGTCGCGAGGGCGTGATGGGCATCCAGGCCTTCTTCATTCGCGGCGGCCAGAATTGGGGGCATCGCAGCTTCTTTCCGGCGCACACCACCGACGTGCCAGAGGAGGAGGTGCTGACCAGCTTCCTCAGCCAATTCTACGAGGAAGTGCCGCCCGCCAAGACGATCCTGCTCGACCGCGACCTGCCCGAAGGCGAATTGCTGACTGAGGCGCTGGGCGAGCGGGCCGGATACAAGGTGCAACTCACCGTGCCGCAGCGCGGCGACCGCCGCCGCCTGCTCGACCAGGCGAAGCGCAACGCGGTCGAGGCGCTCGACCGGCGGCTGGCCGAGTCGACCACCCAGGCCAAATTGCTGCGCGAGGTGGCGGACTTCTTCGACCTGTCCGAACCGCCGCAGCGGATCGAAGTGTACGACAACAGCCATATCCAGGGCACCAATGCGCTGGGCGCGATGGTCGTGGCCGGGCCGGAGGGGTTCCAGAAGGGCCAGTATCGCAAGTTCAACATCAAGGGGAACGAGGCGGCGACCAATGACGATTTCGGCATGATGCGCGAAGTCTTCCGTCGCCGCTTCGCGCGTCAGCTGGAGGAAAATCCCGACCGCGACGATGCGACCTGGCCCGATCTGGTCCTGATCGACGGCGGGCGCGGCCAGCTCAACGCGGCCAAGGCGGTGCTGGAGGATCTGGGCATCGAGGATGTCTGCCTGGTCGGCGTCGCCAAGGGCCCGCATCACGGCCGCGAGGGGCGCGAGGTCTTTCACATGATGGACGGCAGCGAACGGATGCTGCCGGTCAACGCGCCGCTGCTCTTCTACCTCCAGCGGCTACGCGACGAGGTCCACCGCTTCGTGATCGGCGCGCACCGCGACAAGCGCGCCAAGGCGATGGGCGCCAGCCCGCTGGACGAAGTGCCCGGCATCGGCCCGGCGCGGAAGAAGGCGCTGCTGATGCATTTCGGCACGGGCCGGGCGGTGCGCAATGCCAGCCTGGAGGATCTGCGCAAGGCACCGGGGGTCAGCCAGGCGGTGGCGCAGCAGGTGTACGATTTTTACCATAGTCGGTGAGAGCCTCCATTGCTTCCGAGGCCGATTATGGTCGAATTCATGCATTTGTCAGCGGACGGTAAGCCATAGCGCGATAGCCTGCGCATCGGCCGTGCAACTTTGCTGTCCGGCGGGAAGAGCCGGTCTGGAAACGGCTTCATCGAAGCGGGAGACGAGCGTGCCGATCGCTTTTACCATGGTGCTTGCCGCGCAGTCCGTCAGCTCTCCGCCCTCGCACAAGGCGACCGCCTGTTCCGCCTCGGAAATCGTCATGGTCCCGCCCGGAGACATGCTTCAGCTATTGGACGATTTCAGGGCGAGCCTGTCATCCGGCGACCGTCACCAACTCGACGGCGCGCTCCCCCGTGGCGCGGATGGCGGGATCGAACGATGCGATCGCGCCGAGGGGAGCCGCGCCGCGTGCGAGGTCCATGCCTATATGCCGGCACTTCGGCGCACCGGGCTGATGCCGAGGTTCCGGTCAAGGATCTGCCCCGCAAGACCGGATGCGCGGGGCCATTCTCCGACGTCGAAGCGATAGGCTTCGCGCTTCCTGCGAGGGCCGATCGACATTCATGCCTTTCCTTCCCTCGCAGAGGGGAGAGGGTCGCGCAGACTTGGCCTTTGCGAGAGCAAAGGCTTAGTCGGAGCTTGGTGAGGGGGCGCTCGCTTCGCGAGCGCGCGAGCCTTTTGGCTCGCTCGCCCCCTCACCCAAGCTGCGCTAGCCAGCAGGCTGGCAAGCTCCGCTAACCCTCTCCCCTGTCCAGGGGAGAGGGGCAGAACAAGCAATGCTGAATGTCGATCCGCCCTGATTTTTTCGGTCGAGGGGGCAGCGCGGATCGGCCCGCTCGCCATCCATGGCATCCCACCCCATTCCCCCCTACATCCCCCTCCATGCACCGCGTCGCCCCCGCCATCATCCTGTCGGTTCGGCCGCATGGCGAGCACGGGGCGATCGTGCGGGCCCTGACCCGCAAGGACGGGGTGCAGCCGGGCTATGTCCGGGGCGGGCGGTCGCGGGCGCTCAGGCCGATGCTTCAACCGGGCAACGGCATCATCGGCGAGTGGCGGGCACGGACGGTCGAGCAACTCGCCGCGCTGACCATCGAGCCGGGGCATAGCCGCGCGGGGCTCCATGGCGAACCGCTGGCCGCCGCCGGGATCGAGTGGCTTTGCGCGCTTACCGCTGCCGCGCTGCCCGAGGAGCAGCCCTATCCCATACTGTACGACGCGCTCGACGCGGTGTTGACCGCGATCGAGTCGGCGCCCTCGGCGCGCGGCTGGGCGGGGGCGCTGGTGCGCTATGAATTGCTGTTGCTGGGCCAATTGGGGTTCGGGCTCGATCTGGAGCGATGCACCGTCACCGGCGGGACCGCCGATCTCGCCTATGTCAGCCCCAAGAGCGGCGCGGCGGTGTCGGTGGGGGCGGCGTTCGGATACGAGGCGCGGCTGTTTCCCCTGCCGCCCTTTCTGCGCGAGGGCGGGGCGGGGGACTGGCCCGATATCTTCGCCGCCGGGCGGATCACCGCGCATTTCCTGGCGCGCGATATCCTGGCCGGTCTGCGCCATGATCCGATGCCGGCCCGCGCCCGGCTGTTCGATCGTTTCAAAAGGGCGGTTGCGTGATGCCCGCCCGCTAAGGCAAAGGGCGCTCCGAACGGAAATGAGAAGGGGCCAGCCATGGCATTGATCGCGATCCTCGCCGGTGACGGCATCGGCCCGGAAGTGACCGCCGAAGCGCGGCGCGTGCTGGAGGCGCTGGACCTCGGCCTGACCTTCGAGGAGGCCAAGGTCGGTGGCGCGGCGTATGAAGCGGCGGGCCATCCGCTGCCGCCCGAGACGCTGGCGGTGGCGGAGCGCGCCGATGCGCTGCTGTTCGGGGCGGTCGGCGATCCGCGCTTCGACACGCTGGAGCGCGCGCATCGGCCCGAACAGGCGATCCTGGGGCTGCGCAAGGCGTTCGGCCTGTTCGCCAATCTGCGCCCCGCCCGGCTGTTCGAGGGGCTGGAGGATGCCAGCTCGCTGCGTCCCGACATTGCGCGGCGCATCGACATGGTGATCGTGCGCGAACTGACCGGCGACGTCTATTTCGGTGCCAAGGGGCGTGGCACCACCGAGGCGGGCCTGCGCGAAGGCCATGACCTGATGCGCTATGACGAAGAGGAAGTGGCGCGGATCGCCCGCGTCGGCTTCGAGACCGCGATGCGCCGCCGCCGTCGCTTGCTGTCGGTGGACAAGGCCAATGTGCTGGAAACCTCGCAGCTGTGGCGCGACGTGGTGGTCGAGGTGGCGAAGGATTACCCGCAAGTCGCACTCGAGCATATGTATGTCGACAATTGCGCGATGCAGCTGGTGCGCGATCCGGGCCAGTTCGACGTGATCCTGACCGGCAATCTCTTCGGCGATATTTTGTCGGACCAGGCGTCGATGTGCGCGGGCTCGATCGGGATGCTGCCCTCGGCCGCGCTGGGTGCGACGGGCAAGGGGCTGTACGAGCCGATCCATGGCTCGGCCCCCGACATTGCCGGGCAGGGCAAGGCCAATCCGTGCGCGGCGATCCTGTCCTCGGCAATGATGCTGCGCCACTCGCTGGGCATGGGTGAGGCCGCCGACCGCATCGATGCGGCGGTGGCGGGCGCGATCCGCGACGGTGCGCGGACCGGCGATCTGGGCGGCAGCCTGTCGACTCGCGCCATGGCCGACGCGATCCTCGAGCGTCTCTGACCCCGGTGAGCGCGCTCCTCGAACTCGCGGTCGTCATCCCGACCTTCAACGAGCGCGCCAATGTGCCCGTGCTCATCGCCAAGCTCGACCAGGCGCTGGCCGGGCGGCGGTGGGAGGCGATCTTCGTCGACGACAACAGCCCCGACGGCACGGCGGACGCCGCGCGCGAGCTGGCGCGGGTCGACCCCCGCGTCCGGGTGATCCAGCGGATCGGACGGCGCGGGCTGTCCTCGGCCTGTATCGAGGGGATGTGCGCCACCGCCGCGCCGATGGTGGCGGTGATCGACGGCGATCTGCAGCATGACGAGACGCTGCTGCCGAAGATGCTCGACCGGTTGCAGGCGGAGGACGATCTCGACATCGTCGTCGGCTCGCGCTTCGTGGATGGCGGCGGTACGGGCGACTGGGACCGCGACCGGGTGGCCAAGTCGGCCTTTGCAACCCGGCTGTCGCAGCGGGTGCTGAACGTGAACCTGTCCGACCCGATGAGCGGCTTCTTCATGGTCCGTACGGCCGTGGCGCGCGAGACGGTGCCGCATCTGTCGGGGATCGGCTTCAAGATCCTGCTCGACATCATGAGCGCCTCGCCGCGCCCCTTGCGCGCCGCCGAGATGCCCTATGTCTTCCGCGTGCGGACCGAGGGCGAGTCGAAGCTCGATCACGTCGTCGCGATGGAATATCTGATCGCGCTCTACGACCGGCGGTTCGGGAAGGTGGTGCCGGTGCGCTTCGCCATGTTCTCGGCGATCGGGGTGCTGGGGGTCGGCATCCATATGGCGGTGCTCAGCCTGTTCTTCGTCCTGCTGGGCGCGACCTTCCTGGCCAGCCAGATCGTCGCGGTGGCGGCGGCGATGACGTTCAACTTCTTCCTGAACAACGCACTGACCTATCGCGATCGGCGCCTGCGCGGGTTCCGGCCGCTGCTCGACGGCTGGGTGTCCTTCTGTCTGGTCTGCGCGGTCGGGGCGATCGCCAATGTCGGCGTCGCGGCCTTTCTGCACGATGCGCGGGCCAATGAATGGGCGGTTTCGGCGCTGATCGGCGTGCTGGTCGGCGCGGTGTGGAATTACGCGCTGTCGTCGCGGTTCGTCTGGGGGCGGTATTGACGGTTTCCCTTGGGCTTCGACTTCGCTCAGCCTGAACGGATCTTGGTACGAAACGCCGTTCAGCCTGAGCGAAGTCGAAGGCCAAGGGCCAAGCTTACCGCCAATCGACAAACCACGTCCACCGCATGAACGACTTCGGCCCCGCCAGCGCCCCCGCCGTCAGGATCGGATAGAAATAGACGAACAGACACGCGGCCGCGACCAGATAGGCCTCGTCCCAATCGCGCAGCGCCGCCCGCCACCGATCGATCGCCACCGCCAGCGCGACCGACAGCCAGATGGCGGGCAGGAAGTAATAATAATAGAAGCCTAGCGACTTGGGGATGATCGCCCAGACCAAAAAGCCGCCGATCCACAGCGCCGCCGCGAACCCCGGCCGCACCTCGCGCGTCCGGACCCAGCCCAGCGCGCAGGCCGCCACCGCGACCAGCCCGCCCCACATCACCGCCGGATTGCCGAGCAGGAAGATGCCCCTCTGCGCCCCGTCGGCGACCTCGTAGAAATACCAGATGGGCCGCCCGATCACCGGCCAGCTCCACCAGGCCGATTGATAGGTATGCGCCGCCAGAACCTGTGTCTGGCGCGCATACATGTCGAGCTGAAAGGGCACGAACCCCGCCATGGTCAGCGGATCGCGCGCATAGAAAAAGGCGGGTGCGAAGGTCGCGGCATAGGCCAGCCCCGCCCCGATGCCCAGCAGCCCCCAGGCCGACCACCAGCGTAAGCCCGGCCAGCGGCTGGGATCGCCGCGCTTCATCAGGACGAAACCGATCGCGGCATAGCCCAGATAGGGGACCGCCGCCCATTTGGTCCCGACCGCCAGCCCCAGCAGCACCGCGCCCAGGCCCCAGCGCCACCGGCTTTGCGCGGGCGTGCCGCGCATCGCCCATCCCATGGCGGCGACCGCGAGCACGGTGAACGCCGCCATGAAGCCGTCCAGCATCGCGATCCGCGCCTGCACCAGTACCAGGAAGTTGGCGAGCGTCAGCCCCGCCCCGATCGCGGCGGCGCGCGTCCGCCGGGTCATCAGCCAGACGATGGCGAACACGCCGCCGACGATCGCGGTGCCCGCCAGCGTCGACATGGCCCGCCAGCCGAGCGGATTGTCGCCAAAGGCCATCATGCCCAGCCCGATCAGCGCCTTGCCGAGCAGCGGATGCTCGATGTTCACCGGCCCCTCCAGCGCCAGCAGCGCGCGGGCGGCGGGGACGTAATGAACCTCGTCGAAGACCAGCTTGTGCGGCGTGGTCAGCCGCCAGCAGAACAGGGTCTGCGCGGCGACCAGAAGGGCGAGGAGCGCGGGGACCGGGCGGCTGAAGCGGGCGAGCAGGCGGCGCATGGCCCCAGGTCATGACGCCGCCGGTGAGGCGGGGCAATGGGGTTGGTGGTGCCAGACGCGAAAGGGTCGCCGGTTCCCTTTTCAATGGTCAGACAATTTGACGAAAGGCTTTGCACATGGCACCCATGGCGAAGGGGCAGGGGTGGGGCGCAGTCGTCCGACACATCCCGTCCGGTCCAGATTGCGGGAGAGTGACGTGACGCGAGCGGTTCGATCGATCTTGTGCGGGATTCTGGCGGCCACCGCCCTGTCGCCGCTTCAGGCGCAAGGCCCCACCGCCAATGACGGCGCGCCCCGGACCTTCGCGGTGCAGGGCAAGGGCTTCCTGCGCAACGGCCAGCCGCATCAGGTGATTTCGGGCGAGATGCACTATGTCCGCATCCCGCGTGCCTATTGGCGCGACCGGCTGCGCAAGGCCAAGGCGATGGGGCTGAACACCATCACCACCTATGCCTTCTGGAATGCGCACGAACCGCGCCCCGGCACCTATGATTTCAGCGGCCAGAACGACATCGTCGCCTTCATCCGCGACGCGCAGGCCGAGGGGCTGGACGTCATCCTGCGCCCCGGTCCCTATGTCTGCGCCGAATGGGAACTGGGCGGCTATCCGTCCTGGCTGCTCAAGGACCGCAGCCTCGTGCTGCGCTCGACCGATCCCAAATATACCGCCGCGGTCGATCGCTGGCTGATGCGGCTGGGGCAGGAGGTCAAGCCGCTGCTCCTGAAGAATGGCGGGCCGATCGTCGCGGTCCAGCTCGAGAATGAATATGGCGCCTTTGGCAGCGACCAGGATTATCTGCGCGGGCTGGAGGCCAGCTACAAGCGCGCCGGTCTGGCGGACGGGGTGTTGTTCACCAGCAACCAGGGCGGCGATCTGGCCAAGGGGGCGCTGCCCAACCTGCCCTCGGTCGTCAATTTCGGGTCGGGCGGTGCGCAGAACGCCATCGCCAAGCTGGAGGCCTATCGCCCTGACGGCCTGCGCATGGTCGGCGAATATTGGGCGGGCTGGTTCGACAAATGGGGCGAGGACCATCACGAGACCGACGGCCGGAAAGAGGCCGAGGAAATGGCCTATATGCTCAAGCGCGGCTATTCGATCTCGCTCTACATGGTGCATGGCGGCACCACCTTCGGCTGGATGAACGGGGCGGATTCGCACACCGGCAAGGACTATCACCCCGACACGACCAGCTATGACTATGACGCGCCGATCGATGAGGCGGGCAATCCGCGCTACAAATACGGGCTGATCGCCGCCGCCATCGCCGAGGTGACCGGCAAGCCCGCTGCACCCACCCCCGCGCCCACCATGGCACAGCGCTTCCCCGTCTCGCCGGTCCGGCGCAGCGCCTCGCTCTGGGACAATCTGCCGCAGCCGATCCGCGCGGCGCAGCCCAAGACGTTCGAGGAACTCGACCAGAATTATGGTTACGTCCTCTACCGCGTCACCGTGCCAAAGGGCCCGGCGGGGGCGCTGATGCTCAAAGGCATGCACAGCTATGCGCAGGTCTATCTGGGCCGCAAGCTGGTCGGCACGCTCGACCGGCGGCTGGATCAGGAAACGGTGGAGCTGCCCGCGCGGACCGCACCCGCGACGCTGGACATATTGGTCGAGAATACCGGCCGCGTGAATTACAGCCACGCCATCCGGACCGAGCAGGCTGGCCTCACCGGCGCGGTGACGCTGGCGGGGCAGCCGCTGACCGACTGGCAGATGTTCCGCCTGCCGATGGACGACCTGTCGGCGCTGAAACTATCGGCCAGGCCCTGCACCGGGCCCTGTTTCTACGAGGCGGAGATGACGGCGGCGCAGCCCGCCGACACCTATCTCGACATGCGCGGCGCGCATAAGGGGCAGTTGTGGTTCAACGGCCATAATCTGGGCCGCTATTGGGGGATCGGCCCCGTCCACACACTGTTCACGCCTGCGCCGTGGATGAAGCAGGGGGCGAACCGCGTCCTGTTCTTCGATCTGACCGGAGATGCCGGCGACCGGCTGACCACGGTGGACAAGCCCATCTGGGGCAAGGTGACCAACCACCGCGAGGCGCAGTGATCCCATTCCTCCCCTGCAAGGGGAGGGGGACCATGCGCAGCATGGTGGAGGGGTGTCACCGCTGGCCGGGACACCCCTCCGTCAGTCCTACGGACTGCCACCTCCCCTTGCAGGGGAGGAATTTGGTGTTTTTAGCGCACCGCCGCGGCCTGGTTGGCGACGATCGCGTCGCGCTGTTCCTGGCTCATGGCGCTGGCATTGACGTCGGCGGCCTTGATCGCATCGGCGCGGTCCTCGGCATAGTCGCGGGTCTTCTCGGCCTGCTTGTCGAGCGCCTTGGCCTCGTTGCGCAGCATGTCCGCCTGGCTTTCCATATTGTCGGCGCGGTTGTCGGCGGCGTCCTCGACGCGGCCCGCCAGCTTGTCGGTGCCCTTGTTGTTGCAGGCCGACAGCGAGACCAGGCTGGCCGCCAGCAAAAGACCGATACGCATCTTCATCGTCATTTCCCCTGTTCGTTTCGGCCGCAACAACCGGGTCGTCGCAATTCCGTTCCGCTTGAGTAACGGCTACACTTGGCCGCGCGTGTCCGAATATCCTTGAACCCCGCCCCCCGGACCGGCAAATGGGCTGGCATGAAGCGCAAGACTGGCCAGGACCGTTCGATCACCACCCAATGGCGCCCCGCCACGCAGGCCGTTCGCGGCGGCACCGCGCGGTCGGAATATGGCGAAACCTCCGAGGCGCTCTTCCTGACCTCGGGCTATTGCTATGACCGGGCGGGCGATGCGGCGGCGCGGTTCGCGGGCGAGCAGGAGGGGATGACCTATTCCCGCCTCCAGAACCCGACCGTCGAGATGCTCGAACAGCGCATCGCGCTGCTGGAGGGCGCCGAGGCGTGCCGGACCATGGCGTCGGGCATGGCGGCGATGACCGCGGTGCTGCTCTGCCAGTTGCAGGCGGGCGACCATCTGGTCGGCGGCCGCGCGGCGTTCGGCTCGTGCCGCTGGCTGACCGACACGCTGCTGCCCAAGTTCGGCATCGCCACCACCGTCGTCGATGCGCGCGATCCGCAGGCGTTCCTGGACGCGGTGCGGCCCGAGACCAAGGTCTTCTTCTTCGAGACGCCCGCCAATCCGACCATGGACGTCGCCGACCTGGAGGCGATCTGCGCCATCGCGCGCGAGCGTGGGATCACCACGGTCGTCGACAATGCCTTCGCCACCCCGGCGCTCCAGCGGCCGATGGATTTCGGCGCGGACGTGACCGCCTATTCCGCCACCAAGATGATGGACGGGCAGGGGCGCGTGCTGGCGGGCGCGGTGTGCGGTTCGGAAGATTTCATCACCAACACGCTGCTGCCTTTCACCCGCAACACCGGCCCGACCCTGTCGGCGTTCAACGCCTGGGTGGTGCTCAAGGGGCTGGAGACGCTCGACCTGCGCATCCACCGGCAGTCGGAATCGGCGCTGAAGGTCGCGCAGTTCCTGGAGGGGCGCGTGCCCCGCGTCCTGTGCCCGGCGCTGCCCAGCCATCCGCAGCATGAACTCGCCATGCGCCAGATGAAGGCGGGCGGCAGCATCTTCGCGATCGAACTCGATGGCGGGCGGACCCAGGCGCACGGGCTGCTCGATGCGCTGGAGCTGATCGATATCTCCAACAATATCGGCGACTCGCGCTCGCTGATGACCCACCCCGCCTCGACCACCCATGCCGGTGTCGCCGAGGACAAGCGGGTCGAGATGGGGATCGGCGAGGGGATGCTGCGGCTGAATGTCGGGCTGGAGGATGCGGACGACCTGATCGACGATCTCGACCAGGCGCTGCGTGCCGTGGGTCTGTGAAGGCGCTCTTTTCCCATGCGCTGACCACCGGGCCGGTGACGGTCCGGGTATCGGTCAGCTATCTGCCCGAACAGTCGGAGCCCGAGCGCGGGCGCTGGTTCTGGGCCTATCATGTCCGCATCGAAAATGAGGGCGATCAGCCGGTGCAGTTGCTCACCCGCCGCTGGATCATCACCGACGGGCGCGGCGCACGCCATTCGGTCGAGGGCGAGGGCGTGGTCGGCGAACAGCCGGTGATCCAGCCGGGTGCGGCCTATGACTATGTCTCGGGCTGTCCGCTGGCGACGACCAGCGGGGCGATGCAGGGCAGCTATCGCATGGTCGGCGCGGACGGCGAGACCTTCGATGCGGCCATCCCCCATTTCGCGCTGATCGCGCCGGCGGTGGAATCGTGAAGCGGACGCATCTGCCGCTCAACGGCTTGCGCGTGCTGGACGCGGCGGCCCGGCATCTGAGCTTCACCCGCGCCGCCGACGAACTGGCCGTCACCCCGGCGGCGGTCGGGCAGCAGATCCGCGCGCTGGAAGATACGCTGGGCGTCGTCCTGTTCCGCCGTACCACGCGCGGGCTGGAGCTGACCCCGGAGGCCGAGGCGGGACTGGCCCCGTTGCGCGCGGGTTTCCTGCAATTCGAGGATGCCGTGCGCGCGATGCAGGCGGGCCAGTCGTCCAAGTCGCTGACCATCGCCGCGCCGCGCGACGTGACCGAGAAGTGGCTGATGCCGCGCCTGGCCGCAATCGCCGCCAGCGATCCCGACCTGCGCTTCTCGCTGATCGCATCGGATGAGGGGCTGGACTTCACCGAGGCGAATCTGGACCTCGCCATCCGCTGGGGGGACGGGCCCGGCGGGCTGGAGGGCGAGGCGATCGAGTCGGACGGGATGATCGCGATCGGTGCTCCTGGCGGTCCCGAAGACGCGCCGCTGATCGCCTGGCCCGGCGCGCCCGAAGAAGGAACGCCGCTGGTCCGCGTGACCGATGCGGGGCTGGCGATCGATGCGGTGGCGGCGGGGCTGGGTAGGGCGATCGTGCCGCAGCTGCTCGCCGAGCGCGATCTGGCCGAGGGGCGCGTGGTCGCGACCGGCGAGGCGGTGCCGTCGCGCATGGGCTATTGGCTGGTCGCGCCGCTCCCGCAATGGCGCCAGCAGAAGGTCAAGGCGCTGGTAGAGGCGCTCGGCGGGTAAGCCCGCATTATCCCATGTTCCCCGGCTAAGGCCGGGGCCCAGTTGCGGTGCTGCTGGGGGAGTGGGTTTGTGCCGCATGGGCGCTAAAGAGAGCGCGTGGCGATGCCTCCCCCGCAGCGTATCGCGCTATCTCACCGACATCGAAGCTGGGCCCCGGCCTTCGCCGGGGAACGAGGAGTTGCTCCATTCCTCCCCTTACAGGGGAGGAAAAGACGTTCAGGCCGCCGCTTCCGCGTCGAAGGGCACCGGGAATTTCTTCGCGCAGAACGCGCAATCGACCTGGATAAGCCCCTCGGCATCCGCCATCTCACGCCGTTCCTCGACCGAGAATTTGGTGATGACGCTCGCGATATACTCTGCCGAGCAGCGGCAGCCGCGCACGATGGCCGGGCTTTCCGACACGCGGACATTCTGTTCCTCGTTGAACAGCCGCCACACGAGCGTTTCCAGCGGCAGCGCGGCGTCGGCCAGTTCCTCGGCCTGCATGGTCTGGCCCAGCGCCTGGACATGCTCCCATTCGGGATGGTCGAGCTTGACGTGCAGCCGCTCGCGGCCTTCCTCGCCCTCGGGCAGATGCTGGAGGAACAGGCCACCCGCGACGGTGCGGCCGTCCGGTCCCTTGGCGATCCCGACGCGCAACAGGCTGGGAATCTGCTCGGACTGGATGAAATAGCTTTCCGCCGCCGCCGACAGCGTCTCGCCGTCGATCGGCACGATACCCTGATAGCGTTCGCCCGTCACCGCCAGGTCGAAGGTGATCGCCAGATAGCCTTGGCCGAACAGCGCGAACAGCGTCGGGTCGGCGGGCAGTTCGGCCAGCCGGTCCTCGTCATACTGGATATAGCCGCGCAGCTCGCCGCCGCGATAATCGCAGACCAGCAGCCGGATCACGCCGCTGTCGCTGCGCGTCTGGATGGTCAGCTGCCCGCCCGTGTCCTTCAGCGTCGCGCCCATCAGCGCGGTCAAGGTCAGCGCCTCGGCCAGCAGCCGCTCGATCACCGGGGGATAGGCATGCGCGGCCAGGATCTCGTCCAGCACGGGGCCCAGCCGCACCAGCCGTCCGCGCGCATGCTGCTCGGGGATGGTGAACGCGATCGCGCGGTCGAGGTCGGGCAGGGTGAGGTCGGTCATGGTCGTGCCTTTACGCGCCGGGAAACGTCCGGGCGATATGGTGCCGGTGCGGCGGGGGAAAGAGAAAAGGCCGACGAACCCGCCGGCCTTTCCATAGATAGTATGGGTCGCGCGCCGATCAACCGATCTGGCCGAAGCACCAGCGCAGCACCGATTTCTGCGCGTGGAGGCGATTCTCCGCCTCCGGCCAGATCAGCGACTGGGGCCCGTCGATGACGTCGGACGTGACTTCCTCGTCGCGGTGTGCGGGCAGGCAGTGGAGGAACTTGGCATCCGGCTTGGCCAGCGCCATCAGATCGGCATTGACCTGATAGGGCATCATCGCCACCAGCTTTTCCTCGGCATGGGCCTGGCCCATCGAGATCCAGGTGTCGGTGACGACGATATCCGCCCCCTCGACCGCGGCGCGCGGGTCGGTGGTGCAGGTGGCGCGACCCTTGCCCAGTTCCAGCGTGCCCGGTTCCGGGTGATAACCGTTGGGGCAGGCGGCAACCACGTCGAAGCCGAGCAGCCCGCCCGCCTCGACGATCGAGTGCAGGACGTTGTTGCCGTCACCCAGCCAGGCGACCTTCATGCCGAGCAGCGTCTTGCCCGCCTCGATCACGGTCAGCAGGTCGGCCATGATCTGGCAGGGGTGCGACAGGTCGGTCAGGCCGTTGATGACCGGCACGCTGGCATAATGCGCCATCTCCTCGACCTTGGCATGGTCGTCGGTGCGGATCATGATCGCGTCGGTATAGCCCGACAGGATGCGCGCGGTGTCGGCGATCGTCTCGCCGCGACCCAGCTGCATGGTCCCGGCATCGAGCACGATCGAGGTGCCGCCCAGCTGGCGGATCGCCATGTCGAAGCTGACGCGGGTGCGGGTCGAGTTCTTCTCGAACACCATGGCGAGGACATGCCCGGCCAGCGGCGCGTCGGCATCGACGCGGCCCTTGGTGAAACCGGCGCGCGCGGCCTTGCGGGCCTGGGCATCGGTCAGAATGGCGGTCACACCCTCGGGACCGGCGTCGGCGAGGTTCAGGAAGTGGCGGATCGTCATGGAATATTACTCCGTCGCCCCGGCGGACGGTGCCGCCGGGGTGGCAGGGATCATCAATCGTCGGCGGCGGGGACATAGACGCGCGCGGCGTCGGACAGTTTCGTCGCGAACTCGGTGATGTGGCTCTCGTCGATGGTCAGCGGCGGCAGGATGCGGATCACATTCTCGCCCGCCGCGACCAGCAGCAGACCGTGATGGTCGCGGCAATGCGCGACGAAGCGACGGCTGTCGCTCTTCATCTTCAGGCCCTGCATCAGGCCATGACCGCGAACCTCCTCGAACAGATGATCGAAGTTCGGAGTCATCTGCTCCAGCGTGGAGCGCAGCCGCTGGCCCATCGCCTCGACATGCTCGAGGAAGCCCGGCTCCTGGATCACGTCCAGTACCGCCTCGCCCGCCGCCATGGACAGCGGGTTGCCGCCATAGGTCGAGCCGTGGGTGCCGATCACCATGCCCTTGGCCGCTTCCTCGGTCGCCAGGCACGCGCCCAGCGGGAAGCCGCCGCCAATGCCCTTGGCCACCGCCATGATGTCGGGCGTCACGCCGTACAGCTCATGCGCGAAGAACTTGCCGGTGCGACCGTAACCGCACTGCACCTCGTCCAGCACCAGCAGCAGGCCATGCTCGTCGCACGCCTTGCGCAGGCCCTGGAGGAATTCCGTGCTGGCAGGGCGCAGGCCGCCTTCACCCTGGATCGGCTCGACCAGGAAACCGGCGGTGTTCTCGTCGATCAGCGCGAGCGCCGCCTCCAGATCGTCGAACGGCGCATAGGCGAAGCCGGGCAGCAGCGGCTCGAACCCGTCGCGCATCTTGGGCTGGTTGGTCGCCGAGATCGCGCCCAGCGTCCGCCCGTGAAAGGCGTTGTTGAACGTGATCAGCGTATGACGCTGCGGATTGCCATTGGCGAAGTGATAGCGGCGCGCGGTCTTGATCGCGCACTCGACCGCCTCGGCACCCGAATTGGTGAAGAACACCGTATCGGCAAAGGTCGAATCGACCAGCCGCTGCGCGAAATGCTCGCCCTGCGGACTACCGTACAGGTTGGACACATGCATCAGCGTCGCGGCCTGTTTGGCGATCGCCTCGACCAGTTTCGGATGACCATGGCCCAGCGCGTTCACCGCGATCCCGGCGGCAAAGTCCAGATACTGCTCGCCATTCTCGCCATACAGATAGACGCCCTCGCCTCGGACCGGACGCACCCCGCACCGTGGGTAAACGGGCATCAGGGCGGTGATGGTCACGGGACGTCTCCTTCAAACAGCAAAGGGCGGCTCAATGGGCCGCCCTTCGTCACGATAGCCGATCACCAAAAGCGAGACAACACCGCTCCCGTCATCGCGTCAGGCGTCGATCACCTCTTCGTCCAGCCGTGCCGCATTCTCCTGGATGAAGGCGAAGCGGTGCGCCGGGTTGTTGCCCATCAGCCGGTCGACCAGGTCCTTCACGCCCGCCCGTTCCTCATATTCCTGGGGCAGGGTGATGCGGATCAGGCTGCGGGTCGCCGGGTCCATCGTGGTCTCGCGCAGCTGGCCGGGGTTCATCTCGCCCAGGCCCTTGAAGCGGGCGACCTCGACCTTCTTGCCCCGAAAGGCGGTGCGTTCCAGCTCGGCGCGGTGGGCGTCGTCGCGCGCATAGAGCGACTTGGCCCCGACCGTCAGGCGATAGAGCGGCGGCTGCGCCAGATAGAGATGCCCGCGCCGCACCAGATCGGGCATTTCCTGGAAGAAGAAGGTCATCAGCAGCGTGGCGATATGCGCGCCGTCCACGTCGGCGTCGGTCATGATGACGATCTTTTCGTAACGCAGTTGGGTCGGGTCGCAATCCTTGCGCGTGCCGCAGCCCATGGCCAGCGTCAGGTCGGCAATTTCCTGATTCTGCAGGATCTTGGTCGAGGTGGCGCTGGCGACGTTCAGGATCTTGCCGCGGATCGGCAGGATCGCTTGGGTCTTGCGGTCGCGCGCCTGCTTGGCCGAGCCGCCCGCCGAGTCGCCCTCGACGATGAACAATTCGGTCCCCTCGGGGCTGTCGGCGGCGCAGTCGGTCAGCTTGCCGGGCAGGCGCAGCTTGCGCGCCGAGGTCGCGGTCTTGCGCTTGACCTCACGCTCGGCCTTGCGGCGCAGCCGTTCGTCCATCCGGTCGAGCACATAGCCGAGCAGCGCCTTGCCGCGCTCCATATTGGCGGAGAGATAATGGTCGAAATGGTCGCGCACTGCCTTTTCGACCAGCCCGGCGGCTTCGGGGCTGGTCAGCCGGTCCTTGGTCTGGCTCTGGAATTGCGGTTCGCGGATGAAGACCGACAGCATCAGTTCGGAGCCGACCATGACGTCGTCGGCGGTGATGTCCTTGGCCTTTTTCTGGTTCACCAGCTCGCCGAACGCGCGCAGGCCGCGGACCAGCGCCTGGCGCAGGCCCTGTTCATGGGTGCCGCCATCGGGGGTCGGGATGGTGTTGCAATACCAGCTATAGCTGCCGTCGCTCCACAGCGGCCAGGCGACCGCCCACTCGACGCGGCCCTGTTCGCCCGGAAACTCCTGGTTCCCGGAGAAGAAATCGGCGGTGGCGCATTCGCGGCCGCCCAGCTGTTCCTTCAGGTGATCGGCCAGGCCGCCGGGGAACTGGAACACCGCCTCGGCGGGGGTGTCGTCGGTGATCAGCGCGGGCGAACAGTGCCAGCGAATCTCGACGCCCGCGAACAGATAGGCCTTGGAGCGGACCAGCTTGTGCAGCCGGGCGGGCTTGAAGGCGAGTTCGGGGCCGAAAATCTCGGTATCGGGGGTAAAGGCGACGCTGGTGCCGCGCCGGTTGGGGGCGGCCCCCACCGTCTCCAGCGGCCCCAGCGTCGCGCCGCGCGCGAAACGCTGGCGATAGAGGATCCGCTCGCGCGCGACCTCGACCACCGTGTCCGAAGACAGCGCATTGACCACCGACACGCCCACGCCGTGCAGGCCGCCCGAGGTCGCATAGGCCTTGCCGGTGAACTTGCCGCCCGAATGCAGCGTCGACAGGATCACCTCCAGCGCCGACTTGTCGGGGAATTTGGGGTGCGGGTCGACCGGGATGCCGCGACCATTGTCGACGATGGTCAGGCGGTTGCCCGGCTCCAGCTTGACCTCGATCCGGGTGGCATGGCCCGCCACCGCCTCGTCCATCGCATTGTCGAGGACCTCGGCGGCCAGGTGGTGCAGCGCGCGTTCGTCGGTGCCGCCGATATACATGCCGGGGCGGCGGCGCACCGGCTCCAGCCCTTCCAGCACCTCGATCGAGGAGGCGTCATAGGCGGGCTGGGTGCGGGGCGTGCCCGCGAACAGGTCATTGGACATAACGGGAACTATAGGGGCTGTAAGGCCGGTGCGCCAGCGCCGCCTGCACCGCGCAAATGCGACAAAACTTTGCTTACGTTAAGTCGCGGGATATTTCGGTCGCATCCGTCCGTTCCCCCGGAACCTTAGCCAAGGGACACGGGAGAATTTATGGTGAAGTTTTGGATGGCGGGCGCCGCGGCCTCGGCCTTGTTCGCCGCGCCGGCGATGGCGCAGGACAGCTATGCGACGGGGGACGATGCGGCTCCGTTTTCGGGCGTCTATGTCGGCGGCAGCTTCGGTTACGACGTGCAGCCCAATGATGTCGGCTCGCGTCTGTTGTTCGATCGCAACGGCGACGGCCGGTTCGGCGATGTCGTGACGACCTCGACCGGCGCCAACGCCTTCTCGCCGGGCTTCTGCAACGGCGCGGCACGCAGCAACCTGTCGCCCCAGAATGCGGCGACCGGATGCAATAACGACAAGGACGGCATCGCCTATTACGGCCGGGTCGGCATCGACCATCAGGTCGGCAACATCGTCTATGGCGCGGTCGGAGAGTTCGGCAAGTCGGAGATCACCGACAGCGTATCGGGCTTCTCGACCACGCCCGCCTGGTACACCTTCACCCGCAGCATCGACTGGGAAGCCTCGGTTCGCGGACGCGCGGGCTATGCGGCGAACAACACGCTGTTCTACGGCACCTTCGGCGGCGGCTATGCGCGGATCAACCGGACCTTCACCACGTCCAACACCGCCAATGCCTTTGCGATCAGCGGTGACCGCAACCGGTTCGGCTTCCTCGGTGGTGGCGGCATCGAGCAGAAGATCGGCCGCAACTTCTCGATCGGCATGGAATATATGTACCACCAGTATAACGACGACGAGACCCGCGTCCGCGTGACCCAGGGGTCGGCGCCCGCGACCAATCCGTTCGTGCTGGCGCCCAATACGGCGGGCACCGACATTCGCCGGTCGGACGACAAGTTCCGCTGGCACTCGCTGCGCGCGACGGCGGCGTTCCGGTTCTGATGCGAGGGGCGTCCCGTCGCTCGGGGAGAGCGGCGGGGCGTGCACTTCGACTTCGCTCAGTGCGAACGGAGGTTGGTACCTGACGTCCGTTCAGCCTGAGCGAAGTCGAAGGCCACGGAATTACGCCAGCAACGAAAAAGCCCGCCGGTCTCGAAACCGGCGGGCTTTTCTCATCGACCCCGGATCAGCGGACGCGCGGGCCGCCAAAGGGCAGCGGCGGCGGCGGGCGACGGTCGCGGCGGGGCAGCTGCGCCTGATAGGCGTGGCCGCAATGCTCGACGCAATAGGGGAAGCCCGGATTCACCTTTTCGCCGCAGAAGTGGAAGTCCGGCTCGCCCGGATGGCCGATCGGCCATTTGCAGATGCGGTCGTTCAGGTCGAGCAGCGAGGTCTTGCCCGCAATCTCGGCGCTGGGCTTCGCGGGCACCAGACGACGCGGCGGGGCAGGGGAGGGCGGGGGCTGCTGCTCGCCGGGCGACTGGCGGACGAAGCCGCCCGGGCCGACCGAGCGCAGGATCGGTTGCGGTTCGCGCGTCGGTTCGGCTGCGGGCTCGGGCGCGGCGGGGGCGGCCGGTTCGGCGCGCACGGGTTCGGGCTCGGGTTCCGGGGCGGGCGGCGGAGCGGCAGGAACCGGCTCGGGCGCCTCGGCCACCGGGGCGGCGGCGGGCTCGTTGGCCTTTACCGGCGACGGACGCGCCTGAAGGCCCAGGCGATGCGCCTTGCCGATCACCGCGTTGCGGCTGACCCCGCCCAATGCTTCGGCGATCTGGCTGGCGGTCTGTCCCGCCTCCCACATCGTCCTGAGCGTATCGATCCGCTCATCGGTCCACGACATTCGAAACCTTTCCTCACTTCATCATCGCACCGGGTTGCGGGCGGCCACGGCAACGGTTACGCGCTATGGCGATGAGCAGCCAGCCCCCAATCGGCGAAATCCACTCGGCGGTGCGCGCCGCCCCTGGTGAGCCCGTGATCCGGAACATCAACTGGGGAGGCCTGCGAACCCTCTATATCAAGGAGGTGCGCCGGTTCTTCAAGGTGCAGCTCCAGACGATCTGGGCGCCGTCGGTCACGACCCTGCTTTACCTCATCATTTTCACCACCGCGCTGGGCGGGCGTCATGCCGTGCCGGTGGCGGGGATGCAGGTGCCGTTCGCCGATTTCATCGCGCCGGGCCTGATCGTCATGGGGATGATGAACAACGCCTTCGCCAATGCCAGCTTCTCGCTGCTGGTCGGCAAGATCCAGGGTACGATCGTCGACTATCTGATGCCGCCGCTGTCCACCGCCGAGTTGCTGGCCGCGCTGGTCGGCGGTGCGGTGACGCGCGCGGTGCTGGTCGGGGTGACCGTCTGGGCGGCGATGGCGATCTGGCCGGGCGTCCATGTGACGCCGCACGCCTTTTTCGCGGTGCTGTGGTTCGGCCTGCTGGGCTCGGTGTTCCTGGCGCTGCTGGGCGTGCTGACCTCGATCTGGGCGGAGAAGTTCGACCATGCCGCCGCCGTCACCAATTTCGTGGTCGTGCCGCTGTCGCTGCTGTCGGGCACCTTCTATTCGGTCGATGGCCTGGCCCCGACGTTCCGTGCGATCAGCCATGCCAACCCGTTCTTCTATGTGATCTCGGGCTTCCGCTACGGCTTTCTGGGGCTGGCCGATTCGCCGGTGACGCTGGGCGGCGCGATCGTGCTGGGCATCGACGTCGCGATGGCGGTGCTATGCTATGTGCTGTTGCGCAAAGGCTGGAAACTTAAAAATTAAGGCCCTGCGGCTTAACCGCTTTTTCACCATAGAGCCGCTATTCCTGCCTCTCTGCTCCAGCAGCGGAACCTCCTCTTGGCCGGGTTGTCAGCATGCCCGGTTCAGGTCCTTAGCGGGACCGCCTGCGCCGTCGATGCCCCCTGGGGATCGGGCCGAGCGGTCCCGGCCTTTCGCGCCCGGTAATCCAAGCGGCATTGCAAGCGCGCGCCAATGGGCGTAGCGGAGGACCCCATCATGACATCTTCTGCTCCCATGGCGGTCGTGCTCGTTTCGGGCGGGCTGGACTCGATGATTTCCGCCGCCTCGGCCAAGGCCGCAGGCTATCGCATCCTCGCATTGTCGGTGGATTACAACCAGCGGCACAAGGTCGAACTGGCCGCCGCCGCGCGCGTCGCCGAGGCGCTGGGGGCCGAGCGGCATATCGTCCTGCCGCTCGACCTGTCGGCGTTCGGCGGGTCGGCACTGACCGCCGATATCGACGTGCCCAAGGACGGGGTGCAGCCGGGCATTCCCATCACCTATGTCCCGGCGCGCAACACCATCTTCCTCAGCCTGGCGCTGGGCTGGGCCGAGGCGGCGGGCGCGCGCGACCTGTTCATCGGGGTCAATGCGCTGGACTATTCGGGCTATCCCGATTGCCGCCCCGAATTCATCGCTGCCTTCGAGGGGCTGGCCGAGATCGCCACCAAGGCGGGCGTCGAGGGCCACCCCTTCAAGATCCATGCGCCGCTCCAGCACATGACCAAGGCGGACATCGTCCGCGAAGGTACGCGGCTGGGTGTCGACATGGGGCTGAGCTGGTCCTGCTACGACCCGACGCCCGAGGGGCTGCATTGCGGCGAGTGCGACAGCTGCCGCCTGCGTTCGCGCGGCTTCGAGGAAGCGGGCATTCCCGATCCCACCGCCTATGCGGTCAAGCCGCAGGGCTGAGGCCATGAGCTATGCCGTCAAGGAGATGTTCCTGACGCTCCAGGGCGAAGGGGTGCAGGCGGGGCGGCGCGCGGTGTTCGTGCGCTTTGCCGGGTGCAACCTGTGGTCGGGGCGCGAGCAGGACCGGGCGAGCGCGATCTGCCGATTCTGCGACACCGATTTCGTCGGGGTCGACGGCCTGGGCGGCGGGCGCTTCGCCGATGCGGCGGCGCTGGTCGCGGCGGTCGAGGGTTTCTGGGGCACGACGCGCGACCAGCGCTTCGTCGTGCTGACCGGGGGCGAGCCGATGCTGCAGGTCGACGACGCGCTGGTCGAGGCGCTGCATGCGGCGGGTTTCTTCATCGCGATCGAGAGCAATGGAACGATCGCGGCGCATCCGGGCATCGACTGGGTGTGCATCAGCCCCAAGGCGGGGTCGCAGGTCGTCCAGCGTTCGGGGCAGGAATTGAAGCTGGTCTGGCCCCAGGCGGGGATCGACCCGGCGGAGGTCGAAGGCTGGGACTTCGCCAACCATCTGCTCCAGCCGCTCGACGATCCGCGCGCGGAGGCGAATCGCGAGGCGTGCATCGCCATGGTCATGGAGCGGCCGCGCTGGCGATTGACGCTCCAGACGCACAAGATGCTGGGGTTGCGGTAGGGGCTGTTTGGCTGGCGTCGGAGCGTGCGCTTTGACGCCAGCGTGAAGCGCCGAAGTTCATCCTGAGCGGTTGGCTGCCTGCCAATCGAAGGGCTCAGCGTGAACGGCTGTGCGGATAAATTCCTACCTCCGTTCAGCCTGAGCGAAGTCGAAGGCCACGCCCGACAGCAACCCAACGCGGAACGTGCACTTCGACTTCGCTCAGTGCGAACGGAGGTAGAGGGTTACGATCAGTGAACGAACCGCGCCACCACGTCGCGGTAGCTGCGCGAGACCTTCACCTGCGCGCCCGACTCGAGCAGCAGGAAGCATTCGCCATTGGTGTGCGGCTTGACCTGCTTGACCAGGTCCAGGTTGACGATGGTCGAACGATGCACCCGCTGGAACCGCCGGGGGTCGAGCCGCTTCTCCAGATCCTTCATCGTCTCGCGCAGGACCAGCGAATTGTCGCCGGTGTTGATCACCATGTAATCGCCCGCCGCCTCGATCATCTCGATCGTGTCGACATCGACGCGGAAGATCTGGCCGCGATCCTTGATGTTGATGAGCTTCTCAAAGCGGCTGGCGGCGACCTCGCCGCCTTCGTTCAGGTCCGCGACCGCTTCGGGGGCATGCTCGGCGAGCACTTCCTTCAGCTTCTCGACCTCGCCCGCGCCGCGCTTCTCGTTCAGCCGCTGGCGCACGCGGTCGAGCGTGTCGGCGAGTCGCGCCTCCTCGACCGGCTTCATCAGATAATCGACCGCCTGCGCCTCGAAGGCGCGCAGGGCATGGTCGGAATAGGCGGTGACGAAGACGAACAAGGGCGGTTCGACCTCCATCAGCCCCTGGATTACCGAGAAACCGTCGAAACCGGGCATCTGGATGTCGAGGAAGACGAGGTCGGGCTTGTGCGTCTTGATCGCGCGGATCGCTTCGCGCCCGTTCGAGCAGCGCTCGATGATCTCGACGTCTTCGTGCGCCTGGAGACGGATCTCCAGTCCCTGGATCGCCAGGGGCTCGTCGTCGACGAGGATGGTACGGATGGTCATGCGGCCTCTCTGTTCACATTCTCAAGCTGGAAGGGGATCTCGATCTCGACCGAGAATCCGCCAGCCGGCGCGGAGCGGGATTCGAAGCGGTGATCCGGGCCATAAGCCTGGGCCAGCCGTTCGCGGATATTGGACAGCCCAACGCCGGTCGAAACGCTTGAGGAATGACGCACCTCGTGCAAGCCGGGACCGGTATCGGATACGGCGATCCGCACCCGTTGCCCGACCAGTCGCACATCGACGCGGATATCGGCGCCTTCTTCCTGCGGGGTGACGGCATATTTGATAGCGTTCTCGACGAGCGGTTGCAGCAGCAGCGAGGGCAGGCGGGCGCGCTCGGCCCGCGGGTCGATCTCGAAACTCGGGCGCAGGCGATCCTCAAAGCGCATCTTCTCGATTTCCAGATAAAGTTTCAGCGTTTCAACCTCTTGCGCCACGGTCACATGCGCCGTGGGCTCATTGGCCAGCGTGTAGCGGAGGAAGGCTGACAGCCGGCTTAACATCGCATTCGCCCGCTCGGTCTGCTTGAGCAGCACCAGCGTCGAGATGGAATTGAGCGTGTTGAACAGGAAATGCGGGTTCAACTGGTAGCGCAGCATCGCCAGCTGCGCCGAGGACGCCTGATGCTCCAGCGCACGCATCTCGTCGATCTGGTGCTCGACGATCAGATAATAGTTGATTGCGAAATAGAGCGCCGACCAGCCCGCCAGCACCTCGAAGGTGATGAACAGATTGCCGATCAGCAGCGAGACGGTGACGCCCGGCTGGGTCGTGGTGATGAACGAGAAGGAAAAGGCGTTGAGCGCGGCGTAAAGGAACGTCGCGGCCGCCAGCGTCGCCAGCGTCAGGAACACCCCCGCGATACGCGGCAGCCGCCGGTAATAGCCATAGAGGGTCGAGAGCAGCAGCGTGATGCAATAGCCGAGGATCGCCTCGATGATCACCGGGATGATCTTCTCCAGCGAAAAGCCGTTGGAGACGCCGACCACCGAACGCTGGACCAGATAGCCGGACCAGCCGACCGCCTGGAGTATCCAGAAGGCGCGCGCCTTGTTCTCGAAAAACGGCCGCACCGACAATTGGTCGGCGGCGGCGGGCGAAGCGGTGCTGGTCGCGACGGGCGAATGGGTGGCCATGGCCGGGCGACATCTACACGGACCACAGGCGAAGGGCAAAGATTGGGGCACGGGCAAAAGAAAGGGCCGCCCTTCCCGGAGGAGGGGCGGCCCGAAAGGTCCGTCGCCGGACGCGTCAGCTTAGAAGCTGAAACGCGCGCCGATGCGGATCTGGTAGAGGGACTGGTTGAACGTCAGTGCCTGCGTGTTCGGGTTGGTGAATGAAGTATAGCGATACTGGAGGCAGGGCTGCGCCGTGCTGGTCGCCACCGTGCCGCCGTTGTTCGCGTTACCCGCGGTCGTCAGACACTGCACCGTGATCGGCGCCGCGCCATACGGGAAGCCGAGCTGGCGCAAGCCACCCCAATCCTTGTTGATCAGGTTGGGAAGGTTGTTGATGTCGGCAAAGACCGAGATGCGCGACCGGCCGATGAAGGTCGGGATTTCCTGCTCTAGGTGCAGGTCGATCCGGGTGAAGGCACGGTTGCGACCGGTGTTCTTCGGCACGATCATGCCGCGATAGCGGGCCAGATCGGGGTTGGCGTTGATATAGGCATCGAGCGCCTGAGCCGTCTGCGCTGCCGTCAGCCCGTTCGCCGTGCCGCTGTCACCATAGCTCACGCGGGGATCGTTGAGACCGGTGGGCACGTACAACAGGTTGGTGCTGGTGCTACCGGTCAGAACGGTTCCGAACACGGGCGAGCGTACATTGTTCGAGTTGTCGAACATCGTGTAGCTATAGGCACGGCCCGCACGGGTTTCGCCGAACAGCTGGATACGGGTCTTGTAATCGCCGAAGAAGGCGTGATCGTAGCCGATGCTGTACTTAAACTGCCACTTGATCTGATCGGCCGAGATTCCGTACGCCGCATTGTTCGGATCCGCCCCAAAGAACTGGTTGCGGTAGTTCGACGTGATCGTGGACGACGTTGCGTTGCCGACATCCTTCACCCACTGACGCGTGAAGCTGCCGCCGAACTGAAGGCCCCAGTCGAACTCCTTGTCGAACCGCGCGACGATGACATGGCTGTAACCCAGCGAGCTGTTGGTCGCGAGGATGTCATAGTTCGGATCGGCGAAGATGGTCGCGCTGCCGTAGCGGGTACGGCCATCGGGCATCACGCCGACCGGCACCGAGCGCAGATCGGTGAAGATCACGCCATCGACATTCTTCGTGTACAGATAATCGGCGCCGACATTGAAGCCGAACAGACGGTAATCCGCCGACAGCGTCGCCTTCAGCGAACGCGGCAGGTGGAAATTGGGTGCCAGGGCGCCCGTATTGGTCCGCGAGAGATTCGTCGGATTGGTCGTGTTCGCGGCATATTGTGCGACTGCGGCCGGGACGTTGCCGGTCACGTTGTTCAGCGCGGCCTGGCAGATGGCATCGGGAATGCCGCCCGAGCAGACGTTGAACCCCGGAGCCGAGCGGGTGATCGTGATTGCGCTGGTGGTGAGGGTGTTCGAGAAGCTGTTCGACATGAAGATGTCGGGCAGACCGCCACCGAAGATACCGGCGCCGCCACGGACCTTCAGGCCGCCGCCGAGGATATCGGTGGGTTTCCAGTCAAAGCTGATGCGCGGCTCGAACTGATCGAGGCCATTATAGGTGTTGGTGTTGGGGAAGCCGTAACGCTGGTTGAAGAACTGGTTGTACACCGGCCGTTCGCCCATCGCGTACATCGTATAACGCGCGCCATAGGTCAGCGACAGCGCGTCGGTGACCTGCCAATCGTCCTGCAGGCCCATCGAAATGGTGGTGTAGCGGAAATCGGCCGCGGCACTGACGCCTGCGATCGGGGCCGCGAACTGCAGCTGGTTGGCATTGCCCGCACGGAAATCGGCCAGCGAGTCGAAATACCAAGAGCCCAGGCTGTTCTGGACGAAGTTGTTGAACGTCCGGTTTTGCGTGACGTCGATCAGCGCCTGAACCTGATGGGTGCCCGCCGTGTAGCGGCCGACGAACTGACCACCCCAGGTGTCGGTGAACAGCTGGTTGGTCTGGCGGCTGTTGTCGGGGCCGAACGTGATGCGCGGCACAGCGTTGCTGCAGCCCGTGAGCGAGCCGGTGGAGTTGGCGTCGTCACAGACCGAAATCTGGCCGATGCTGCGGCCCTGGAGCGGCTCCTGACCACGACGATACCACTTGTACAGGGCACGCGCTTCGGTCGAGAAATTGTCGGTCCAGTCCGAGTTCAGCTGGACGATACCTGCGCGCAGCAATTCGGTCAGCGCATAGGCGTTAGAGCTGAGGCCATAGGTAGGCGCGTTGGCGGCCAGCGACGTGTTGTTCTGGCTGACCAGCGAGTCATAGGAATTGATGTACGACAGCGAGAGGCGCTGGCCGGTCGTCACGTTCCAGTCGATCCGACCGGTGATCTTCTCGTCTTTGCGCGGATTGAGGCCGAGGATGCCGCCCGCAGCCGCACCGAGATTCTTGCTGTTGGCGATATTCAGGACGTCGTTGACGGCCTGCGTCACCGCACCCGGATTGGAGTAGGACGCGATGACCGTGCCGAACGGACGGGGATCGGTATTGCGTTCGCCCGAAACCATGAAGAACAGCTTGTCGGGGATGATCGGTCCGCGCAGGGTCGCGCCATAGGTTTCCGACTTGAACTTCGCGGTGTTCAGCGTGGTGCTGCCGATCCGGTCGCCGGTCAGGCCGTCGGTGTTCTGCGAATAGAAGCCGGTGCCGTGGAACTGGTTCGTACCCGACAGCAGGACGGTGTCGATGGCGCCGCCCTGGAAACCGGACTGACGGAAATCATAGGGCGCGATCGAGACCGACACCTGCGAGATCGCGTCGAACGGCACGGGGCCGCGATTCGTCGGGCTGGCGTCCTGATTCAGGCCGAAGCTGTCGCCGACGGTCACGCCGTTGATCGTGAAGCGGTTGAAGCGCGGGTTGACGCCCGCGAAGCTGACCGCGCCGCCGCGGTCGCCCTGGTTGCCGAGGTCGATCGTGGCGAACGGGTCGCGACGTTCGATATCGCGGATGTCGCGGTTCACCGAGGCGACCTTGGCAATGTCGGCCTGGGTCAGGACGGTCTGCGGGCCATCGGACGTCACGCCAGCGCCGCGGATGGACGATGCAGTGACGACAACTTCGCCGCTGGCATCGGCGCTGACCGGGCTCAGGTCGATAGGCAGCGTGTATGCCTGCTGCACGACGGTGTAGATGTCAGTGATCGTCTTGTTGCCCTGGGGGCTCGTGACCTCGACCGTATAGGGGCCGCCAGCCTGCAGACCTACCTGCGTGAACGTACCGTCCGCGCCCGTCTGGGTCGAGGTGCGGGTGTTGGTCGGCACATTGACGATCGTCACCTGCGCGCCGGGCACGCCCACGCCGCCTGCGGTCACCGTGCCGCGGATGGTCGCGGTCGTCTCCTGCGCGGCGGCCGCCGCAGGAATGGCGAGCGCGACGATGGCCGCGCCCAGGAAAAGCGAATTACGCATAGATAAAAGGTCCCCTTTTCGCGCGAAGCGGCGCGGTCCGGCCGTGTTTTCCGGCTCGGTTGAGCGTGCCCCTGACTGACGAACATTGCCGTTATGTGACAAAGTTCACGCTTACGACAGGGGGGTGATCACTCAATTGCCGGGCGTTGCAGTTTGGCAACGGTAATGGGAGGGATCACAGCGCCATCGCATTCGGATTGCGGTGGTTTTCCGGTTCGCAAGGCCCGAGCGGCGCGGTCGGTGGCGACCGGCAAGGGCCGATAAGGGTGCCCGACCGTCGTTGCGAAGGTGACGCCGCCGTCATGATTCGGCGGCGGCGTCGCGCAGGGTCAGCCCATCGTACAAAGATGGTTCGGCCCAGCATGACCGCATTACAACCAAATTCCCCACAAGCTAATTCGGCCCATTGTGCGGAATCTGCAAGGAATGACGGCCCAGCCGTTTGCGAAATGACCGACATCGGTGGCTCGCCACGAAGGCACATGCCCTTCGCAGTAGCCGATCCTGCCGGTTCTGCGCGGTAGTAGTAGGTCTCGGTCCGCTCGAGTCAGGAGATCAGCAGGCCACTGCCTTCGATCACTTCCCTTTTCCAGCCCGTCGCCGTCCGCGCTTCAGCGAAAGGCAGCACCTGCCACTTTAGCCGCCGCGGGCTCCAGCTGTTGCGTTCGCAAATCTCGGCGACCGAGATCGAGCGTTGCGCCTCTTCCAAAACCACGTCGAGGCCGACGGTCTTCTCGGGCCCAAACTGAGGGCGCGACGCGATGTCGTCGGCGAACAGCTTTCGTAGGTCGCAGTTCGGGATACCTTGGAGATTGAAAATTTCGCGAGCGCCGGTGATGTTCGTCGTCTCCGAGATGGGGAGGGGAGCATACCGGCAACGACGGCACGGCACTCGCCAGCTTGCCCTCCCGCAACTGCTTGCGCCACGTGTAGATCAGGCTGCTCGACACCTCACGCCGGGCGATGACGTCGCAAACCCGCACCCCCGGCCGGAACGCCTCCGCCAGGATCTCCAGCTTCTCCGCGTCCGACCATCGCCGTCGACCCGACACACGGCCGACCACCTCCATCCGACCAGTCATACGAGTGCTCGTATGACCAGTCGTAGAACCGAAAACTTCCCGCACCGCCCGCGCCCTCGTCAAAGGCGACAAGCATCCTGACCGCCAGCGCTACCGCAAGGCGGCCTGCTGACCACGCTTACCAACGCGGAGGCGGTCAGCTGGATTGTCTCCGCTGAGGGCGCGAGCTTCGAGTCCAAGGACGCGCTGAAGGCTCGTGGCTATCGGTGGGATCCCGATCGAAGGGTCTGGTGGACCGAGATCCCGGACGACGCGCGCACCGCTGAGGAGTTCTGGCTGGCCGCCAACGTCTACAGCGCGAGCCGCAACGCTCGGTCCATGGCTCCGCGGTTCGAGAGGATCACGGCAGCGGAACGCTTCCTATGACCGGGCTCGTACACGCAGAGCCTTGCCGTGTTTCACTCGCTCTCCCCGCGACAGACGCAACGCGCAGGCAAAATCATGGTGCAAGGCTGGCGAGCGACGATCCCATACGAACCTATCCGCCGAGCGGATGACCCCATCCTGATCGGTCACTCGGTCACCTCCATCTGGAAAGACGAACCATGGCCAAGAAGATTACGGGTACCCGATCGACGGCGCTCGCAGTGCCGAAGTCGCAGGTGATCACAGGAACGGGCGAAACGACGCTTGCGACAGCGATCGGCCGCAACGTGGACCCGGCGAAGATCGCAGGCGCCGGCGGCGAGATCGTCCGCCAGGACGGCGTGATCCGCATCAGCGGCCGCGAATACGCTACCAGTTCAGGCATCGTGCCGGCGGCTGAGATCTACTTCGCGAAAGACGGCATGCCGCGCGAGCAGGGTCCGTGGCTGGGCGAGGCCGACAAGGTCAGCTGGGTGGATTCTGCAACTGGACTCGAGTGCATCATGCTGCGCGATCATCCGGACGGATTTCTCAGCGGATATGTCGGCGTGCCGGAGGGACATCCGCTGTTTGGCTGGGATCACGGGGCGGTGCCGGCGGACATGGGGATCGACGTGCATGGCGGCCTGACCTACTCTCGCATCTGCGACGATGGTCCCAGTCCCACGCTTCGACTGATCAGGGAAGTTCGGCGCATCTGCCACGTGTTCGTCGGATCGGTCCCCCTGACCCACGCCACCGATCACCGCGTCGGGGAAGGCCAGTGGTGGTTCGGATTCGATTGCAATCATGTCTACGACGTAGTTCCCAGCCAAGTGCGCAATCGCCGGCAGTCCACGGGCGCGGGGATCGAGGCCGTGTATCGTGATGACGGGTATGTCGTGCGCGAGATCCGCAACCTGGCGTCGCAGTTCGCCGCGATCCGCGACGGACGCCCGATCCCGGCCCGCGACGGGCCGCAGCTCCCGCCCATCGGCCTCGGGCCGAGGGCCGGATAATGGTGACGGCGCGGGAGCGGCACCGGCCGGGCAAGCTGCCATGGGGCTGGTGGCTGCGAGCCAACGGCAATCATTTCGAGGACGAGGATGGGCGCAAGTGGAAGTCGGTGCGCGGCGCATTCTGGCGGGGGGAGATGGGCTTCTTCGACACGCGCGCAGTCCGGGAGCAGCTCGAGTTCCTGCTCCGGGTCCTGCTATCCGTAGATATGGCGGAACGTGATGAGAGCCAACGGCGCTTTGATCTGTTTTGCGGCAACCTGATCCTCTGGACTTTCTATATGTGCTGGCTCGGTACCGTCGGTCTGCTGCACCGCGGGTCGACGGACGATCTAAGTCCCGAGGGCCGGTCGGTGCTCATGATGCTGATCGCGACCCGAGACCCGGAGTGGGAGGACCTCCCCATCGCGGACGTCATGGCGGCAGTGGTAGCGGCCGTCCGCGATCCATCCGATCGGGACCGGGAGCAGGCGCTGCAGGATTTTGAGCGCGCGGTTGGCTTGCGGCGTCACATCTTCGCGCGCGAGACGGTAGGGCAGTCGTATGCGATCACCCTGACCTCGATGGCGAGCGAAAGTCCTGCCAGGATGCCGTTGAGACGGGTGACTTGGTCCCTGGCGTTCGACGACCAGATCGTGCGGGATGGCCTGTTCGCCTGGATCGCGGCCAGGGTCGATCATTGGGACCACTGGGGGCGCATGGCCTATCGGCGGGGCGGGAATGCGTTCACGCAGCACCTGCTTGGGCTGGTCGTAGCAGCTAGGTCATCGCAGACATAGGCGATGCTTGGGCCAGCCGGCGAGGTAGCATCAATGCGCTGGTGGCTCGTCATGGGTACCGTCCCGTCATCCGAAGCCTTGCTGATCGGTCGTCCTGTCCGATCAGCTAGGCTTTTCGCTATGTTCATCGGTACTGTCGCCGGGAGCGCGCGTGAGATGTGCTGCTGCGGTCGTCTCGTCGACACCGTAGAGCCGCATCCACCAGTCGATCACGTCCCCGCCAGCACCGCATGAAAAACAGTAGAATCGTCGGTTCGTGACGTAGAGGCCGCGGCTTGAATCCGGGTGAAACGCGCATGCCCCGCGCCAAGCGGATGGCGTCGTCTCCAGTTCGACCTTTTCCGCCGCTAATTTCACTAGAGGGTTTTGCATCTGGGCCAAAGCCCGGAGTTCGGCGAGGTATGACATGACAGCATGATCGTCGATCGCCGGCTGTCGTCAAGGGGCCACCTTGTACGCAAGAGTAAGTGGCGTTTGACCCTACGATTCTACGATAGGCGCTAAACAAGGTTTGGTGCGGCAGACCGGAGATGATTCGTTGCGGATGAAGTGATGAGGCTGGGCGGATGCGGGGCGGCGACGAGCAGTCGGGAGAATTCTTCTGTACGTTGATCTGGAGCGGCGGATGAGGCGGGCAATCTTTTGCACGCGATCCGCGAGGTGGTGAACGCAGGCTTGCTGAGCATCGGTCCCGCGCTGAAGGCGGTGTGCTCGCGGATCGGGCGACCGTTGATCGTGCTGGTCAAACTGGTGAGCGCACTGCTGCTGCAGTCGTCCCACGGTATGTTGGTGGAACTGTCAGGGTGCAGGCGTTCCATGCTTCCATGAGCCGTCGCCCAGCTGAAATCCTCTCGCGCCTTCGTGCGAGGATCGGAAACGAATTTGTACGGCTCGCAGACATTCGCCTCGGATTCTTTCTAGCCACACTCATCGTCGTCGCACTAATGTCGGTCAACGTCGCCGACGCTACCCGTCAGGCAGAGACGCAAGAGGAAGCGGCAAAGCCGCAGTCCTTCGCTATAGATATCGAGCGCAGGCTCGAAATTTAGAGGTGCGAGGCTACCAACGCATCAAGGCTAATCATGGAGCAAATGAATAGGATCCCAGAAAATTGCTGCCTTGGTGCGGCTTGTCTAGAGGACGTGCGCGTCTATCATTGTCTCGCAATAGAGGATGGGGCTAGGGGTTCCAGTAATGATGTGCTGGAACCCTTTTCATTCCCGTTCTCATTCGAAGATCACTCTGGGCCGTTAACCTTGTATTGGGCTTAAGTTAACTTGTACGAGGGGCTGGATGCTACCAGGTCGTTCCAGGCGGCTTCGTCGATCACCCGGATGCCCAGGTCCTGCGCCTTTTTCAGCTTCGATCCGGCGCCCGGCCCGGCGATCACCAGGTCGGTCTTGGCCGAGACCGATCCCGAGACTCGCGCGCCCAGCGCCTCCGCCTGGGCCTTGGCCTCGTCGCGCGACAGGGTTTCGAGCGTGCCGGTGAAGACCAGCGTCTTGCCGGTGACCTCCGACTCGCGGGTCTGGTGAACGGTGTCGGCGGGCGTCACCTCGCTCAGCAGGTCGTCGACGACCGCGCGGTTATGCTCCTCGGCAAAGAAGTCGAGCAGCGCATCGGCGACTTCGGGGCCGATCTGGGGCGTGTCGATCGCGGCGACGATGGCGCGCTGGCGGCGCAGCTCGAACTTGCGGTCGGGCTCGCCCAGCGCGGGCACCGTCTCGGCGCGGACCTGAAGCGCGGCGTCGATCATCGCGCGGAAGCCCGCCATCGACACGAAACGCCGTGCCAGATCGCGCGCGGTGATCTCGCCGACATGGCGGATGCCGAGCGCGAAGAGGAAACGGTCGAGCGATATGTCGCGCCGCGCGTCGATCGCCGCCAGCAGCTTGTCGACCACCAGTTCGGACATGCGCTCGCGCGCGACCAGCGCCTCGCGATGCCGGTGCAGCCGGAAGATGTCGGCGGGCGAGGCGATCAGGCCGTCGCGGAAGAACTCCTCGACGCGGACCAGGCCGAGCCCGGTGATGTCGAAGGCATGGCGCGACACGAAATGGATCAGGCGTTCGACGCGTTGCGCCGGGCAGATCAGCCCGCCGGTGCAGCGGATGACGACCTCGCCCTCCTCGCGAGTCGCCAGACTGCCGCATTCGGGGCAGTGATCGGGGAAGATAAAGGGCTCGCGGGCCACGTCGCGGGTCAGGTTCTCGACGATCTGCGGGATGACGTCGCCCGCGCGTTGCAGGACGACTCGGTCGCCGGGGCGCACCCCCAGCCGCTCGATCTCGTCGGCATTGTGCAGCGTCGCATTGGTCACAACGACGCCGCCGACCGTCACCGGCTCCAGCCGCGCGACCGGGGTCAGTGCGCCGGTGCGGCCGACCTGGATGTCGATCCGCTCCAGCGTGGTCTGCGCGCGCTCGGCGGGGAATTTGTGCGCGATCGCCCAGCGGGGGGTGCGCCCGACGATGCCGAGCCGCGCCTGCCAGTCGAGCCGGTCGACCTTGTAGACCACGCCGTCGATATCGAAGGGCAGGTCGGCGCGCTGCGCCTCGATCGTGCGATAGATGGCCAGCGCGGCGGCGGCGTCGGGCACGCGGGCAAAGGCGTCGGCGATGGGAAAGCCCCAGCGGCGCCAGGTCTCGACCATGTCGAACTGGCTGTCGACCGCGACCTCGCTCGCCTCGCCCCAGCCATGCGCCAGGAAGCGCAAGGGGCGGCCCGCCGTGATCGCGGGGTTCTTCTGGCGTAGCGAACCGGCGGCGGCGTTGCGCGGATTGGCGAACTGGCGCGCCTCCTTGCCCGTCTCGGCCGCCTCCTTCGCCAGCTTGGCATTGAGCGCGGCGAAATCGGCCTTGCTCATATAGACTTCGCCGCGCACCTCGAACACGCCCGGCGCGGGGATGGTCTGGGGTATGTCGGCGATGGTGCGGACATTCTCGGTCACGTCCTCGCCGATTGCGCCGTCGCCGCGGGTCAGCGCCTGGACCAGCCGTCCGTCGACATAGCGTAGCGAGCAGGACAGGCCGTCGATCTTGGGCTCGGCGGTCAGCGTGACGGGCGCGTCGTCGGGCAGCTTCAGATAGCGGCGGACGCGGCCGACAAACTCCTCGACCTCCTCGTCGGTGAAGGCGTTGTCGAGGCTGGTCATCGGCCGGGCATGCGCGACCTTGGCCAGATGGGCGGCGGGGGCGGCGCCGACCTGGACGCTGGGCGAGTCGCTGCGGACCAGATGGGGGAAGGCCGCCTCGATCGCGGCGTTGCGGCGGACCAGCGCGTCATAGTCGGCGTCCGAGATCTCGGGCGCGTCCTCGGTGTGATAGAGGCGGTTATGATGCGCGATTTCGCGGGCAAGCGCCTCCAGATCGGCGGCGGCTTCGAGGTCGGTTTGCGGCAGGGCGGGGAGGGCAGTCACGCCGCCGTGCTAGTCCACCCCCCGCCGGGGGATCAAGACCGCGATGACGTCAGTCCGGGGTCGCGGGGAACGGGCGTATCCCGGGGATGGCGCTATGCCTCGTCATAGCCATGGGCGATCAGCCATGACCGGGCCTGTTCCAGATGGATGCCGACCATCGGCAGGTCGAGTCGATCCGCCAGCGCAAGGCAGGAACGCAGTCCCGCCACCAATGCCGTCATATCGTTTGCACTGGGCGGAGCGGGCGTGAAAGGCAGAGTGACGGGCATGCGATGAATCCGTTGAAGGCGTGCGCAAGGATCGAACGCATCGCCTTCATAACTGATCGACATCAGATATAAAATTGAATTGGCGTCGCCTACAGCGTTTCGAGCAGTCGGTCGGCCTGGGCGCGGGCTTCGTCGGTGATCGTCGCACCCGACAGCATACGCGCAATCTCCTCGCGCCGTTCCGCCTCGCTCAAGGCGCGGACCCCGGTGCGGGTGACGGTGCCGTCATGGCTCTTGGCGATCAGCAGATGCGCCGCGCCGCGCGCCGCCACCTGCGGGCTGTGGGTCACGACCAGCAACTGGGTCCGCCGTGCCAGCCGGTGCAGCCGGTCGCCGATCGCAGAGGCGACCGCGCCGCCGACGCCGCGATCGATCTCGTCGAAGATCATCGTCGTCGCGCCGCCTTCCTCGGCCAGCGCGACCTTCAGCGCCAGGATGAAGCGCGACAATTCGCCGCCGCTGGCGATCTTCATCAGCGGGGCGAAGGGCGCGCCGGGGTTGGTCGAGATCTCGAACTCGACCCGGTCCTTGCCCGCCGCCGACCAGCCGGACGGCTCGACGGTGGCGACCACGGTGCGGAATCGCGCTGCGTCCAGCTTGAGGGGGGCGAGTTCGCTCTTCACCGCCTGATCCAGCCGTTCGGCGGCGGCGGCGCGCGCCTTGGAAATCTGGGCCGCGGCCTTGTCATAGGACGCGCGCGCGGTCGCGACGGCGGCCTCCAGCCGACCGATTCCCTCTTCGCCCGCATCCAGCCGCTCCAGCCGCCCGCGCAGCTGCTCGGTCAGCTCGGCCAGGTCGTCGGGCTGGACCCGGTGCTTGCGCGCCATGCCGCGCAGCTCGAACAGCCGGGCCTCGTCCTCCTCCAGCGCGCGGGGATCATAGGCGAGCTCGCGATGCGCATCGGCCAGCCGCTCCTCGGCCAGCGACGCCTCGATCACCGCGCGGTCGATCGCCGCCAGCGCCTCGGCCAGCGCGGGGTGATCCTCGCCGATCCGTTCCAGCACGCGGGCCGCCTGGCGAAGTCCCGCCAGCGCGCCGTCGGAGCCCTGCAAATGGTCCTCGATCGCGGACAATTCGCCCGCGATCTTTTCCGAACGCTGCATGGTGCGCCGCCGGTCGGCCAGCGATTCCTCCTCGCCCGGTTCGGGGGCGAGCTTGGTGAGTTCGGCGACCGCATGTTCCAGCCATTCGCGGTCGCGCGCCGCCGTCTCGATCTCCTCGCGCGCGGTGGCCAGCGCCGTCTCCGCCTCGCGCAGCTTCGTCCAGGCGGCGGCGACCGCGCCGGTGTCGATCCGCCCGAAACTGTCGAGCATCATCCGGTGGCCGCGCGGGTTCAGCAGCCCGCGATCGTCATGCTGGCCGTGGATCTCGACCAGGAAGGGCGCGATCTCGCGCAGCAGCGCGGCGGAGGCGGGCTGGCTGTTGACGAAGCCCCGGCTGCCGCCATCGGCCTTGACCTGGCGGCGGACGATCAGCGGTTCGCCCGGCTCGACCGCGATGCCCGCATCGTCGAGGATCGTGGCGAGGCGGCTGTCGGGGGCGGGGGGCTCGAAGCTGGCGGTGACGATCGCCTGGCCCGCGCCATGGCGGACAAGGCCGCTGTCGCCGCGCCCGCCAAGGGCCAGGCCCAGCGCGTCGAGCAGGATGGACTTGCCGGCGCCCGTCTCGCCCGTCAGGACGCCCAGGCCTTGGCCGAAATCGAGGTCGAGCGCCTCGATCAGCACGACATCACGGATGGACAGCGCGGTCAGCATGGGGCGCGATATAAAGCCAAATGCCGCGCGATGTTATCCCCCCTGCGCGAAAATGATCCCGATTTGTTCGGGTGGGGCGCGATGCATTGGCTTCCTCCCTGCAAGAGGGGGGCCAGCGAAGCTGGCGAAGGGGTGTGGCTCTGTCGAGAGCGCGACACCCCTTGATCTGGCCTGCGGCCTGCCACCTCCCCTTGCAGGGGAGGAAAAAGGGCTTAGCCGGTCGGCGAGCTGTTGTTGCCCGTCGGGGTCGGGCGGCCCGGTGCGGCGGCGCTGGGGGTGGCGTTGCCCGCGCTGCCCGGCAGGGCGACATTGACCGAACCCGGCGTGCCCTGCGGCACCACGGGCTGGCCCGGCTGGATCGGCGGGATCGTCTCGACCGGATATTCGCGCATCAGCTTGTAGGCGCGGTTATACCAGTCGCTGCCCGGATAATTGGCGCCCAGCACGGCGGCGGCGCGTTCCGCCTCGGGACGCACGCCCAGCGCCAGATAGGTCTCGGTCAGCCGCAGCAGCGCCTCGGGCGTGTGGCTGGTCGTCTGATACTTGTCGACCACGGTGCGGAAGCGCATCGACGCGGCCAGCCACTGGTGCCGGTCCTCGTAGAAGCGGCCGATCTCCATTTCCTTGCCCGCCAGGTGATCGTTGACCAGATCGACCTTCAGCCGGGCATCGGCGGCGTAGCGCGAATTGGGATAGCGGCGCATCAGCTCGCCCAGCGCGTCGAGCGCCTGGCGGGTGATCTTCTGGTCGCGGGTGACGTCCTGGATCTGCTCGTAATAGCCGAGCGCGATCAGATAATAGGCATAGGGCGCATCGCGATTGCCGGGATGGACCGAGATGAAACGCTGCGCCGACTGGATCGACTGGGTATAGTCGCGGCCCAGATAATAGCTGAACGCGCTCATCAGCTGCGCGCGGCGGGCCCAGATCGAATAGGGGTGCTGACGCTCCACCTCGTCGAACAGCAGCGCGGCCTCCTTGTAGCGGCCCTGATCCAGCCGGTTCTTGGCGGCGGTATAGAGCGTGCCGACGTCGCGCGCGACATAAGGCAGGTCGGTGCGGGTACGGTTGCGGGCGCAACCCGCGATCGGAAGGGCCAGAGCGGCGATGAGCGCCAGCGACAGCGCACGGGAACGGGGGTTACGCATCGCGCATGTCCTTAGCGCAGCCGGACGGCGGGGAACAGTCCTTCCGCACATGCGTCTGCGACGGATGCGAAACGACGCGGCTTGCCATCGACATATGGGTCGCGGCATGGGCGGGGCAGGGCGGAACGGCCCATGGCGCCGACGGTTTTCCCGTCGCCCGATCGGAAGGAAGATAGACCCATGCCCGCCACGCTGCTCCATACCCACCGCGTCGAAAAGCCCTGGGGCCGCCATACCCTGTATCCCGGCTTCGAGGATGCGCCCGCCGACGGCGCGCCGATCGGCGAGGTCTGGTTCCAGGCGCCGGGCGACACCTCGCCCGACCTGCTCATCAAATATCTGTTCACCAGCGAGAAGCTGTCGGTCCAGGTCCATCCCGACGACGAACAGGCCCATGCCCGTGGCCTGCCGCGCGGCAAGGACGAATGCTGGACCATCCTGACCGCCGAGCCCGATTCGACCATCGCGCTGGGCCCCAAGGCGCCGATGACCAAGGAACAGCTGCGCGCCGACGCCCGCGACGGCTCGGTCGAGGCCGATCTCGACTGGGTGCCGGTCAAGGAGGGCGATTTCTATTACGCGCCGTCGGGCACCATCCATGCGATCGGCGCCGGGCTGACCGTGATCGAGGTGCAGCAGAACAGCGAGACCACCTACCGCCTCTACGACTATGGCAGCGACCGCGAGCTGCATCTGGAGGACGGGGTCGATGTCGCGCATCTGACCCCCTATCAGCCGATCGTCTCGCCGGGGCCGGCGGGCGAGGGACGCGATATCCTGGTCGAAGGGCCGAAGTTCGTGCTGGAACGCTGGGCGGCGGGCGAGCATGCCGTGGCGCTGCCCGAGGGGCGGACGGCCTGGCTGATCCCGATCACCGGATCGGGCGAGGTCGCGGGCGTCGCGTTCCGGGCGGGCCAGTGCCTGACCGTCACCGGTGCCGAGACGGTGACGCTGTCGGGCGACGGCGATGCGCTGTTCGCCTATGCGGGGACGCAGCGGCTGTAAGCCGGAGCACCCGGACGGAAAAGCGCCCCTCCCGCCGCCTGGCCGGAGGGGCGTTTTCGTATCAGAACAGGCCCGGCACGTCGCGCTGCGCGACCGAGGGGCGTTCGGGCTGGAGCAGCTTGCGCGCGCCACCCGACAGCGACTGCGCCGTCGCGGTCGAGGCGCTGATCGGAGTGCAGGTCTTGCCCTGGAGGAAGTCCAGCGCGGCGCGGGTCGAGGCTTCCTGCGGATCGCCCATCTTGCGGGTCAGGTCGTCGCCCGCCTTGCAACTGGCGGGCACGACACTGGCCAGGCCGTTATAATAGCCGCCCTGCTGATTGGCGTTCTGGACCGAGATGGCGATGACGCGCAGCCGGTCGTCGCACTCGCTCTTGTCGAGCGCGATCTGCCCCACCGGCTTGCCATAGGTGTTGGCGCCGATCAGCCCGCTATTGGACCCCATATAGGGCAGGGTGCGGTTCACCACCAATTCGCTGGCCGAGGCGGTGCCGCCCGTGCCGATGAAGGCGAGCCGGGTCGGCACGATCGATTCGGCCTGGGGCGCGAAATAGGTGGTGGTGTTGTTCGACGCCTTGCTGGCGCGGAAGGCGGTATAGCCCATCACGTCCGAGCTCTGGCGATTGCCGCCCAGCAGATTGTTGAACAGGTCGGCAATGGTGATCGCACCGCCGCCATTATAGCGCAGGTCGACGACGACCTGGGTGATGCCCTGCTGCTTGAAGGTGGCGAAGGCGGCGCGCAGCTGCGGATCGGCGGTGCTGATGAAGGTGCGCAGATTGATATAGCCGTAACGCTGGCCGTTCTCGACGATCACCTGGGTACCGTAATTGGGCGATACCGGCTGGAGCGTGAAGGCCGACTTGGTCAGCGTCACGGTGCGGACATTGCCCGACGTGTCGGCGACCTGGAGCACGCGAGTCGTGCCCGCCGTATCGGGACCGAGCGCGTTGGACAAGCCGTTGTTCGGATCGGCGCGAACGATGTCGGCGATCGACTGGATATTGGCGGTCGTGGTGCCGATGCCGCGAATCTCGGTCCCGCGATCGATTCCGGCGGCCAGCGCGGCGCCGCTTTCGAACGATTCGGCGACCATCAGCCTGGTCTGCGAGGCGTCGGCGGTCAGGCGGAAGCCGAAGCCCGCATCCGCACCCGAATTATAATAGGCATCCTCCTCCTTGATGGAGGTGATGTAGGTGAAATAGCGATCCTTGCGCTGCGCCCGTGCGGTCGCGGTCAGCGCGTCGATATAGTCGCTGACGGTGGAATAGGGGGTCGGGTCGAGGCTGGCGGGCAGCGTCTCGGGGAAGAGATACCATTCGTTCATCTGCGCCGCGACCCAGTTCTGCCGGTTGCGCAGCGAGCAGCCGTTCGTCGCGGTGCCGCCCGAACCGCTTCCCGAGCCGCCCCCGCCCGAAGGGGTGATCGTGTTCGACCCGCCATCGCCGCCACAGCCCGCCAGCGTCGCGGCCAGGGCCAGCATCGTGCCCAAACGTCCGAATCGCGTCATGAAATGTCCCACCCTGTTGGTCTGGACTGGATAGCCCATGGCCGTAACTGTGTCAGGGACGATCTGTCGCGTTGATGAACAATTCTTAACTGTGGCGAGTCAGGATGGGTATTTGATCGCGCAAGATGATCGCATGTCCATCATCTTTCGCGGCCATGGTTTTTGCCACCACCCGTTTCCGGGCTAGGATGGAGCGTCGCGCATCGTGGGCGCGCCGGCCGGAGTTGAAGGATTGATGCTGAACGTCCTGACCCTGTCGAGCCTGTTTCCCGATGCGACGCGCCCCAATTTCGGCATTTTCGTCGAGCGGCAGACGGCGGCGCTGGCGCAGCGGCCCGGTGTTTCGGTGCGCGTGGTCGCGCCGATCGGCTTGCCGGTCTGGCCGCTGGCGCGCGCCGCCCGGTTCCGGGCGCAGGCCGCGCTGCCGGTGGCGGAGACATGGCATGGGCTGTCGGTCGCGCGGCCGCGCTTCGTGACGCTGCCGGGCACGGGCGGGCGTTTCCATGTCGCCGCACTCGTCCGGGCGCTGTGCCCGCTGCTCGACCGGCTGTGGGAGGAGCAGCGGTTCGACGTGATCGATGCCTCCTTCTTCTTTCCCGATGGTCCGGCGGCGGTGGCGCTGGGGCGGCGCTATGGCGTGCCGGTCTCGATCAAGGCGCGCGGCGCGGACATCCATCATTGGGGGCGGGCCCCGGCCACCCGCCATCAGGTCGCCAGGGCGGCGGCGCGGGCGGACGGGCTGTTGGCGGTGAGCGATGCGATGGCCGACGACGTCGCCGCGCTCGGCGTGGCGCGACAACGGATACGGGTCCACCATACCGGTGTCGACCAGGCGATCTTCCAGCCGATCGACCGGGCCGCCGCGAAACAGGCGCTGGGGATCCGGGGGCCGCTGGTCGTCTCGCTGGGCGCGCTGATCCCGCGCAAGGGGCATCATGTGGTGATCGATGCGGTCGCCCGGCTGCCCGGCGTCGAGCTGTTGATCGTGGGGGAGGGGCCGGAGCGTGACGCGCTCGCCGCGCAGGTCGCCCGGCTGGGCATGGGCGAGCGGGTGCAGCTAGTCGGCGGCATCCCGCACCAGGCGCTGCCGCCGCTGCTGGGAGCGGCCAATGTGATGGCGCTGGCCTCGGCATCCGAGGGGCTTGCCAATGCCTGGGTCGAGTCGCTCGCCTGCGGGACGCCCATCGTCATCACGCCGGCGGGCGGGGCGGGCGATGTGGTGACCAGCCGCACGGCGGGGCGAATCACCGCGCCCGAGACCGAAGCTTTTGCGGATGCGATCCGCGATGTCCTGGATCAGGCACCCGACCCCTGGACGGTGCGCGCGGCGGTGCGCGACTTCACCTGGGCGGCCAATGCCGCGGCGCTTCATTCGCATCTGGCGGGGCTGGTCGCGCGCCGCCAGGCGGCCGCTCAGGCGTCGAGCGGGTAGAGCGCGGCGACGATCTTGCGCCCCTCGGAGCGCAGCACGCCCCAGGCGCGGGCGGCGGCACGGCTGTCCATCGCCTCGACGCCCAGTCCGCGCGCCTCCAGCGCCTCGATCAGCGCACGCGGCGCGCGGCGCAGCGTCGCACCGGTGCCGAGCAACAGGAATTCCGGCGCCTCGTCGATCAGCGACGCCACCGCCTGTGCATCCAGCGCCTCGAAGGGCGGCGGGCTCCACGGCTCATGCCAGTCGGGCGAGAGCAGCAGCGCAGGGTACGCGATCTCCCCGACCCGGAAGCCCGTGGCGGCAAAGCCACGGACGATCGGGCCGGGGGCGGTCGGATCGCGGGTGATGCGGATCGAGTCGCTCATGCGCCCGGCTCACCCCTCTCGCGGGGTGATGCGCTCGGCGTCGGCGATGCTGCGCTTGTCGGTCGTGCCGGGCTTTTCGCGGTTCGGCTCGGCGCGCAGGCCCAGCGTGATGAGCAGCGAGGACGAGACGTAGATCGACGAATAGGTGCCGACCACGATGCCCAGGATCATCGCCGCGGTGAAGCCGCGCAGCACATGGCCGCCCAGCAGCAGCAGCGCGATCAGCGCCAGCAGGATCGTGACCGAGGTCATGACCGTGCGCGGCAGCGTCTCGTTGACCGACAGGTTGATGATCTCGCGCATGTCCATCTTGCGATAGCGGCGCATATTCTCGCGGATGCGGTCGTCGATGACGATCTTGTCGTTGATCGAATAGCCGATGATGGTCAGGAACGCCGCGATGATCGTCAGGTCCAGCTCGAACTGGGTGATCGCGAAGAAGCCCAGCGTGACGAGAAGGTCGTGGACGATGGCGACGATGGTCGACACGCCGAACTGCCATTCGAAGCGGAAGATGGCGAACAGGCCGATGCCCAGGATCGCCAGGACGACCGCCAGCACGCCGTGCTTGATCAGCTCGCCCGACACCTTGCCCGACACCGTGTCGTAACGGCTGAAGGTCGCACCGGGGAATTGCTGGCCCAGCGCGGTCTCGACCTTGCGGACGACGGCGTTGGTCGCGCCTTCGTCGTTGGAGGCCGGGGCGGGCAGGCGGATGCTGATGGTCCGGCCGTCGCCGACCGTCTGGATATTGGCTTCGCCGACGCCCAGCCCGTCGATGACCGAACGTACCCGGTCGGCCGAGGGCGGGGTGGGGAATTTCTCCTCGATCATCAGGCCGCCGACAAAGTCGACGCCCAGATTGAGACCCCTGGCGAACGTCACGCCGACCGCCAGCAGGGTGAGCGCGAGCGTCAGCCCGAACGCCCAGCCGCGCAGGCGGACGAAGTCGATGTTCGTGTTGTCGGGGACGAGTTTCAGGAGGCGCATGATCTGTTCTCCTGCCTCAAATATTGATGGTCTTGGGCTTTTCGCGGCGCAACCACAGCGCCACGAGCATCCGCGTGAAGGTAACGGCGGTGAACACGCTGGTCACGATGCCGATCAGCAGCACGACAGCGAAGCCCTTGACCGGGCCCGAGCCCAGCACGAGCATGATGACGCCCGAAATGGCGTGGGTCACGTTCGCCTCGAAGATGGTGCGGCTGGCTTCCTTATAGCCCAGCTCGACCGACTGGATGACGCTTCGCCCGCGCCTGCGTTCCTCGCGGATACGCTCGTTGATCAGCACGTTGGCGTCGACCGCGGTGCCGATGGTCAGGATGAAGCCCGCGATACCCGGCAGGGTCAGCGTCGCGTTCAGCATCGCCATGACCGCCAGGATGACCAGCACGTTGATGACGACCGCGATGTTCGCATAGATGCCGAACCGGCCATAGGTGACGGTCATGAAGACGATGACGGCGACCGCCGCGATCGCCGAGGCCAGGATACCGGCGCGGATCGAATCGGCGCCCAGGTCCGGGCCGACGGTGCGTTCCTCGACGACCTTCAAATCGATCGGCAGCTTGCCCGAACGCAGCGAGATCGCCAGCTGGTTGGCGCTGTCGACCGTGAAGTTGCCGCTGATCGAAGCGCGACCGCCCAGGATCGGTTCGTTGATATTGGGGGCCGAAAGCACCTGGCCATCGAGGATGATAGCGAACGGCTTGCCGGTATTTTCCTGCGTGATCCGCGCGAACTTGCGACCACCCTGCGCGTCGAAGGTGATCGCCACCTGCGGCGCGTTGGTCTGCTGGTCGAAGGTCTGCTGCGCGTCGATCAGCTGGTCGCCCGAGATGATGACCGGCCGCTTGACCGCGATCACCGGCGCGCCCAGCGGATTACCCGGATAGGGCAGGACCTGGCTGCCGGCGGGGGCATTGCCCTTGACCACCTCGGCCGGGTTGGCGGTCGTGTCGACCAACTTGAACTCCAGCTTGGCGGTCTTGCCGATCAGGTCCTTGAGCTGTTGCGGATCCTGAAGACCCGGCACCTGCACCACGATGCGGTTGCTGCCCTGCTGAAGGATCGTCGGCTCCTTGGTGCCCAGCGCGTCGATGCGGCGACGCACGACCTCGGTCGCGGTCTTCATCGCGGTGTCGACCGCCTGGGTCAGGCCTGCCTGGGTCGGCTTCAGCACGAAGCGCGAGGTGTCGACGACCTGGATGTCCCATTCGCGCTGGCCGGTCATGCCCGCCCCGCCGCCGGTGATCGACAGCAGCCGCTCACGTGCCGCATCGACCTGGGTCGGATCGCGCAGCATGAAGCTGAGCTGTCCGCCGCGGACCGAGATGTCGCCGATCTCGATCCGCGGATTGCCGCGCCGCATCTCCGCCGCCACCTGGTCGCGCATCGTCTCCAGCCGCGAATTGGCGAGGTCGGCGGTGTCCGCCTCCAGCAGCAGATAGCTGCCGCCCGCCAGATCGAGGCCCTTGTTCACGCGCGGGTGCGGAATCGAACCCCAGGTGTTGGTGACGCTCTCGGGCAGAAAGCTCGGGATCGCCAGCAGGCACAGGGCCGCCAGCAGCGCGACGATGGAAGCGACCTTCCAGCGGGGGAAATCGAGCATCGGGTCAGTCGTTCGCGGGCTTGGCGTTCGGATTGACCACGTCGGTCAACGTCGCCTTGACCACCCGCACGCGGACGTTCGGCGCGATCTCGACCTCGACCAGCTGGTCCTCGACGCGGGTCACCTTGCCGACGATGCCGCCCGCCGTGGTGACCTGATCGCCCTTCTTGACCCCCTCGATCGAGGCTTGCAGCGTCTTCATGCGGCGCTGTTGCGGGCGGATCATCAGGAAATAGAAGACCACGAAGACGAGGAGCAGCGGCGCCAGGCTGAGGAACGAGGCGGCGCCGCTCGATGCGGTGGCCCCGGTGGCGGCAGCCATCGCGGCGACTGGGGCGGTGAAGGGAATGAACATTCGGACCCGTCTATGCTGAATGGGCACGGGCACCCGCCGACCGCGAACGATCGACCAGCCCCCATGTCGGATAGCCTGCCCGCTACCATCGCAGGCGAACAGGCGCAATGGAGCGCCGGATGTGGGGTGCGCACTATCTTCACATCAAGGCTTGCATCCTTCGGAAAACCCGCCTAGAGGCCGCCGCTCGGTCGGGGCGTAGCGCAGCCTGGTAGCGCATCACACTGGGGGTGTGGGGGTCGCAGGTTCGAATCCTGTCGCCCCGACCAATCTTCTACTGACATCAGTGGACGACGATGAAGCGGGCGAAAGCCCGCTTTTTTCGTTTCTGGACCCCTTAATTCCTCCCCATCGCAGATGGGGAGGGGGACCGCCGCGAAGCGGTGGTGGAGGGGCAAGCCCCTCCGGCCCCTCCACCCCTCGCTGACGCGAGCGGTTCCCCTCCCCAAGCGAGCTTGGGGAGGAATGCGTTATCGCACCGTCATCCCCGCCGCCGCGATCTGCGACAGCAGATTCGCCCGCACCGCATCCGATACCGGCGCCAATGGCCGCGCCGCCTTGCCGTGGCGCAGGCGTTCGCGGTCCTTCTCGTCCGGCTCCACCCGTCGCACCCGTACCGCCGCCTTGCCGACCGCGCGCAGGCCGAGCTGTTCGGCGGAGCCGCGCGACAGGTCGATGATCCGCGACGATCCCGCGAACGGCCCGCGATCATTGACCCGCACGATGATCCGCCGCCCCGTGTCCAGCGCCGTCACCTCGACATAGCTGGGCAGCGGCAAGGTGGTATGCGCCGCGGTCGCCCAGCCGGGGCGGAAACGCTCGCCATTCGCGGTACGCTTGCCCGATTCGCTGCCATACCAGCTGGCATAGCCCAGCATGTCATAGGTCGCGTCCTCGGCAGGCACATAGGTGACGCCGCGCACCGTATAGGGCTTGCCGATCCGCACCGGATAATCGCTGACCGGCCGGTAATTCCCGCCCGAACACGCCGCGACCAGGCACGCCGCCGCCGGCGCCCAGCGGCGCCATCTTCTCACATCCACCATGTGATCCGGATTAAGCCGCGCGTCCGGTCCGATAAAGCGGTTTGCGCCTCCACCCGCCGCAGACTATCCCCGTGCCGACCGGCAACGGCTTTCAGCCCGACCGCCGGTCAATCGCGCCGGTGCCCCTCGGGGCTTGAAACGGGAATGGGGTGAAGATCCCCAGCTGTCCCTGCAACTGTAAGCGGTGAGCGAGCGACGCCGGTCCCTGCGACAGGGGACAGCCACTGGAGCCATCCGGGAAGGCCGTGTCGTGTGCGCTTCGACCCGCAAGCCAGGAGACCTGCCGGTGCGAGTCGCTCTTGCCGCGATCCAGGGGATGGTCACCGGCTGGATATATTGTATCATGCGAGCGACGCCCATCGGCCGAGACGAATCGGCCATCCCGCCCGGCGTGCGTCCGTGGGGTGGGATGGCGACCGCGACAGCGGAGTTCGGCCCTTGTCGCAATGACGCCGGGGGTTATCACCCATGTCCTACCATCATGCCGGAGCGCCGCGCGCCCGGTTACCGCTGAAGAAGCGGGTCGCGCTGCTGATGGGCGCGCTGGTCTTCGTCAATATCGCCGTCTGGGGCTGGGCGCTGAGCGTCTTCGCGGGCAACAGCCTGATGCTCGGCACCGCTTTGCTCGCCTATAGCCTGGGGCTCCGTCACGCGGTCGATGCCGATCACATCGCCGCGATCGACAATGTCACCCGCAAGCTGATGCAGGACGGCCAGCGCCCGATTGCGGTCGGGCTGTGGTTCGCGATCGGCCATTCCGCCATCGTCCTGATCGCAGCGACCACGGTCGCGCTGGCCGCCAGTACCCTGTCCGACTTCGAGGCGTTCGGGCAGAGCGGCGGGACCATCGCCACCATCGTCTCGGCGAGTTTCCTGTTCGCCATCGCGATCATGAACCTGATCATCCTGCGCGATGTCTGGACCCGGTTCCGCCGGGTCGCGCGCGGCGAGCCGATGGCGGAAGCGGACGCCGCGATGATGTTTTCGGGGCAGGGGCCGCTGTCGCGCCTCTTCCGTCCGCTGTTCCGGCTGATCCGGCGAAGCTGGCACATGGCGCCGCTCGGCTTCCTGTTCGGGCTGGGTTTCGACACCGCGACCGAGGTCGCGATTCTCGGCCTGTCGGGCGCGCATGCGGCGGATGGCGTGTCGCTGGCGACGATCCTGGTCTTTCCCGTGCTGTTCGCGGTGGGCATGGCGCTGATCGACACGGCCGACGGGCTGGTGATGCTGGGCGCCTATGAATGGGCGTTCGTCCATCCGCTTCGCAAACTCTACTATAATATGACGATCACCCTGGTCTCGGCGCTGGTCGCGCTGGTGATAGGCGGCATCCAGGCGACCGCGCTGCTCGCCGAGCGGTTCGGCTGGACCGCGGGGCCGTTCCGCTATGCGGGGGCGCTATCGGAGCATTTCAACGTGCTGGGCTTCGCGATCGTCGGGCTGTTCGTGCTGTGCTGGGGGGCGAGTTTCCTCCTCTATCGCTGGCGCGGGTTCGCCGCGATGGAGGCGCGAATTGCCAAGCCCGGCGCGGCGGGATAAATGCCGCACATCGGGGCCGAAACGCCCCGAAGATCGCGCCGGTGCCCCTTGGGGCTTTGAAACGGGAATGGGGTGCAAATCCCCGGCTGTCCCTGCAACTGTAAGCGGCGAGCGAGCGATGCTGGTGCCCCATCGGAGGCACGGCCACTGGAGCGATCCGGGAAGGCGCATCCCTTCGCTTTGACCCGCGAGCCAGGAGACCTGCCGGCGTCATGGTCGCTCTTGCCTGGACCCAGGGGGTGGTCGGGGCACGGTTCTCCGTCGGGGAGCGACGAAGCCATGCGGCCGGGGCCGCATCGGTCGCCGACACGCGGGGCGGACGCATTCGACTGCGCCCGTCCGTCACCGCTCCGGCGATCGGTCCCGTGTCCGCGCTCGCTCGTCCGGCGCGTCGGAGAAATAGCATGCGTGACCTCAGCAAGGTCCCCGTCACCATCGTCACCGGCTTTCTGGGCGCCGGAAAAACCACGCTCATCAGCCACCTGATCCGCAACGCCGGCGGCCGTCGCCTGGCGGTCGTCGTCAACGAATTCGGTACTTTGGGTGTCGATGGCGACATCCTGCAAAGCTGCGCCATCCCCGACTGCCCGGCGGAGAATATCGTCGAGCTGGCCAATGGCTGCATCTGCTGCACCGTCGCCGACGACTTCATCCCGACGGTCGAAAAGCTGCTGGCGATGGAGCCGCGCCCGGATCACATCCTGATCGAGACCTCAGGGCTCGCGCTGCCCAAGCCGCTGCTGAAGGCGTTCGACTGGCCCGCCATCCGCTCGCGCATAACCGTCGACGGCGTGGTGGCACTGGCCGATGCGGAGGCCGTCGCGGCGGGCCGCTTCGCCCCCGATCTCGATGCGGTCGAGGCGCAGCGCGCCGCCGACCCCAGCCTGGACCATGAAACCCCGTTGTCCGAGGTGTTCGAGGATCAACTGGCGTGCGCCGACCTTGTCCTGCTGACCAAGGCCGATCTGGCCGGGGTGGAGGGCGTCGCCAAGGCGCGCGCGATCATCGCCGCCGAGGCCCCGCGCCCGCTGCCCATGGTCGAGGCGGTCGACGGCATCGTCTCGGCCGAGATCGTGCTGGGCCTGGAGGCCGCCGCCGAGGACGACATCGCCGCGCGCCCCTCGCACCATGACGGCGCGGACGATCACGAGCATGACGATTTCGACAGCCTCTCGGTGATGCTGGGCGAGGTGGAGAGCCCCGAGGCGATCGCCGCGCGCATCGTCACGCTCGCCGAGCAGCAGGATATCCTGCGCGTAAAGGGTTATGCGGCGGTCGCGGGCAAGCCGATGCGGCTGCTGGTCCAGGCGGTCGGCCGCCGGGTGCGCACCAGCTACGACCGTCCCTGGGGCGCGGGCGAGCCGCGTGGCACGCAACTCGTCGTCATCGCCGAGCATGGCCGGATCGACCGCGCCGCGATCGAGGGTGTGCTGAAGGGCTAACGCGCGTGCATCTCGTCTTTCGCGAGAGCCATGGGCTGGAGGAACAGGCGGTTCCGCAGGATCTGGGGCAACGCCCCGGTGACGTGGTGGTGCTGTCCTTTTCCGACAGCGACCTCAGTGCCTTTGCGGCGGGCTGGCGGGCGGGGCGATTTCCCTGGTCGCTGCGGCTCGCCAATCTGGCGGCCCTGGTCCATCCGCTGTCGGTCGACACCTATGTCGAACAGACGCTGGCGCATGCGAAGGCGATCCTGATCCGGTTGATCGGTGGGGCGGCCTATTGGGAATACGGCCTGCGCGAAGTCGAGCGGCTGGCGCGCGAGCGCGGCATCGCGCTGGCGGTGCTGGCGGCGGACGGGCGGGAGGACCGGCGGCTGGTGGCGGCGTCCACCGTCGATCAGGCGGTCGTGCGGCGGCTGACGGCGCTGTGCGATGCGGGGGGGGCGGAGGCGGCTGCTGCCGCTCTGGAGGCGCTTGCGGCAGTTGTATCGCCCGTGGCCCTTGCCCCTCCCCAACCTCTCCCCCTGCCGGGAGAGGGGCTAGATGGGCCGGCGTTGGCCACAAACACGCCCCTCCCGCAGGCGGGAGGGGATGGGGGAGGGCCCTATCCACAGGCTAAGTTGCCCGCGGCCTTGCCCCTCCCCAGCCCAGTTTCAGGTGAAGGATGCCTCGCATCGTTCAGGTCATGCTGGGGGCATGACCGACCTGAAACTCCCTGCCGGGAGAGGGGCTTTATAGTGGCTCCGGTCGGGGGCTGGATGCCAGAAGGCTTGTCCTGCCCAGCCGCAACCCTGTTCACCACAACCCGCCCCCGCGTCCTGATCACCTTCTACCGCGCCTATCTCGCCGCCGCCGACCTGGAACCGATCGCCGCCCTCCACGCCGCCCTTACCGAACGCGGCTTCGACCCTGTGGCGCTGTTCGTCCCCTCGCTGAAGGCCGAGGGCGCAGGCCCGTGGATCGCGCGCTGGGTGAAGGGGCTCACTCCCGCTGCGATCGTCAACGCCACCGCCTTCTCCGCACGGGGCGAGGACGACACCACGCCGCTCGACGGCGCGGGCGTGCCGGTGTTCCAGGTCGCGCTCGCGACCAGCGACCGGGCGGGTTGGGCGGGTTCGGCGCGTGGCCTGTCGCCCGCCGACCTCGCCATGCACGTCGTCCTGCCCGAGATCGACGGACGGCTGTTCGCAGGGGTCATCAGCTTCAAGCAACCGGGCGAGCGCGACCCCGATTTCGACATCGCCCTGCGCCTACACCGCGCCGAGCCCGAGCGGATCGCCGCCGTGGCGGACAAGGTTGCGGGCTGGGCGAGGCTGGCGACGACCCCGGCGGCGGAGCGTCGGCTCGCGATCCTGTTGTCGACCTATCCGGGCAAGGACTGGCAGGCGGCGCATGCGGTGGGGCTGGACGGTTTCGCCTCGGCGCAAGCGATCCTCGGCGATCTGCGCGAGGCCGGTTATGATGTGGAAGCCGCGTCGGATTTGCCCGTCGCGTTGCTCGCCAACCGGATCGCATGGCCGGTGGCGGCATATCACGACGCACTTTCCACATTACCCGAAGCGCTGCGCGCCGATCTGTTCGAGAGTTGGGGCGCGGTCGAGCAGGACCCGCTGGTCGAGGGCGACGCCTTCCACTTCCCCGCCGTGACGCTGGGCAAGGCGATCGTCGCGCTCCAGCCCGAGCGCGGCCGACCGAGTGCGCGGGGCGAGGATTATCACGACCTGTCGCGCTGTCCGCGTCACGCCTATGTTGCCTTCTACCTCTGGCTCCGCGCGCAAGCGATTGACGCGCTGGTCCATGTCGGCGCGCATGGCACGCTGGAGTGGCTGCCCGGCAAGGCGGTCGCGCTGTCCGACGCCTGCTGGCCCGAGGCGCTGGCCCGTGACTGGCCGGTCCTCTATCCCTTCATCGTCAACGATCCGGGCGAGGCGGCGCAGGCCAAGCGGCGGCTGGGTGCCGTCACCCTCGGCCATGTCCCCCCGGCGCTGGTGCAGGCGGGGACGGGCGCGGGGCTGGGGCGGCTGGAGGCGTTGCTCGACGAATATGCCAATGCCGATGGCCTCGACCCTGCGCGGCGTGATCGGCTCCGGGTGAGCATCGCCGAGGAGGCGGACAGCGTCGGGCTGGGCGAGACGCTGGGGCTGGCGGGGGCGGAGGACCCGCTCGCCCGGATCGACGCCTTTGTCTGCGATGTGAAGGACAGCCAGTTCGGCGAGGGGCTCCATGTCTTCGGGCGCGGCGAACAGGGCGCGGCCGAGCGGGCCGGGCTGCTGGCGGGGCTGGACGGACGACGGGTGGCGGCGGGGCCATCGGGTTCGCCCTACCGGGGCCGCGCCGATGTGCTGCCCACGGGCCGCAACCTCTATGCCATCGATCCGCGCGCGGTGCCGAGCCGCGCCGCGCAGACGCAAGGGATCAAGCTCGCCGAGGAACTGATCCGGCGGCATATGCAGGAGGAGGGCGATCACCTGCGCACCCTGATCGTCGATCTCTGGGGATCGGCGACGATGCGTACCGCGGGCGAGGAATTCGCCATGGCGCTCCACCTGATCGGCGTCGAGCCGCTATGGGACCATCGCTCGGAGCGGGTGACGGGGTTCGAGGTGATGCCGCTGATGCGCTTCGACCGGCCGCGCGTCGATGTGACCCTGCGCGTGTCGGGGCTGTTCCGCGATGCCTTCCCGCATCTGGTCGCTTTGTTCGGACAGGCGGTGCGCGCGCTGGGCCAGCGTGACGAAGAGCCCGAATGGAACCCCTATGTCGGGCAGGCGACCCCGCGCGTCTATGGCCCCGCACCGGGGCGCTATGGCATCGGGCTCGACCCCGAAGCGGGTTATGACGATGCGGCGCGGATCGCGGCGGGGGAAAGCTGGCTCGCCGCATCCGCGACGGCGCTGGACGATGGCGACCGGCGCGACGCGGCCGGGATCGCCGCGCGGGTGGCGGGGGCGCAGGCCTTTGTCCATGTCCATGACCTCCCCGAAAGCGACCTGCTGCTGGCGGCGGACTATGCCGCGCATCAGGCGGGCTTCGCGGCGGCGCGGGCGGCGCTGGGGGAGGGGGCGGCGTCGCTCTATCAGCTCGACACGCGCGATCCGGCCAGCCCAAAGGCGCGGACGCTGGCCGAGGAGATCGCCCGTACCGTCCATGCCCGTGCCGCCCATCCGCGCTGGGTGGCGGGGATGATGGCGCATGGGTTCCGGGGGGCGGCGGAGATCGCGGCGACGCTCGACCATCTGGGCAGCTTCGCCCATTTGGCCGACATGGTCCCGGCGTCGCTGATCGACCTGTATTGGGACGCGACGCTGGCCCGCGACGAGGTGCGCGACTTCATGGCGCAGGCGAACCCGCAGGCGCTGGCGGCGATGGAGGCGCGGTTTGCGGCGCTTCATGCGGCGGGGCTGTGGCGGACGCGGCGCAACTCGGTGCTGGCGATGCTGGACGGCGCGGCATGAGCGGGTTCGTGGTCAAGGGCTGGTGCCCCGATGCGTGGCGGCCGATGATGGCGGGTGACGGCTTGCTGGTCCGGGTCCGGCCGCCGCTGGCCCGGCTGGCGGCGCATCAGGTCGAGGGGTTGTGCGAGGCCGCAAACGCCCATGGCAATGGCCAGATCGACCTGACGGCGCGCGCGAACCTGCAACTGCGCGGCGCGACCGAGCGGAGCTGGCCCCCGATGGTCGAGGCGCTCCGTGCGCTGGGGCTGGTCGATCCCGATCCGGTGCGCGAGGCACGGGGGGCGATCCTGATCAATCCCGACTGGCGCGAGGGCGACGATTCGCACGGCATCGCGACCGAGCTGCGTGCGCGGCTGACCGACTTGCCCGATCTGCCGAGCAAGATCGGCTTTGCGATCGATGCGGGGCCGACCCCGATGCTGATGGAAGTGCCCGCCGATTTCCGGATCGAGCGGGGGGCGGATGGGGACTTGCTGCTGCGCGCCGATGGCCGGGCGGCGGGCATGCGCGTTACGCGCCGGACCGCCGCCGATGCGCTGATCCGGCTGGCGCACTGGTTCGTCGAGAGCGAAGGCGTCGCTGCCGGACGGATGGCGCGCCACGCGGCCGATCTGCCCGATTGGGCGAGCGGCGATGCGGTGCCGGGCGCGGGCGGCCCGCCGATGCGGCCCGGCGCCCATCCGGCCGGTGCGGTCTATGGATTGCCGTTCGGCCGGATCGGAGCATCGGCGCTGGCCGCCTTCGTCCGCAGCCAGGGCTGTGCCGTTCGGCTGACCCCGTGGCGGTTGCTGATCGCGGAGGGCCTCGCTCCCCGACCGGCCACCGGCATGGTGCTGGACGATGCGCCGATCCTGCATGTCGACGCCTGTGTCGGCGCGCCCGCCTGTCCGCAGGCGAGCGTCGAAACCCGCGATCTGGCCGCCCGCCTCGCGCCGTTGATCGAGGGGCGTCTGCACGTCTCGGGTTGCGCGAAGGGCTGCGCGCGGGCACGGGCGGCGGACTGGGTGCTGACCGGGCGCGAGGGGGCTTTCGATCTGGCCCGCCACGCCCGCGCCGGGGCGGCACCGCTTCACACCGGATTGTCGCCCGAGCGGGCGGTCGCGCTTCTCGGAGCCTGTTGATGCCCTATAGTTACGAAACCGATGGCGCGGCGATCTATCGCCAGTCCTTCGCCATCATCCGCGCCGAGGCGGAGCTCGCCCGCTTCGATGCGGAGGAGGAGCCGGTCGCGGTCCGCATGATCCATGCCGCCGGGCTGGTCGAACTCGCCCCGTCGATCCACTTCTCGCGCGGCTTCGCGACGGCGGGGCGGCAGGCGCTGGCGGCGGGCGCGGCGATCCTGTGCGACGCGCATATGGTCAGCGAGGGCGTCACGCGCGCGCGGCTGCCCGCCGACAATCCGGTGATCTGCACCTTGCGCGATCCATCGGTGCCCGCACTGGCCAAGGATATGGGCACGACCCGCTCCGCCGCCGCGCTGGAGCTGTGGCGACCGCATCTGGCGGGGGCGCTGGTCGCGATCGGCAATGCGCCGACCGCGCTCTTCCACCTGCTGACCATGTTGGAGGACCCCGACTGTCCGCGTCCGGCGGCGATCATCGGCTGTCCGGTCGGCTTTGTCGGCGCGATGGAGTCGAAGGACGCGCTATGGGAGGCGATGCCCGTCCCTTGCGCCATCGTGAAGGGTCGTCCGGGCGGCAGCGCGATCACCGTGGCGGCGATCAACGCGCTGGCGAGCCGCGCCGAATGACGACGGGCACGATCCACGGTGTCGGCCTGGGCCCCGGCGCGGCGGACCTGATGAGCGTCCGCGCCGACCGGCTGGTGCGCGGCGCCCGGCACGTCGCCTATTTCCGCAAGGCCGGGCGGCGCGGCCATGCGCGGACCATCGTCGAGGGCATGTTGCGGGACGACGTGGTCGAATATCCGATGGACTATCCGGTCACGACCGAGATCCTCTTCACCGACCCGCGCTACAATGAATGCCTGTCCGCCTTCTACGCGACCTGCACCGCGCATATCCTGTCGCTGGTGCAGCGCGGCGAGGATGTGGTGGTGCTGTGCGAGGGCGATCCCTTCTTCTACGGATCGTTCATGCATCTGCACAGTCGGTTGCTTCCCCATGCCCCCGTCGCGGTGGTGCCCGGCATCACCGGCATGTCGGGCGCCTGGACCGCCAGCGGCGCGCCGATCACCTGGGGCGACGATGTGCTGACCGTCGCGATGGCGACCCTTCCCGAGCCGGAACTGACCCGCCGCATCGCCGAGACCGATGCGCTGGTCGTGATGAAGATCGGCCGCCATCTGCCCAAGCTGCGCCGCGCCATCGCGGCGGCGGGACGGTCGGACCAGGCGTGGCTGATCGAACATGCCGCCCAGGCGGGCGAGCGCGTGCGGCGGCTGGCCGAGGTGGAGGACGCACCCGCCCCCTATTTCTCGATCGCGCTGATCCACGGGCAGGGGCGGCGGCCATGAGCGGCTGGCTGATCGTCGCGGGGCTGGGGCCGGGGGCGAATGCCATGGTCACGCCCGAGGTGTCGGCGGCGCTGGCGGAGGCGACGGATGTGGTCGGCTATATCCCCTATGTCGCGCGCGTGCCCGAACGCCCCGGCCTGACCCGCCATGCCAGCGACAACCGGGTCGAGCGTGACCGCGCGCTCCATGCGCTGGAAATGGCGGAGGCGGGCGCGCGGGTGGTCGTGGTGTCCTCGGGCGATCCGGGCGTCTTCGCCATGGCGGCGGCGATCTTCGAGCGGGTGGAGGAGGACCCGGCGCGGTGGCACGACCTGGACATCCGCGTCCTGCCCGGCATCACCGCGATGCTGGCGGCCAGCGCGCGCGCGGGCGCGCCGCTGGGGCATGATTTCTGCGCGATCAACCTGTCGGACAACCTCAAGCCTCAGGCGCTGATCGAGCGTCGATTGCAACTTGCGGCAGAGGCGGATTTCGCCATCGCACTCTACAATCCCCGGTCCAAGGCGCGGCCCGATGCGCTGGACGCGGCCTTCGCGCTGCTCCGCGAGACGTGCGGCGACGACCGCCCGGTCCTGTTCGCGCGCGCCGTCTCGACACCGGAGGAGCATCTGCGCATCGTGCCCTTGCCCCAGGCGCGGGGCGAGATGGCGGACATGCGCACCGTCGTCATCATCGGGTCCAGCCGCACGCGGATGATCCCGCACACGGGCCGCCCGATCCTCTACACCCCCCGGACGACGCCGTGATCGAGCCAGTCGAGCACCCCCGCGACGCTCTCCACCTGCGGTCGGTCGGGGATGAAGGGCCGGTCGATCATCACGACCGGCAGCCCGAGCTCGCGCGCCGCCTCCAGCTTGGCCCGCGCGCCCGTGCCGCCCGCATTCTTGGCGACGATGACCTCGATCCGGTGTTCGCGCAGCAGGGCCAGTTCGCCCGCCAGCGTGAAGGGACCGCGATCCACGACCAGATGATGGCGCGGCAGGGCGGGGACCTCGGCGGCATCGACGAAGCGCAGCAGGTAGAAATGCTGCGCAGCATCGGCGAAATCCCCGATGGTCTGGCGACCGAGCGCGAGGAAGATTCGTGTCGCCTCGCCGCCCAGCGCCGCCACGGCCTCCGCCGTATCGGCGACGCGAATCCAGCGGTCGCCAGGGCCAGCTTCCCAGGCGGGTCGGGTCAATGCGAGCAGCTTTACGCCCGCCAGCTCGGCCGCCGCGATCGCGTTGGCGCTGATGCGCGCCGCGAAGGGGTGGGTGGCGTCGACCAGATGCGTCACGCCCTCGCGGGTCATTTGATCGGCCAGCCCCTCGATGCCGCCAAAGCCGCCGACCCGCGTCGGGATCGCCTGCGCGCGCGGCGCTTCGGTGCGGCCCGCATAGCTCAGCACCGCGCGCTCGCCACGCTCTGCCAGCGCGGTGGCCAGCGCGCTCGCTTCGGTCGTGCCGCCGAGCAGAAGGATATGGCGCATGGCTGACTCCGGACCCTGGCTGACGATCGTCGGGATCGGCGAGGATGGCTGGGACGGCCTGACCGCCCCCGCGCGCGCCGCGATCGAATCGGCCGATAGCGTGATGGGTGCGGCCCGTCACCTGTCGCTACTGCCCGAGCGGGGCGCGGCGCGGCGTATCGTCTGGCCGGTGCCGTTCGCGGACGGGGTGCCGATGCTCCTCGACCAGCGGGGGGAACGGGTGGTGATGCTCGCCTCGGGCGATCCCTTTTGGTTCGGCGCGGGGTCGGTCGTGATCCGCCATCTGGAGCCGGGCGAGTGGATCGCCCATCCCGCCCCCTCGACCCTGTCGCTGGCGGCCGCGCGGCTGGGTTGGCCGGTCGAGACGATCCGGAGCGTCGGGCTGCACGCCCGCCCCATCGAGACGCTGCGCCCGCATCTGGCGCCGGGGCGGCGGGTGCTGGCGCTGATGCGCGACGGGGCGTCGGTGACTGGCCTCGCGGCGTGGCTGGTCGACCAGGGTTTCGGCGACAGCGTGTTGACCGTGCTGGAGGCGCTGGGCGGGCCGCGCGAGCGGGTGCGGCGGACGACGGCGGCGACGCTCGACGGGACCGACATCGCGCACCCGGTGGCGGTGGCGATCGAGCCTGCGGGAGACGGCCGCGCCCTGCCTTGCGCGAGCGGGCTGGACGATGACTGGTTCGCGCATGACGGACAGATCACCAAGCGCCCCGTCCGCGCGCTTGCACTGTCGGCGCTGGCTCCGCGTGCCGGTGAGCTATTGTGGGATATCGGCGCCGGTTCGGGGTCGGTCGCGATCGAATGGCTGCTGAGCGACCCGACGACCCGCGCCATCGGTTTCGAGCGCGATCCCGACCGCTTGGCCCGCGCCCGCGACAATGCCCTGCGGCTGGGCGTCGAGCGGCTCGAACTGGTCGAGGGGGATGCGCTTGACCGGCTTGCGGACCGGTCGCATCCCGATGCGGTGTTCGTCGGCGGCGGCCTGTCGCGGCCGCTGGTCGAGGCCTTGCGCGGCCTGCCCCGGTGCCGCCTGGTGGCGCATGCGGTGACGCTGGAGACGGAGGTTTTGCTGGCCGAGTGTCATGCCCGTTTCGGGGGCGAGCTGTTGCGGATCGAGCTGGCCCAGGCCCGGCCGCTGGGCACGAAGCGCGGCTGGAAGGCGAGCTATCCCATCGTCCAGTGGCGGGTCGCATGGTGATCGCCGGGTTCGGATGCCGGGCGGGGGCGACCCCCGATTCCTTCCGCAGCGCGCTGGCGGCGGCGGGGATTCGCCCCGATGCGCTGGCCGTCCCCGCCGACCGCGCGGCCGTCATCGCCGAATTTGCCGAAGGGCAGGGCCTGTCCGTCCGTCCGATCGACGTGGCCCTGCTGGACGGCCTGGATACGCCGACCCGCTCGACCGTCAGCCTCGCCCGTCGCGGCGTCGGCAGCGTGGCCGAGGCCGTTGCGCTCGCCGCCGCCGGGCCGGGTGCGCGGATCGTCGTGCCCCGCCTGATTTCCTCCGACCGCATGGCGACCTGCGCCATCGCCCAAGGACCCGACCAATGACCGTTCACTTCATCGGCGCCGGACCCGGCGCCCCCGATCTGCTGACCCTGCGCGGGCGCGACCTGATCGCGGCCTGCCCGGTATGCCTCTATGCCGGATCGCTGGTGCCAGAGGCGGTGCTGGCGCATTGCCCGCCGGGCGCCAAAATCGTGAACACCGCGCCGATGACGCTCGACGAGATCATGGCCGAGATTTCCGACGCGCATCGCAAAGGCCAGGACGTCGCCCGGCTCCATTCGGGCGACCTGTCGGTCTGGTCGGCGATGGGCGAGCAGGTGCGGCGGTTGCGCGAACTGGGCATCCCGGTGTCGGTCACGCCCGGCGTGCCGTCCTTCGCGGCAGCGGCGGCGGTGCTGGAAAGCGAGCTGACCCTGCCCGGCATCGCCCAGTCGGTGATCCTGACCCGCACCCCCGGTCGCGCCAGCGCCATGCCCGACGGGGAGACGCTATCCGCTTTCGCCGCGACGGGATCGACGCTGGCCATCCATCTGTCGATCCACAATCTGGCGCGGGTCGTCGCCGACCTGACCCCGCATTACGGCGCGGACTGCCCCGTCGCGATCGTCTGGCGCGCCAGCTGGCCCGAGCAGCGGATCGTCCGCGCAACGCTGGCGACCATCGAGGAGGCCGCCGCCGATGGCCCGGAGCGGACCGCGTTGATCCTGGTCGGCCGCGTGCTCGACCAGAGCGACTTCGCCGAAAGCCGGCTGTACGCCGAGGGCTATGACCGCCGCTATCGCCCTGGGAACACGATCGAATGACGCCAGGATTGATGATCGCCGCGCCTGCCTCGGGCACCGGCAAGACGACGGTGATGCTGGGCCTGCTCCGCGCGTTTCGCGATGCGGGGGTGGCGGTGCAGCCGTTCAAGAGCGGCCCCGACTATATCGACCCTGCCTTTCACCGCGCGGCGTGCGGGCGGGCGTCGTTCAACCTCGACGGCTGGGCGATGCCTGCGCCGCTGCTCGATACGCTGGGGCAGCGCGGGGCGGATGCCGAGCTGGTGCTGGCGGAGGGCTCGATGGGGCTGTTCGACGGCGTCGCCAGACCCGGCGCGACCGGCATGGGCAGCAGCGCGGAGACGGCGCGGCGGATGGGCTGGCCGGTGGTGCTGGTCATCGACGTGTCGGGACAGGCCCAGTCGGCGGCGGCGACCGCGCTCGGCTTTGCGCGCTATGACCCCGACCTGCGGGTGGCCGGTGTGATCCTGAACCGCGTGGCGAGCCCGCGTCACGAGCGGCTGGCGAAGCTGGGCTTCGAGGAGATCGGCCTGCCGGTCTTCGGCGCGCTTCCCCGGCGCGGCGATCTGGTGCTGCCGGAGCGGCATCTGGGGCTGGTGCAGGCGGTCGAGCATCCCGAACTCGACCGATTGATCGGCGACTATGCGGCGTTCCTGGCGGCGCATGTCGACTTGGAAGCGATCCGCGCGGCGGCCTATGCCAAGACCGCGCCCGCTACCGACGTGATCCTGCCGCCGCCCCCGGCGCAGCGGATCGCGCTGGCGCAGGATGCAGCCTTCTCCTTCGTCTATCCGCATATGCTGGAGGGCTGGCGCGCGGGCGGGGCGGAAATCCTGCCCTTCTCGCCGCTCGCCGATGAAGCCCCCGATGCGTCGGCGGATCTGGTCTGGCTGCCCGGCGGTTACCCTGAGCTTCACGCCGGGCGGCTGGCGGCGGCGGAGACGTTCCGCGCCGGGCTGGCCGACCATGCCCGGACCAGGCCGGTCCATGGCGAGTGCGGCGGCTATATGGCGTTGGGTCAGGCGCTGATCGACGCCGAGGGCGTCAGCCACCGGATGGCGGGGCTGCTCGGCCTCGTGACCAGCTATGCCAAGCGTAAGATGCATCTGGGTTATCGCCGTGCGACTCTGCTGGGCGAGGTGGCAGGGATGCCCGAGGGCGCGGTATTGGGCGGGCATGAATTCCATTATTCGACCGTTCTCGAACAGCCCGACGCGCCGCTTGCGCATGTCGTCGATGCGCAGGGCGAGGCGGTGCCCGAAACCGGATCGCGGCGCGGCGCGGTGACCGGCACCTTCTTCCATCTGGTGGCGCGCTGGTGGTGAGCGGCTTCGTCCATCTGGTCGGCGCGGGGCCGGGCGATCCCGAATTGCTGACGCTCAAGGCGGTGCGCTGCCTGGGGCAGGCCGATGTCGTGCTGTTCGACGATCTGGCCGCCGGGCCGATGCTGACCCATGCGCGCGCCGATGCGGAATTGATCGCGGTCGGCAAGCGGGCGGGCCGCGCCTCGCCCAAACAGGGGGAGATCGACCGGCTGCTGGTCGATCACGCCCTGGCGGGCAAGCGGGTGGTGCGGCTGAAATCGGGCGATCCCGGCATTTTCGGGCGGCTGGAGGAAGAAATGGTCGCGCTCAAGGCGGCCGGTATCGGCTTCGAGATCGTCCCCGGCGTCAGCGCGGCGAGCGCGGCGGCGGCCGCCGCCGCCATTCCGCTGACCCGGCGGACCGAGGCGCGGCGGGTGCAGTTCGTGACCGGCCATGACGTGACCGGCGCGCTGCCCGCCGACCGCAACATGGCGGCGCTGGCCGATGCGAGTGCGACGACGGTGGTGTTCATGCCCAAGCGGACCTTTCCCGCGCTGGCCGATGCGCTGATCGCGCATGGCCTGCCGCCCGAAACGCCCGCGCTGATGGCCGAGCATGTCGGCTGTCCCGACCAGCGACTGACCCGCTCGACCGTGGCCGGACTGGCCGTGCGACTGGCGGAGGGCGTGTCGGACAAGGCGGCGCTGATCCTCTATGGTCCGTTGATGGAGGATTTGTGATCCATCTCGACCTGATCGGCATCGGCACGGGCAATCCCGACCACCTGACCCGCGCCGCCGAGGCCGCGATGCGCGCCGCCGACCTGATCCTGCTGCCGCGTAAAGGCGACAAGGTCGAGCTGATCGACCTGCGCCGCGACATTTGCGCACAGGTGCTGGTGGGGACGGAGGTGCGGGTGGTCGAGTTCGACCTGCCGGTGCGCGCGGCGGAGGGTGCCTATCTCGATACGGTCGAGCATTGGCATGACGCGATCGCCGAATGCTGGGCGGCGGAGATTTCCGCGCATCTGCCGGATGGCGGCCGGGTGGCGCTGCTCGTCTGGGGCGACCCCTCGCTCTATGACAGCACGATCCGCATCGCCCGGCGGCTGGCGGCGGTCGAGCGGGTGACGGTGGTGCCGGGGATCACCAGCCTCCAGGCGCTGTGCGCGGCGCATGTCATCCCGTTCAACGCGGTCGGCGCGCCGGTGATGGTGACGACCGGGCGACGCTTGCGCGAAACTGGCTGGCCGGAAGGGGCGGACAGCGTCGCGGTGATGCTGGACGGCGGATGCGCCTTCACCGCGCTGGATCAGCCGGATGCAGCGATCTGGTGGGGGGCGTATCTGGGCATGGCGCAGCAGGCGATCGAGTTCGGGCGGCTGGCGGATGTGGCCGAGCGGATCGTCGCGCGCCGGGCGGAACTGCGGCGGGCGCATGGGTGGATCATGGATGTGTACCTGCTGCGGCGCGGCGGGGATTTGGCGGGGGAGGGGTTTTGACGATGTCCCTCAACTCGCCGCTAGCCGCTCCCCTCCCGCAGGCGGGAGGGGATGGGGGAGGGCAGCGCCCCAAATTGTGTCGCGCGTGGCCGGGCCCCCACCCCAAAACCCACCCCCCTTCCGGGAGGAGGGGCTTAAAACGGATTGCCTCGCCGCAAGCTTCTGCCGGGCGGAGGGGGTCAGAACTCGATGCCCTTCTGCGCCTTCACGCCCTGTTCGCGGAAGGGATGCTTCACCTGCGTCATGTCGGTCACCAGATCGGCGGCCGCGATCAGCGCGTCGGGGGCGTTGCGGCCGGTGATGACGACATGGGTCATCGCGCCCTTTGTCGCCAGCACCTCCAGCACCTCGTCGACCGGCAGGTAATCATAGCGCAACACGATGTTCAGCTCGTCCGCGACGATCAGGTCATAGGCCGGGTCGGCGATCATCCGCTTCACCTCGTCCCAGGCGGTGCGCGCGGTGGCGATGTCGCGGCTGCGGTCCTGGGTGTTCCAGGTGAAGCCCTCACCCATCGCGTGGAAGTCCACCTCGGGAAAGCGCGCCAGCACCGCCGCCTCGCCGGTGGTCATCGCGCCCTTGACGAACTGGACCATGCCGACGCGCATCCCATGGCCGACTGCGCGGATCACCATGCCCAGCGCGGCGGTCGTCTTACCCTTGCCCTTGCCGGTATGGACGATGACCAGCCCCTTTTCGGCGTCGCGCGCGGCGACCATCCTGTCCTGCGCGACCTTCTTCTTGGCCATGCGCTCGGCATGTTCGGCGTCGGTTCGCATCATTTCTCTCCTGAAAGACGAAGGGGCAGCCCGGCGACCACCAGGTCGGTCGCGTCGCAGGCCCGCGCCAGCCGCTGGTTCAGCGACCCTTGCGCATCGCGGAAGCGGCGGGCCAGCGCATTGTCGGGGACGATGCCGAAGCCGACTTCGTTGCTGACCAGCACCACGGGGCCGGGCGCGTCCGCGATGGCGGCGACCAGCGCATCCCCCGCCGCCGTCAGGTCGGCCTCGCCCAGCAGCAGGTTGGTCAGCCACAAGGTCAGGCAGTCGACCAGCAGCACCCGGTCGGCACGTCCATGCGCGGCCATGGCCTCGGGCAGCGCGAGCGGCGCCTCCACGGTCGTCCAGCGCGCATCGCGGTCGGCCTGGTGCCGCGCGATCCGGTCGCGCATCTCCGCGTCCCAGGCCTGCGCCGTCGCGATGAAGCAGCCGGTCGGCGTCATCGCCTCGGCCAGCGACTGGGCATGGCGGCTCTTGCCCGACCGGGCACCGCCGAGGACGAGGATGGTGCGGGGCGTGCGCATGCCCGTCCGCATCGCGGGAGCCGGGCTGTGACGCAAGCGGAAATGGCCGCGCTGACCTATCATGGCGGCCGGATCGATGCGGCCAAGGCGCTGTTCCCGAACGCGCCCGCGCCGTGGCTGGACCTGTCGACCGGCATCAATCCGGTTCCCTGGACGCCGCCCGAGGCGTTGGACGTCGATGCGGGGCCCTTGCCCGATCGTGGCGCGCTCGCGCGGCTGGAGGCGCTGGCGGTGGCGCATTTCGGGGTCGCGGCCGAGCGCGTGGCGGCGGTGCCGGGCAGCGAGATGGCGTTGCGGCTGCTGCCGCTGCTCGGGGTGCCCCAGCCGATCGTGGCGCTTCGCCCCAGCTATGGCACGCACGGCGCGATCGCCACGACGCGGGTCGATCATGCCGCGCTGGAAAACTGGGCGGGGCAGGCGGGCAGCCTGTTGCTCGCCAATCCCAACAACCCCGATGGGGTGGTTCATACCGGCGGGACACTGGCCCGGCTCGCCGAGGCGCAGGCGCGCGCGGGCGGCTGGCTGATCCTGGACGAAGCCTTTGCCGATGCGATGCCGGATGCCGGTTTCACCGGCGGCGAGCGGGTGGTGGTGCTGCGCTCGTTCGGCAAGTTCTTCGGGCTGGCAGGCGTGCGGCTGGGCTTCGTGATCGCCGCGCCCGCGTTGCTGTCGCGGCTTCGCGGCCTGCTGGGCGACTGGCCGGTGTCGAGCCATGCGATGGTCTGGGGCGGCGCGGCCTATGCCGATCGCGCATGGATCGCGGCGACCCGCCTCGCGCTGGTCGAACGCGCGGCGGCGCTCGATGCCGTGCTGGCGCGGCACGGGCTGGTCGCGAAGGGGGCGTGTCCGCTGTTCCGCATGGTCGAGACACCCGATGCGGGGTCTGTTTTCCACCGGCTGGCGGCGGCGGGGATTCTCGTCCGCCCCTTCGCCGACGCGCCCCAGCGGTTGCGTTTCGGCGTGCCCGCCTCGCTCGCGGAGCTTGCGCGGCTGGACAAGGTATTGAGTCATGGCTGATCCGATCGCGCTGGTGGCGCTGGCGCTCGATGCCGCGATCGGCTGGCCCGATCGGCTCTATGCCTGGGTCGGGCATCCGGTGGGGGGCTTTGCCCGGTTCCTCGATATCTGCGAACGGCATGGCAACCGGCTCGACCGGTCCGAGGCGACCCGCCGGGCGCTGGGGGGCGCGACGATCCTGGCGCTGATCGCGCTGACCGGTGCTGCGGCATGGTGGCTGGACCGGGAGGCGCATCTGCTGTTCGGCCGATGGGGCTGGATCGCCAGTGCGGTCCTGGCCTGGCCCGCGCTGGCGCAGCGCAGCCTGTACGGGCATGTCCGCCCGGTCGCCGATGCGCTGATGCGCGGCGACCTGCCCGCCGCTCGCTCGGCAGTCGCGCGGGTGGTGGGGCGCGATACCCAAAGGCTCGATCAGGCGGGCGTGTCGCGCGCCGCAATCGAGACGCTGGCCGAGAGTTTCTGCGACGGCATCGTCGCGCCGCTCTTCTGGCTGTTGCTGCTCGGCCTGCCGGGCGTCTGGGTCTATAAGGCGATCAACACCGCCGACAGCATGATCGGGCACAAGGAGCCGCGCTGGCGCGCCTTTGGCTGGGCGGCGGCGCGGATCGATGACGGCGCGAACTGGATACCGGCGCGGATCGCCGGGGTGCTGGTCTGTGTGGCGGGCGCGGGCGGCTGGGCGGTAATGAAGCGCGATGCGCGCGCCCATGCCTCGCCCAATGCGGGCTGGCCCGAGGCGGCGATGGCGGGGGCACTGAGCGTCGCGCTGGCGGGGCCAGTGAGCTATGACGGGGTGACGCAGATCAAGCCCTGGATCGGGCGCGGCGGCCGCAGCGCGACGCCTGCCGATATCGTGACGGGCTTGCAAATCTATGCCCGCGCCTGCCTGTTGCTGTGGATCGTCGCGGGGGGTGTCGCGTGGCTGGCGTGATGATCCAGGGCACCGGGTCGGATGTCGGCAAGTCGGTGCTGGTGGCGGGGCTGTGCCGGGTCTTCGCCAATCGCGGGCTGACCGTCCGCCCGTTCAAGCCGCAGAATATGAGCAACAACGCCGCCGCCACGCCGCAGGGCGGCGAGATCGGCCGGGCGCAGGCGACCCAGGCGATGGCGGCGCGGGTCGAACCGCATGTCGACATGAACCCGGTGCTGCTCAAGCCGCAGGGCGATCGCAGTTCGCAACTGATCGTGCGCGGACAGGTGCGCGGGATGCTGCCCGCGTCGAAATGGCGCGAGGGGCGGATCGGGCTGCTGCCCGAGGTGGTGGAATGCTATCGCCGGTTGGAGGCCGAATGCGACCTCGTCATCGTCGAGGGCGCAGGGTCGCCCGCCGAGGTCAATCTGCGCAGCGGCGATATCGCCAATATGGGCTTTGCACGCGCGGCGAACGTGCCGGTGGTGCTGGCCGGAGACATCGACCGGGGCGGGGTGATCGCGTCGCTGGTCGGCACCAGGGCGGTGATCGACCCGGCCGATGCCGCGATGATCCGGGGCTTTCTGGTCAACAAGTTTCGCGGCGACCCGGCGCTGTTCGCCGATGGCATGGCGCTGATCGCCGGGCATACCGGCTGGCATTCGCTGGGGCTGATCCCCTGGCTGGCGGACGCGCGCCGCCTGCCGAGCGAGGATGCGGTGGCGCTGGAGCGGCCCGCCGCCGGGGCTGGGGGGCGGGTGGTCATCGCCTGTCCGATCACCCCGCGCATCGCCAATTTCGACGATCTCGATCCGCTGCGCCTCGAACCCCAGGTCGATCTGGTCATGGTCCGCCCCGGCCAGCCCATTCCCGATGCCGCGATGATCGTGCTGGCGGGATCGAAGACGACCATCGCCGACCTGGCCTTCGTCCGCGCGCAGGGATGGGATATCGACATCGCCGCGCACCACCGGCGCGGGCGGCCGGTGCTGGGTCTGTGCGGTGGCTATCAGATGCTCGGGCGGCGGGTGGCCGATCCGGATGGCGTCGAGGGCCCGGCGGGCAGCGTCGCGGGTCTGGGGCTGCTGGATGTCGAGACGGTGCTGACCGGCGAAAAGACGGTGCGGCCGGTAACGGGCGAGGCGCTGGGCGCGGCCTTTTCCGGTTATGAGATTCACCTTGGCCGGACTGAAGGGCCGGATGCCGCGCGTCCGGTCGGGCACCTCGCCGATGGCCGGGCGGAGGGTGCGATGAGTGCCGACGGGCTGGTCGCGGGCAGCTATGTCCATGGCCTGCTGGGCGAGGCGGGGCAGCGTGCGGCGTGGCTGGCGCGGATCGGCGTGGCGGGGGCGGGGCCCGATCACCGCGCCGATGTGGACGCCGCGCTCGACGCCATCGCCGCCGTGCTGGAGGCGCATGTCGATTGCGACGCGCTGTTGCGGATCGCTCAGGACGCCAGATAGAGGAGGGCGACGATCAGCAGGCCGGTCTCGGTCAGCTCGATCCCGGCGCCGTGCACATCGCCGGTCACGCCGCCCAGCCTTCGCCGGAACCAGAATGACAGCGGCAGGATCAGCAGCGGCGTGACGGCGATGGGCGGACAGGCCAGACCCAATAGGACCGCCGCCAGCAGCCAGGCGATTATGTCGAACGGCCGCACCGCGCGCGCCACCATCGCCCCCAGCCCGCCGGGGCGCAACGGCGGCAGGACGCGCGCCCAGACCAGCGGACCGACCCGCGCTGCCGCGGGGATCAGCGCGAGCATCGGCCAGGCGCGGGCGGGCAGGGCATGGAGCAGTACCAGCTTTGCGAGAAGCTGCATGACGAGCGCCACGACGCCGAAGCTGCCGATCTGTGGTTCGGCCATCACCGCCAGCAGCCGCGACCGGTCTCCATGCGCGGCGCCCAGCCCGTCGGCCAGGTCCGCCAGCCCGTCGAGGTGCAGCGCCCCCGTCACCCAGACCCAGGCCGCCAGCCCCGCCAGCGCCCCCGCCCAGGGATCGATATGCTGGCCGAGCCAGGCCGCCCCCGCGACGATTGCCCCGACGACCAGCCCGGCAACCGGATAGAGCCGGATCGCCGCCGCGAAATCCGCCTCGTCGGCCTCGACGCGCGGCATGGGCAGGCGGGTCAGGAAACCGAGCGCGAGGATCAACGGCTTCATGCCGTGACCAGTCCGCTGACCTGCGCTGCGCGGGGGTGGCCGTCCCACACCTCCAGCGTCAACAGGCTGGCATAGGGCAGCGCAAAGGCCCAGACGGCGCGGCGGTCGAACCCGCACAGGATATGCAGCGCCGCGCGCATCGCGCCGCCATGGGTGACGACCAGCGTCGGTTCGGGCGGCAGCTCGGCGATGGCCGCCGCGACGCGCGCGACCAGATCGGACCAGCGCTCCCCGCCCGGCGGAGGGGCGGCATCGGGATCGTCCCAGAACCGGCCGAGCGCGGTCCGGTCGATCGCTTCGGGCGCCAGCCCGTCCCAGTCGCCGAAATCCAGTTCGCGCCAGCGGGGATCGACCGTGGCGGGTCCGATCGCCTCGGCACAGGCGCGCGCGCGCGACAGGTCCGAACTGATCCGCCGGGTCACCGCCAGATCGCGTCCCCGCGCGGCGCAGGCGGCGATGCCCTCGACCGTCGCCGGACTGTCGGTCCGCCCCAGCATCCGCCCCGCCGCCTCGGGCTCGCCATGCCGAAGCAGATGCAGGCGAAACGCGCTCACGCGCTCGCCACGCCCGCCTCGGCAAAGGTCGCCATGCCGTCATGCGCCGCCAGCGCCGCGCGGATGACCTGGACCGCCACCGCCGCACCGCTCGCCTCGCCCAGCCGCATGTTCAGCGACAGGATCGGCACAAGGTCCAGCCGGTCGAGCAGCCGGATATGGCCGGGCTCCGCCGAGCAATGGCCCGCCAGGCAATGGGCGGTGATCGCGGGATTGACCAGCGCCAGCGGCGCGATCGCGGCGGTGCCGATGAAGCCGTCCAGCACCACCGGCACGCCGCGGGTGCGTGCCGTCAGGATCGCCCCCGCCATCGCCGCGATCTCCCGCCCGCCCAGACGGCGCAGCAGCTCGAACGCGCTGGTCAGATGCTCGTGGTGCAGCGCCAGCCCCTCGGCCACCACCGTCGCCTTGCGCGACAGGCCGCGTGCATCCACCCCGGTGCCGGGACCGACCCAGTCGGCGGGATCGCCCCCGAAACTGGCGGCGGCCAGCGCGGCGGCGGGGGTCGTGTTGCCGATCCCCATCTCGCCCAGCACCAGCAGGTCGGCATCGCCGACCGCCGCCGCCCCCGCCGACAGCGCGGCCAGGCATTCCGCCTCGCTCATCGCCGGGCCGGTGGTGAAGTCGACCGTCGGCCGGTCGAGGTCGAGCGGCACGACCGACAGCTCCAGCCCGGCGGTGGCGGCCAACGCGTTGATCGCGGCGCCCCCGGCGGCGAAATTGGCGACCATCTGCGCGGTCACCTCCGCGGGAAAGGCGCTGACCCCGCGTGCGACCACGCCGTGATTGCCCGCGAAGATCACCGCGCGCCCGCGATCGATCCGGGGCCGCTCGCGCCCCTGCCATCCGGCCAGGAAGATCGCGATATCCTCCAGCCGTCCGAGCGAGCCCGGCGGCTTGGTCAGCTGTCCCTGCCGCCGCGCGGCGGCGTCGCGCGCGCCGGTATCCGGCGCGGGCAACACGGCCAGGGTCGTCTCGAAGCTGGCGATGGTCGGGAAAGCGCTCATTCGACGATGAATCCCTCGGGCGGCGTGCGGGTCAGGAAATGGCCCTTCACCCCTTGCGGCCATTGCTTGTACGGCACCTGTCCCCAATCGCTGTCGGCATAGGCGCGCGCATAGTCCAGGATCGCGCGCGCGGCCTCTTCGTCGGGGGCGAATTTGCCCATCACATAGCCGACCTTGCCGGGGCAGCGAAGATGGACCGTGCAGAAGGACTGGCAGGCAAAGAGGCAGGGCATTTCCTCGACCGCCACGTCCGCATAGGCCGGGTCGGAGGCTTTCACCGCGCGCAACGCCTCGACCAGCAGCGCGCCGCCGCGCCGCCCTTCGGCGTCCTCGCGCGCGTCGTCGGACAGGCGACAGGTGTTGCAGGCGACCACGGCGGGGCCGTTCGCGGCGGGTTTCAGCATGAACAGGGCTCGGTCATCGGGGCATGTCTCCACAAAGGCGCTGTCGTCGCGCGAGGGGATAGCCCCGTCCGCCCGGTACACCCTGACCGGCCGAAAGACGACCGCGACGGGCAGGTCTCCTGGCTCGCGGGTCGGTGCCGGTCCGCCGCCTTCTCGGGGGCGAACCCCAATGGCGTCGTGGCGAACGGCTCGCCGCTTACAGTTGCAGGGGCAGCCGGGGCATCGCACCCCATTCCCTTTTCATCCCCGAGGGGAACCTGTCGCGGGCGAAGCGATAGGCGCGGGGAGGGCGGGAGGCAACACCGCTATTCCCTTCCCAACCCCCGCCGTCCGCCCCGGCGGAGGCCGGGGCACAGTTGCCGTGACGTTCGTGGGGCGCCTGATGGAACGCCGAAACTGGACCCCGGCCTTCGCCGGGGTGGTGCTATTGTGGCTGAGCGAAGGGCGCTATTCCTCCCCGCGCAAGGCCTTCAGGAAAAAGGCATATTGCCGCCGCATCGCATAGGCCACCGGGCCGGTGCTGCGCCCGGCGGTATGCTCGCCGCCGGGGATGACCAGCAGGTCGAAATCCTTGTCCGCCTTGATGAGCGCACCGACCACCTGGGTCGTGCTGGCGGGATCGACATTGGAGTCCTGTTCGCCGACGACCAGCATCAGCTTGCCCTGCAACTGGTGCGCATGGACCACGCCCGACGCGTCCAGATAGCTCTGGTCGACCGGATAGCCGAGCCATTGTTCGTTCCAGTCGATCTTGTCCATCCGGTTGTCGAAACACCCGGCATAGGCGACCCCGGCCTTGTAGAAATCGGGGTGGAACAACAGCGCGTTCAGCGTGCTCTGCCCGCCCGCCGAGCCGCCATAGATGCCGACGCGGGAGAGATCGACGGCGGGGTCCTTCGCCGCCAGCGCCTTCATCCAGGCGATCCGGTCGGGAAAGCCGCTATCGGCCAGGTTCTTCCAGGCGACGTCGTGGAACGCCTTGGAGCGGTTGGCGGTGCCCATGCCGTCGATCATCACCACGACGAAGCCCAGATCGGCGAGCTGCTGCATCCCCATGACCTTGTCGCCGCCCGAAAAGCCGCCGAACGGCCAGAAGGCCTTGGGCACGAAGCTGTCATGCGGCCCGGCATAGATGTTCTCGATCACCGGATAGCGTTTGGCCGGGTCGTAATCGCGCGGGCGGACGACCAGGCCGTAGATATCGGTCCGGCCGTCGCGGCCCTTGGCGGTGAAGCGCTCCGGCGGGCGGAACCCGGCGGCAGTCAGCGCGGTGATGTCGCCTTTCTCCAGCGTCTGGATCAGGCGGCCGTCGCGCGCGTCGTGCAGCTCCATCGTCTCCGGCAGGTCGGTCCGCGAATAGACGTCGACATAAGTAGACATATCGGGGGAGAAGCGGACCTCGTGCGTCGCATTCTCCTGGGTCAGCCGGGTCAGGTTGCGGCCGTCGAAATCGACCCGGAACCATTGCTTGTAATAAGGGTCTTCGCCGGGCACGAAGCCGCTGGCGGAGAACCAGATCTGGCGCTTGTCGTCATCGACCTTGGCGATGTCGCGGACGATCCATTGGCCCTTGGTGATCTGGCGAACGATCCGGCCGGTCGTGCCGTCGATCATATAGAGATGCCGCCAGCCGTCCCGTTCCGACGCCCAGAGGATCTCGCGGCCCCTATCCTTTACGTCGTGCGACCAGATGCGGTCGCGAAAGACGAAGGTCTTCGCGGTTTCGGTCACGGCGGCATGCGCCTTGCCGGTGTCGGCATCGACCGCGATGATCTTCGCCTCGCCGAAGCCGCGCTTCAGATCGTCGAAGGCGAAGCTCCTGCCATCCGCCCGCCAGGCCGGGGTCGACAGGGTATAGGCATTTGCGAACAGCGACGGGTCGATCTCGGTCCGCTTGCCGTCGGCGACGCGGAACAGGACGGGTGCCTCCTGATCCACCGCGTCGCCGGGCTTGGGATAGAGTTGCTGGACGACCTCGGGCTGGACCTTGCCCGGCGGCGCGGCGAGGACGCGGGTGACCATGCGGGGATAGCCGGGACGGACCCGCTGGAGCGCGATATGCTGGCCGTCCGGGCTCCAGGCGATCGTCTCGGGATCGTAGAAATTGGCGGGGCTGCCGTCCTGGGACCGCCACAATTCCTTGCCGCCCCCCGCCTCGCGCACGACCAGATTGTCGTCGAGGACCAGCGCCTCCAGCCTGCCGTCGGGCGAGAGGCGGGGATGGTTGTCGGCGGGCACGCGCAGGTCGCGCACCACGCCGAAGCCGCGCGGGCGGCCGGGGTTTTCCGGCGGGACGACGGCGCAGGCGGGCCGGGCGAGGACGCAGCGATAGGTGACGCCGTCCTCATAGCCGATGCTGAAGGTGATCGCCGAACGATCGGGCGTATAGGCGAAATGATCGAAGGGCAGGCGAAGCGGTGCGATCGGCTTGCCCATGACCCTGGCCAATGCGGGGGCGAGCGCGGCGGCGTCGAAGGCGGGGGCCCTGGCGCGGCTGCTCGCGTCCACATCGACGAAGGCGAAGCCGCCGGCCACCGTCTTGCGATAATGGAAATGCCGTCCGTCCGCGTCCCACTCGGCAGGGGAGGTGATGTCGCGTGTCAGCCATTGCCATTGCTCGCGAAGGGCCAGTGAGTTGGCGATGCGGTCGGGCACGCCCTGCGCGGCGACCGGACCGGCGGCGAGCAACAGCGAAAGCGTCAGCAGGGTCTTCAACGGGCCGCTCCGATGGTGAAGCTGTAGGTCAGGGGCTGGAGCGGAATGCGGTACGGCATGTGCGCCCGGCCATCGAGGCTCCAGCCGGTATCGCCGCCGACCCCGACCTGCGCGGCGTCGATCAGCAGCGTGCCGTCGCCATGCGGGCGGATGTCCGAGCTGTGCGCCTGGGACGGCGGCTTCATCGCCAGGTCGGCATAGGGGAAGGGCAGGGCGTTGACCGAAAGCGGCTGCGCCCCCGTCACGCGGAGTCCGACCCCGCTGCCGGTGAGTTGCAGCCAGCGCACATCGGTCTTGTTGCCGCTCTCCTGCGGCCGGGCATAATCGTGATACTGGTCGGCCAGCGCCCCGCTCCAGCGGGCGATCATCGCGCCGGTCTTGCGGTCGGCATAGCTTTCCCACGGGCCGCGCCCGAACCAGCTGACCTGGGTGAATTGCTGTCCCGGCGTCGCGAAGGCGAGGCCGACGCGCAAGGGATCGGGCAGCGTCGCGCGCAGCGGCGTGAAGCGCACGGTCGCCGTCGCATTGCCGTCCGGCGCCATGGTCCAGCGGGTCTGCATCTTGACCGATCCGACGCCCATGTCGTGATCCACGACGATGGCATCGCCCTCGCGCCGGATCGCGTCGAGGCGGCGATGGTCGGAGAAATATTGCCACATCGCATGGCTCTTGGGCACGCCCGCACCCACGTCATTGTCGGTCGGCGCGCGGGTGAAATCGGGGGTGCCGCCGGTCAGCAGCGTCTTGCCGCCCCGCGCATAACGGCGGACGAGCCCGGTCGTCCGGTCGATCTCCAGCACGGCATCGCCCGCCGACAGCGTCATCGCATCGGCGCTCTCCTGCGGCGCGACCGACCCGGCGGGTACGGCGGCGAAGACCGGGCCAGTCAGCGCGAACTGGTCCCAGCCGACGACATGGCCCGCAGGCAGCGGCGGGATCGCCCCCGCCCTGGTCCGGGCGCGCAGGATCAGCGAACGCTCCGCCGAGGCGTCCCTGGGCGCGGGCAGGGTGAAGGACAGGGGCGCACTGGCCCCCGCCGCCACGGACGGCGTGGCGATGCTGCCGCGAGCCGTCTCGACGCCATTCTCCAGCACCGTCCAGTCCAGCGTGAAGCGCGACAGGTCGATATGGTCGTGGCGGTTGACCACCTGCCACCCGCCGTCCTTGTGGGTGAAATGGATCGGCGACTGGACATGCGCCATCTCGTAATATTCGGGGTCGGGGGTCCGGTCCGACTGGATCACGCCGTCGCCGACCGGGCTGTCGTCGCCGTGCAGCCCAGCATCCTTGGGATCGGGATCATAGTCCAGGCCCTGCCCCCAATAGGGGCGGCCGTCCTTGTCGTGTCGGATCATCGTCTGGTCGACCCAGTCCCAGACGAAGCCTCCCTGGAGCTTGGGATATTTGCGGAATACGTCCCAATAGCCCTGGAAGTCGCCCAGGCTGTTGCCCATCGCATGGGCATATTCGCACAGGATCAGCGGCTGGGTGAATTCGGGCCGCTGGGCATAGTCGGCCAGCTTCTCGACATCGTCGTACATGGGCGCGAAGATGTCGACATAGGCATTGGTCGGATGCCGCCAGCCGCTCATGCTGTAACCCAGGAAGTTGATCAGCCGGGTCTTGTCGTGCTGGCGGATCCATTTCGCCGCCGCCTCGAAATTGGGGCCGACGCCGCTTTCGTTGCCCAGCGACCAGAAGATGATCGAGGGGTGGTTGCGATCGCGCTCGACCATCCGCTGCACCCGGTCGAGATGCGCCGCCGCCCATTCGGGCTTGTGCCCCAGGTTCAGCGTCGGATCGCCCTTTTCCTGGGTGAGGCTCAAGTAACCGTGGCTCTCGATATTGGCCTCGTCCATCACGTAGAGGCCATATTCGTCGGCCAGGCCGTACCAGCGCGGATCGTTGGGATAGTGCGAGGTGCGGACCGCGTTGATATTGGCGGCCTTCATCAGCTCGATATCCTTGCGCATCGTCTCTTCGGACACGACGCGGAAGGTGTGCGGGTCATGCTCGTGCCGGTTGACGCCGCGGATCATGATCCGCTTGCCGTTGACCCGCACCTCGCCGCCCGCGACCTCGACGGTGCGGAAGCCGATGCGGCGGCTGGTCGCCTCGATCAGCTTGCCCTTCGCGTCGAGCAGTTCGACCAGCAGCGTGTAGAGATTGGGGTCCTCGGCGCTCCACGTCTTCACCGCCGGAACCTCGGCGGCGATCGTCGCGGTCGTGCCGGTCGGCGTCGCGGTCCGGGTCAGCACGACCCGCTTGCCGTCGAGCAGCGTGGCGCGCACCGAGGTCGCCTGCGCCGCGCCCGCCAGGTCGATCGCGGCCGACAGCGTCCCGTCGCGATAGTCATGGGTCAGCCCGGCGTCGATCGCCAGATCGCGGATATGCGTCTGCGGCGCGGCATAGAGGGTGATCGACCGCTCGATCCCGTTGACCCGCCAGAAATCCTGATCCTCGAGGTAGCTGCCGTCCGAATGGCGATAGAGCTCGATCGCGATGGTGTTCTTGCCCGGCTTCGCGGCCCGGCTGATGTCGAATTCGGCGGGGAGCTTGGAATCCTCCGAATAGCCGATCTTCTGGCCGTTGACCCAGAGATAATAGGCCGCCCCCGCCGCGCCGATGTTGAGGAGCAGGCGGCGTCCGGCGAAATGCGCCGGAACGGTGAAGTCTCGGCGATAGGAAGCGACCTCGTTCAGCCGGTGCTCGATAAAGGGTTCGTTGCGCGGAAAGGGATAGCCGCTGCCGACGAAGACCGGACGGCTCAGCCCCTGCGCCTGGAGGATGCCGGGGACCGCCACGTCGTGCCAGCTCGATACGTCGTGCGTCGGGTCCTCGAAGCCGATCGGGCGCGCCTCGGGATTGGGCGACATGTGGACCTTCCACGTCCCGTCGAGCGACAGGTGATAGCGCGACCGGGTGACATCGCCCGCCAGCGCCGCCGACCGAGTCTCGAACCCGGCGAAACTGCTGTGCATCGGCTCCGCGCCGATCCGGTCGATCGCGGGATTCTCCCAATCGGGGCGGGGCGGGACGGGTTGGGCGGGTTGGGGAGCCGGGGTTTGTGCCAGCGCGGTGCTCGCCATCATGGCCGACAGGCTTGCCCACAGGGCCAGTCGCTTCGTCGCCATATCCCATCCTTCTCCTCTGAAACCGCGCCATGCTAGATTATACGGAATACAATTTAAAGGCATGGTCGTCGGATTTAGCGCTTGCCATCGATGATACAAGATATCATTAGCCGCCGCCGGGGGGCGAATGGGAAAGGCCCGGATGATGACCGAACGCAACGATGGCGACGAAGCGGCGCTGGCCGCGATGCCGGAAGGAGCGCCGCATCATCGCGGCGGCTGGGGCGTGGACCGGTTGGCCATCTCGGCATCGACCCTGTGCCTGATCCATTGCCTGTTCCTGCCCGTGCTCGCCGCCTTCCTGCCCGCGCTCGCCCAGTGGGCCGACACCGGCGAGGCGTTCCATCTCGTCATGCTGGCCATCGCGGTCCCGCTGAGCAGCTTCGCGCTGATCCGGGGATGGCGGCAGCATCGCGTGGTAGGCCCGCTGCTGGCCGGCGCGAGCGGTCTGCTCTTGCTGATGTTCGGGGTGATGCTCGACCATATGCTGATCGGCACGATCCTGACCGTCGGCGGCGGCATCACGCTGGCGCTGGCGCATATCGCCAATCTCCATGCCACCAACATGCGGTTGCTGACCGCGCTGTAACCCGATTTCTTCAACCCGAGCCGTGAGTGGGGGACGCCGTGTCCAAATCGAAGTTCGTCGCATCCTGTCTGGTCCTGGCCCTGATGGGCACCGCCGCGCTGGCCGAAGTGCGCGAGGGGGACGAGCCGCCGCACTATCTGCCCGCGGGCGGGTTCGACCTGCTCGCGATCCTGCCGCCCGCGCCCAGGCCGGACGATGCGCGCGGCAAGGCCGACCGGGCGATCTTCCGCCAGACGCGCAAGCTGGTCGGCACGCCGCGCTGGGCGCTGGCGACCAACGACGTGAAGCTGGACGATGCGGACATGGCGCATGACTTCTCTTGCGCGCTGGGCATCGCGCTGACCCCGCAGAACGCCCCGGTGACGATCGGCCTGATCGACGCGGTCGGCTCCGACACCGCGCGCGCCACGGGGATCGCCAAGCGCTATTACAAGCGGCAGCGCCCCTATCTGATCGACCGGGGTCCGGTCTGCCAGCCCGCATCCGAGCTCAAGGGCAGCTATGACTATCCCTCGGGCCACACCACGGCGGGGTGGACCTGGGCGATGCTGCTGGCCGAGATCGCGCCTGACCGCGCGACGCCGATCCTGGCGCGCGGGCGAGCCTTTGGCGAAAGCCGGATCGTCTGCGGCGCGCACAATGCCAGCGCGGTCGAGGGTGGGCGGCTGTCCGCCACCGTGACGCTGACCGCGCTGTCGCAAAGCCCCGCCTTCCAGCATGACCTGGCTGCCGCGCGGGCCGAGATCGACGCGCTGCGCCGGAACCCGGCGACGCCGCGCCCGGACGCGGCCGCCTGTCGGCAGGAGGCGGCGCTGGTCGCGCAACCGATCTTCTGACCCGTAACCCGTTTCATGACGGAACTGTCATCCGCCGCACCTGTTCGGGTGGGGCGGGCGGCTTTTCGGCAAGGAACGGGATTATGGACAAGATTTCGGCATCGCGGCGCGATGTGCTGGGCGGAGCGGCGGCGGCCGTCGCGGCCCCTGCGGTCGCGGCGCAGGCCACTGGCCCTGCGGCCACGCCGGTCAACACCGTGCAGGACCCGGTCAACCGTTACCCCAGGCCGCCCTTTCCCCGCCAGCCCCAGGCTTGGCCCGGCCTTGCCAGCAAGATGCAGCCGCTGCCCGACCATGGCGAGAAGAGCTATCGCGGCTCGGGGCGGCTGGCGGGGCGCAAGGCGCTGATCACCGGCGGCGATTCGGGGATCGGGCGCGCCGCCGCCATCGCCTATGCGCGCGAAGGCGCCGATGTCGCGATCAACTATCTGCCCGCCGAGGAATCGGACGCGCGCGAGGTCATCGCGCTGATCCGGGCCGAGGGGCGCAAGGGCGTGGCCATCCCCGGCGACATTCGCGATCCCGCCTTTTGCCGCAAGCTGGTCGCCAATGCGGTGCGCGAGCTGGGCGGGCTGGACATATTGGTCAACAATGCCGGGCGCCAGCAATCGGTCGAGGACCTCGCCGATCTAGACGAGGCGGCGTTCGACTGGACGATGAAGACCAATATCTATGCGCCCTTCTGGATCACCAAGGCGGCGCTGCCGCATCTGAAGCCCGGATCGGCAATCATCATCACCGCCTCGGTCCAGGCCTTCCAGCCCTCGGGCAATCTGTTCGACTATGCCCAGACCAAGGCGGCCAATGTCGCCTTCGCCAAGTCGCTCGCCAAGCAGCTCGGCCCCAAGGGCATCCGGGTGAACGCGGTCGCGCCGGGCCCGTTCTGGACCCCGCTCCAGCCCTCGGGCGGGCAGCCGACCGACAAGGTGGCGAGCTTTGGCGAGGATACGCCGCTGGGCCGTCCGGGCCAGCCCGTCGAGCTGGCGGCGACCTATGTGACGCTGGCCGCGCCCGAACAAAGCTATGCTACGGGGCAGGTGTTCGGCGCCTCGGGCGGCACCGGCGTGGGCTGAACCGTCCCGTTCCCGCCAGGCTTTTTGCAGCCTCGCTCTTGACCGCGACGCGCGGTTTCGCGCAGGCGCGCACATCTTAGCGAATAAGAGTCTGGCGGGAGAATGGAATGACCGAGGCACAGGATCGGATCGTCGCGGGGGTCGAGCTTGGCGGTACGAAATCGATTGTACTGATCGGGCGCGGACGGGACATTCTGGTATCCGAACGGTTGCCGACGACCACGCCCGCCGTCACGCTGGCCGCGCTGCGCCAGCGTCTGGCCGAATGGCGCGACGAATATCGGCCCGAGGCGCTGGGCATCGGCAGCTTCGGCCCGATCGCGCTGGACAAGACCGGCATGGACTATGGCCATATGCTCGCCACCCCCAAGCCCGGCTGGGCGGGGGCGGACGTGGCGGGCGCGCTGGCCGAGGGCTTTGGCGATCGCGTCGCGATCCATACCGACGTGACCGGCGCGGCGCTGGCCGAGGGGCAATGGGGCGCGGCGCGCGGCCTGTCCGACCATGTCTATGTCACCATCGGCACCGGCGTCGGCATGGGCATCATCGTCAACGGCCAGCCGGTGTCGGGCCGGATGCATCCCGAGGCGGGCCATGTCCGCGTCCGCCGGGTGCCGGGCGACACCTTTGCGGGCTCCTGCCCGTTCCACGGCGATTGCCTGGAAGGACTGGTGGCGGGCCCCGCCATCGCCGCGCGCACGGGCAAGCCCGCCCAGGAGCTGGCGGCGGACGATCCCGCCTGGAGCTTCGTCGCCGATGCGCTGGCGGAGAGCTTTGCCGGACTGTTCCTGACGCTGGCCTGCGGGCGGATCGTCATCGGCGGCGGCGTGGGCGTGGGCCAGCCGCACCTGCTCGACATGGTGCGGGCCGCCACGGTCGAGAAGCTGTCGGGCTATCTGCCCTTCGTCGACGCCGCACAGGTCGCCAACCGGATCGTCCATGCGCAGCTGGGCGACCAGGCGGGGCCGCTGGGCACGCTGGCCCTGGCGCGCAGCGTCCTGCCCCAAGCGTAAAATCCCTGTCCTACAGCGAACCGATATGGTTCTTTCCCTCCTGCCATGGGAGGGTGATATGGGACAGGGGAACAAGACGGCGGGGGTCGATGCACTGATCGCACAGGTGATCGCGCGCGAGGGCGATTACAGCGATCACCCCGCCGACCGGGGCGGCGCGACGCGGTTCGGTATCACCGAGACGGTCGCGCGCGCCGACGGCTATACCGGGCCGATGCGCCGCCTGCCGCTGGCGCGGGCGGAGGCGATCTATCGGCGGCTCTACTGGACCGCGCCGGGGCTCGACCGGGTGGGCGCGCTGGCCCCGACGCTGGCCGAGGAACTGTTCGACACCGGCGTCAATATGGGGCCGGGGGTGGCGGCCGGGTTCCTGCAACGCGCGCTGACCGCCCTGAACCGCGGCGGGCGCGACTATCCCGACCTGGTGCCCGACGGGCGGATCGGCCCCGCCACGCTGGCCGCGCTGGCGGCGTTCCTGCGCCATCGCGGGGCGGCGGGCGAGACCGTGCTGCTGAAGGCGGTCGAGGCGTTGCAGGGCGAACGCTATCTGACGCTCGCCGAGCGGCGGCCCGCCAATGAGGCGTTCCTGTACGGCTGGCTCGCGGACCGGCTGTCGTGACCGGCGGCGACGGCATCGACGATGCGGCGGGGGAGGGTGGCGATGCCTGGACCCGCCGGGCGCGGCCGACCTTCCTCTATGTCATGTACGCGCTGCTGCTGTGGAGCATCCCGATGGGGCTGCTCGCCGGTCTGCGGCCCGCCATGGCGGCGGCGATGATCCGGGGCATGGCGCAATATCTCGCCGCCATACCCGAGCCGCTCTATGCGCTCTTCGGCACCGGCTATCTGGGCTATACGGTGGCGCGCGAATGGGGAAAGCGGCGATAGCGGCTCAATAGAAGCGCGCCAGCGTCAGCGAGCGGTCCTGCCCGTCGCAGGTGCGCAGGCGGACGACGGTGCCGGGCTTGCCGACCGTCCAGCGGGCGAGCGGGCTGTCGACATAATCCTTGGGGATCGGCTGTCCGTCGATGGCGCAGATGGTGTCGCCGTCGCGCCAGCCGGTCTTCGCCGCCGGGCCGCCGCGCATGACGTGCAGCACGCGCAGCCGGTCGCCCGCCACGCCCATCAACAGCCCCGCCGTCGAGCGCAGCATGGGCTTGTCCGCATCGGGGCCGGGCGACAGGATCATCCGCCCCGCGCCGGGATCGAGCAGGACGCGGTAGCGCTGAAGAAAGCCCGACCCGATCCGTCCCGCCGCGCCGACCGATTCGCTGAACCCCTGCGCGGGCTCGATCCGCACCTCGACCTCATGCGCGGTGAGCGTGCCCAGCCGGACCGTGGGGACGATCGCCAGATCGTTGATGCTGGCCCCCGCCAGCCCGAAGCCGATCGCGGTCGTCGTCGGCAGCGCGGACAACCGCGCCGCGCGCCATCCCGCCTGGGTCACGGTCAGCGACGATCCGTCCCCCGTGTCCACGATTACCGGCGACAGCTTGGCCGCCCCCAGGCCGACCGCGCTTTCATAGACGCGCCGCTCGGTCGAGACGGTCAGCGGCGCCGTCGCCCCGGTAAAGGGCATCCGGCCCGAGGGGATCAGGCGGAAGCGCTTGGCGGCATAGTCGATGTCGAGCGCATGGGCAGCCAGCAGGTCGCGCCCGACCAGCAGGTCGACCGGCGTCGCATCCCCGGTCGCCAGCGCGGGCAGCGGCGCGACCACCACGCCGCCGCCCCTGCGGGTCAGACCGCCCAGCGCCAGGGTGCGCGTCGGCATCCATCCGACCGCCACCGCGCCGCCGATCGCGCTGGCCTCTCCGCCGGGGCGTACCTTCGCCCTGGCGGCGATGGGCGAACTCTTGGACAACAGGGTGAAGCTGACCCCGGTGTCGAGGATCGCCGGGACGCGCTGCCCGTCGATCGTCATGGCGAAGCGGATCTGGTTGCCGGGGGTCAGCTGAAAGGGGATCCAGCGTTGCTCGGTATCGGGGGCCAGCGTCTGGACCCCCGGATCGCGCGCGGCGGCGGCGACGATATCGTCCGCCCCGGCACCGGGCGTGGCGGGCTTGGAAGCCTGATCGGCACGGGGAACCGCCATCGCGGCGGCCAGCAGCAGCGGGACGGGGAGCAGATAGAAGAGGCGAGGCATCGTGCCCCAACGCCTAGCCCAGCCCGAAGCTGCGCGCGCGGGAAATCGCGCGCACTCGGCGTCTGGTCGGATCGACATTCAGTATTGCTTCTTCTTTCCTCTCCCCTGGACAGGGGAGAGGGTTAGCGACGCTTGCCAGCCTGCTGGCTAGCGCAGCTTGGGTGAGGGGTACAGCGAGCCCAAGGGCTCGCGCGCTCGCTAAGCGAGCGCCCACCCCTCACCCAGCTCCGACTAAGCCTTTGCTCTCGCAAAGGCCAAGTCTGCGCAACCCTCTCCCCTCTGCGAGGGGCGAGGGACAGAAAGGCATCGCTGAATGTCGATCGGCGTTAGAGGCATGCCTCCAGCAGCGCCTCGTCAAAGCCATACTGCTTGGCCTTTTCCAGCGTATAGGGGCGCAGGCCCGCCGAGCGGAACTCGCCGATGATCTTGCCGTCGGTACCCTCGTCCAGATAGGCGAAGGCGAACAGCTCCTGGGTCACGATCACCGGGCCTTCCATGCCGATCACCTCGGTGATGTTGGTCACGCGGCGGCTGCCGTCGCGCAGGCGCTTGACCTGGATGACCAGATCGACCGAGTCGGCGATCTGGCGGCTGATCGCGTCCTTGGGCACCTTGATGTCCGACATCATCACCATATTCTCCATGCGGGCCAGCGCCTCGCGCGGGGAATTGGAGTGGAGCGTGCACATCGACCCGTCATGGCCGGTGTTCATCGCAGCCAGCATGTCGAAACATTCGCTCCCGCGGATTTCGCCCAGGATGATCCGGTCGGGGCGCATGCGCAGCGCGTTCTTCACCAGGTCGCGAATCGAGATTTCGCCCTGGCCCTCCAGATTGGCGGGACGCGTCTCCAGCGGCAGCCAGTGCGGCTGTTGCAGGCGAAGCTCGGCGGCGTCCTCGATGGTCAGCACGCGCTCGCCGGGGTCGATCATCTTGGACAAGGCGTTCAGCATCGTCGTCTTGCCCGAGCCGGTGCCGCCCGAGATGACGATGTTGAACCGGCACGCCCCCGCGATCTTCAACAGGGTCGCCATGTCCTGGCTCATCGATCCGCCCGCCGCCATCATGTCGATGGTGATCGGCTTGGCGGAGAATTTGCGGATCGAGATGGCGGTGCCGCGCAGGGACAGCGGCGGCACGATGACATTGACGCGGCTGCCGTCCTTCAGCCGGGCATCGGCCAGCGGCGTGGTCTGGTCGACGCGGCGGCCGACCGAATTGACGATTCGCTGCGCGACCTGGAACAGATGCTCCTCGTCGCGAAAGCGGATGGGGGCGAGCTCCAGCCGGCCCTTGCGCTCGACATAGGTCTGCTCGGGGCCGTTGACCATGATGTCGGTGATGTCGGCATCGGCCAGCAATTCCTCGAGCGGCCCCAGGCCGAGCAGTTCGTCGACCAGCACCTTTTCCAGCGCGAACTGTTCGCGCCGGTTGAGCGTCAGCTTCAGCTCGGCCAGCACTTCGCCGATGATCGGGCGGAATTCCTCGGCCAGCTCGTCCTTGCCCAGCGTCGCGGCGGCCTCGGGATCGACGCGTTCGAGCAGGCGGGGGAGCACCTGTTCCTTGATCCGGTGGATCGACGCCTCGAAGCCCTCGCCGCGCGCGGCGGTGCCGTCGACCGGGGCGGCCTGGCGCTCGGCCAGCCGCTGCATCGCATCGGCGGCGGTGGCGGGTGCGGCGCGCGGGCCCTCGGCAAAGGGGGGCGGGGACAGCGGCTGTCCGGCGGTCGCCGAATCGCCATCGGCGCGGGCGGCCGGGCCGGGGCCGTGCATCGGCCGCGCGACGCCGAAGGCGGGGCGGCCCGCTTGCCCGCTTCCCAGACCGTGACGGCGACCGAACGCACTCATCCCGCAATTCCCCATGACATGGCGGGCAGGGGTAAATGGCAAGATTTACCATAAGCCTAACCGATCCCGGTTGCGGGGCATGGAAATGGCGGGATATGGCGCGCAGGACATGTTGAGCCGGTTCGTCCTCGCCCGTTTCCTGCCGCTGATGCTGGCCGTGCTGGGACTGATGCCCGTCGCCGCCGGGGCGGACGACATCGCCGCGACCGCGCGCGGGGTGGTGCGGGTCGTCACCATCGCGATGGTCGACGACCAGGTGGCGGGGTTCGGCCATGGCTCGGGCTTTGCGGTCGCACCCAACCGGATCGTCACCAACGCGCATGTCGTCGAACTCGCCGAGCGCTATCCCGACAATGTCGTGATCGGCGTCGTGCCGTCCGAGGGCAGCAAATCCTATCAGGGCCGGGTCATCGCCTATGACGCGCACCGCGACCTGGCGCTGATCGAGGTCAGCGAGGCCAAGCTGCCGACCGTGGCGCTGTTCACCGGCCCGGTGACCGAGGGGGATCAGGTCATCGCGCTCGGCTATCCGGGCAATGTCGACCTGGCGACCGCGCAGTCGGCCGCCGACTATATCCGCCCGCTGTCGCCCGTCCGGTCGCAGGGTGTCGCCTCGGGCCGCCGCGCGCTGACCGGGATCGAGGTGCTGCTCCACACCGCCAGCATCGCGCGCGGCAATTCGGGCGGGCCGCTGCTCGACCCTTGCGGGCGGGTGATCGGGGTGAACTCGGCGCTGACGCGTGCGGACGACGGCGATTCGACCTTCGGCTTCGCGATCGCCGATACCGAGCTGATGGCGTTCCTCCGCGCCGCCAAGCAGCCCTATACTGCGGTCGGCATGCCCTGCACCTCGATCGAGGAGCGGCTGCGCGAGGACAGCGCGGCGGATGCGCGCGCGATCGCCGATGCCGCCGCCGCCCGGCGCGAGGCCGCCAACACCGCCGCGATCCGTCGCGAGGCGGCGCTGGCCACCGCCCGCGCCCAGGCCGAGCGGTCGCGGGAGAATGTCATGGCGATCGCGGCGCTGCTGCTGGTCGGCGGCGCGCTGGGCATCGGCGCGGCGGGGCTGCTCGAATCGCGCGGTCGGCGGCGGCCCGCCATCTGGACCGTGTCGGCGGGCGGGGCGGCGATCGTCGCGGCGGTGGTCGTGTTCCTGCTGCGCCCCTCCGGCGAGATCGCGCTGCCGCCCGAAATGGCGACAACGCCCAGCGCGTCGCCGCCGGGCAAGGCGCTGGGCGCGCTGATCTGCACCCTGGAGCCCGATCGCAGCCGAATCACCATATCCTCCACCGCCGAGGCGCGGCTGGACTGGGGCGCGGACGGCTGTGCCGACCGCAACGTCCAGTTCCTGGAAGGCGAGGGCGGGTGGCAGCGTATCCTGGTCCCCGATGACGAGCAGACGGTGACCGTCGCGCGCTTCGATCCCGTCACGCGCCGCTATACCCAGACCCGCTATCTGCTGCCCGCCGCGACGATGGAGGCGATCCGCAAGCTGCGCCAGCCCGCCACCCCGCGCGCCTGCACCCGCGACGATGCGGCGCTCCAGCGGCTGCAGAGCGAACAGGCGCAGATCCGCCAGCAACTGCCGCCGCTTCCCAACGAGAAGCTGGTCTATAGCTGCCGCTCGACCTGACAAAGTCGGGAGGCAAGGCCCTATGGGGCTTGCCTCGATCCCCCCTTGCGGCGAGAAGGGGCCTTGGCTGAAGCGGCTTGGGAGGGCCGGGGATGATCCTGGGGGGAATGCGCGCGCGTCGCTGGATGGCGGCGGCGCTGATGATGGTCTGCACGGCGTTTCTGGGCAGTCCGGCACAGGCCGAATGGCGCGAGGCGCGCGCCCGGCACTTCGTCATCTATGGCAACATGTCCGAGGACGCGATCCGCGCGATGGCGACGCGGCTGGAGCAGTTCGACGGCGTGCTGCGCTATTTCTACCATCTGCCCGAGGTCGACGGGCAGGAGAGCAACCCCGTCACCGTCTATGCCGTGGCCAATGTGGCGGCGATCCGGCGGCTGTACGGCAAGGACGGCGATCATGTCGCCGGCTTCTACCAGCCGCGCGCCTCGGGCTCGGTGGCGTTCACCCCGATCCGGGGCGATGGCGACGGCCCCAATGCGCTCCAGCCGCAGATCGTGCTGTTCCACGAATATGGCCATCATTTCCTGTTCGGCAATTCGACCGTCGCCTATCCCGCCTGGTTCTCGGAGGGCTTTTCCGAGTTCGCCAGCACGGCGCGGTTCGATCGCGATGGGGTGATGGTCGGCGTCGCGGCGCAGCACCGCGCCTATGGCCTGCTCGACAGCAGCAAGCTGCCGATCGAGACGCTGTTCGATTCGTCGCGGCGCAAGCTGGGGCCCGCCGAGCTGGATCAGGTCTATGGGCGCGGCTGGCTGCTGACCCATTTGCTGATGTTCGACCCGGCCCAGAAGGCGAAGTTCAACCGCTATCTGACGTTGCTCAACACCGGCACGCCCAGCATCGCGGCGGGCGACCAGGCCTATGGCTCGCTCAAGCAGCTTGACCGGGAGCTGGAGAGCTATCTGCGCAAGAGTCGGATTCCGGGGATGCTGATCCCCTATGACCGGCTGCCCAAGCCGCAGGTCGCGGTGCGCGTGCTGAGCCCCGGCGAACAGGCGCTGATCGAACTGCGGATGCGGTCGGACCGCGGCGTCGACCAGACCAGCGCGCGGCAGGTCTATGAGCGCGCCGCGTCGCTCGCCCCCTCCTATCCGCAGGATGCGGTGGCGCAGGGCTGGTTCGCCGAAATGGCCTATGACGCGGGTGAGGATGCGGCGGCCGAGGCGGCGGCGGACCGCGCGCTGGCGGTCGACGCCAAGTCGCAACAGGCGCTGCTCTACAAGGGGCTGATCCATCTGCGCCGCGCCCAGGCCGAACATAGCAAGGATGCGAAGCGCTGGGGGGAGGCACGCAGCTGGATCGTCCGCGCCAATCGCGCCGATCCCAATGCCGCCGAGCCGCTGGCGATATTCTATCGCAGCTTCGTGATGGCGGGCGAAAAGCCGCGCGAGTCCGCCGTCCTCGGGCTGGAGCGTGCCTTTCAGCTGGTGCCGCAGGACAAGGGGCTGCGCTTCACGCTGGCGGCGTATGAGATCGGCGCCAACCATATCGATGCGGCGAAGGGCCTGCTGCGTCCGCTCGCCTTCGACCCGCATATGCCGCCCGATAATCCGGCGGCGCAGCTGCTGACGCTGCTCGACGCGGGCAATGGCGATGCGGTGCGCAAGGCGCTGGGCGCCATGTCGGGGCAATCGCCCGGCGAATAGGCCTTAGGGTTGATCGACATTCAGCGATGCCTTTCCTTCCCTCGCCCCTCGCAGAGGGGAGAGGGAAGGAAAGGCCTAGTCGGAGCTGGGTGAGGGGTGGGCGCTCGCGAAGCGAGCGCGCGAGCCCTCGGGCTCGCTCAACCCCTCACCCAAGCTGCGCTAGCCAGCAGGCTGGCAAGCTTCGCTAACCCTCTCCCCTGTCCAGGGGAGAGGGAAGAAGACGCAATCCTGAATGTCGATCTGTCCTAGCCGCCGGTCCGCCATGCGCCCGCGACTGCCGCGATGAAGGCGGTGCGCCGCGCGGGTTCGGCGAGCAGCGGGTCGGGCGGGGTGGCGGCGGCGACGGCGCTGGCGAGGCGATCACGGGTCGCCCCCTCCGCCGGACGGATCGTGGCGGAGGGGAGGGACTGGCGCAGGCCCGCCGCGTCCCCCTCGAAGGCGATCCGCGCCACCCCGCGCGGCGTGACCGCCACGAGCAGCGCGCCCAGCGGGGAATCGACCACCGCCCATTCGATCGTCACGCCCGCGCCGCCGCGCCGCCACTGGCCGGGTGCCATGCCCAGCCGCTGTTCGCTATCGGCATAGAATCGGCTCGGCCCGGCATAGCCCGCCTCGTACACGGCGTGCGTCACGCTCGATCCGCTCGCCAGCGCCCGCGCGGCGCGGTCCGTGCGCAGGGCGCGGGCATAGGCGGCGGGCGTCACCCCGGTCGCGCGCCGGAACAGCCGGTGGAAATGATGCGGCGCATAGCCGACCCGCGCCGCCAGGTCGTTCAGCGCGGGGGTGCCCTCCATGGCCTCGATCATGGCGACCGCCTCGGCCACCGCCTGCCGATCGCGCGCGACGTCGTCGGGCAGGCAGCGCAGGCATGCGCGATAGCCCGCCGCCCGCGCCGAGGCGCCGTCGGCGTGGAAGCGGACATGTTCGCGCCGGGGTCGCCGCGCGGCACAGCTGGGGCGGCAATAGATGCCGGTGGTCTGGACCGCGACGACGAACTGCCCGTCCGCCCGCCGGTCCCTGTGGCAAAAGGCATCCCAGGCGGCATCCGCATCGAAAAGGCGGGGCAAGTCAGTCATTTCAACGGCTTCCGACGATCCCCGGCCTGGGGACGGGGGCATGATAGCAGCGCCGCTGTGGCATACATCCCACGGCTTGCGCCCAAAGCCGTTAAACTTGCGTCACCATCCTGTCACAAGATGCGCCACGCAGCTTGCATCCCAAGGTTCCCGATGCTAACCGCCCGCCAACCCATCGGAGGCGCGTTTTTCGCGCCCCGTTCCCCATGGGGCCAACCCGTTCGTTGTTCGAGGAATTCGCATCCGTGGAGATGTCCGGCGGTACTATAAGCGGCACAGGCGGCATCCAGGCGAGCCTGGGTGGACGTTATGCGCTCGCGCTGTTCGAAACGGCCGTTGAGGGCCGTTCGATCGACACGATCGAGGCGAGCCTCGTGACCCTTCGCGATGCGCTGGCCGCCGACAAGGATCTGGCCGCGCTGACCAAGAGCCCGGTCGTGGCGCGCGGGGCCGCCGTCAAGGCGATCCTGGCGGTCGCCGACACGCTGGGTCTCGACGGCGTGACCAAGAATTTCCTCGGCGTGCTCGCCGAGAATCGGCGCCTCTCGGCGCTGCCGCAGATCATCCGCGCGTACCGCCAGCTGGCCAGCCGCCATCGCGGCGAGGTCGCCGCCGAGGTGACGAGCGCCCACCCGCTGACCGAGGACCAGGTCGCAGCGCTCAAGCAGCAGCTGCGCACCCGCGTCGGCCGTGAGGTTTCGGTCGACCTGTCGGTCGATCCCGACCTGCTCGGCGGGCTCGTCGTCCGCATCGGTTCCCAGATGATCGATAGCTCGATCCGCACCCGTTTGAATGCGCTCGCCAGCGCGATGAAAGGCTGACGTTCCATGGATATCCGCGCCGCAGAAATCTCTAAGGTCATCAAGGACCAGATCGCCAATTTTGGCACCGAGGCCCAGGTCAGCGAGACCGGCCAGGTGCTGAGCGTCGGTGACGGCATCGCGCGCATCTACGGCCTCGACAATGTCCAGGCGGGCGAGATGGTCGAGTTCGCCAATGGCGTGCAGGGCATGGCCCTGAACCTCGAGGCCGACAATGTCGGCGTCGTGATCTTCGGCTCGGACGCCGAGATCAAGGAAGGCGACACCGTCAAGCGCACCGGCACCATCGTCGACGTGCCGGTCGGCCGTGGCCTGCTGGGCCGCGTCGTGGACGGCCTGGGCAACCCGATCGACGGCAAGGGCCCGATCGAGGCGACCGAGCGCCGCCGCGTCGAGGTGAAGGCGCCGGGCATCATCCCGCGCAAGGGCGTGCACGAGCCGGTGCAGACCGGCCTGAAGGCGATCGACGCGCTCGTCCCCGTCGGCCGTGGCCAGCGCGAGCTGATCATCGGCGACCGCCAGACCGGCAAGTCGGCCGTCGCGATCGACGCCTTCATCAACCAGAAGACGGTCAACGCGGGCACCGACGAGTCGAAGAAGCTCTATTGCATCTACGTCGCCGTGGGTCAGAAGCGCTCGACCGTCGCGCAGCTCGTCAAGACGCTGGAAGAGAATGGCGCGATGGAATATTCCATCGTCGTCGCCGCGACCGCGTCGGAGCCCGCGCCGCTTCAGTTCCTGGCGCCCTACACCGGCACCGCGATGGGCGAGTATTTCCGCGACAACGCGATGCACGCGCTGATCGTGTTCGACGATCTGTCGAAGCAGGCCGTCGCATACCGTCAGATGTCGCTGCTGCTGCGCCGTCCGCCGGGCCGTGAAGCCTATCCGGGCGACGTCTTCTATCTGCACAGCCGTCTGCTCGAGCGTGCCGCCAAGATGAACGACGCCAACGGCGCCGGTTCGCTGACCGCGCTGCCGATCATCGAGACCCAGGCGGGCGACGTGTCGGCGTACATCCCGACCAACGTGATCTCGATCACCGACGGCCAGATCTTCCTCGAAACCGACCTGTTCTTCGCGGGCATCCGCCCGGCGATCAATGTCGGCCTGTCGGTCAGCCGCGTCGGCTCGGCCGCGCAGACCAAGGCGATGAAGAAGGTGTCGGGCTCGATCAAGCTGGAGCTGGCCCAGTATCGCGAAATGGCCGCCTTCGCGCAGTTCGGCTCGGACCTCGACGCCTCGACGCAGAAGCTGCTCAACCGCGGTGCGCGCCTGACCGAGCTGCTCAAGCAGCCGCAGTTCAACCCGCTGCCCTTCGAGGAGCAGACGGCGTCGATCTTCGCGGGCACCAACGGTTATATCGACAATGTGCCGGTGGCGCAGGTCGTCCGCTACGAAGCGGCGATGCTCGCTTATCTGCGCAACGATCATGCCGATGTGCTGGCGATGATCCGCGACACCAAGGATCTGGGCGACGAGGCCAAGGGCAAGCTCAAGGCCGCGCTCGACCAGTTCGCGAAGATCTTCGCCTGATGTTGCAAATCGCCATCTGGGGCATTGCGATTATGCTGTTGGTTAAGGGCATTGACGTCCTTCATCGGCAGCGTGTCGCGCCAGATGGCGATCGCAGCGGAGCTTCCGCGCTTGCCTTTTTGGCAGCGGCGCTCGCGATTGGTGGAGCAACGCTTTTAGTCTGGATGGCTAACAAGCAAGCGAACAGCGCGAGTGGTTTACCTGCTATCGCGAACTTCGATAACCGTGGTGCGGCCCTGCATGCATGGGATGATGCAAACCCGGAAGTCAAAGCTCGAGTTTTGTCGGAAATGAACGAGCGGTCAAAGCAGGCGCCATCAAATGGTGCGCTTACGCAACCAATTGACGACGCAAATTGATAGGTCGGATTTAAACGATGGCGAGCCTCAAGGCCCTCAAAATTCGGATCAACTCGGTCAAGTCGACCCAGAAGATCACCAAGGCGATGAAGATGGTCGCCGCCGCCAAGCTGCGCCGGGCGCAGGATGCGGCGCAGAACGGCCGTCCCTATGCCGAGCGGCTGGAAACGGTGATGGCAGGCATGGCCGCGCGCGTGGGCGGCGTCGGTGCGTCGCCGCTGCTGGCGGGCACCGGGAAGGACGATGTCCAGCTGCTGGTCGTCGCGACCTCCGAGCGTGGCCTGGCGGGTGCGTTCAACACCAACATCGTCCGCGCCGCGCGCCGCAAGGCCGAAGAGCTTCAGGCTCAGGGCAAGACGGTGAAGTTCTACATCGCGGGCAAGAAGGGGCGCGTGCTGAAGCGTTTCTTCCCGGGCGCGATCCTCGCCGATCATGACATGAGCGCGATCAAGGCGCCCAAGTTCGACGACGCGCGCGTCATCGCCGACGATCTGATCGCCCGCTTCGAGCGCGGCGAGTTCGACGTGGCGCACCTGTTCTATTCCAAGTTCGTCTCGGCGCTGGTGCAGGATCCGGTTGCGCAGCAGCTGATCCCGGTGCCGATGCCCGCACCGACCAAGGCCGAAACCTCGGTCGAGGCGGTCGCCGAGTTCGAGCCGAGCGAAGAGGACATCCTCGACGCGCTGCTGCCGCGCAACGTCGCGGTGCAGATCTTCCGCGCGCTGCTGGAGAATCAGGCCGGTTTCTACGGTTCGCAGATGAACGCGATGGACAATGCCACGCGCAATGCGGGCGACATGATCCGCCGCCTGTCGATCCAGTATAACCGCACGCGCCAGGCCGCGATCACCACCGAGCTGGTCGAAATCATCTCGGGCGCCGAGGCGCTCTGATGAAGGCTGCGCTCCTTCTGGGCCTGACGGTCGCTCTGGCCGGATGCGGCCAGGCGTCCGATCAGCCGAAGGACGCACCCAAGGCTTCGCCGACGCCGCTCGTGACGGGCGGCTGGGCGACCGTGTTTGGCCATGCGCCGGAGACGATTAGTCTGCTCGACCGGATGGGCTTTCGCATGAGCGGCTATGTGCCCGTCCAGGGCCAGTATCGCGCGGTCGCGCAAGCCACGCCGATGGCCGATCCGTCGGTGACGCCGGTCAACATGGCCAATCTGATCGTCGAGGGCGATGCGAAGACGCTGAACACGCTTCGCTTCACGCTCGATCTCGTCAATCTCGACTCCAGCCCGTTCGCCAAGACCCAGTTCATCCGCTGGGTGACCAAGCCGATGGATCAGCTGGGTCTGGACGGCAAGGATGCGGTTGCGGCCGCGATCCAGACCGAAAGCGCCACCACCGGCCACCTGACCGGCGCCGATTACCATGTTACCCGTGACAAGATCGACGGTGGCCGCCGTCTGGTCGTAACCTTTACCCGCCCCGAAGCCCGCCCCGAAGCGATTTCGGGCTCTACCGAACCAAGGAAGCAATGATGGCAACCGCCGCTGAGGACATCCGGCCGACCACGGCCACCAACAATGTCGGCACGATCGCCCAGGTCATCGGCGCGGTCGTCGACGTTCACTTCCCCGATCACCTGCCCGCGATCCTGTCGGCGCTGGAGACGGACAACAACGGCACCCGTCTGGTGCTCGAAGTCGCGCAGCATCTGGGCGAGAACACCGTCCGCACGATCGCGATGGACACGACCGAGGGCCTGACCCGCGGGCAGAGCGTGACCGACACCGGCAACCAGATCCAGGTTCCGGTCGGCCCCGCGACGCTCGGCCGCATTCTGAACGTCGTCGGCGAGCCGATCGACGAGCGCGGGCCCGTCGCCACCGACCTGCGTGCGCCGATCCACGCCAAGGCGCCCGAGTTCGTCGAGCAGTCGACCGAAAGCGCGATCCTGGTCACCGGCATCAAGGTCATCGACCTGCTCGCGCCTTATGCGAAGGGCGGCAAGATCGGCCTGTTCGGCGGCGCGGGCGTCGGCAAGACCGTGCTCATCCAGGAACTGATCAACAACATCGCCAAGGGCCATGGCGGCACCTCGGTCTTCGCGGGCGTCGGTGAGCGGACCCGCGAGGGCAACGACCTGTATCACGAATTCCTCGACGCGGGCGTCATCGCCAAGGACGCCGAGGGCAACGCGATCAGCGAGGGCTCGAAGGTCGCACTGGTTTATGGCCAGATGAACGAGCCGCCGGGCGCCCGTGCCCGCGTCGCGCTGTCGGGTCTCGCCATCGCGGAATATTTCCGCGACCAGGAAGGCCAGGACGTGCTGTTCTTCGTCGACAACATCTTCCGCTTCACCCAGGCGGGTGCGGAAGTGTCGGCGCTGCTGGGCCGCATCCCGTCGGCCGTGGGCTATCAGCCGACCCTGTCGACCGACATGGGCGCGCTGCAGGAGCGCATCACCTCGACCAACAAGGGCTCGATCACCTCGGTGCAGGCCGTGTACGTGCCCGCCGACGACTTGACCGACCCGGCGCCGGCCACCTCGTTCGCCCACTTGGACGCGACGACCGTGCTCAACCGCGCCATCTCGGAGCTGGGCATCTACCCGGCCGTTGACCCGCTCGACTCGACCAGCCGCGTGCTGGAGCCGCGCATCGTCGGCCAGGAGCATTATGAGACGGCCCGTGCGGTCCAGTCGCTGCTCCAGCGCTACAAGGCGCTGCAGGACATCATCGCGATCCTGGGCATGGACGAGCTGTCGGAAGAGGACAAGCTGACCGTCCAGCGCGCCCGCAAGATCCAGCGCTTCCTGTCGCAGCCCTTCCACGTCGCGGAGGTCTTCACCGGCATCTCGGGCAAGTTCGTCCAGATCGAAGACACGATCCGTTCGTTCAAGGCGGTGGTCGACGGCGAGTATGACCATCTGCCGGAAGCGGCCTTCTACATGGTCGGCGGCATCGACGAAGCCGTCGCCAAGGCCGAGAAGCTGGCTCAGGAAGCCTGATGACAGGGGGGACGGCCGGTCCGTCCCCCTCTTTCCTCTCCCCGGCGGGGAGAGCGATGCGAGATACTAGACCATGCTGCACTTCGAACTCGTCACGCCCGAAAAGCTTCTCCGCTCGGAGGAGGTGCATATGGTGGTCGTTCCCGGCACCGAGGGCGATTTCGGCGTGCTGGAGGGCCATGCGCCCTTCATGTCGACCATCCGCGACGGCGCGATCCAGGTGTACCGCACCGACAAGGGCGAGCCGGAATCGATCCAAATCCGCGGCGGCTTCGCCGAGGTGGGGCCCAAGGGCCTGACCGTGCTGGCGGAGCATGCGGGGTAAGGTTTTTCCTTACCGGGGTTTTGAAACGGTCGTGGCGGAAGCTGCGGCCGTTTTCGTTTGTTCGGGGCGTGGCCTTCGACTTCGCTCAGGCTGAACGGCGGTTGGGAATGGCCGCCTTACCCCCGCTCCGTTCAGCCTGAGCGAAGTCGAAGGCCAAGGGAAACCACCTCCACAGTCGGTAAGCCCCTCCCGCAGGCGGGAGGGGTTTGGGGAGGGCATGGGATCTCGCAGAGACCATCGCTCGCGGCTTTCCCACCCCCAACCCCACCCGCCAGCGGGAGGGGCGTGCCCGGGGCGGACGACCTGCTCCACCCCCACAGCGCTCACAAAAAGCTATACGGGTCCACATCCACCGCGACGCGCACCTTGGCGGACCATTCCACCCCGCCCAGCCATTCGCGGATCACATCCTGCACCGCCAGCGCTCGCCGGGCATGGACCAGCAAGCGGAACCGATGCCGCCCGCGCAGCATCGCCAGCGGGGCGGGGGCGGGGCCGAAGACGTGCATGCCCTCCACCTTGGGCGCGGCGCGGGCGATCAGGGTGGCGGTCGACTGGGCCGCACTCTGGTCCTCGGACGAGATGATGATCGCGGCATAGCGGCCGAAGGGCGGGGCATCGGCATCGCGCCTGGCCTCGGTCTCCGCCGCGTAGAAGGCTTCGGCATCGCCCGTCACCAGCGCCTGCATCACCTGCGCCTTGGGGCTGTGGGTTTGGATGAAGACATGGCCCGGCTTAGCGCCGCGTCCCGCGCGACCCGATACCTGGCGGATCTGCTGGAAGGTGCGTTCCGCCGCGCGCAGGTCGCCGCCGTCCAGCCCCAGATCGGCGTCGATCACCCCGACCAGGGTCAGATTGGGGAAGTGATAGCCCTTGGTAATGAGCTGCGTCCCGACGACGATGTCGATATCGCCCGCCTCCATCCGCCCGACGAATTCCGCCGCCTTGGCGGGGGACCAGATGGTGTCGGAGGTGACGACCGCGATCTTGGCCTCGGGGAACAGCGCGGTCGCCTCGTCCGCGATCCGCTCGACGCCGGGGCCGCAGGCGACCAGCGTGTCCTCGCCGTCGCATTCGGGGCAGGCGCGCGGGGTGGGCAGGACATGGCCGCAATGGTGACAGGCCAGTCGCCGCACCAGCCGATGCTCGACCATCCAGGCGGTGCAATTGGGGCACTGGAACCGATGCCCGCAGGTCCGGCACAGGGTCAGCGGGGCATAGCCGCGCCGGTTGAGATAGAGCAGCGACTGTTCGCGCTTCTCCAGCGTCTCCTTCATCGCCGCGACCAGCTTGGGCGCGATCCAGCGGCCGCGTTCGGGCGGGTCCTGGATCAGATCGATCGCCTCGATCGTCGGCATCTGCGCCGGGCCGAAGCGGCCGGGCAGCTTGACCTCGGTATAGCGGCCCAGCGCCACTTGCTGCCGCGTCTCGATGGCGGGGGTGGCGGAGGCGAGGATGACCGGGCACGGCTCGAACAGGCCGCGCATCACCGCCACGTCGCGCGCATGATAATGGACGCCGTCTTCCTGCTTGAAGCTGGTTTCATGCGCCTCGTCGACGACGATCAGGCCGAGATTGGCATAGGGCAGGAACAGCGCCGAGCGCGCGCCGACCGTCACCAGCCCCTGGCCGCTGGCGATCGCGCGCCAGGCGCGCCGACGCTGCGAGGAGCGCAGGCCGGAGTGCCAGGCGACGGGCTCGCAGCCGAAGCGGTCGTGGAATCGCTTGAGGAACGGCTCGGTCAGCGCGATTTCGGGGAGCAGGACCAGCACCTGCCGACCTTCGGCAATCGCTTGCGCCACCGCCTCGAAATAGACCTCCGTCTTGCCCGATCCGGTCACGCCGTCGAGCAGCACCGGCTGGAAGCTGTGCGAGGTGACGCCCGCGACGAGCGTGTCGGCCGCCGCACGCTGGTCCTCCGAAAGCTCCGGGCGGTGATGATCGGGATCGGGAAGGGGGAAGGGGCTGTCGATATCGACCTCCACCCCCTCGATCGCGCCATTCTTGACGAGGCCCCGGATCACCGCGTCGGACACGTCCGCCATCGTCGCCAGTTCCCGGATCAGGCCCTGTCGGTCGCCGATCCGCTCCAGCGCCTGCGTGCGCTGCGGGGTCAGGCGGTCGGGGACATGGCCGGTGACGCGATATTCGGTGACGGTCCGCGCCCCCTCCAGCGCGGAGGTCGAGGACAGCGCCATCCGCACCACCGCGGCGGGCGGGGCGAGATAATAGTCCGCCGTCCATTCGATCAACCGGCGCAAGGGGGTCGGCAATGGCGGGGCATCGGCCACGCCGAGCAGCGGGCGCAGGCGATTGTCGCCGACCTCGGCATCCGAGGGCATCCGCTCTGGCTCCCACACCACGCCCAGCAACTGGCGGGGGCCGAGCGGCGCGACGACGATCGATCCCGGCTCGACCGCCATGCCCTGGGGAACGCGGTAATCGAGCGGGCCGAGGGCGGAATTCAGGACGAGGACGCGGGCGCGCGAGGACATGGACCCGCTATATGGGGTTGGCCGGGCTCGAGGAAAGGGCCGAGCGCGTCAGCCCGCCTGTCGCCGATCGTCCTGCCGCCGGTCCCCCTGGCGCCGGTCGTTCTGCCGCCTGTCGCCGCGCCGCCGTTCGCCGACCCGCTCGCGCTTGGCACCGTACAGGCGGCTGTCGGCGTGATGCATGAAATCGCGCGTCGTCGCGCATCCGGGCGGCAGCGTCGTGAGGCAGACCGTGCCCGAACAATGCATGGTCAGGCCCTCGGCGGTGACGGCGATGATCAGCAGCGCCTCGATCCGCGTCCGAATCCGCTCGGGATAGGCGAGGAGCGCGGGGTCCTGGACGATCACGCCGAACTCGTCACCGCCCAGCCGCGCGACGAAACAGCTGTCCAGCCAGTCGCTGCGCAGCCGCTGGCCGACGACGCGCAGGACCTCGTCCCCGGCGGGGTGGCCGAGCGTGTCGTTGACGAGCTTGAACCCGTCGAGATCGATCAGCACCAGCCCGAGCGGCGTGTCGTTCGCCGACGCCTCGGCGATCGCGGTTTCCAGCGCGCGATCGAACGCGGCGCGGTTGGCCAGCAGGGTCAGCGCGTCGGTATCGGCGTTGCGGCGAAGCTGGGTCTCCAGCAGATGCCGCTCGGTCACGTCCTGGAACATGCCGACCACCCCGCTCGCCCGCCCGTCCAGCATCTCCCGCTCGCCCATCACGCGGACCCGGCGACGCCGCCCCAGCGCGGTGATGAAATCCAGTTCGATGTCGAACGACTCGCCGGTCCGAATGGTCTGCTCGATGGTCGAGCGCAGCTGGTCGCGCGACTGGGGCGGGTAATAGGACAGGCCCTGTTCGACCGTGAACGTCTTGCCCGGCGGCAGTTCGTGGATGCGGTACACCCCCTCGGACCAGGTGGCGTGTCCGTCTGCCAGATCGATCCGCCACGATCCGATCAACGCCAGCCGCTCGACCTGGCGCACGGTATGTTCCTTGGCGCGCAGGTCCTCGGCCTGGCGATCGCTCAGCTCGGCCATGGCGGTGGCCCGGCGGGCGATGGCGCGCGCGGCGATCAACGCCTCGGCCAGCCTGGCGAGATGGCGCAGCGTCCGCTCCCCCGCCGCGCTCAGCGAGCGAGGGCTGGCGTCCATGACGCAGAGCGAACCGATCGCCTGGGGCGTGCCGTCCAGATCGGGAACGCGGATCGGCATTCCCGCATAGAAACGGGTCGCCGCCTCGCCGGTGACGAAGGGATTGGCCGCGAAGCGCGGATCGCGCGTCAAGTCGGGCACCATCATCAGATCGGGGGCCTCGATCGTGTGGTCGCAAAAGGCGACCTTGCGCGGCATTTCACTGGGCAGCGGGCCGACCGCCGACTTGACCCAGAAACGGTCGCGATCCGCCAGGGTCAGCGCCGCGACCGGACAGCCGAGCATATCGGCGGCCAGCGAGACCAGCGCATCGAACTCGGCCTCCGGCTCGCTGTCGAGCAGCGCATGAGCCTGGACGGCGGCCATGCGGCGCTCTTCGCGGGAGGGCATGGGCAGGGGATCGACCTTCATGACAGACATTCATAAAAGCAAGCCTTGTCAAAATCTTAAAAATAGATCGGGAAGCGGAGCCTTTATTTGCTCCGAAGCCGTGGGCATCGCCGGGCGGGGCGCTGGCGGGCCGGGCACAGGATGACGTATTTTTCACGTTATGGTCACCCCGGGGTATCCCGTCAGCCTGTAGCCCTGCGGTCACAGAGTTCGAAGAGCTCGGCGCCCGACACTCCCGGGGGTGCCGTCGGGGCCGGCGGAGAGCGCGCTTTCCGCCGGCCTTTCACTGGCATCGCTTATCCGGGCGGCGCGATCGACCGGCGACGGTCGTCCTTGTCGCGGCACCGATCCTGATTGACAGAAAGTCGTCCGATGCCGGAGCAGACGAGCCGATGAGTCGCAAAATCCTGATCGTCGAAGACGATGCTTCCACCGCCGCCTATGTCGCCAAGGGACTGGCCGAGGCGGGCTATGCCGTCGAACAATGCGGGGACGGGCGCGACGGCCTGTTCCTGGCGAGCGAGGGCATATTCGACCTGATCATCGCCGACCGGATGCTGCCCCGCCTGGACGGGCTGGCGATGGTCAGCGCGATCCGCGCGGCGGGAATCTCCACGCCGGTGCTGATCCTGTCGGCGCTCGCCACGGTCGACGACCGGGTCGACGGGCTGAAGGCCGGGGCCGATGACTATCTGTGCAAGCCCTTCTCCTTCGCCGAGCTGTCGGCGCGGATCGAGGCGCTGGTCCGCCGGTCGGACCGCACCGCGTCCGAGCCGACGCGGACCAAGCTGAGCGTCGGTGACCTGGAGATCGACCTGCTGGCGCGCACCGTCACCCGCGCGGGCAAGATCATCCCGGTCGGCGCGCGCGAGTTCAACCTCCTCGAATTCCTCGCCCGCCATGCCGGGCAGGTCGTTACCCGCACGATGATGCTGGAGAAGATCTGGAACTATCATTTCGACCCCGGCTCCAACGTGGTCGACGTCCATATCGGGCGGCTGCGGCGCAAGCTGGAGGAAGGCTTCGGCACCCCGATCCTGCATACGGTGCGCGGCGCGGGCTATCGGCTGGCCGTGGAGGGGTGAAGCTGCGCCTGACGATATCGGCGCGGATCGCGCTGCTGTCGGTCGTCCTGGCGCTGTTGTCCAATCTCGTGCTGGTCGGTTTCATCTGGAAACAGACCAGCGCCGATGCGGTCGCCGCGCTCCATCGCGAGATCGTCGAGCAGGCGGATGCGCTGCGTGCCGTCTGGCGGACGGGCGCGTTGCCCGCGTTGGCCGATGCCATCACCCATGCGCGCGAGCCGGGCGACGTCACGCTGGTCCTGGCCATCTATGACAGCCGGGGGCACCGGATGGCGGGCTATGCGCCGCGCCATCTGGCGGTGCCGCTGGCGGATACGCCGTTCCGCATCGCCATGCTGGGGGGCGAGGGCGTCTGGGCCTCGCGCGAGGCGGGCTATACGCTGCATCCGATCGGCGACGACTGGCTGCTGGTCGGGCGTCCGCTCGACCTGATCGAGGCGCAGCAGATCGCGATCGAGCGGGCGCTGGCGCTGGCGGTCTTCCTGTCGCTGATGCTGGGGGTCGGCACCGGGCTGGTGCTGGCGCATTATGTCGCGGGGCGGCTCAACACCATCGTCGCGGTGATCGATGCGGCGGGCGAGGGCGACCTGACCCGGCGCGTGTCGCTGGTCCGCGCCGACAGCGACGAGGGCGACGCCTTCGACCGGCTGGCCGAGCGGCTGAACGCGATGCTGGGCAAGATCGAGCAGCTGATGGCCGAGCTGCGCGTCGTCACCGACAGCCTGGCGCATGATCTCCGCTCGCCGCTCGCCCGGTTGCGGACCAAGACCGAGCAGGCGGTGCTGATCGCCGACCCGCACCAGCGCGAGGCGGCGCTGGGCGGGTTGCTGGTCGAGACCGATCTGATCATGCGCATGCTGACCATGGTGATCGAGATCAGCCGGTCCGAATCGGTGACGCGCGACCGGTTCACGCTGGTCGCCCCCGCCGATCTGGTCGAGGAGATTGGCGAGCTCTATGCGCCGGTCGCCGAGGATGCCGGACTGCGTTTCCTGATCGAGGTCGAGGATCGCCCCGCGCCGCTGCCGCTCCACCGCGAGCTGATGAGCCAGGCCTTGTCCAACCTGATCGACAATGCGCTGAAGCATGGCGCATCGGGGGCACAGGTCACGCTGCGCCTGTCGCGCGGGCTGGAGGGGATCGTCTTTCAGGTCGAGGATCGCGGGCCGGGCATCGCCGCGGCGGACCGGGCGCAGGCGCTGAAGCGATTCGGGCGGCTCGATACTGCGCGCACCACGCCGGGGGCGGGGCTGGGCATGGCGCTGATCGAGGCGGTCGCCCGGCTGCATGGCGGGCGGTTCGAGCTGGCGGACAATGCGCCGGGGCTGATCGCGCGGCTGGTGATTCCGTAACAATGCTTTCCTCCCCCTTGCAGGGGAGGAGTTGCAGGCACTTGCCCGCTGGCCTCAGCGCTTTACACCCCGCAGCATGGACTCCCTTTCCTTGTTCGGCCTTGCCGCCGTCTCCTTCACCCTGGTCTGCTATGCGAAGGAATCGGGCGCGCATTGGTGGACGCTGGGCTTCGTGTTGGGATGCCTGGCGGGGTCGGCCTATGGCTTTTTGCAAGGGGCCTGGCCGTTCGGCGTGGTCGAGCTGGTCTGGGCTGTCGTGTCCTTTCGCCGATGGTTGGAATTGCGACGGATTCGGGAACCGATCGCTTGACAGTGGGTTTCGCGGGCCCTAACTGACCATCCTTCCACCACCCCCGGTTTCACGACGCGCGATCTGCGTGCGTCGCGCTTCCGCGTGGCGGAACCATCGCGATGAGATGGAGCATGTGCGGCCATGCCATGCTTCGTGGAGCTAGGAGAATAAATTTCATGGCACGTATTGCGGGTGTCAACCTCCCGACCAACAAGCGCGTATTGATCGCGCTGACCTATATCCATGGCATCGGTCCGGCCAAGGCGAAGGAAATCACCGCCAAGCTGAACATCGCCGCCGACCGTCGCGTCCAGGACCTTTCGGACCAGGAAGTGCTCCAGATCCGTGAGACGATCGACTCCGATCACACGGTGGAAGGCGATCTGCGTCGCGAGACCGCGATGAACATCAAGCGCCTGATGGACCTGGCCTGCTATCGCGGCCTGCGTCACCGCAAGGGCCTGCCGGTCCGCGGCCAGCGCACGCACACCAACGCGCGCACCCGCAAGGGCAAGGCGAAGCCGATCGCGGGCAAGAAGAAGTAATTCGTCCGGGGGACGAATTACTCCGCCGGAGGCAGGCTTGTGGCTGACCGCCCGCCGCTCTCCGCATCAGGATATCAGGTCAGGATTATCATCTAATGGCACGTGAACCGCAGCGCATTCGCCGTCGCGAGCGCAAGAACATCACCGCCGGCGTCGCGCACGTGAACGCCAGCTTCAACAACACCATGATCACCATCACCGACGCGCAGGGCAATGCCATCTCGTGGTCGTCGGCGGGCATGATGGGCTTCAAGGGCTCGCGCAAGTCGACCCCGTATGCGGCGCAGGTCGCGGCGGAAGACGCGGGCAAGAAGGCCGCCGAGCATGGCGTGCGCACCCTGGAAGTCGAAGTGAAGGGTCCGGGTTCGGGCCGCGAGTCGGCGCTGCGCGCGCTGCAGGCGGTCGGTTTCCAGATCACCTCGATCCGCGACGTCACCTCGATCCCGCACAACGGCGTGCGGCCTTCCAAGCGTCGCCGCGTCTGATGCTTCCCATGGCCGGCTGACGAGTCGGCCATGCCTCTCTCCACGGCTGGAACCGTCCCCGTTCCGGCCCATAACTCAGGGGAACCACGTGTCTGTCAACGCAAAGAACTGGCAGGAACTCAAGAAGCCCAACGCGCTCGAGAAAAAGGGCGGCGATGGCAAGCGGAAGGCGACGTTCGTTGCCGAACCGCTGGAGCGTGGCTTCGGCCTGACGCTGGGCAACGCGCTGCGCCGCGTGCTCCTGTCGTCGCTCCAGGGCGCGGCGGTCACCTCGATCAAGATCGAAAACGTGCTGCACGAGTTCTCGTCGCTGGCCGGTGTGCGTGAAGACGTCACCGACATCGTCCTGAACGTGAAGCAGCTCGCGATCCGCATGCAGGGCGAAGGCCCCAAGCGGCTCCAGCTGTCCGCGACCGGCCCCGCCACCGTCAAGGCCGGCGACATCGCCGTGTCGGGCGATATCGAGGTCATGAACAAGGACCTGGTGATCTGCCATCTCGACGAAGGCGCGACGCTCAACATGGAGCTGACCGCCGATATCGGGAAGGGCTATGTCCCCGCCGCGTCCAACCGTCCGGCCGATGCGCCGATCGGCCTGATCCCGGTCGATGCGCTCTACTCGCCGGTTCGCCAGGTGTCGTACAAGGTCGACCCGACCCGCGTCGGTCAGGACCTGGACTATGACAAGCTGACGCTCTCGGTCGAGACCGACGGCACCGTGACCCCGGAAGACGCCGTGGCCTATGCCGCGCGCATCCTTCAGGACCAGCTGGCGCTGTTCGTGCACTTCGACGACTCGGCGCTCACCCGCGCGGCCCCCGTGGGCCAGGCGGCGCTCCCGGTCGCCGGTGGCGAGCCGCAGAGCGACGCGCAGCAGATCAACCGTTACCTTCTCAAGAAGGTCGACGAGCTGGAACTGTCGGTGCGTTCGGCCAACTGCCTCAAGAACGACAACATCATCTATATCGGCGATCTGGTCGGCAAGACCGAAGCCGAGATGCTGCGCACCCCGAATTTTGGTCGCAAGTCGCTGAACGAGATCAAGGAAGTGCTGTCGTCCATGGGTCTGCGCCTGGGCATGGAAATCCCCGGCTGGCCGCCCGAGAATATCGAGGAAATGGCCAAGAAGCTGGAACAGGAGATCATGGGCTGATTTCGCACCGGCGCAAGGAATTGCGCCGGAGACGAAAACAGCCCGGCCGGCGGGTCGCCCACGGGCGACCCGTTCGACGTCAGGATCGCGGCTTCGCCGTGATCCGGTCGTGCCGCTCCAGCAGCTTTGCTGACCCGCTCCCCGGCAAGCAGGAGAGCAACGAGACAGGCGAAGGTGACGGCCTCAACGGTCACCAGGTCTGGGGTACCGTGACACGGCCCCTTAACGAACGAAGGAACACCCCATGCGTCATCGCGTCGGCGGCCGTAAGCTGCAGCGTACCTCGGCTCATCGTACCGCGCTCTTCCGCAACATGTCGGCCGCGCTCATCAAGCACGAGCAGATCACCACCACCGTCGCCAAGGCGAAGGAACTGCGTCCCTATGTCGAAAAGCTGGTGACGCTGGCCAAGAAGGGCGGTCTCTCGAACCGTCGTCTGGCCCATGCCCGCCTGCTCGACGACGCGCAGCTGGTGAAGCTGTTCGACGTTCTGGCGTCGCGCTATGCCGACCGCAACGGTGGCTATACCCGCATCATCAAGGCCGGCATCCGCGCGTCGGACGCCTCGCCGATGGCGATCATCGAGTTCGTCGACCGCGACGTCTCGGCCAAGGGCCAGGATTCGGGTCCGGTCATGACCGAGGAAGATTTCGACGAAGCCGCGTAATTTCCACGCGTCTTTCGAGACACCTTCGAGAGGGGGCCGTGCCAGCGATGGCGCGGCCCTTTTTCATATCCGCCATCTCACGCACATTCAGCTTGGCGAAAGCCGGGACGTATAACGTTACGGGTGCGAATCGAGGGAGGCTGGAAATGCGTCGCATGGCGGTCGGGTGGTTTCTGGCGGGTCTGGCGCTTCCCCTGCCGCTCGCGGCGCAGAACGGGGCGTCTCCGCCCACCACGTCGACGCAGGTCGTGCCGGTCGCGCCGTTCATTCCTACCGACCGCGAACGGCAATGGCAGACCCCGCAACAGCGCAAGCAGGCGGACGCCATCGCCGGGGGCTTCGTCGCGGGCGCGCTGCTCACGACGGCGGTGGCGCTGACCGCGGGCAAGAATCTGACGCCCCATAGCGATTCGGGTGCGATCGATGTCTCCCGTCCGGTTCGTGCCGCCGAAGCGCCATCGCCCTATCGCGCGGAAACCGACGACGAGGCGGCGGTCCATGCCTGCGCCAAGGCGGCGGAAGGCGAGGGGCGGCGCAGCTTCGCGCTGGCGCAGGTCGGCCAGGTTCGCTCGGCCCATCCGCTGGGCAATGGCTATGACGTGCAGGGCGATGTGCTGCTGCGCACCAGTTACCGCGAGGCGGGCGAGAGCCGCGCCTTCCGCTGCCGCGTCGATGCGCAGGCGGTGCGGATGATCGCGATCGACGGGATTCAAACCCTCCCGACCCGGTAGCATTTTCCAGAAGACATCGCTATCGGACCGCCATGGAGCACCCCGACAGCATCCTCATCGTCGATTTCGGCAGCCAGGTCACCCAGCTCATCGCGCGCCGCGTGCGCGAGGCAGGGGTCTATAGCGAGATCGTTCCCTTCCAATCGGCCGAAGCGGCGTTCGCACGGATCAAGCCCGCCGCGGTCATCTTGTCCGGAGGCCCCGCCTCCGTGGTGGACGAGAATTCCCCGCGCATCCCGCAGGCGATCCTCGACAGCGGCCTGCCGATGCTGGGCATCTGCTATGGCCAGCAGGCGCTGACCCAGCAGCTGGGCGGCAAGGTCGAGAAGGGCGACAGCGGCGAGTTCGGTGAGGCGTTCATCACCGTCGAGGGCGATTGCGCGCTGTTCGACGGTGTGTGGAACACGGGCGAGCGGCACCAGGTGTGGATGAGCCATGGCGACAAGGTCACGGCGCTGGCGCCGGGCTTCCGCGTCGTCGCGACCAGCCCCGGCGCGCCCTATGCGATCATCGCCAATGACGAACGCCGCATCTTCGCGATGCAGTTCCACCCCGAAGTCGTGCACACCCCCGACGGCGCCAAGCTGATCGGCAATTTCGTCCGTCACGTCGCCGGGCTTTCGGGCGACTGGACGATGGCCGAGTTCCGCGCCTCCAAGATCGCCGAGATCCGCGAGCAGGTGGGCAGCGGCCGGGTGATCTGCGGCCTGTCGGGCGGGGTCGACTCGTCGGTCGCCGCGCTGTTGATCCACGAGGCGATCGGCGACCAGCTGACCTGCGTCTTCGTCGACGGCGGCATCCTGCGCCAGGGCGAGGCCGAGCAGGTCGTCAGCCTGTTCCGGGGCCATTACAACATCCCGCTCGTCCATGTGGATGCGCAGGACCTGTTCATGAACGGCCTGGCGGGCGTCACCGACCCCGAGGCCAAGCGCAAGTTCATCGGCAAGACCTTCATCGACGTGTTCGAGGCGGAGGCCAAGAAGATCGGCGGCGCCGAGTTCCTGGCACAGGGCACGCTCTACCCCGACGTGATCGAGAGCGTCAGCTTCACCGGCGGCCCGTCGGTCACGATCAAGAGCCACCACAATGTCGGCGGCCTGCCCGAGCGCATGAACATGAAGCTGGTCGAGCCGCTTCGCGAACTGTTCAAGGACGAGGTCCGCGTGCTGGGTCGCGAACTCGGGCTGCCCGACGTGTTCGTCGGCCGCCATCCGTTCCCCGGACCGGGCCTCGCCATCCGCATCCCCGGCGAGGTGACGCGCGAGCGTTGCGACATCCTGCGCAAGGCGGATGCGATCTATCTCGAGGAAATCCGCAACGCCGGGCTGTACGACGCCATCTGGCAGGCCTTTGCGGTCCTGCTGCCGGTGCGGTCGGTCGGCGTGATGGGCGACGGGCGGACCTATGACTCGGTGCTGGCGCTGCGTGCGGTGACTTCGGTCGACGGCATGACCGCGCAGGCCTTCGACTTCCCCGGCGACTTCCTGCCGCGCGTGACGACCCGGATCATCAACGAGGTCAAGGGCATCAACCGCGTCGTCTACGACTATACCAGCAAGCCCCCCGGCACGATCGAGTGGGAGTGACACGGCCCCGCGACCCTGCCGGACAGGGTCGCGGCAATGCCGATAGACACGTCATGCAGCGCCTCGGCGAAAGCCGGGGCGTTTTGCTGTCTGCGATGGGGAGGGGGAGTGGCGCGCCCGGAGGGATTCGAACCCCCGACCGAGGAGGTAGAAGCTCCTTGCTCTATCCAACTGAGCTACGGACGCGCGGATGGCGGTGTCCCTAGCGTGGTTTGACCGCCAAGGGAATGGCGATAAACAACGGTCCGCACGGCTTTGAGGGGATCGTAATGAGCGGGGAACGGATGGTCGCGGGCCGCGATCTGGAGCGGTCGGCCTTTCGCTGGTTCGACTTCGTCATGGCGGCGTTCGTCACCATCCTGCTGCTGTCCAACGTCATCGGCGCGGGCAAGGTGGCGGTCATCACCCTGCCGCTGGTCGGGCAGTGGCCGTTCGGGGCGGGCATCCTGTTCTTTCCGCTCAGCTATGTCATCGGCGACGTGTTGACCGAGGTTTACGGCTATGCCCGCGCGCGGCGGGTGATCTGGGCGGGCACGGCGGCGGTCCTGTTCATGGCGTTCATGAGCTGGATCGTGGTCGCGCTGCCCCCGGCGCCCAGCTGGACCAACCAGGCCGCTTATGAGGTGATCTTCGGCCAGGTGCCGCGCATCGTGCTGGCCAGCGTCTGCGCCTTCTGGGCGGGCGAGTTCGTCAATGCCTATGTCATGGCGCGGATGAAGCTGTGGACCGGCGGGCGGCATCTCTGGTCGCGGACGATCGGCTCGACGCTGGTGGGGCAGGGGGTGGACAGCCTGATCTTCTATCCGCTGGCCTTCTGGGGTGCACAGGGGTGGACCACGCATCTGGTGGTCGTCGTGCTGTTCACCCAATGGGCGCTGAAAGTGGGCTGGGAGGTGCTGTTGACCCCCGTGACCTATCTGATCGTCGGCGGGCTGAAGCGCGCCGAAGGGGTGGATGTGTTCGACGAGGGGACCGACTTCACGCCGTTCCGGGCACGGGTTTGAATTGGGTTCACGCGAAGCCGCGATGACGCGAAGGGTTTTAGAGATTGGGTTCACGCGGAGGCGCGGAGACGCGGAGGTGATGTAGCCGGCGATAGCCGCCAATCTCTGCCATCGACATGCGTTGGAAGGTATAACGCCCGCAACGAGGCCAAACACCTCTGCGTTCTCCGCGCCTCCGCGCGAACCCAATATTCTTCGCGCCATCGCGGCTTCGCGCGAACAAAAAAGGGGAAGCGAGTCGCCTCGCTCCCCCTTTGTCAGATGTAGTCCCGTGGCCTTCGACTTCGCTCAGGCTGAACGGGGGAGGGGTTAGGCCCCCACCATCTCCAGCAGGCCCTCGAACAGGCGTCGGCCATGGTCGCCGCCATGGGCGGCTTCGATGCGGCGCTCGGGGTGGGGCATCATGCCCAGCACGTTGCGCTTCTCGTTCAGCACGCCCGCAATGGACCGCGCCGAGCCGTTGACGTCCTCGGCATAGCGGAAGGCCACGCGGCCTTCGCCTTCGAGGCGGTCGAGCGTGTCGGCATCGGCGAAATAATTGCCGTCATGATGCGCGACCGGGATACGGATCGTCTCGCCCTGCTGATACAGCCGGGTGAAGGCGCTGTCGGTGCTGGCCACCTCCAGATCGACGTCGCGGCAGACGAAGTTGAGCGAGCGATTGCGCATCAGCGCACCCGGCAGCAGCCCGGTTTCGGCCAGCACCTGGAAGCCGTTGCACACGCCGAAGACCGGCGTGCCCTTGTTCGCCGACTCGACGACCGCGCGCATGATCGGCGAGCGGGCCGCGATCGCGCCGCAGCGCAGGTAATCGCCGTAAGAAAAGCCGCCCGGCACGCCGATCAGCCCCAGCCCCTCAGGGAGTTCGCTGTCGCCGTGCCAGACCATGGCCGGCTTGACGCCCGTCACCGCCTCCAGCGCGACGGCGAGGTCGCGGTCGCAGTTCGAGCCCGGAAAGACGATTACGGCGGTCTTCATCAGGCGCGCTCCACCCGGTAATTCTCGATCACGGTGTTGGCGAGGAGCTGGCGGCACATCTCGTCGATCTGCGCGTCGGTGGTCGCGTCGGCGACTTCCAGCTCGATCAGCTTGCCCGCGCGGACGTCGTTCACGCCCGCAAAGCCCAGGCTTTCCAGCGCGTGGTGGATCGCCTTGCCCTGCGGGTCGAGCACGCCGGGCTTCAGGGTGACGAAAATCTTCAGCTTCATTACTTGCCCCGGCTCTTGCGGTGTTCTTCGAGGTCGAGGACGGCGGTGTCGCCCCCCTCGGGCAGCAGGCCCAGACGGCGCGCCACTTCCTGATAGGCTTCCACCTCGCCGCCCAGGTCGCGACGGAAGCGATCCTTGTCCAGCTTTTCGTTGGTGGTCATGTCCCACAGGCGGCAGCCATCGGGGCTGATCTCGTCGGCCAGGATGATGCGACCGAAGTCATTGTCCCAGATGCGGCCGAATTCCAGCTTGAAGTCGACCAGGCGGATGCCGATCGCGGCGAACATGCCCGACAGGAAGTCGTTCACGCGGATCGCCAGGTCGGCGATGTCGTGCATCTCTTCCTGGCTGGCCCAGCCGAAGCAGGCGATATGCTCGTCGGTGACCATCGGGTCGCCCAGCGCATCGTCCTTGTAATAATATTCGATGATCGTGCGGGGCAGCTTCACGCCCTCTTCGATGCCCAGGCGCTTGGAAAGCGAACCCGCGGCGACGTTGCGCACCACGACCTCGATCGGCACGATCTCGACCTGGCGGATCAATTGCTCGCGCATGTTCAGGCGGCGGATGAAGTGGGTCGGCACGCCGATATGGTCGAGCATGGTGAAGACATGCTCGGAGATACGGTTGTTGAGCACGCCCTTGCCGTTGATCGTGCCCTTCTTCTGGGCATTGAACGCGGTGGCGTCGTCCTTGAAATACTGGATCAGCGTGCCGGGCTCGGGGCCCTCGTACAGGATCTTGGCCTTGCCTTCGTAGATTTGGCGGCGGCGAGCCATGCGGCGGTCCCCTGAAATGAGTACAGCCCCGGTGCCCCACATGCTGAGGCCCGAGGCGGGATGGCGCGGCCTATAATCGAAGGTGCGGGCGGGCGCAATGGAGGCGTGCGGCCTTGCGGTGCGGACAGGCTCCTTCCGTCGCCCAAGCAACGAAAGGCGTATGGAAGATGAAGGTCGCGTAATGTCCCGGCCATGATGGACGTGATTTTCACGGTATATGAAAAAATAGTAAGGTGCGAAGTATAGGAAACCGATCGTCCAAGTCATGGGTTCTGTCGATGCTTGCAAAGGAGGAAGTCATGAACAAGCTGATGATCGGTGTTGTTGGTGGGGCTCTGATGCTGACGGCGGGTGCTGCCGTGGCGCGGCCGATGCACATGGCGCAGGCGCCGCTGGTCTATGAACAGGCGCGTGTTCCGCTCGCCAATGGCATGGAGGCCATCGCGGTGGTCAAGAACGGCAGGACGGAGCGGACCGTCGCCTGTCGCGATACCGCCGACGTCCTCGCCACCTTCCGCCCCGAGGCCATCGCCTTCGCGCCCGGCCATAATGCCAAGGGCAAGGCCGTGACCGACGAGGAGGTCGCCGGGGTCGAGACCTTCACCCCCGTCGCGTTCCAGAACTGCACGGTTGCGGCGGGCAACCACTTCACCCAGGACGTCAACCAGGCGCAGGCGAACCACGCCTGATCCGGATGGTCGCAAGGCAGGCGGGCGCGGCGCTCCCAACGTGCCCGCCTTGCCCCGGCGATCCAGTCTCCGGCCATTTGTTCTCTTTTTGATCCGCCCGATTGCCCCTGCGCGCATCGCTTGCTAGAAGCGACGCTCCCATGGCGATCGATCTCCGCGACAATCCCCCCGTCGGCATCCTGGATGCCCCCTTCGACAGTGCGCTGTCCGAACGGTACCTGGTCTATGCGCTGTCCACGATCACGGCGCGCTCGCTGCCTGATGTGCGCGATGGCCTGAAGCCGGTGCATCGCCGGTTGCTGTGGGCGATGCGGCTGCTCAAGCTAGACCCGGCGGCGGGCTACAAGAAATGCGCGCGCGTCGTCGGCGACGTGATCGGTAAATATCATCCGCATGGCGACCAGTCCGTCTATGACGCGATGGTCCGTCTCGCCCAGGATTTCGCGCTTCGCTATCCGCTGGTCGACGGGCAGGGCAATTTCGGCAATATCGACGGCGATAACGCCGCCGCCTATCGTTATACCGAGGCGCGGCTGACCCAGGTCGCGATCGACCTGATGGATGGGCTCGACGAGGATGCCGTCGCCTATCGCCCGACCTATAATGGCGAGGAGCAGGAGCCCGAGCTGTTCCCCGGCCTGTTCCCCAATCTGCTGGCGAATGGCGCGAGCGGCATCGCGGTCGGCATGGCAACCAGCATCCCGCCGCACAACGCCGCCGAGCTGCTGGAAGCCGCGATCCTGCTGGTCGATCGGCCCGATGCCGATGACGATGCGATCCTGGCGCTGGTCAAGGGCCCCGATTTCCCGACCGGCGGCATCGTCGTCGATGCGCCCGCGATCCTGCGCGAAAGCTACACCACCGGGCGGGGCGGCTTCCGCGTCCGCGCGCGCTGGGAGATTGAGCGCGAGAAGGGCGGCGGCTGGCAGATCGTCGTCAGCGAGATCCCTTACGGCGTCGCCAAGGGCAAGCTGATCGAACAGATCGCGACGCTCATCAACGACAAGAAGCTGCCGATCCTGGCCGATGTCCGCGACGAATCGGATGCGCAGGTCCGCATCGTGCTGGAGCCGCGCGCGCGCACCGTCGATCCGCAGGTGCTGATGGATGGGCTGTTCCGTTTCTCCGACCTGGAGACGCGGATCAGCCTGAACCTCAACGTGCTGGACAAGGACCGCACCCCGCGCGTCATGTCCCTGCGCGAGGCGCTGGCGGCTTGGGTCGAGCATCAGTTCGTCGTGCTGCGGCGGCGTTCCGAGCATCGGCTCGGTAAGATCGCCGACCGGATCGAGCTGCTCGACGGCTATCTGGTCGCCTATCTCAACCTCGACCGGGTGATCGAGATCATCCGCACCGAAGACGAGCCCAAGGCGGTCATGATCGCGGAATTCGGCCTGACCGACCGTCAGGCCGAGGCGATCCTCAACATGCGCCTGCGTTCGCTGCGGCGGCTGGAGGAGTTCGAGATTCGCGGCGAGCGCGACAAGCTCGACAAGGAGCGCGAGCAGCTCACCCTGCTGCTCGGCTCCGAACAGCGCCAGCGGACGCGGATGAAGAAGGACCTGGGCCGGATTCGCGACCGCTATGGTCCCGAAACCGCGCTGGGCGCGCGCCGCACGCTGATCGAGGAAGCCGCGCCGACCCGCGACATCCCGCTGGAGGCGATGATCGAGCGCGAGCCGATCACCGTCATCCTGTCGCAGCGCGGCTGGATTCGCGCGATGAAGGGGCATGTCGACCTGGCCTCGGCGGATACCGCCAAGTTCAAGGAAGGCGACGGCCCCGCTTTCGCCTTCCACGCGCAGACCACCGACAAGTTGTTGCTGGCGGCGGCGAACGGGCGGTTCTTCACCCTGGCCGCCGACAAGCTGCCCGGCGGGCGCGGCTTTGGGGAGCCGGTGCGCGCGATGATCGACCTGGACGGATCGATCGGCATCGTCGGCTTCCTGCCCGCCGCGCGTGCGGCCAAGCTGCTGGTCGCCGCCTCGGACGGGCGCGGCTTCGTCGTGCCGACCGCCGATACCATCGCCGAGACGCGAAAAGGCAAGACGGTGCTGACGCCGCGCGCCGGAGCGGCGCTGAAGGTCGTGCGTCCGGTGGGGGCGGACGACGATTATGTCGCGGCGATCGGCGACAATCGCAAATTGCTGGTCTTCCCGCTGACCGAGTTCGTCGAACTGTCGCGCGGCACCGGGGTCCAGCTGCAACGCTATCGCGACGGCGGCCTGTCCGATGCGACGACCTTCGTCTTCAAGGACGGGTTGAGCTGGCCGATGGGCGGCGAGACGGGGCGCGTGCGGACCGAGGCCGATCTGTCCGCCTGGCGGACCGCGCGCGGCGCGGCGGGGCGGATGCCGCCGACCGGCTTCCCCCGCGATAATCGTTTCGATTGACCGTCCCCGATCGACGGCGTGTTTCCGATTATGGCGGACTGAACCGTTTACGGCGTCAATTTCGCTGAAATTTTAGGGGGTTTTAACGATCGGCCGATAAATGGTCGGTAGATGGCTTCGACCGCTTATCCAATCCCGCGACCCTTGCCGCGCCCAATCGCGACTCTGACGTCGTGCGCGGTCGAGATCATGGCGATCCCGGCGGCGGAAATCGCAATGCGCGCGGATGGGCCCGGCATCGTCACGGTCAACGCCCCCTATCGCCGTGCCGGTCTGACCGAGGCGCGGTCCGATGCGCTGATCATGGCCGAGGTGACGAAGCGAATCGGCGATCTCCAGAGCCTGGGCGGCAAGTCGATCGAATTCCCGCTGGCGCTCGGCGAGGCCATCGACTGCCGGTATTTTCAGGTCACGCTCGCCCGCTCGGCGGAGGAACGCGCGGACCAATATGTCCTCATGCTGGTCGACCAGACCGCCCAGCATCATACCGAGCGCAGCCTGCGGCGCGAGATGACGACCGACAGCCTGACCGGCTTGCCCAATCGTCAGGGATTCGGCGATCTGATCGAGGCGATGATGGCGACCGGCCATTCGCATGCGGTGCTGGTCATCGATCTCAACCGCTTCGGTCGGCTGAACGCCTGTATGGGCTCGCTGGTCGGGGACGAGCTGCTGATCACCGTCGCACGCCGGTTGAAGGGCGCGCTGCGGTCGCGCGACTCGATCGGGCGGATCGGCGGCAATGAATTCGGCATCCTGATGATGATCGACGAGAGCGAGGACGAGGCGCATGTCCTGGCCGACCGGATCGACCGCGCGCTGCGCTCGCCCTTCCGGCTGACCGATTACGAGGTGAATGTCGAGGCGTCGGTGGGAATCGCCTTCAACGCCGATGACGATGGCGACGGCGATGCCGAGGAACTGATCCGCCACGCCCAGTTCGCGGTGAAACGCGCCAAGGCGGCGGGCCGGACCGAGGTCTATCACCCCCAGGCCTTCACCATCGCGCGCGCCCAGTTCGCGATGGAGACCTCGCTGCGCCGCGCGATCGAGCGTGAGGAGCTGCATCTCGCCTATCAGCCGATCTGCGATCTCTCAACGGGCCGCATGGTCTCGTTCGAGGCGCTGGCGCGGTGGCGCGATGCCGAGGGGTGCGACCATTCCCCGGTCGACTTCATCCCGGTCGCCGAGGAATCGGGGCTGATCGTGCCGCTCGGCCGCTGGGCGGTGCAGCAGGCGACGATGCAGCTGGCCGAGTGGGACCGCATCGCGGGCGGCTCGTGCGGGATGCGGATGTCGGTCAACGTCTCGGCGATCCAGCTTCAGCGCGATGCCATCCCGGCGGTGATCGATGGCGCGCTGGGCAAGGCCGGGATTGCGGGCGACCGGCTGACGCTGGAGCTGACCGAAAGCGCGATCGTCGGCGATCCCGACGGCGTGACCATGATCATGGAGGGGCTGAAGGAACTCGGCACGACGGTGGCGATGGACGATTTCGGCACCGGCTATTCCAATCTCGCCTATCTCCAGAAACTGCCCATCGACATTCTCAAGATCGACCGCAGCTTCGTGAACGGCATGCTGGCCGACCGCGACAAGATCGCCATCGTCCGCGCGATCATGGGGCTGGCGCAGGCGCTGGGCATGAAGACCACCGCCGAGGGGATCGAGACGATCGAACTCGGCCAGACGCTGGCCGCGCTGGGCTGCACCTATGGCCAGGGCTATCTCTATGCCAAGCCGCTCGACCCCGAGGCGGCCTGGGCGATGATCGCGGCTCAGGCCTGAGCCACCGCCGCATCGGCCAGCGCGGCGACCCGGTCCGCGTCCGGAAAGCCCTCCGCGATCCACCGGGTTTCCACCTGACGTAGCAGCCGCGCGACATCAGGGCCCTTGCGCACGCCGCGCTCGACCAGCGCCCCGCCGGTCAGCGGCAGGGCAGGGGGCGACCAGTCGCGGATCGCCGCCACCGATTCGCCTGCCAGCAACAGCCGGTCGACCGCGCCGGTCGTGCCCACCCGGTATGCCAGCGCATGGGGCCCCTCATCGCCCGGCCCGGCGGTCGCGGCGATCAGGCGCTTGCGGTCCAGGTTGGACAGCTTCAACCGCGCGCCCACCGGCTCGGCGGCTTCGGGGGGCAGCAGCGCGGCGAGGCGGCGGATCGGGTCGGGGGCGATCCCGGCCGCCGCTTCCGCTTCGGCGAGGCGGGCCAGCCGGTCGGCCCCGGCGCGATCGATCTCGGGGATGACCGCGCGGAAGATGCCCTGTTCGACCATCAGCGCGACCACCGGCACCGCGCGCACCGCCACCAGCAGCTTCAGCAATTCGGCCGCGATCCGCTCGCGCGACAGCGCCATCAGGTCGTTGGCGCGCTGCGTACAGGCGTCCAGCCCGGCCTGATCGATCGCCTGGCCGAAGCGCGCATGAAAGCGGAAGAAGCGCAGGATGCGGAGATGATCCTCGGCGATGCGCTGCAACGGATCGCCGATGAAGCGCACCCGCCCCGCCTTCAAATCGTCCAGCCCGCCGAAATAGTCGAACAGCTCGGCCGTCACCGGATCGGCATAGAGCGCGTTCATCGTGAAGTCGCGCCGCGCCGCATCCTCGCGCCAGTCGTCGGTGAAGGCGACGACGGCGTGGCGGCCGTCGGTCGACACGTCGCGGCGCAGCGTCGTGACCTCGACCGGGCCATCGGGCAGGACGGCGGTGATCGTGCCATGCGCGATGCCCGTCGGCACCGGCTTGAACCCCGCCTCGCGCACGCGCGCGATGACCGTCTCAGGCGACAGCGGCGTGGCGAGGTCGATGTCCGCCACCGCCTGGCCCAGCAGCGAATCACGCACCGCGCCGCCGACGAACCGCGCCTCCAGCCGCTCCGCCAGCGCGATCAGGTCGCCTCGGTCGGTCCAGGGGGCGGTGGCAGCCGTCATGCCGCCCATTGCAGCCGCCGCGACAGGTTGACGATCATCGCGGCTGTCGCGCCCCAGATGCGCCGGTCGTTCCATAAGATCTCGTAAAAATGACGGGTTTGCCCGCGCCAGGGCGCGCTGACCCGGCGGTGATGGGCGGGATCGAGGACATAGGCGAGCGGCACCTCGAACAGGTTCGCCACCTCCGCCTCGGATGGATACAGGGTCAGGTCGGGCGGGATGACGCCCAGCACCGGCGTCACCTCGAACCCGGTGACTGTGCGATAGCGGTCGGCGAGCCCGACCACCGTCACCGCGTGCGGCGACAGGCCGATTTCCTCCTCGGCCTCGCGCAGCGCGGTGGCGACCAGATCGACATCGCCCGGATCGGCGCGGCCGCCCGGAAAGGCGATCTGCCCGGCATGGTTGCGCAGATGCTCGGTCCGCTGGGTCAGGACGAGGCCCGGCTCGGCGCGATCGGTGACGGGCACCAGCACCGCCGCGGCGGTGGGTGTCGCGGCGGTTTCGGGCAGAATGTCCCCGTCGCCGGTCAACAGGTCGGCAACGGGTATCCGCGCCATCGCCTGTGCCAGCCTTTCGGCCAGCGTCATGCGTCGGTCGCGGGCGCGATGGGAAAGAAGGCGCCGTCGCTCCACAGACCCGGCGGCGTGTCGCCCCCCGCCAGCGCCCGTTCGGCCAGTTCGTAATAGACCGGCCGCGCGATCAGCGCCTCCAGTCCGTCGCGGACATGCAGATAGGGGCGGGGGCCATCCTCGCCCTCGGCGAAGCGCAGGCCGTGCGCAGGGCCCGCCGCGACAAGGTCTCCGGTGTTGAGCTGGAATGTCAGCCGCGCGTCACGGCCCTCGCCCTGCGCCTTGAGCGTCACCGCGACGAAGGGGGCATCCTCGACCGCGATGTCGAGCTTTTCGACCGGCGTGACCAGGACGTGGCGGCCATCGGCTTCACGGCGCAGGATGGTCGAGAACAGCCGGACCATGGCGGGGCGGCCGATCGGGCTGCCCTGATGATACCAGGTGCCGTCGCGGGCGATCCGCATCTCGCTGTCGCCGCAATGGGTGGGATTCCATTGCGAGACGGGGGGCAGCTTCTGCGCCTCCATCGCGCGCACGATCTCGGCGAGGCTGAGCGAGGACAGGTCGGGGGGCGGCGCCATGGGCATGATCGGTCTGAGTTAGGGACGCAGGGCGCGCAGGTAAAGCCCGGCCTCAGCCCGCGGCGCTCAGCATGCCGGGACAGGCCGGCACATCGGGGCCGCGTGCCAGCAGCCGGTGCCGCTCGACCGGGCCGGGCAGTCGCCAGTCCGCCGTCCGGTCGGCGGTGAAGCCGAAGAAGCGGCCATAATATTCCGGGTCGCCGATCAGCATCATCGCGCGGTCCAGCCCCTGTTCGGCGGCGGCGGCGAGCATGTGCGTCAGCAGGCGGCGTCCCAGGCCGTCCCGCTGATGATCGGGGGCGACCGCGACCGGGCCGACCATCACCATGGGATGCACCCCGCCCGCATCGTCGGCGAGCGCGACCGGCCAGCACTGGATCGAACCCAGCAGCGCGCCGTCCTCGTCCAGCGCGGCAAAGCAGAGCGAGGCGATCGCCGCGACGGTCCCGCGCACCTTATAGGCGGTCCGCGCCTGGCGCCCCGGCGGAAAGGCGCGGTCGAGCAGCGCCTCCACGGCGGCGGGATCGACCCTGTCGAGCGGAACAAGGGCAGTCGTCTCGGTCACAACGGGTGGGGTCCGATCGCGGCAGAAGGAGAGGGGAGAATGCGCGCGCCCTTAATCCGCTCCTCGGCGGATGCAAAGCCCCGCGGCTCCGCGCCGCCACTTCCCTTGCGCGCGGGCTCTGCTAGAGCCCTGGCATGGAAGACCGTCTCCAGCTCGAAGTCCACGACCTCGAAGTCCAGGTGCTGACCGGCATCTACTCCGAGGAAACGCATCTGCCGCAACCGCTGCGCATCTCGCTGACCGTCGATCTCGACTGTCCCGCCCATTATGCGCCCGACACGCCGCTGGGCGAATCGAAGAATTATCTCGACCTGAAACATGCCGCGACCCAGTTGCCCGAAGGCGTGCATTTCACGCTGATCGAGGGGGTTGCGGACCATATCTGCGACACGCTGTTCCTTCAGGACAAGCGGGTTCGGCGCGTGAAGGTGAAGATCGTGAAGCTGGCCATCGCCGAGGATGGCGAGGCGATCGGCATCACGCTGGTCCGCCACCGTCGCTGATCGGGGCATGGCCGCGCGGCGAATCGACGTGGCGCCGGGGGAGGATGTCGCGGCGCTCGTCGCGGCGAATCCCGGTTGCGACCTGATCCTGGTGCTGCGCCCCGGTCGCGATCCCGTGGCGCAGGCGATGGCGGAGGCGGCGATCGGGCCGCTCGCGGTCGCCGCCGCTCCGGATGCGCGGATCAACGCCGTGATTTGCCGCGATACCGCGTCCGATCAGGCGGTCGCGGCGGCGGTCGCCTATCTCGCCGCCGCGCACGCCGTCACGGGTCAGTTGCTGACGCTGGGCAGCTGACGCTCGCGGACGCAGGGGCCGAGCTTCTGGATGACGAAGCGATAATCCTCCTGCGCCGCCTGGGCATCCTGCGGCGAGAGCGAGGCGGTGCTGCGATCGGGCAGCGATTCGGGCAGCGCGCAGGCCAGCCGGTACCAGAGCAGGGTATCGCGCGCGGGCGGGGCGGCCGATTCGTCGACGATCTCGCTCAGCGCCACGGCATAGCGGCGTTCCTCGCCCGGACGTCGCAGGACCGACAATGAGACCGGGCGATTATTGGCGGTGGTGAGGAAGATCTGCGTCTCGCCCTCGCCGGGCAGGCTGCCCGCCACGTAAAAGGCATTGCCGACGCCGGTGATGACCGGCGGCGCGTCCGGCGACAGCGCATCACGCGCGATGGTCCGGCTGCGCTGCTCGGTATCGGGCGTCCAGGGCAGCTGCGCATCGGGCGCGACCAGCTGGAGCTGGTCGGGGGCATTGGGCACCCGCCGTGCATAGATCAGCACGCGCATCTTCTTCAGCCGCGGCGCGCGGCCCCGCGCATCCGTCGCTGCATCGTAGAGATAGCCGACGCGCGCTGGCAGGCCGCCCGATCCGCGGATCAGCGTGCCGACATCGGCCTCGACATAGAAACGCTGCCGGCCGGGGGCGACGCCGGCGGCCTCGGGCCCCTTGATCGCGGCCGCCGAGCGGATCGTCACGTCGGCGATCACCGGGGCCGACAGGACCAGGTCGGCGAGGTCGGCATAGCCGGGGCCTGTTTGCGCTACCATCGGATCGCCCGCGCGCACCGACGGCGCGGTCGCCACTTGCGCCCCGACCGGGCCTGCAAACGATAGCATCGCGACCGCGATGATGGTAGCATGGAGGGCGTGGGAGAGGGGTTTCATCGCTTCGCGCTACTCCTTCGTGTATTAACGGTACAGAAATAATTTTGTCATGGCGTGCTTGTACGTTTATTACGTCCGACAAACTGATTGCACCGCGCCAGCCGTGACGATAGGGTCCGAGGCTCTGCCGCATGCGTGAGCGCATGGCAGGAGTTTCCCACGTCCCCACGCTACGGCGAGGCGAAACTGGCAGACTGAGGAGTTTCGTTGCTGAATGGCCTATACTGACCAGAAGATGTCCGGGGGCAAGGTGGTCGCGATCGTTATCGTCGTGCTCATCCATGCTGCCCTGGGCTACGCCTTCGTCACGGGACTGGCATACCAGTACGTGAAGAAGGCGACCGAAAAGCTCGACACGTTCAACGTGGAGGAGCCGCCGCCCCCGCCACCGCCGGATGAACCGCCGCCCCCGCCGCCGGAGCAGCCCAACCTGCCTCCGCCGCCGACCACGGTGGTGACGCCGCCGCCGATCGTCAACGTGCCCTCGCCGGCGCCGACGATCTCGACGACGAGCATCATCCCGCTCAGCCAGCCGACCGCACCGCCGGCTCCGCCTGCGCCGCCGGCTCCGCCCGCGCCGCCGCCTGCGCCGACGGTCTCGAAGGCTGCCGGTCTGCGCGGTAACCCGGGCCAGTATTTCGGTCCCGACGCCTATCCGCCCTCGGCCCAGCGCGAAGGCGCGGAAGGCCGCGTGTCGGCCAAGCTGTCGATCGGCACCGATGGGCGCGTCACCGACTGCACGATCCTGTCGGGCAGCGGCAACCGGGCCCTTGACGATGCCACCTGCCGCATCTCCAAGGCGCGCGTGCGTTTCACGCCCGCCCAGGACGCGGCCGGCAACCCCGTCGCATCGTCGTACACGCTTAACATCCGTTGGCAGCTGCCACAGGAATAACGGCTAAAAGCCGATCACACCCAACGCTTTAGTCAGAGGACCTAACCAATCATGCTCACCACCATCCTCGCCGCGGGCGGCGCTGCGGCCGGTGCCGAAAATCCGTACGGCCTCGGCCAGGCTCTGAAAGAGGGCGGCCTCATCTCGCAGTCGGTGTTCACCATCCTCTGCCTGATGTCGATCGTGTCGTTCTACATCCTGTTCTCGAAGCTGTTCGAGCAGCAGAAGATCATCAACCAGGCGAAGCGCGTTCGTCAGGGCTTCTGGTCGTCGAACTCGCTGCGCGAAGGTTCGGCCAAGCTCGAGAAGAACTCGGCCTACAAGCAGATCGTCGACGACGGTCTGGCCGCGCAGGACCAGCATTCGAAGCTGACCGATCCGGTCGAAGCGCATGACTGGCTGCACGGCTCGCTGGCGCGTTCGGAAGCCGCGATCAACTCGAAGCTGGGCGGCGGTCTCGCCTTCCTGGCGACCGTCGGTGCGACCGCGCCGTTCATCGGTCTGTTCGGTACGGTTATCGGCATCTACCGCGCGCTCATCAAGATCGGCTCGTCGGGCCAGGCGTCGATCGACGCGGTCGCCGGTCCGGTCGGTGAAGCGCTCATCATGACCGCGCTGGGTCTCGTCGTCGCCGTTCCGGCGGTGCTCGCCTTCAACTGGCTGCAGCGTCGTAACAAGGGCATCGCGGAAGACCTGTCGTCGTTCTCGAACGACGTGCTGGGCTTCCTGGCCTCGAACGGTGCGGTTCGTCCGGCCGTTGCCGGTGCCAAGCCGACCGCCGTCAAGGCGACCCCGGCGACGACCACGGCCGGTCAGGCCGGTGGCGTTCAGACGCGCGCCTGAGCCTAAGGGGGCGGGGACCGGCCGTTCGCGGCACGGCCCCGCCACCCCCCGTCGACCCGGCTCCGGGACGGCGAAAGAATGCATGGATAGGATAGCTCTCTCATGGCGATGAGCGTTGGCGGGGACTCCGCCGAGAAACCGATGTCGGAGATCAACACGACGCCCCTCGTGGACGTCATGCTGGTTCTCCTCATCATCTTCCTGATCGCGGTTCCGGTCGTGATTCAGACCGTTCCGCTCAAGCTGCCGAGCGTCCGCTTCGATCCGACGACGACGAAGCCGGAAAACGTCTCGCTTTCGGTGACCAGCGAAAATGGTCAGTGCAAGGTGTATTGGGGCCTCAGCCCCGTGACCTCGACCGAGCTGCGTGACAAGGCGGTTCAGAAGCTGAAGGCCGAGATCGAGCGGCTCGGGCCGAACATCACGCCCGATCAGCTGCCCGAGGCGCATATTCGCGGCGACGTGAATACGCCGTATCGGTGCATTGGCGGCACCATCTACACGATGCAGCAGGCCGGTTTCGCCCGTGTCGGCTTCATCTCCGAGCCGCCCCCCGGCGGCAACCCCCGCGCCTGATCGGCCGGGCGGACAGAATAGGAGTTAGCACGCCATGGCAATGAGCGCCGGATCCGATGATGGCGAGCCGATGATGGAC
>Ga0308172_1000091_pt1 | contig 183338 bp, 172 predicted proteins | sample PhyGR2_FD_202134 | JGI IMG/M metagenome (GOLD analysis project Ga0308172, IMG submission 202134) | Phyllosphere microbial communities from UC Gill Tract Community Farm, Albany, California, United States - DLSLSG.R2 | ecosystem: Host-associated > Plants > Phyllosphere > Unclassified | place... | reverse complement strand
GTCGTGCGGGTCAGGGCATTTGCGGTGCCGCGTGCGGACATGAAGCCAGAGCCGCCGCCAATACCGAGGCCGCCGCCTTCGGAACGCTGGATCAGGACCACGCCGACAAGCGCCAGCACGATCATGAGGTGAATAACAATCAGTACGTTCTGCATGACAATCCATTCCATGCCCCATCAGGAGCACAATGAAGAAGTTTGCGGCTCTTTACATGAGGAGAAAGCGTATTCCAAGCCCCCAAGGATCGAAAGCCCGGCTGCTTTTCCTAAAAAATCAGGCCGTCAATTTCTCGTAAGCTGCATAGATGGACAGGAAGTCGGAGGCTTTCAAGCTCGCGCCGCCGATGAGGGCACCGTCGACATTCTCGATCGCCATGAGCTCTGAGGCGTTGGACGGCTTGACCGAGCCACCATAGAGAATGCGCATGCCCCTGCCCTCGCCGCCAAAGCGCTTGACCAGCTCTTCGCGCATGAAGGCATGGGCTTCACGGACGTCCTCAACGGTCGGTGTCAGGCCCGTGCCGATCGCCCATACGGGCTCATAGGCGATAACCGTGTTGGCGGCGGTCGCCTCGTCTGGCAAGGATCCATCGAGCTGGCGCTTGAGCACGTCAAGCGTCTGGCCGGACTCGCGCTGCTCCGCCGTCTCGCCGATGCAGATAATGGCGATGAGATCGGCCGCATAGGCAGCACTCGCCTTCGCGCGCACGAGGTGATCCGTTTCCGCATGATCGGTGCGGCGCTCGGAGTGTCCGACAATCACATGCGTGCCGAAGCAGTCGGCAATCATCTCGGCGGAAATATCGCCCGTATGCGCGCCCGATGCATTCTGGTGGCAATCCTGCGCGCCGATCTTGAGCGGGCTGTCGTCACAAAGCGCGGTCGCAACATAGAGAAGCGTCGAAGGCGGGCAGATCAGCGACTCGACCTTTTGTGCAAGCGGTCCCTTGACGCCCTCAGCCATCGCCTTGATCTGATCGAGCGAGGCGCGCGTTCCGTTCATCTTCCAGTTTCCAGCGACGAGCGGGCGAATATCAGGGGTCATTGAGCGATCATTCCTCTTTATTGTTGGCAGTGTCTTCTCAAAGAGACAGCGACAGGAATTCGGACGAAAAAGCAAGGTTTTGGTTCGAAATTTGGTGAATTTCGTACAAAACCTCTCGTGAATGACATGGTTTTCCGAGCTAGCGGGTCAAAATCCAATTAAGAACCGCGCGCCAGTCGGTCATGCGAACCGGCGTCCCGTGCGTGCCGGTTTCAAAGAGCGTGAAGCGGGTGGGAACACCGGCCTTCAAAAGCCCTCGGAATGTCGCGGCCTGCTGATCGGCCGAGTAGACCTTATCCACGCTTCCATGGGTAAAATAGACGGGCTTCTTCGCCTTGATAAATGCACTCTTTGGAAAATCGGGATCGACCGCACCACCGAGAATGGCCATCCCCTTGAGATTGGCGACCACAGCAGCATCGCGGCTTATGCCGTAACAGATGAAGCTGCCCATGGACGCACAGGTTAGAATGACAGGCTTGCCACCGGATTTCACCTTGGCGTCCGCGATCAGCGCGGCAATATCCGCAACGCCGTTTTGATCGAAACTTTTCACGCTCGGCGCATAATACGTCCCGCCGTTTTCCACAGCTAGGTTTTTCAGCCGGTTGAAGTTGCCGCCGAATGTATAATCTTTCAGTCCAAGCCGACGATCCCCACCTCGTCCATGGATGAAGATCACGGTGAAGGCCTGCCCGTTCGCTGGACCAACGCGCCCCACATCGATGGACCGTCCGCCGACGGACATGGTCTCCATCTCCTGCACACGTTTCGGTGCGAGATCGACATATTGCCGTTTCACCCGCTGCTCAGGGATCTCATCGCGCCCGTTGATGTCACGCAATTCCTGGTAGTCGATCACCTGCGAGGCACCGCCATCCCCCGTGGAAAGCACTGTCTGACTTGAGAACAGATCATCCTTGAAGGGCTTCAGTGGTCCGCCGCTGGTCTGAGCGTGAGCGGGCATCGCTGCAACAGACAGGCAGAAAAGAGTACAAAAGGTGAAAAGAGCTGTGGACATGCCTTGAGGAACCGTTTGATTTGCGCCACAAGTCTTGCCATCCGGGCTGCTGCAACGCAATCCTTCGCGGTAAAGCATCAAGCCCTTTGTACCCTGCTAGAGTAGCCTGACACCGGTATCGATGTCTGAATCCTGTCTGCTCGCATGGACAAAATCCGGGCAAAATCTGATTGAACTGGACCTATGGACGATAGCAACGATCTTTTTTCCGGCCTTCCCGCAGCCACTCGCGCTGAAGCAGAACCGCGAGAAGCCGCACCTGTTGTAGAACCAGTTGCCAAGGCGGCCGTACAGCCAAAAACCCCTTCCGCACCCGTCACTTCGTCGGGCGATGAGTATGGCGCCTCATCGATCCGTGTTCTGGAAGGTCTGGAGCCGGTGCGCATGCGTCCCGGCATGTATATTGGCGGTACCGACGAGAAAGCCCTGCACCACCTCTTTGCCGAAGTCATAGATAACTCGATGGACGAAGCCGTCGCAGGTCATGCCAACTTCATAGAAGTGCATCTCGATACCGAGGGTTTCCTGACGGTCAGCGATAACGGTCGCGGTATTCCTGTCGAAAACCATCCGCAGGTACCGGGCAAGTCCACGCTTGAAGTCATCATGACCAAGCTGCATGCGGGCGGCAAGTTCGACGGCAAGGCTTACGAGACCTCAGGCGGTCTGCATGGTGTGGGCGTGTCCGTCGTCAACGCGCTGTCCGACGTGCTGGAAGTGGAAGTCGCACGTAATCGCAAGCTCTACCGCCAGCGCTTCTCGCGCGGCATTCCGCAAGGTCCGCTGGAAGAGTTGGGCGATGTTCATAACCGCCGCGGCACCCGTGTGCGCTTCCATCCGGATGCGCAGATTTTCGGCGACCATGCCAAATTTGACGCCGCCCGCATTTTCCGCATGGCGCGCTCCAAGGCCTATCTGTTTGGCGGCGTTGAAATCCGCTGGAGCTGCGATCCGGGCCTCGTGCCCGTGGGCGGCGAAATCCCTGACAAGGCTGTCTTCCATTTTCCTGGCGGCTTGAAGGATTACCTCTCGGCCACGCTTGGCAAGGACTTTACCGTCACCCGCGAAATCTTCTCAGGCAGAACGGAAAAGACCGGCGGCCACGGTGCGCTGGAATGGGCGGTCACCTGGTATGGCGGCGACAGCCAGGTTCATTCCTATTGTAACACCATCCCGACGCCCGAAGGCGGCACACACGAAGCTGGTCTTCGTATCGCTTTGACCAAGGGCCTGAAGAATTACGCCGAGCTGACGCAGAACAAGCGCGCACGCGAAATCACCACTGATGACGTGATGATCTCGGCTGTCGGCATGCTCTCCGTCTTCATTCGCGAGCCGGAATTTGTCGGCCAGACCAAGGACAAACTCGCGACCGTCGAAGCCCAACGCATCGTCGAAAACGCGCTGCGCGATCCGTTCGATCATTATCTCACCGGCAATCCCGCAGAAGCGGCAAAGCTCCTGGACTGGGTGATCGAGCGCTGCGAGGAGCGTCTGCGCCGTCGCAAGGAAAAAGAGGTCAACCGCAAGACTGCGGTGCGCAAGCTTCGCCTGCCGGGCAAGCTCGCCGATTGTTCTCAGAACACCGCCGAAGGCGCAGAGCTTTTCATTGTCGAGGGTGACTCGGCTGGCGGTTCAGCCAAGCAGGCACGCAACCGCGCCAACCAGGCCATCCTGCCACTACGCGGTAAGATTCTGAACGTCGGTAGCGCCAGCCGCGAAAAGCTCTCTGCCAACCAGCAGATCGCCGATCTCATTCAGGCGCTTGGCTGCGGCACACGCACGAAGTACCGCGACGAGGACCTCCGTTACGAACGCATCATCATCATGACCGATGCCGACGTCGACGGCGCCCATATCGCCTCGCTGCTGATCACCTTCTTCTATCAGGAAATGCCTGAACTGATCCGCGGCAGCCACCTCTATCTTGCCGTTCCGCCACTCTACAAGATCACGCAAGGATCGAAGTCAGCCTATGCGCGCGACGACATCCATCGCGCTGAGCTGATGGAGACCGAGTTCAAGGGCCGCGGCAAGATCGAAATCAGCCGCTTCAAAGGTCTTGGCGAAATGTTGCCGGCCCAGTTGAAGGAAACCACGATGGATCCCTCCAAACGCACATTGCTGCGCGTGGAAATCGACGACGTGGATTTCGAAGGCACGCGCGAGGCGGTCGACAATCTGATGGGAACAAAGGCAGACGCCCGCTTCCGCTTCATCCAGGACAGAGCCGCCTTTGCGGAAAACCTCGATATCTGATTGATATCGGGACTAGACTTCCGAAAAGCCTGACGTGCCTGTGCGATCAAGGGTACTCACGGCAAAAGGCCAAACCGCTGCGTCGTCATGGTCACCACTCGGATCAAGTCCGAGGAGACCCGACCATTCAATCAGCCGTTGAAAACATGGCTCCTTGGATCAAGCCCAAGGATGACGCAGAACTGCTGAGGGCGTGGCCGGAGCTTGCAGGGTCGGCCCGGAAATCGGTCTTGATTTTCGCAAAGCACGATGCGTAGTTTCAAAAAGTTAAAGCGCCGCGCTTCCAATGAGACGCACGGCGCTTTAACTGTCAAAATCAAATTGAAACTTCGGATCCACCTCACAAAGCTCATGGTCGGCGCTTTGGCGCGCCAACCAGTCACTCAGCAGCGGCCAGAAGCTTCTTCTCACGATTGGCGCGAAGACGTTCGAAATCGTCGCCGGCATGGTGCGACGAGCGCGTCAGCGGGCTGGAAGAGACCATGAGGAAGCCTTTGGTATAGGCAACCGTCTCGTAGGACTTGAACTCTTCCGGGGTTACGAAGCGTTCCACCTTGTGGTGCTTGCGCGTCGGCTGCAGATACTGGCCGATGGTCAGGAAGTCGACATCGGCGCTGCGAAGATCGTCCATCAACTGCAGCACTTCGTTACGCTCTTCCCCGAGACCGACCATGATACCGGACTTGGTGAACATGGTAGGGTCCAGTTCCTTCACCCGCTGCAGCAGGCGGACGGAGTGGAAGTAGCGTGCACCGGGGCGAACGGTCAGATAGTTGCCGGGAACGGTTTCCATATTGTGGTTGAACACATCGGGCTTGGCCGCAACGACACGCTCCAGAGCACCCGGCTTCTTGAGGAAGTCTGGCGTCAGGATTTCGATGGTCGTGTTCGGAGACGCAGCGCGGATTGCCCAGATCACCTTTTCAAAATGCTCGGCACCACCGTCGGCGAGATCGTCGCGGTCCACCGAGGTAATGACGACGTGGCTGAGGCCCATCTGCTTGACGGCCTTGGCAACATTTTCCGGTTCGTTGAGATCGAGCGGATTGGGCTTACCGGTCGAGACGTTGCAGAAGGCGCAGGCGCGCGTGCAGATTTCGCCCATGATCATGAAGGTGGCGTGCTTCTTTTCCCAGCATTCGCCGATATTTGGACAGCCAGCCTCTTCGCACACAGTCACCAGCTTGTGACTGCGTACCAGTTCGCGCGTCTCGTGGTAGCCCTTGGACGTGGGCGCCTTGACGCGGATCCATTCCGGCTTGCGCGCCACTTCCGTATCCGGCTTGTGTGCCTTCTCGGGATGGCGGATGCGCTTCTCTTCCGGCTGGGACATCCTGTCGAGAATAGTGACCATAAGAAACCTGCTTCTACCGCTTATAAGCGGCTCTAACGCCTGACGAGCTTGGCGAGGAATAACAGAAGGCTTGCGCCCAGGAAAGACGTGACGAAGTAGCCGAGGCGGCTGTCTTCAACAAAGACATCGAATGTACGCAACACGGCCACTGCCACCACCGAGCCGACAATGCCGAGAACGATGTTCATGAAGATGCCAAAGCGCATATCCATGAGCTTGCCCGCCAGCCAGCCCGCAAGGCCGCCGATGATGATGGCCGCAATCCAGCCTACACTTTCCATCCGTGATCCCTTTCTTTAACCCGCCGTTTCACCTGGTGTTGGCTAAGCGATCAACCTGGCAATCAGCGTCACGATGATCGCACCCACCGTCGCATGGATGATCTGCACCACCAGCGCATTTTCAATACCAAGCGAAATGCCGAGAGCATTGAACAGATAGCCACCGACAAATGCGCCGATCACGCCGCTCAGAAGGCATCCGATCAACCCGCCGCCACCAACGATGAGGCTGGCGAGAAAACCGGCCACCAGACCGATCAGCAGAAAAACAACCCAGGCTTCTGTTGCAATAGACATGACGGCTCTCCTTTGACGTCGCTCCCTTCAAGAGTGGGAGCGATCAAGCCAATTATCAAGCGTTCAGGACACGTCCGTAAGCGTCCAGAACGCTCTCCTTCATCGACTCCGACAGGGTCGGATGCGGGAAGATGGTGTGCATCAGTTCTTCTTCGGTCGTCTCAAGGTTCATGGCAACAACGAAGCCCTGAATGAGCTCCGTCACTTCCGCGCCTACCATATGCGCACCGATCAGTTCGCCCGTCTTCTTGTCGAAAATGGTCTTGACCATGCCCTGATCTTCACCGAGCGCCACGGCCTTGCCATTGGCAGCAAAGGAGAAGCGACCCACGCGAATCTCGCGGCCCTGCTCTTTCGCCTTGGCTTCCGTCAGACCGACGGACGCAACCTGCGGATTGCAATAGGTGCAGCCCGGGATCTTGCTCTTGTCCATCGGGTGAACATTCGGAACCCCGGCAATCTTCTCAACGCAGATGACGGCTTCGTGCTCGGCCTTGTGTGCGAGAAGCGGACCTCCGGCAACATCACCAATCGCGTAGATGCCAGGAACATTGGTCTTGCCATAGCCATCGATGACGATGAAGCCGCGCTCGGTCTTAACGCCAGCAGCCTCAAGGCCGATATTCTCGATATTGGCCTGGACGCCAACGGCGGAAATCATCCGATCCGCTGTGATCTTCTGCGACGAGCCGTCCTTCATCTCGACGGTCGCCGTAATCGAGTTTGCACCCTTTTCAACCTTCGCAACCTTTGCCTCGAGGTGGATATTGATGCCCTGCTTTTCCAGCTGCTTTTTCGCGAAGGCGGAAATTTCCGCATCCTCGACCGGCATCACCTGGCTCATGATTTCGACAACAGTTACCTCAACGCCCATGGTGCGATAGAAGCTGGCGAACTCGATACCGATCGCCCCCGAACCCATGACCAGCAGCGACTTCGGCAGCTCTTCCGGCTTCATTGCTTCGAAATAGGTCCAGATCAGCTTGCCATCTGGCTCGATGCCGGGCAGCGCGCGCGGACGGGCACCGGTGGCCACGATGATATGCTTGGCGGTGTAGGTTCCCTCGCCCAGCGTGTTCTTCGGCACGGGGCCCTGCGGCTGAACCACAGGCTTGGTCGATTTGCCGACGACGATCTCACCCGGCTTGGTGATCTTGGCTTCGCCCCAGATGATATCGACCTTGTTCTTCTTGAACAGGAAGCCGACGCCATTATTCATGCGGGCAGCGATGCCGCGAGAGCGCGCGACGATCGCCTTGACGTCCGGCTTGATCGAGCCTTCCAGCGTCAGGCCGTAATCCTTCGCATGGGTGGCCGTGTGCATCACATCGGCCGTACGCAGCAATGCCTTGGTGGGAATGCAGCCCCAATTGGAGCAGATGCCCGCGAGATGTTCACGCTCGACAACGGCAACCTTCATGCCCAGCTGAGCTGCGCGAATGGCGGCAATATAACCACCTGGACCGGAGCCAATGACGATAACGTCGTAGGATTGAGCCATTCTATATCCTGCCTTTATCTTTTTGACGGCGACTTTTGCGCCGCTGCGTCAATCGAATTCACATCAAATTCCAAGCAGCATGCGCACCACGGGCTCAAGCCCACGTCCCAGCGCACGCGTGTTTTCAGCGTCCAGGTGAACGCCATCGAGCGGTGTCGTCACCGCAACAGAGGCCGCATCGAAGAAGGCGCAACCCTTGTCGTCTGCAAGATCGCGATAGAGCGAACCCATCATCTTCGACTGCTCGATCGCGCCCGCATACATCGCCGCAAACATATCGTTTGCCGTTTCGCAAATATGCGGCGGCGAAACGATCAGGATCTCCGGCTCGTCATGATCCTCGAAAGACCACGCATGATGCCGGATGAGACTGACCAGCCGCTCAACGCCCTTGACCGCACCAACCGCAGAGCCTGCACCGATACCGCGCTTAAGGTCGTTGGTGCCGAGCATGATGATGACGAGATCAAGCGGCGCGTGGCTGTGAAGGATCGTCGGAAGCAGCGTCGCACCATTGCGGTCGCAATCCGCCAGATGATCGTCGTAGGCGGTGGTGCGCCCGTTCAATCCCTCGCCGATGACATTGACCTCACTGCCCAGCGCCTTCTGCAGCACGCTCGGCCAGCGGTCTTCAAAGGCGTGACGCCCGAGATTCTCGGCGTCATATCCCCATGTCAGGCTGTCGCCATAGCAAAGAACGGTCTTCGTCACATCCGCCTCCAGAAGGAGAAGAGCCGAAGGCTGACACCAGCATCCGGCTCGACCATTTTATCAGACCAGCATCGACATCGGGCTTTCGATGTAGCGCTTGAAGGCGGAAGCAAGCTCCGCACCGAGCGCGCCATCGATAACGCGGTGGTCGAAGGCAAAGGTCGCCGTCATCACCGTACCGACTTCGATCTTGCCGCCGCGAACGACCGGCTTTTCGACGCCAGCGCCGATCGACACGATCGAAGCCTGCGGCAGGTTGACGATCGACGTGAAGGACGAAACGCCGAACATGCCGAGGTTCGACACGGATGTCGTGCCGCCCTGGTATTCTTCCGGCTTCAGCTTCTTGTCGCGGGCACGCTTGGCAAGATCCTTGACCTCGTTGGAGATAGCCGAAAGCGACTTCTCCTCGGCCTTGCGGACGATCGGCGTGATCAGGCCATCCGGGATCGACACGGCAACGCCGACATCGGCGTGCTTGTGAAGAACGCGGGCTGTCGATGTCCAGGAAGCATTTGCCATCGGAACATCGCGCAGTGCAAGCGCCATGGCTTTGATGATGAAGTCGTTGACGGAGAGCTTGAAGGCCGGAATCTCGCCCTTCTCGGTCTTCTTCACCGGCGCGGACGCATTTATCTCGGCACGAAGCTTCAACATCGCATCGAGCTCGCATTCCATCGAGACCGTGTAGGACGGAACCGTCTGGGTCGACTCGGTCAGGCGCGAAGCAATGGTCTTGCGCATGCCGTCATGCGGCAGAAGCTCGTAGGAGCCTTCGGCAAACAGCTTGAGGACGCTGTCATCCGACGGACCCTTGGCAGCGGCCGGAGCCGGAGCAGCAGACGATGAAGGTGCCTGTGCCGCGGCAGGCGCAGCCTTCGCGCCACCGGAAGCAACTGCCTTTTCGACGTCAGACTTGACGATACGGCCATGCGGGCCGGAGCCGGACACAGCGGAAAGATCAAGACCGGCATCCTTTGCCATGCGGCGTGCCAATGGCGAGGCAAAAAGGCGCTCGCCGGACTTGGACACAGGTGCTGGCGTAGAAGGCGCAGCAGCCTGATCTGCAACCGGCTTGTCAGCCTTGGGTGCCGCTTCAGACTTCTCTTCCTTCGGGGCCTCGGCCTTGGCTTCCTGCTTGGGAGCTTCAGCTTTCGCCTCTGATTTGGCAGGAGCAGCATCGCCACCCTTTGCCGCTTCAGCCACGTCTTCACCTTCGCCTGCGAGGATGGCGATCAAGGCATTCACCTTGACCGCTTCGGTGCCGGCCGGAACCACGATCTTGGCGACCGTGCCCTCGTCCACAGCTTCCACTTCCATGGTCGCCTTGTCGGTCTCGATTTCGGCAATCACGTCGCCGGGAGCAACCTTGTCGCCTTCCTTGACCAGCCACTTGGTCAGATTGCCCTCTTCCATCGTCGGAGAAAGGGCAGGCATGGTGATGTTGATAGGCATCGAAACGCCCTCCCCTTACTTGTAGCAGACGGCTTTGACAGCCTGGATGACTTCGTCAACGTTTGGCAGAGCCAGCTTCTCCAGGTTTGCGGCGTAAGGCATTGGAACGTCTTTACCGGCAATGGTCAGGATCGGTGCATCGAGATAATCGAAAGCAGCGCGCTGAACCTGGTTGGAGATGAAGTCACCGACCGACGACTGCGGGAAGCCTTCTTCGACAGTGACCAGGCGGCCGGTCTTCTTGACGGATTCGATCACCGTCGGAAGATCCATCGGGCGGATGGTGCGAAGGTCGATCAGCTCGACATCGATGCCTTCCTTTTCCAGTTCGGCGACAGCCTTGACCGCATAGGTCATGCCGATACCGAAGGATACGATGGTTGCATCCTTGCCCTTGCGGTGAATGCGCGCCTTGCCGATCGGCAGGACGAAATCATCCAGCTTCGGCACGTCGAAGCTCTGACCGTAAAGGATTTCGTTTTCGAGGAAGATGACCGGGTTCGGATCGCGGATCGCAGCCTTCAAAAGACCCTTGGCGTCGGCTGCCGTGTAAGGCATGACGACCTTGAGGCCTGGGATATGGCTGTACCATGCGGCATAGCACTGCGAGTGCTGAGCAGCCACGCGGGCAGCAGCACCCGACGGACCACGGAACACCATCGGTGCGCCCATCTGACCGCCAGACATATAGAGCGTCTTGGCAGCAGAGTTGACGATCTGGTCGATCGCCTGCATGGCGAAGTTGAAGGTCATGAATTCGACGATCGGCTTCAGGCCGGTCATGGCAGCGCCAACACCGATACCGGCAAAGCCGTGCTCGGTGATCGGCGTATCGATCACGCGCTTGGCGCCGAATTCCTGCAGGAGACCCTGGGTGATCTTGTAGGCACCCTGGTACTCGGCAACCTCTTCGCCCATGACGAAGACTTTTTCGTCGGAGCGCATTTCTTCAGCCATGGCATTGCGAAGCGCTTCGCGCACGGTCTGGCTGACGAACTCGGTGCCTTCCGGAATATCCGGATCGGCAGCAACTTCGATCTTCGGTGCAGCCGGTGCCTTCGCCGTCTCTTTCGAAGCGGATGGTTCTTCGCTGGCTTCGCGGGCCTTGCCGCCGGCGGCATCAGAACCGGAGCCTGCGGCCTCGGCCTTCGGCTCTTCCTTCTTCGGTGCAGCGGAAGACGACAGGGCTTCTGCGCTTTCGCCTTCCTGAAGGAGAACGGCAATTGCCGTATTCACCTTAACGTTTTCGGTACCGGCATCGATCAGGATCTTGCCGATGACGCCTTCATCGACGGCTTCGACTTCCATCGTCGCCTTGTCGGTTTCGATTTCCGCGATCACGTCGCCGGAGGTGACCTTGTCACCCTCTTTCTTCAACCACTTGGAAAGCGTGCCTTCCTCCATGGTGGGGGAAAGGGCGGGCATAAGAATTTCTACTGGCATTGTTTTCCCTTTCCCGATCAGAGCAGAATGTCGGTGTAAAGCTCGGATACATCCGGCTCTGGATCGTTCTGGGCAAAGTCGGCGCTGTCGGCCACGATGTCACGGACATCCTTGTCGATCGCCTTCAACTCGTCTTCGCTTGCCCAGCCCTGCTCCATGAGCCGCGCCTTGACCTGCTCGATCGGGTCATGCTCGGAGCGCATCTTCTGCACTTCGTCCTTGGAACGATACTTGGCCGGGTCGGACATGGAGTGACCGCGATAGCGATAGGTCAGCATTTCCAGAATGATCGGACCCTTGCCGGAGCGGCAATGCTCGAGAGCTTCGTCCGCAGCAGCCTTGACGGCGCGAACGTCCATGCCGTCCACCTGAACGCCGGGGATGCCGAAGCCGGAACCGCGAAGCGAATAGTTCGACTGCGCCGTGGCACGGCTGGTCGAGGTGCCCATGGCGTAACGGTTGTTTTCGACGATGTAGATGATGGGCAGTTTCCAGAGAGCAGCCATATTGAAGCTCTCATAGACCTGACCCTGGTTGGCCGCACCGTCACCGAAGTAGGTCACCGACACATTGTCGTTGCCGCGATACTTGTTTGCGAAGGCCAGACCGGTACCGAGCGAAACCTGCGCACCGACGATGCCGTGGCCGCCGTAAAAATGCTTCTCCTTGGAGAACATATGCATCGAGCCGCCCTTACCCTTGGAAAGGCCGCCGCGACGTCCGGTCAGTTCCGCCATGACACCGCGCGGGCTCATGCCGGCGGCCAGCATATGGCCGTGGTCACGATAGGCGGTGATGACCTGATCGCCTTCCTTCTGCGACATCTGCATGCCAACGACAACGGCTTCCTGGCCGATGTAGAGGTGACAGAAACCGCCTATGAAGCCCATGCCATAAAGCTGGCCGGCCTTTTCCTCGAAGCGGCGGATGAGCAGCATCTCGCGATACGCATGGAGTTCTTCGTCCTTACCGAAATCCGGGGCGTTCTTGCCGGTGAATTCCTTGGCAGGCGTCTTTGCCGTTGTCTTGCGGCCGGATACAGACGCGTTTTTGCGCGGCGCCATTCATCCCTCCCTAGTTGAATTAGAATGGTTGGATCGGCGCGTAACATATTCAAGAAAGGTCGCCACAGCAATGCCATAAACGCATGGCACATATTCTAAGTAAACGACTGTATTTAAAAATAAATTCCATGATTAACTGAAATTAGGTTAATCACATATATCCGTTCATGATGACGATTTCGTCCGGTTTCGACATGTTCAACTGATAACGCGAAATCTCGTCGATCATATCCCGCTCAAGCGACCCATCGCTCATCAACTCCACCTGACGCTCCAGCGCCACGCGGGTCTTGACGATCTTGTCCCGCTCAGCGGTTCTGGCAATGCGCTGGCGCTCCAGGCGCTCCATGGCTTCCAGCCCGAAATCGCCATGAATGGAATGATAGCCGAAATAGGAAAGAAAGGCGACCGTGATCGCTGGAACAACGAGACGGCCGAACCGTCTTTTCTTATGATGCTTCGTCCACATACTCTGAAAACAGCCTTCAAACGCGCTACTGGAATCACAATAGCCGCATTTGCTTAACCATCCGTTGACCGTGTTTTGATCGACGCATCCTCTGGGTCACCGGGGTCGCTGACCAACAAGAATCCACCTGCTAATTGCCGATCTGATCGTCTTGTGCGATGTTAACTGGGTAACGTCCGCACGCTCCAGGATTGATCTGGACGGTCATGTCGTTACCGGTGGGTGCACAAATTATCTAGAATCACTGGCCTAGGACGAAGCGAAATCGTCCTTCTCGTTGCAGCCCTTATGGGGCTTAGCTCGATTTCCCTCGATATCATGCTCCCTGCTCTGCCCGATATCGGCCTGTCATTGGCGGCCTCATCGTCCAATCTTGCGCAACTGACCGTCGGCGCATTTCTCCTTGGGGCGGCAATCTCATCCTTTGTCGTCGGCCCGGTCGCTGATCATTATGGCCGTCGTCTACCGATCTTGTGTGGGCTTCTGGTGTTCATGGCGGCCTCGCTTGTCGCGCTTTTTGCCAACAGCATGGAAATGATACTTGTTCTTCGGTTCATTCAAGGAGCGGGAGTTGGCACGACTCGCCTGTCTCAAGCCATCTTGCGAGATCGCTATTCCGGAAGCGAGATGGCGAGAGCCATGTCGCTCGTGTTGACGGTATTCCTCATCATGCCGGTTCTGGCGCCTCTAGTGGGCCAAGCTATTTTGATGGTCGGCGGTTGGCGCGCCATCTTTTTTACAATCGCCGTATTTGGGCTTGTCTTACTGGTCTGGACCTGGTGGAGATTGCCGGAGACGCTCTCCCCGGCGAATAGGCGGCCGCTAAGCTTCGGCTCGGTCTGGTCTGGGCTGGCTATGATTGCCGCAGACCGGAGCGCGATCGGATATGGCCTGGCCGCTATGCTGCTGCTCGGTGCCCTTTACGGCTTCATCGCAACTGCCCAACCACTCTATGGTCAAGCTTATGGACTGGGAGATCACTTCGCGCTTGCCATGGCGGGAACAGCGATCGTCCAGTCAATCGCAGCCTTTGTCTGCTCACGCCTCATTCCACAGTTCGGCCCGCCGGCTGTAGGAATGACCGGGCTCGCGACGTATGTCGGATTTGCTGCCGTCGCGTTGATCATGCTCTATCTCGATGCGCTGCCGTTCTGGCTGCTCCTCCTCATCATCACCGCAATGATGACGATGTTCACCTGGGCAGACGCAACGCTCGGCGCCCTCTCCATGGCTAATCTCGGGAAGATTGCCGGCACGGCCGCATCGGCATTTGGTGCGATCCAGCAATTGGGTGCTACCTTGCTCGGCTCGATCATCGGCCAATGCTATGATGGAACGCCGCGTGCATTGCTCTGGGGATCGTTTCTCCTGGGGGCAATCGCGCTTGCCTCAGCGTTCTGGGCTGGAAAGTCTCCAAGACAGTGAAACGCTTTCAGGTTCGGCCACCCTGCAATGCCAACCACCTGCCCGGCGTAATCCCGAAGGCATCGCGAAAGTGTCGCGTGAGATGAGCTTGATCCGCAAAGCCTGATTCGACTGCCGCGCCCGCCAGGCTGCTCCCCGCCAACAGCAATTGCTTTGCTCGGCCAAGTCGGCGCATCACGAGATAGCGGTGCGGGCTGGTGCCAAGCAACTGCCTGAAATGTCGCGCCAAGGCATACCGGTCCAGCCCTGTGATGTCTTCGAGCGTCGCGGATCGCACCGGCCCATCACTATGGCTGAGAAGAAAATCCCGCGCCCGCAAGACAGCCGATTGCGCGACCTTGGTAACCCGTTTGCGAGGGGCTCCTGCTTCACGAGAGAGAATCGTCCCGATTCGCTGGATCGCATCATCCTTGGCAAGATCATCGGGTTCGTGATCGAGGTCCGACAGAATGTAGGCAAGCGTACGGGAAAACTCGGCATTGGCGACAACGGGATCCGGCACGAATGGCAAGGAACGAGAGTAACCATCGATGGCGCCGATCAACTCGGGCGGCATATAGACCATGCGATAGATCAGCCCTGCATCCGTTCCAGCAGCCCCATCGTGAACCTCGTCCGGATGCAGCACGATGACGTTTCCGGGCATGCTGAACCGCTCGACGCCGCGATAGCGAAAGGTTTGCACGCCGTGCAGGGTCAGCCCCAATGCGTAAGTGTCGTGTCGATGCGGTGTAAACCCATTGCCGTGGAACCGCACCTCGGTCCGCTCGATCCCTCTACTTTCCGCAACCACGCGCACCCCGGGCTGAAATTCCACGCACGAACGTTCAAGACCCAGCGCCCGCTGCACCGCTAGTTGCTCGATGTCCTCAATACCTTCAAAGGAGTAAGACATGTTCGACACCAAAATCGTGATCATCATTCGCGATGACCTTGCTACGTGGCAAAAGCTAAACGTCACCGCTTTTCTGACAAGCGGTATCGTCGCTCAGGCGCCCGCGATCATCGGCGAAGCATATCGGGATGCCGCGGATAATGTCTACAATCCGATGTCCATCCAGCCAATCGTGGTTCTGGCGGCTGACCAAGAGACACTGAGAACCATCCAACGGCGAACGCTGGAGCGAAATGTCGCGGCATCAGCCTACATCGAAGAGATGTTCGCGACAGGTCACGATGCTGCCAATCGAGAGGTCTTTGCCAGGTTCACTCCGGACAATGCCAAGCTCGTTGGTCTCGCGTTGCGGTCAGATAAGAAGATCGTCGACAAGATTTGCAAGGGTGCAAAGATGCATCCCTGATGACTTCCATAAAAGTCGCCGCTCTGTGACTGGGCCCGATTAAGCGCGCACAGGAGTTATAGGAAGAACGCGCTCACCGCTTCGCCTTCAGCAAACGCTTCCAGATCGTGCCACCGAGATATTTGTTGAACACAACGAAATAGGCGACGATGGAGGCGAAGAAGACGATGGCCGATAGGCCGTTCAACTCGAAGCCGTTTTCCGTGCGGCCGCCAAGGATCGAGGCGACGAGGAAGCCCAGCACCCAGAATGCCGTGAAGAAATCGAGGAGGAAGGCCAGGACGATCCGCCATGTGGCGGGTTGCGGGGAAGGTGATGTCTGGTCTGGCATATGCGTATCCTTCAATGACTAAAGAAATAAGGGGCAGCGTAACCGCCACCCCTTCATTTTGTCTTATCAACTGGCATGAGCGCGCAAAACAACGCGTGCCTCAACCGCCGTCATCAAAACGGGATATCGTCGTCCAGATCGTTGGAGAAGTTGCCGCCGGAGGGCTGGCCACCGCGCGACGCACCGCCGCCACGCGCGGGCTGCTGGTCGTAACCGCCACCGCTGCCCCCACCATAGGAGCCGCCGCCGGCATAATCGCCACCGCCACCAAAGTCTCCGCCACGGCCACCGCCGCCGCCTTCGCCGCGACCGTCAAGCATGGTCAGCGTCGAGTTGAAGCCCTGTAGAACGATTTCCGTCGAATAACGATCGTTGCCGTTCTGGTCCTGCCATTTGCGGGTCTGCAGCGCGCCTTCGATGTAGAGCTTGGCGCCCTTCTTGACGTATTGCTCAACGACTTTGCAGAGGCCTTCATTGAAGACCACGACCGTGTGCCATTCGGTCTTTTCCTTGCGCTCGCCCGAATTGCGGTCACGCCAGCTTTCCGACGTCGCAATGCGCAGGTTGGCGATTGGTCGGCCATCCTGCGTGCGGCGAATTTCCGGATCAGCGCCGACATTTCCGACCAGAATAACCTTGTTTACGCTGCCAGCCATATTTATCTTCCTGTCTGCCGAACGTCATGAACGGCATTTTTCCTGTTCAAAAGTCCCGCGCACCATAGACCATCCCTCGTCGAGATGGGCAGCGAGTGGAACGACAATCCACAAGGAATGTTCTTGCCAACGGGCATGGTTGCAATATGTTCCTTTTTTGTTCTATTAAGGCGTGGTGAGTGAGTCAAGCATATCCAGAAGCATTCCCAGGCGAGAACGCGCCGGGCAAGACCATACCGGAACGTCAATCGTCTCGACACGCCGTTCCAGATGATGACATAAGAACCGATCCGTCCAAACAGCTGAAATCCAGAGCCTTGTCATGAGTGAATTGAAGACGATTTCCATCCGCGGCGCGCGCGAGCACAATCTCAAGGGCATCGACCTTGATTTGCCGCGCAACAAGCTGATCGTCATGACGGGCCTGTCCGGTTCCGGCAAGTCGTCGCTGGCTTTCGATACCATCTATGCCGAGGGACAGCGCCGTTATGTGGAGAGCCTTTCGGCCTATGCTCGCCAGTTTCTGGAGATGATGCAGAAGCCGGATGTCGACCAGATCGAGGGTCTGTCACCGGCGATCTCCATCGAGCAAAAAACGACGTCGCGCAACCCGCGTTCGACCGTCGGTACGGTGACGGAAATCTACGACTATATGCGCCTTCTCTTCGCGCGTGTCGGCGTTCCCTATTCGCCCGTGACCGGTCTGCCAATCGAGAGCCAGACCGTGAGCCAGATGGTCGACCGCATCCTTGCCTTCGAGGAAGGTACGCGTCTCTACATTCTCGCACCCATCGTGCGTGGTCGTAAGGGCGAGTACAAGAAGGAACTCGCCGAACTGATGAAGAAGGGCTTCCAGCGCGTCAAGGTGGATGGCCAGTTCTACGAGATTGCCGACGTCCCTGCTCTCGACAAGAAGTACAAGCACGATATCGATGTGGTGGTGGATCGCGCCGTAGTGCGCCCAGACATGGCTGCGCGCCTAGCCGACAGTCTTGAGACCTGCCTGAAGCTGGCAGACGGTCTGGCCATTGCAGAATTTGCCGACAAGCCGCTGCCTGCGGAAGAAACGTCCGCCGGCGGTTCCGCCAACAAATCGCTCAACGAAACGCATGAGCGGGTGCTGTTTTCTGAAAAATTCGCGTGCCCGGTCTCTGGCTTCACCATTCCGGAGATTGAGCCGCGGCTCTTTTCCTTCAACAACCCTTTCGGTGCCTGCCCCACCTGCGATGGTCTGGGCTCGCAGCAGAAGGTGGATGAGGCACTGATCGTGCCGGAGCCAGCGCGCACGCTGAAAGATGGCGCTATTGCGCCGTGGGCCAAGTCCTCCTCGCCCTATTACAACCAGACGCTGGAAGCGCTCGGCAAAGCCTTCGGCTTCAAGCTCTCCAGCCGATGGAGCGACCTGACGGATGCCGCCAAGAAAGCGATCCTGAAAGGCACCGACGAGAAGATCGAGTTCCAGTATCAGGACGGTGCCCGCTCCTACAAGACAGTGAAGAACTTCGAGGGCATCGTGCCCAACCTCGAACGCCGCTGGAAGGAAACGGACAGCGCCTGGGCGCGGGAAGAGATCGAGCGTTACATGTCGGCAGCACCCTGCCCGGCCTGCGCCGGTTATCGCCTGAAGCCCGAAGCGCTCGCGGTCAAAATCAACACGCTGCATATCGGCGAAGTCACGCAGATGTCGATCAAGATCGCTCGCGACTGGTTCGAAGGCCTGCCGGAAAAGCTAAACGCCAAGCAGAATGAAATCGCCGTTCGTATTCTGAAAGAAATTCGCGAACGTCTGCGCTTCCTCAATGACGTCGGTCTCGATTACCTCAGCCTGTCGCGTAATTCCGGCACGCTGTCGGGCGGTGAGAGCCAGCGTATCAGGCTTGCGTCGCAGATCGGCTCCGGCCTGACCGGCGTTCTCTACGTATTGGACGAACCCTCAATCGGCCTGCACCAGCGCGATAATGCTCGCCTGCTGGAAACGCTGAAGCATCTTCGCGACATCGGCAATACCGTCATCGTTGTCGAGCATGACGAGGACGCCATTCTCACGGCCGACTACGTGGTCGATATTGGCCCGGCTGCCGGCATCCATGGCGGCCAGGTCATTGCCGAGGGCACGCCGCAGGAAGTGATGGCCAACCCGAACTCGCTGACGGGCAAGTACCTTTCCGGCGAAATGGGCGTTCCTGTTCCAGCCGAACGGCGCAAGCCGAAGAAGGGCAAGGAGATCAAGGTCGTTGGCGCGCGTGGCAACAATCTGAAGAACGTCACAGCCTCGGTGCCGCTCGGCGTCTTCACAGCGGTTACCGGTGTATCGGGTGGCGGCAAGTCCACCTTCCTGATCGAAACGCTCTACAAGTCTGCCGCACGCCGCGTCATGGGCGCGCGCGAGATTCCGGCGGAACACGATCGTATCGATGGCTTCGAATTCATCGATAAAGTCATCGACATCGACCAGTCGCCGATCGGTCGTACACCACGCTCCAACCCGGCCACCTATACCGGCGCCTTCACGCCGATCCGTGACTGGTTCGCCGGTCTGCCGGAGGCGAAAGCCCGTGGATACGCACCGGGCCGCTTCTCCTTCAACGTCAAGGGCGGGCGTTGCGAAGCCTGCCAGGGCGATGGCGTGATCAAGATCGAGATGCACTTCCTGCCGGATGTCTATGTCACCTGCGATGTCTGCCACGGCAAGCGCTACAACCGCGAGACGCTGGACGTGACCTTCAAGAGCAAGTCGATTGCCGACGTACTGGACATGACAGTGGAAGAAGGCGTCGAGTTCTTTGCCGCTGTGCCTGCCGTGCGCGACAAGCTGCAATCGCTTTTCGACGTTGGTCTCGGCTATATCAAGGTCGGCCAGCAGGCCAATACGCTGTCTGGCGGCGAAGCACAGCGCGTCAAGCTTGCCAAGGAATTGTCCAAACGCTCGACTGGCCGAACACTCTACATCCTCGATGAACCGACGACCGGCCTGCATTTCCACGACGTGAAGAAGCTTCTGGAAATGCTGCATGAACTGGTCAATCAGGGCAACTCCGTCGTGGTCATCGAGCACAATCTCGAGGTCATCAAAACGGCCGACTACATCATCGATATCGGCCCGGAAGGCGGCACCGGCGGTGGTGAGGTCGTGGCAGCTGGCACGCCGGAGCAGATCGTCAAGGAGAAGCGCTCCTATACCGGTCAGTTCCTGAAGGAACTGCTGGAGCGCCATCCGGAAAAGAATATTCAGGCGGCGGAGTGATCCGCCCCCTTCACATGGCAATTTCGCGTTGATGGGAGAGACGGATGAGCAAGTCGGGAACGATCCGCGCCGGTATCGGCGGCTGGACCTTCGAGCCTTGGGAAGGCACGTTCTATCCTGAGAAGCTCACCAAAAAGCGCCAGCTGGAATATGCAAGCTCCAAGCTGAAGGCGATCGAGGTGAACGGCACCTATTATGGCAGCCAGAAACCTGCGACCTTCGCCAAGTGGGCGTCCGAAGTGCCGGATGGTTTCATTTTCTCGCTGAAGGCCAGTCGTTTCGTCACCAATCGCAAGGTTCTGGCCGAAGCAGAGGAATCGATGACGAAGTTCCTGACGCAGGGGCTGACTGAGCTTGGCGAGCATCTCGGCCCAATCCTCTGGCAGTTCGCGCCGACGAAGAAATTCGAGCCGGAGGACTTTGCCGCCTTCCTGGCCTTGTTGCCGGAAAAGCAGGACGGGTTGAAATTGCAGCATGTCGTCGAGGTGCGCAACGATAGCTTCCAGGTACCGGAATTCATCGAGTTACTGGCAAAGCACAACGTCGCCGTCGTCTGCGCCGATCATCACGACTATCCAATGCTGCCGGATGTGACGGCGGATTTCGTCTATTGCCGTCTGCAAAAGGGCGAGGACGATATCGAGACCTGCTATCCTGAGAAGGATGTGAAGGCGTGGAGCGAGCGCCTGAAGACCTATGCAGCTGGCGGCGCGCCAGACGATCTTCCGATGATCGCGCCCGACCGAAAAGCCGAGAAGACGCCGCGCGATGTTTTCGCCTTCTTCATCACCGGCGGAAAGGTCAATGCGCCGAACGGAGCGCAACTGCTGCAGACCCTCGTATGAACCTGCCCTGATTACGCGTCGATTGCTGTCGGTACACGTTCGAAGTCGATGGTGTCGAAGGCGGCGGCAATAACTTCGCAGCCGGCGCCGGGCTTCGTCGCATCGCTGGAGAGGATTTGCCGGAAGCGCCGTGCGCCGGGCAATCCCTGAAACAGACCGACCATATGGCGGGTGACGTGGTTCAGGCGGCCGCCCTTGGCAATATAATCTTCCGCATAGGCCATCATCGCATCGCGCAAGGCGTCTGGATCGAGATCGCGGGACTGCGCGCCATAGATGCGGTGATCCACCTCCGCAAGGATCGAGCTGTTATGATAGGCAGCACGCCCCAGCATGACCCCATCCATATGCTTCAAATGCTCGTCCGCCTGATCGAGATCGGTGATCCCACCATTGATGCCGATGAAGAGATCGGGAAATTCCTGCTTCATGCGATAAGCCAACTGATAGTCCAGCGGCGGCACTTCGCGGTTCTCCTTGGGTGACAGTCCCTGAAGCCATGCCTTGCGGGCGTGGATCCAGACGGCGTCCGCACCTGCGGCAACCATACGTGCAATGAAGTCTGGAAGAACAGCGTCCGGCTCCTGGTCATCCACGCCAATGCGGCACTTTACAGTGACAGGCACGGTCGCCACGGCCTTCATCGCCTCGACGCAAGCCGCAACGGTCTCAGGCTCGCGCATCAGGCACGCGCCGAAGGTGCCGGACTGAACGCGGTCGGAGGGACAGCCGACATTGAGATTGATCTCGTCATACCCATAATCGGCGGCAATCCTCACGGCCTCGGCAAGCTTGCGGGGATCGGAGCCGCCAAGTTGCAACGCCACGGGATGTTCTTGAGGATGATAGTCCAGCAACTTGTCGCGCTTGCCATGGATGATGGCGTCGGCCACGATCATCTCCGTGTAGAGAAGCGCATGCTGCGAAAGCTGGCGATGCAGGAAGCGGCAACGCGTATCGGTCCAGTCGATCATCGGCGCGACGGCGAAGACCTTTCCTCGCGCGTAGTGCGACGCGCCATCCTTGCGTTGAGAAGTCATCGTCATAATCGTCGGCCAATCCTTGATTGCCGCCTCGTCTCCTTCGCGTGACATAGACATATCGAAGGCTCAGAGGAACAGCGTTTCGGCTCCATATAGGGCGGAATGGCTGAGCGATCTACCCGCGTCTTTTCAAATCCGCGATGCACGAAGAGGAACCCTCAATGACCGAAAGGGTTTGTGAAACACGGTGTCACAAGATTTGAGGAGATCATGATGAGTGAGAAGAGCGACGAGAAGTCTCTCTACTGGAGCATCGTTGGCGCCGACAGCAACACCAATGCCGGTGTTGGCAGGTTGCTCGCGGTCATCGTCGCCCTCATCGTCGTAAGCGGCTGTGTCGTGTGGCTCTTGTCCTAACGGTGAACAACCCAAAAAGTTTGGACTGGAAATCACCTTGAAATTGCGGGACAACACCACTCCTAAGAAGGAGTGCCATTATGTCCGCAACAGTAATCCCCGCCCCCCAACCCGTTCTCCTGCCCGTCGAAGGCACGAACGAAACCTTCCCCGTGCGGCGGGTCTATTGCGTTGGGCGCAACTACGCGGACCACGCTATCGAGATGGGCCATGATCCATCCCGCGAGCCTCCCTTCTTCTTCCAGAAGAACCCGGACAACCTGCTGCCCGCCGGCCAAGACTTTCCCTACCCGCCCCTCTCTTCCAACGTTCATTACGAAGTCGAATGTGTTGTCGCACTGAAAAGCGGCGGCTCGAACATCTCGGTGGAGAACGCGCTCGATCACGTCTGGGGCTATGGTGTCGGTATCGACATGACCCGCCGCGACATGCAGGACGGACTGAAGAAGATGGGCCGCTCCTGGGAAGGCGCAAAGGCCTTTGAATTCTCCGCACCCATCTCGCCACTCGTTCCGGCCTCGAAGATCGGACACCCGGACAAGGGTGCGGTGTGGCTCGATGTGAACGGCGCGCGCAAGCAATCCGGCGATCTCGATCAGATGATCTGGAAGACTGCGGAAATCATCGCCGAACTGTCGAAGGTCTTCACGCTGGCCGCTGGCGATGTGATCATGACCGGCACGCCGGCTGGCGTCGGCCCAGTTGTCAAGGGCGATATCATGGAGTGCGGCGTGGATGGCGTCGGCACATTGACGGTCAAGGTCGTCTGAACAGAAATCGGATATCCGCCTATGCCAGTCTATCGCCTCGGAACGAGAGTGCCCAACCTGCCAGCAGCGGATCGATACTGGATCGCGCCGGATGCCAATGTCATCGGCTCCGTCACCTTGGGTGACGATGTCGGCATCTGGTTCGGCGCGACGTTGCGCGGCGATAACGAACCAATGACGGTTGGTCGCGGCACGAACATTCAGGAAGGCGTGATGGTGCACAGCGATCCGGGCTTTCCCGCAACGATCGGCGAGGACTGCACCATCGGCCACCACGCTATAATCCACGGCTGCACGATCGGCGACAACACCCTGATCGGCATGGGCGCAACCATCCTGAACGGTGCGAAGATCGGCAAAAACTGCCTCGTCGGCGCCAATGCGCTCGTCACCGAGGGCAAGGAATTTCCCGAAAATTCCCTGATCGTCGGTTCCCCTGCCCGCGTCGTCCGCACGCTGGATGAAAAGGCCGCCGAGGGCATCAGAAGGTCGGCAGAAAAATATGTGGCCAACTGGAAGCGCTTTGCCGAAGAACTAAAGCCCGTCTAGGCTGCCCGCATACCTCCCAGCCTCGTCCTCTTGCGGCTAGGCTGCACAGGCCTCGCAAAGACCACGGATCTCGATCGTCGTCTTTTCCGCCTTGAACTTCTGTCCCTTGACCCAATCGCCAAGGCGATGATCGATCTCGTGATCGTGAAACTCCGTCACCTGGCCGCAGGCATTGCAGATGGCGAAGGCCACCGTGCCATGATGATGGGTGCAGCAATCCGCGCTTGTGTGCGAGCAGGCTACGAAAGCGTTCAGGCTCTCCAAACGGTGGACCAGACCGAACTCGATCAGCTTTTCCAAAGCACGATAAACCTGCAGGGGCGCGCGAAAGCCGCTGTCCCTCAGCTTGTCGAGGATCACATAGGCACTGAGTGGCGCCTGCGAGCGGGACAGCGCGTCGTAGACCAGCGACTGGTTGCGGGTCAGGTTCTTCGCATTCGTATTCATGTTCATCAGTTCACTCCCTGCTCGGCACTGCGCGACCGTCCCGGCACAGGCAAAAGACTCAAGACGAAAAGCAAGACGGCGGCGACGACAATCGACGGGCCGGACGGCGTGTCATATTGCAGCGATCCCATCAGTCCGCCGATGACGGCGACAGCACCGATGAGCGACGCCAGCACCGCCATGATTTCCGGTGTCGACGAGAAGCGTCTGGCCGTTGCTGCTGGAATGATCAGCAGCGATGTGATCAGCATGATGCCGACGATCTTCATGGCGATGGCAATGACGAGCGCCATCAGCAGCATGAAGAGAAGCTTCGAACGTTCCGGCCGCAATCCTTCCGCCTCTGCCAACTCGGCATTGACCGTCGAGGCTAGAAGCGGCTTCCAGAGATAGACGATCGCCAGCAGCACAAGGATTCCGCCACCCCAGACCATCTGAATATCGGTGACCGAGACCGCGAGAATATCGCCGAACAGAAAGGCGACGAGATCGATCCGCACCCATGTCATGAAGGCAACGATAACGAGACCGAAGGCAAGTGCAGAATGCGACAAAATACCCAGCAGCGCATCCGCCGACAGAGCCTGACGCCTTTGCAGCAAGAGCAACAGCAGAGACACCGCCGCGGCAACAAGGAAGACGCTGACGATCAGGTTCAACTGAAACAGCAGCGAGAGAGCCACACCGAGCAGCGCGGAATGGGCCATGGTATCGCCGAAATAGGCCATGCGCCGCCAGACCACGAAACAGCCGAGCGGACCAGCGGTCAGCGCGACGCCGACGCCTGCAAAGATGGCGCGGATGAAAAAGTCGTCAAACATGTTTCACTCCGGGCGCATGGGTCGTGTCATCAGAGTGATGATCATGGTGATGACCGCAGCCGCAGGCATCTTCTTGTTCGTCATGGGAATGATTCTGAGCGTGGACATGATCATGGGTGTGATCATGCTCATGATGATGCCCGTCATCGGGATGGCAATGGTCCGTCACCGAGCCGTCGGAATGCATGACGCGTCCATCCGGCAGATGGGTGTGATCATGGTGGTGGCTATAGACTGCCAGCCCCTTGGCAGCCGCACCGCCGAAGAGGCGCATATATTCCGGGCTCTGGCTCACGGCCTGCGGCGTCCCACGGCAGCAGACATGGCCATTCAGGCAAATGACCGTATCGGTCTCCGCCATCACCACGTGCAGATCGTGGGAGATCAGGAGAATACCGCAGCCGGTGGAATTGCGGATGGTCTTGATAAGATCATAAAGCGCAATCTCGCCGGAAAAATCCACACCTTGCACCGGCTCATCCAGAACGAGCAGATCAGGCTTGCGGGCAATCGCACGCGCCAGAAGCGCGCGCTGGAACTCTCCACCGGAAAGATGCTGGACCTCGGCCTTGGCGAGATGCGCAATGCCGGTGGCATTCAACGCCGCGTCAATTTCCCGTGGCGGCAGGGCTCCGGTCAGCGTCATGAGCCGCCAGACGGTCAAAGGCATCGTCCAGTCGACGGAAAGCTTTTGCGGCACATAGCCAACCTTCAGGCCAGCCAAACGCTCGACCTTTCCTTCATCCGGCTTCATCACGCCGATCGCCATCTTGGCACTCGTGGACTTGCCAGATCCGTTCGGTCCAATCAGCGTCACGATCTCGCCGCGACGGACGGAAAAGTCGACGCCGCGCACCAGCCAACGCCCGCTGCGTCTCACGCCTGCACTGGACAGGGAGACGAGATTTCCGTCGTTTTTGGCCGGAGAATGAAGCATGGGATTTTCCGATTGCGGCTGTTGCACATGGCTATGGCATACGTTATAGCGTTACGCAACTTATGTAATAACATTACACTTCGATACAAGTGGAGCATACCCTATGAAGTCACTCGCCGCCCTCCTCCTCGCCTCTGCCGCCATGATCGGCCCTTCCAATGCCATGGCCGCGCCCAATGTCGTTGTGTCGATCAAGCCGATCCACTCGCTGGTGGCAGCCATCATGGAGGGTGTCGCAGTGCCGCAGGTGATTGTCGATGGCGGTGCGTCACCCCACACCTATAGCCTCAAGCCGTCCAATGCGAAGGCGCTCGAAAATGCAGATGTTGTGTTTTGGGTCGGTGACGGACTGGAGAAGTTTCTCGAAAAACCGCTAGAATCGCTGGCCGGAAAGGCGACAGTCGTCGAACTGGACGACGCACCCGGCATCGAAAAGCTGAGTTTCCGCGAAGGCGGCCCCTTCGAAGCCCATGACCATGGCGACCATGAAGGTCATGACCATGCGGAGGCCGAAGGCCACAACCATGCCCATGAGGGCGACGATAAGCACGACCATGAAGGGCATGATCATGAGGGTCATGACCATGCGCATGAAGGCGAAAAGGGTCACGACCACGCGCATGAGGACGGACACGACCACGGCGAATACGACATGCATCTTTGGCTGGATCCTGCCAATGCAAGGGCCATGGCGACGGAAATCGAAAAGACGCTGATGACCGCCGATCCGGCCAATGCCAAGACCTATCAGGAAAACACCAAGAAGCTGGTCGACAATCTCGACGCGCTCGACAAGGAACTTGCGGCAACCGTCGCGCCGATCAAGGGCAAGCCCTTCATCGTTTTCCATGATGCCTACCAGTATTTCGAACACCGTTACGGTGTGAAGACGGCGGGCTCCATCACCGTCAGCCCTGAAAACATGCCGGGTGCGGACCGCATCAAGCAGATCCAGGCCAAGGTCAAAGAACTCAACGCGACCTGCGTATTTGCCGAACCGCAATTCGAGCCGAAACTGGTCAACGTCGTAATCGAAGGCACCAACGCCAAATCCGGTACGCTGGACCCGGAGGCCGGCACGCTGGAAGCGGGACCCGATCTCTATTTCAAGCTGATGCGCGGCATCGCCAATTCGCTGAAGAACTGCCTGTCCTGATCTGACGGGAGAACAAAGGGCGGCACGGACCGCCCTTCTTTCGGACCATCTATGTAATGTTATAACAAATGAGGTTGTGATATGAAAAAGAAGCTGCCTGTCACAGTTCTTTCCGGCTTTCTCGGAGCCGGCAAAACCACCCTTCTCAATCATATTCTCGGTAATCGCGAGGGACTGCGGGTTGCGGTGATCGTCAACGATATGAGCGAGGTCAACATCGATGCGGCTCTTATTCGCGATGGCGGCGCGAACCTGTCGCGAACACAGGAGCAGCTGGTCGAGATGACCAATGGCTGCATCTGTTGCACGCTGAGAGACGACCTGCTGAATGAGGTCAGGCAATTGGCGGACCAGGATCGTTTCGATTACCTGCTGATCGAGTCCACCGGCATTGCCGAACCGCTGCCGGTTGCGGCCACATTCGACTTCCGCGACGACAAGGGTGACAGCCTGTCGGATGTCGCGCAGCTTGACACCATGGTCACCGTGGTCGATTGCGCCAATCTGCTGAAGGACTACGGCTCGGCGGATTTTCTGGCGGATCGCGGCGAAACGGCGGGCGAAGGTGACAATCGCACGCTCGTCGATCTTCTGGTCGAGCAAATTGAATTCGCCAATGTCGTGGTGCTGAACAAGGTCTCGGCCGCGAGCCCCGCAGAGCTTGATGCTGCCCGCAAGATCGTCGTCGGCCTCAATCCCGACGCTCGTCTTGTCGAGGCCGATTTCGGACAAGTCGATTCAGCGGAGATACTTGGCACTGGCCTTTTCGATTTTGCCAAGGCCGAAACGCATCCGCTCTGGTTCAAGGAGTTGCATGGCTTCAAGGGCCACATACCCGAAACGGAAGAATACGGCATCCGCTCCTTCGTCTATCGGGCAAAGAGGCCCTTCGACCCTGCCCGCTTCCATGCCTTCATCAACCGCGACTGGCCGGGCGTCATCCGCGCCAAGGGCTTCTTCTGGCTGGCCACGCGGCCCAACCATGTCGGCGAAATCAGCCAGGCAGGCGCCTTGGTGAAAACCGGCAAGATGGGGCTCTGGTGGTCCTCCGTGCCAAAAACACGTTGGCCGGATGATCCGAGCTTCGAGAAAATGCTGGCACCTTACATGGACACTATCTGGGGAGACAGGCGACAAGAGATCGTCTTCATCGGCGCAGACCCCATGAGCGAGGCAGCACTGCGCCACGAACTCGATGCCTGCCTTGTAGACGCCAAAAGCTTTACGCCGGATGCCTGGCAGCAGCTAAACGATCCATTCCCCGATTGGAACAGACAGGCAGCCTGACCCTGCAAAAGAAAGCGGGCGCTTGATGCGCCCGCTCCTGTTCATTGCTTACCGCGCTGCGGCGAGGCCGATGATCAGGCCGCTGACGGCATTGATCAACAGGAACTGGTTGTCGACGCGCACCCAGCGCTCATTGCGGCGCGGTTCTCTGAGGTGATAGCGGCGATATTCACGACGGTCGACGAAGTGACGTCGCTCGGCAGGCGTCAAACGCTGACCGCGGTCCCAGCGGTGCTTCTTGATGATCACCTTCTTGGTCGTGACAGTCCGTTCGTGAACCCCACGGCGGTCATGCCCGTAGTCATGGCGACCCTGCGCCTGGGCCATCGGCGCTGCGAGAATTGTCGCAGCCAGAAAAACGGTGACGAGCTTTTTCATGGGTGTTTCCTTTCCTGTTCTGATGGGATGACCCTACCGCGCCGAGGATGAATGGAAACTGAAGCATGAAATTACAATATCGTAATGTTGACTAGAACTTAGAGGAAGAAATTAAAGTTCACGATCTCTAATGTGACGAGCAAGTCGACGGTGGCCGCTCGGACTAGAATGCCCGAGCGGAGCGCTTGCCTTACTTTTTCAGTTCGGCAGATTTGGCCCAGAGGTTGATATCCGCATCGCGTGCATAGCGATCGATTTCGGCCAGTTCGTCCGCGGTGAAGTCCGGCTTCTCAAGAGCCTTCACGCAATCTTCCACCTGTTCAGGCCGGCTTGCGCCGATCAGTGCAGAGGTGATGTGACCGCCGCGCAGCACCCAGGCAATCGCCATCTGCGCCAGCGTCTGTCCACGCCGTTCGGCGATGGCATTCAGCCCACGTATGTTCTCGATGTTGCGATCATTGAGGAAGGCGGGGTTGAGCGACTTGTTCTGGCTGGCGCGGCTCGCATCCGGCACGCCGTTCAGATACTTCGTCGTCAGCATGCCCTGCGCCAGCGGAGAAAAGACGATGGAGCCTATGCCGAGTTCTTCCAGCGTATCGACAAGGCCGTCCTCCTCGATCCAGCGGTTGATCATCGAATAGCTCGGCTGATGGATGACGCAGGGCGTGCCGAGATCTTTCAGGATCGCCGCAGCCTCACGGGTGCGCTGCGAATTATACGACGATATGCCGACATAGAGCGCCCTGCCCGACCGCACGATGTGATCGAGCGCACCACAGGTCTCCTCCAGTGGCGTGTCCGGGTCGAAACGGTGGGAATAGAAGATATCGACATAGTCGAGACCCATGCGCTTCAGGCTCTGGTCGCAGGACGAGATCAGATATTTGCGGCTACCCCATTCGCCATAAGGACCCGGCCACATATTGTAGCCCGCCTTGGAGGAGATGATAAGCTCGTCGCGATAACCGGCAAAATCGGTTTTGAGGATTTCGCCGAAAGCGCGCTCGGCGCTGCCTGGAGGCGGACCGTAATTGTTCGCAAGATCGAAATGGGTGATGCCGAGATCGAAGGCTTTGCGGCAAATCTCCTGCTTCGTCTTGTGGGAAAAATCGTTGCCGAAATTGTGCCAGAGGCCAAGCGATATGGCCGGAAGCTTGAGGCCAGTGCGGCCGCAATGATTGTACTTCATGGATGCGTAGCGGTTTTCAGCCGGTTGCCAGGCCATGTTTTTCCTCCCTTGTATGGAATTGCTGATCCGTATCGAAGGCGGCGGATCGTGGTGCAGTCAGATTAGAAGATCATAGTCGGCTTTCAAGCCTGCGACTGCGATGTGTACAGATCGAAGAGCTTAAATGACGGCTTGCCATTCCTCGACTTATCGCTTGGCGAGAAGACGATGCGACGGCTTTCTCCCGCAGCCAGATCGAAGAGGTTGTCAGAATAGCGCCCGGGGATATCGGCTTCCACCATGACGAAGAGCGCAAGGCCTTGCGCCTGAACCTCCAGCTCGAAGTCCCCATTGTCCAGCGCCGTCACCTGATGGCTGAGACCCGATGGCTGCAGATCAAGCGCCTTGTAGGTGTCACGCACGTGATGCCCCTCGCCCAACATGCCGTTGGAGGCGATGAAATTCCAGGAAAGCAGCGCGCCGGTTGGAACTTGATCCAGGTCGATCTCGGTCAGGAGCGATGCGGCATCCGGTCCGCAGGTGCCGCTGGCAGATTTCAGCGGAATCCGAACGCCATCGAGCGCCAGTGCGAAGATGTTCATGTCGATCTCGACGTCGTCCAACGTATCGTTGACCATGGAGAAGCGAACCGACTTACCGTCTTCAGACGGAACGGCTAACACGGCGACCGGCTGGAAGAAGCGCCGTGCCGCATAATGAAGGGCTTTCCAGCTACCGCCATAGTCTAGGCTCGACCACGAGGCGACCGGCCAGGTGTCGTTCAACTGCCAATAGAGCGTGCCCATGCAATGGGGTTTGAGCGAACGCCAATATTCGACGGCCGTCTTGATGGCGAGCGCCTGTTGCACCTGGCTGACATAGACAAAGTTCTCGAAGTCCCTCGGGAAGCGGAAATAGCGGAACATCGTTCCGGCAATGCGCTCATTGCCGCCCGCATTCTTCTGATGGAGCTCGATCACAGGCGACGCGATGTTCATGTCCTTGTTGTCCGCATAGGTGCGGATAATCGGCATGGACGTATAGGACTGGAAACCGAACTCCGAGCAGAACCGCGGACGCACCGTCCGGTAATCATCGAAGGATTTGTTCTCGTGCCAGACGGACCAGTAATGCATGTCGCCCGAACCATCCGCGTGCCATGCATCACCATAGTCCAGATAGCCGGAGGCCGGGCTTGACGGCCACCAGATGGACGACGGGGCCGCTTTCTTCAGGGCACGCTCGATGGTACGGTTGAGGCGATCATAGGCGACAAGATAGCGGTCGCGATTGTTGCGCGATTCTTCGAACCAGTTCAGCGCGCCAACGAGTTCATTGTCGCCGCACCAAAGCGCGATCGAGGGATGCGAGGCCAGCCTCTTCACCTGGTAATCGACCTCGAGCTCGACGTTGTCGAGGAAGTCTTCGGTGCAAGGGTAAAGATTGCAGGCAAACATGAAATCCTGCCAGACCATCAGGCCCAACCGGTCACAAAGATCATAGAACCAATCCGGCTCGTAGAAGCCACCGCCCCAAACGCGGATCATGTTCATGTTGGCTTCGACGGCGGACAGAAGCAGGTCTTCCGTCTTCTCCGCACTTGAGAGCGAAAACAGCGCGTCCGAGGGGATCCAGTTGGCACCGCGGCAGAAGATTTCGCGGCCATTGACGCGAAGTGCAAAACGGCTGCCGGCCTCATCCTTGTCGGTCAAAAGCTCGACTGTGCGGAAGCCGATCTGACGGATCATCGTCTCGTCGGGCAATTCGACGCTCAGCGTATAGAGCGTCTGCTCGCCGCTGCCTGCCGGCCACCAGAGCCTGGGATTCTCGACGAAGAACACGTGGCGGATGACCGTCTCACCGGCGGAGACGCCACAATCGAGGCGTAGCCGTTCATCGCCGAGCGACAGATGCACAGGCAGGCTGGCAGCCTGGGCGGCATGGAGTGTCACCTCGACATGCAGTTCAACACCGCCATCCTTATGATGCTGCGTGGTCGTGACATGCTCGATACCCGCTGTCTCAAGCCGGCGCAGCATGATGTTTCCATAAACACCGAGCGGCGCGATCGCGATGTTCCAATCCCAGCCGAAATGGCACTGCGGTTTACGCAGAAGATTGCCATTGGGGATGGGTGAGTTGCCGGGGTGATACGGCACATAGAAAGGCTGGGCCGCCTGGCGGTCCGCGCCTGCCTTGATGCTGGAATGGAAATGGATGCGGATGACGTTTTCACCTGGCTGGAGAGCCGATGACACGTCGGGTCGGTAGCGACGGAAACAATTGTCGGCCGCAAGCACTGGCACATCATTGACGAAGACGACGGCCACCGTGTCGAGATTGTCGATATCGAGATACCAGTCGGCATCGACCTCATCGACCGTAAAACGGCGTTCGATGATCCAGTCGCGATGCGCGACCCACTGCACGTCGTTCTCGTTTCGGCCGAAATAGGGATCGGGAATGATCGATGCCTCATGGAGCGCCGTATGGACGTCACCCGGGATCGTCATGGTGGTTGCATGATCACCCTCGGCCGATGCCAGACGCCACTGGCCTGAAAGATCGATAACGAGATCGCTTGCGTAAGTTGATGCCATTTTCACTGCCCTGCTTATTACGCAACGGCCATCGCGTTGCGACTCCATCCACTGTCAGCAATGCGGTAAAAACGAGTCGTCGCTCCTTCCGCAGCCATGAAAAATCAGATCGAGAATTCCTCCGGGCAGAAACGTTATCGTAAAAAACTATGACCGTCACGCCCGAAAAGTTCGATCAACACACATCCGGATTTACGTCAGCCGACATCATACAGGAGAGATCATCATATGTTATACTTATCATATCATTAGAGGCTTTTTTTAAGTTCATTTAGGAACCAATCAAGCCGGCGCTGGCGTCGCTATGTCCAGCTCTAGCGCTTCTCTATACCCACGTTTCAACCTCTCCCAACGCCATCCAACCTGCATCGTTTCAGACACTCCAAGTCGCAAGCCGTACCGGTTACGACACCTTGAGCTTTGCAATGGAATAAAACCGCACTACGATGCCCGTCCGGTTATGGGAGGCGGCGGCAAATGAACGATAGCACGGACATAGAAGCAGGCGGCCAAGCGCTTTCGTCCAATGAACGTCCGACGCTGAAGACCATTGCCTATATGACGGGTCTCGGCATCACTACAGTCTCCCGCGCCTTGAAAGACGCACCCGATATCGGGGCGGATACCAAGGAGCGCGTGCGGCGTGTCGCCCGCCAGATCGGCTATCAGCCGAACCGTGCCGGCGTTCGCCTTCGCACCGGCAAGACCAATGTCATTGCGCTGGTTCTCAGCGTCGATGAAGAGTTGATGGGTTTCACCTCGCAGATGGTCTTCGGCATCACCGAGGTTTTGACCAACACGCCCTACCATCTCGTCGTCACACCCCACACGCATGCCAAGGACACGATGACCCCGATCCGCTACATTCTGGAGACAGGATCGGCAGATGGCGTCATCATTTCCAAGGTCCGCCCGGAAGATCCACGCGTGCGCCTGATGACCGAGCGCAACATGCCCTTTGCCACCCATGGCAGAAGCAGCATGGGCATCGACCACCCATTTCATGACTTCGATAACGAAGCCTATGTCTACGAGGCGATGAAGCGTCTGGCGCAATGCGGCAGGAAACGCGTGGCCGTGCTGCTGCCGCAAAGCCAGTTCTCCTATCACGACTTTGCCCGTCGCGGATTTGAGCGTGGATTGAAAGACTTTGGAATCACCGAATTCGCTCTGCCCAACATCAACAACGACACCCCGTTGGAAGAGCTGAAGCAGGAAACCGCACGGTTGATGAGCGGCAGCGATGTGCCGGATGGCATCGTGTCGATCAGCGGCAGTTCGACGATTGCGATCGTGGCCGGGATCGAAGCGAGTGGCAAGAAGATCGGAACGGATGTGGATATCGTGTCGAAACAGTCAGCCGACTTTCTCAACTGGCTCCGACCGGAAATCCATACGATGAACGAGGATATCAAGCTGGCGGGTCGCGAACTTGCCCGTGCCGTCCTGGCACGCATCGAAGGCAGGCCGACGTCAGAACTTCAGACAATCAGCAAGCCCGTCTGGTCCAGCCATACGCCCAAACTGTAACCACGATCGTCAGCCTGCCCTGGCCCTCGCCTCGAAAGCCTCGAATGGCCGGACCGCCGATGCCAGATCTTCGGCGATCAAGCCTGGCCCAAGCCTCTGTCCTATCTCTCCATGCAACCACACCGCAGCAGCCGCCGCTTCGAATGCCGGCACCTGCTGCGCCAAAAGTGCGCCGCAGATACCGGCCAGCACATCGCCAGATCCTGCGGTTGCCAGCGACGAGGGTGCGTTGGTGTTGACGCTTGCCCGACCGTCGGGAGCTGCAATCACCGTATCGGCTCCCTTGTAGATGATGACGGCATTGCTGCATTTGGCAGCGGCTTGCGCCTTCTCGATTTTGCTCAGTGTGTCATCCGCATGAATATCCGGGAACAGTCGTGCAAACTCGCCCTCATGCGGCGTCATGATCCTAGGCGCGTCTTCGGTGAAGAGCGAAAAGAGCTTGAGAGTGTCGTCCTTGAAGGCCGTGATGCCATCGGCATCGAGCACGAGCGCGCGATCCTTGAGGAGCGCCACGAACGCTCTGGCTTTTTCCAGATCACCAAAACCGGGCCCGAGAACATAAGTCCCATGGCGTTCGTCTTCAGCCCATTCCCCGAGAGCGTCTCGATCGTCGATCGGTGTCACCATCACAGCCGTGAGTGTCGCCGAAAGAACGGGGATCGCCTCTTCTGGAGCCGCGATCGTCACGATCCCGGCGCCCGCCCGCAAGCCGGCCATTGCCGTCATCCGCGCGGCCCCGGTCGAATGGGACGGACCTGCGAAAACCGTCAGATGGCCGCGTTTGAACTTGTGCGTCTCCACATCATCATCGACAAGATCACTCTTCCACAGGTCGGGGGAGTTTTCCCATAGAGCTCCGACATTCGCTTCGACGATGCGTCGAGGAATACCGATATCGAACACCTCCAGCGCACCGCAAAACTCTCGTCCCGGCATCAGCACATGGCCCGGCTTCTTCGCCACGAAGGTAACTGTCCGGGCAGCCTTGAATGCAGAGCCGAGGGCAACACCCCGGCGACCGCAGAGCCCAGAGGGAAGATCGATCGCAACGACCGGCGTTCCTGCGTGCCCCACAGCGCGAATAACCGCAGCAACTTCCGGCGGAACATCGCGCGAAAGCCCTGCCCCGAAAATCCCGTCGATAACCACGTCGCCATCACGCGGGGTGAATGCGGCGAGCGATTGATTGCCGATATCGCCCGAAACATCGATCCACGCCTCATAAGCCTGCTGGGCGGCACCTTTGAGCTTGACCACATCCCCTAACACAAACACCGCGACATCCGCTCCCGCTTCACGAAGAGCGCGGGCGGCAACAAAACCGTCGCCGCCATTGTTGCCTGCTCCACAAAGCACAGCGTATCGGCGGGCTTCAGGATAGTGCCGCAATGCGCAAGCAGCGACCGCTTGTCCTGCGCGCTCCATCAGCGAGATGATGGAAAGCCCGCTAGCTTCAGCGGCGGCATCAATGCGGCTCATAGCAACCGGATCGACGAGACGATATTGAACGGAATGAGTCATAATTCGCACCTCATCGGAAAATCCGACGAAACGCAACCGGCGCTTTTTAAGGCAAGGGAGAAAGACTAAAAATAAGTCAAATGATCATTTTTTTAGCAACCCAACGACATCGGGGCGTGTCGACTAACGAATTGTAATTGTGGCCGCTTCCGAGGAATTCCGCCATATTTGGCGCGGTTGGTGAGCATGTTGTGGACTCAAGATGCTCAGACCGCGCGGAATTGTTCCCTTCAAGGTCAGATTTCGCAGATTTTTATCCAAAGCGGCTTCCGATCTGGCACGATACGTGCATTCTTGTGGCTGAGCGGACAGACCGCTTTAACGGGAGAAGCGGAGAGATATTTTCTCATGAAAAAGATCGAAGCGATCATTAAGCCTTTCAAGCTCGATGAAGTGAAGGAAGCCCTTCAGGAAGTCGGACTCCAGGGAATAACGGTTACAGAAGCCAAGGGCTTTGGTCGTCAAAAAGGCCATACTGAACTTTATCGCGGCGCAGAATATGTCGTCGACTTTCTGCCGAAGGTGAAGGTCGAGGTGGTGCTTGCAGATGAAAATGCGGACGCTGTGATCGAAGCGATTCGCAATGCCGCTCAGACAGGGCGCATCGGCGACGGAAAGATTTTCGTCTCGAATGTGGAAGAAGTTATCCGTATTCGTACGGGTGAAACGGGTGTTGACGCCATTTAAAAAAAGACGAGCCGAAAAAGGCTCATGCTTCACCGGGTTGAACATTACCACTCAAGGAAAATTGCTATGACCACCGCCAATGATATCTTGAAGCAGATCAAGGACAACGATGTAAAATTCGTCGACCTGCGCTTTACAGACCCAAAGGGCAAGCTGCAGCACGTCACCATGGACGTGGCCTGTGTGGACGAGGACATGTTTGCCGATGGCGTCATGTTCGACGGCTCCTCCATCGGAGGATGGAAAGCCATCAACGAGTCCGACATGGTGCTCATGCCGGATCCGGCCACCGTTCATATGGACCCGTTCTTCGCGCAGTCCACCATGGTCATCATCTGCGATATTCTCGATCCGATCTCCGGCGAATCCTACAACCGCGACCCGCGCGGCACGGCCAAGAAGGCTGAAGCCTACCTCAAGGCGTCGGGTATCGGTGACACGGTTTTCGTTGGTCCCGAGCCTGAATTCTTCGTCTTCGACGACGTGAAGTACAAGGCCGATCCCTACAATACCGGCTTCAAGCTCGACTCGTCCGAACTGCCGTCCAACGACGATACGGATTACGAGACCGGCAACCTCGGTCACCGCCCGCGCGTCAAGGGTGGCTACTTCCCAGTACCGCCAGTCGACAGCCTCCAGGACATGCGTTCCGAGATGCTGACGGTTCTTGGCGAAATGGGCGTGGTCGTTGAAAAGCACCACCACGAAGTCGCCTCTGCGCAGCACGAACTCGGCGTCAAGTTCGACACGCTGGTCTCCAGCGCCGACAAGATGCAGATCTACAAGTATGTGGTCCACCAGGTCGCAAACGCCTACGGCAAGACGGCAACCTTCATGCCGAAGCCGATCTACGGCGACAACGGCTCGGGCATGCACGTTCACCAGTCCATCTGGAAGGGCGGCAAGCCAACCTTCGCAGGCGATGAATATGCTGGCCTCTCCGAGACCTGCCTCTATTACATCGGCGGCATCATCAAGCATGCCAAGGCGATCAACGCCTTCACCAACCCGACGACCAACTCCTACAAGCGTCTGGTCCCGGGCTATGAGGCACCGGTTCTGCTCGCCTACTCGGCACGCAACCGCTCGGCATCGTGCCGCATTCCGTTCGGCTCCAACCCGAAGGCAAAGCGCGTCGAAGTCCGCTTCCCGGATCCGACCCAGAACCCCTATCTCGGCTTCGCTGCCATGCTGATGGCAGGCCTCGACGGCATCAAGAACAAGATCCATCCAGGCAAGCCGATGGACAAGGATCTTTACGACCTGCCGCCTAAGGAACTGAAGAAGATCCCAACGGTCTGCAGCAACCTGCGCGAAGCGCTCGAAAGCCTCGACAGGGACCGCAAGTTCCTGACCGCTGGTGGCGTGTTCGACGACGACCAGATCGATGCCTTCATCGAACTGAAGATGCAGGAAGTCATGCGTTTCGAAATGACCCCGCACCCTGTCGAATTCGACATGTACTACTCGGCTTAAAGGTTCGCGTGAGGCGCTCTTCGGAGCGCCTCTCTCAAACCTTATGCCATCCTGGCAGGATATATGCCCATCGAACGACTTGAGGCGCCCTGCGGGGCGCCTTTCTCTTTCCATCGAACAGGTCGCCGATGAGTAATCTGCTCACATGCGAAAACTGGAAATGCCCATGAGCCCCGCCCCGTCCCCTCGCCTGCGTGACTGGCTGATCTTTCTGGCCGTTCCCTTCTTCTTCTCCAGCAATGTGATATTCGGGCGCGGCATCAGCGGCGAAGTCTCACCCTTCACCACCGCCTTTCTGCGTTGGTCGCTATCCACCCTTTTCGTGCTGCCCTTCATTCTGGGCGACTGGCGCGCCTGCGTCACCTTCATCCGCAAGAAGACATTGCTCTGGTTTGTGCTCGGCGCGCTTGGCATGGCGGTGTGTGGTGGGGTGGTCTATTGGGGGCTGACAAAAACCTCGGCCGCCAACGGCACGCTGATTTACACCACATCCTCGCTCTTCATTATCATCTTCCAGCGGATCTTCCAGGCTCGACCGATCAGACGGCTTGAACTCATTGGTATGCTCATTGCCTTTGCCGGCGTGGCGGAGATCGTTCTGAAGGGAGATATCTCGCAACTATGGGCATTGAATTTCAACATTGGCGATCTCGCAATATTGAGCGGCGCCATCGCCTTCGCAATCTACTCCCTGCTGCTGCGTGATCCCGCCGCGCGCGACCTCGCATCGCTGAGCCTCTTTGGCACGATCGCCTTTTCCGGCGCTCTTGTTCTTGCGCCACTCGCTGGCATGGAAGTCTTCAACGGCGGCCTTTTACCCTCGACGCCGACGGCCTGGGCAAAGATTGGGGGTATCATTCTCTTTGCGTCGATTGCGGCCTTCTACTGCTTCACGCATACGGTTCGCGTCTTCGGACCGGTTACAGCCGGCATTACGCTTTACATGATGCCACCAGTATCCATCGTCATGGCCGTGTTGTTTCTTGGCGAGACATTCGAACCATATCATGCGGTGGGCATTATACTTGTGACAGGAGGCGTGGTTCTCGCAACGGCACCTTTGGGAAAAATCCGCTGACAAGCACTTGGGACCGCTACATCTTGATATTTCCGCATCATACCCCAAATTATACGGGGAAAGGATGACATGCCATGAAACAACGAAACGCAAAATTTACGATCGGTGAAGTCGTTCGCCACAAGGTGTTTCCGTTCCGCGGTGTGATATTCGACGTTGATCCCGAATACGCAAATACCGAGGAATGGTGGAACGCGATCCCGGCTGAGATACGCCCCGACCGCGACCAGCCCTTCTACCACCTGCTGGCGGAAAACGATGAGACAGAATATGTCGCCTATGTCTCTGAGCAGAACCTTGTGCATGACGAGAGCGAGCAGCCACTGCGCAATCCGAATATCACCCGGATATTCGACACCACTCCCGATGGTGAACTCAGGCCAAAGTCGGCCATGACGCATTGAGCCAGCAAGCCCCAAAACCCAGACACGAAAAAACCGGCCTCAAACGAAGCCGGTTCTTTTTTGATCTCTGCAGATCAGATTAGTTTGCAGGCTTGGCCTTGGCAGCGTCCTGTGCTGCTTCCAGCTTCTTGCGGGCTTCTTCAGCCTTCTTCTGCATGCCTTCCTGCAGCGAACGCTGGCTTTCGGCAAGCTGAGACTGGCTGATCGGCTGGCCGTCATAAGCACCGGTGAAGCCGTTCAGCGCAATCTTGATCGGGTTCGGCGCGCGACGGAAGTTGATCGAGGTGAAGACGACTTCGTTGCCCTTCTTCAGGCTTGCAATCATCGCATCCGTCAACTGGACTTCAGCGGTGCACTTGTCTGGAAGGCAGACGGCGTAGTCGAGCTTCTGGCCCTTGCCGCCATCGATCTGCATGACGACGCCCGGAGGCAGAAGACGTGCAGTCGGGACGGACACCTGAAGGATCTTGCGGTTGACCTTGCCTTCGACGCTGATCAGGCCAACGGCGGTGATCATCTGGCCGTTCTGGGCAAGAACGATATTCTGCACGACGCAAACATCATTGTCTTCCTGCTTGCTGCAGGTCTTGAACCAGCCCAAAGGCGGAGCGCCGGCCGGAGCGGCAGCCTGCTGAGCCTGAGAAACAGCCGGTGCAGACACGGCGCCCAGAGAAAGAACGAGAGCAGACAGGGCCGCCCGGGTGAATGTGTTTGCAGTTTGCATCATAAGAGTTCCGTCTCCTGAATTTATGCGAAGCAGCGCTTCATGTGAGCACCGCTCAACATCGCCGGTATCCGTCTGCCCGTTCCACTGTCGTTTAAATGAGGCAAATGCGTGACCCGAGTGTTTCGGGACTCCTGTTACATCCCGATCGACCTGATATCCAGCATTTCTTTTACTTTTTCCTTGTATCCGACAAGATTTCCGTGATCGGATGCCCCTGTCCGCTGTGATAGATTTGCGCGGGAATCAAACAAGAAAGGCGATTTGAGTTCAGGTCCCACGACCTTGGAATCAATCGCCCGAATGCGACAGGATAGTGACATGCGAAGCCTTTTGGCGCTCATTCCAGCCCTTCTTATCTCCGGCATGGCGATGGCTGAACCGCTTCACGGCATTTCGATGCATGGCAAACCCGCCCTGCCAGCGGACTTCAAGAACCTTCCTTATGTCAATCCGGACGTCAAGAAGGGCGGACGCGTCTCCTATGGCGTCGTCGGCACATTCGATGCGCTCAATCCCTTCGTTTTGAAGGGTATGCGCACCACCGCGCGCGGCGTTTGGGACCCGGAATTCGGCAATCTTCTCTATGAACCGCTGATGCAGCGCTCCCATGACGAGCCCTTCACGCTGTACGGCCTGCTGGCGGAAAGCGCCGAATGGGATGATGAACGAACCTACATCCAATTCAACCTCAATCCGAAAGCCCACTGGCAGGATGGCAAGCCTGTCACGCCGGAAGATGTGATCTTCAGCTTCAATCTCTTGAAGGAAAAAGGTCGCCCGCCTTTCGACAGCCGCCTGAACGGCGTCGCCAAGATGGAGAAGGTGGGCGAGCGCAGCGTCCGCTTTACCTTCAATGAAAAAGCCAATCGCGAGACACCTCTCATCCTGGCGTCCTCCACGCCGATCCTGCCCGCCCACGCCATCGATGCCAAAACCTTTGAGCAGGCGGGGCTTGGACCGGTGATCGGCTCCGGTCCCTATCGAATCAAAACCTTGCGACCCGGCGAACAGATCGTCTGGGAACGGGACAAGAATTATTGGGGCAAGGACATTCCCTCCAAGATCGGTTTCGACAATTACGACGAGATCAGCGTGACCTACTTCCTGCAGGTGACGACGATGTTCGAAGCCTTCAAGAAGGGTGATATCGACATCTATCCGGAAGGCGATGCAATCAACGGCACCTCCGACACCTCCCACTGGGGCCAGGCTTACAACTTCCCGGCCGTTCAGCGCGGAGACATCTCCAAGGATGTTTTCGAACCGGGCCTACCGTCTGGCATGTTCGGTCTGGTCTTCAACACCCGTCGCCCTATGTTTGCCGACGAGAAGGTGCGTGAGGGACTGTCCTACGTTCTCGATTTCGAGTGGATGAACCGAAACATTCTCGGTGGCGCCTTCAAGCGAACCCAAAGCTACTGGCAGAACTCCAAGCTCGGTGCCTATGGCAACCCGGCCAACGAAAAGGAATTGGCACTGCTCGGCGACGCCGCAAAGCGTCTGCCGCCGGAGATCCTGGCAGGCACCTACGAAATGCCGACGACCGACGGAACGGGCGCAGATCGCAACGTCCTGAAGAAAGCCGTCTCCAAGCTCGGCGAGGCTGGCTTGACCATCAAGAACGGCAAGATGGTGGATAAGGACGGCAAGCCGCTGGGCTTCGAGCTCATGACGCAAAACCCGGCGCAGGAGCGTATTGCGCTCGCCTACCAGCGTTCGCTGAAGCTGATAGGCGTCGATATGGCGATACGCTCCGTGGATGACGGGCAGTATCAATCCCGCTCCAACAGCTTCGATTATGACATGATCATCCGCTCCTTCCCGTCGTCCCTGTCGCCGGGTGCAGAACAGATCAATCGCTGGGGCTCGGTCTCCAAAAATGCCAATGGCAGTTTCAATTATGCCGGCGTTGCGGACCCGGATGTCGACCGGATGATCGAGGCCTTGCTGCAGGCCCGTGAGACGGAAGATTTCGAGGTTGCCGTACGCGCCTACGATCGCCTTCTGACGGCCGGCCACTATGTGATCCCGCTCTACCATATCGGTGCACAATGGGTCGCCCGCTGGAAATACATCGACCGCCCCGAGAAAACCCCACTCACTGGAAACCAGAAGCAGACTTGGTGGGACGCGCGCGCGCAGTAGACGGCTCGCGCCGCTCCACCAGTGACGGTTCCCTTTTGGTAACGCCTTGTGCCGCAAGCACAGACTATCTAGATGAGGCGTTATTCAAACACAGGAAGGAACGGCACCATGCAACGCATTGTCATCGACATCGTCTCGGACATGGTGTGTCCCTGGTGCTATCTCGGAAAAGCGCGTCTCGATCTGGCCTTGGCTGAGGTTCAGGATGAGGTCAGCGTCGACATCAACTGGCGTCCATACCAGCTGAACCCGGATTATCCGCCGGAAGGCGTCGATCAGAAGGTCGAGTTGGAAAAGAAACTCGGCGGCAAGGATCGCGTCGAACAGGCCCATAAGATGCTCACCGAACTCGGTCGTGAAGTCGGTATTGCCTATGATTTCGACGCGATCAAAATCGGTCCGAACACGCTTGATGCGCACCGGCTTTCGCTCTGGGCGCATGCCGAGGACCGCGCGCTTCAGGACAGAATCGTCACGGCATTGTTTAAGGCCAACTTCGAGGAAGGCCGCAATATCGGCGATCATGCCGTGCTGATCGACGTCGCAGGTGAATGCGGTATGGACCGTGAACTCGTATCCCGCCTGCTGGCATCGGACGCCGATACGGATACGATCAAGGCCGAGATTGATGCGGCGCAGCAAATGGGCGTTTCCGGCGTCCCGTTCTTTATACTGGATCAGAAATATGCCGTCAGCGGCGCACAAACGCCGGACGTGCTTATTAATGCATTGCGGGATATTGCCAAAATGAAAGCGGAAGAGCATAGGGCAATGAACTGATCGCAGTGCCGGAAATGGCGTGAGTAACGCCTCGTCGCCGCTGCGATTTTCGACACAGTAATCCAGCGGTGATTTCGTGCCAGACAGCAGGTTGAAGGGCATATTGCTCGCCTTTGCCGCCTTCGCGGCCTATGCTTTCAGCGATGCGAGCGTAAAACTTATCGACGGGCGACTCCCGCCCGTCGAATCGGGCTTCTTCGGAGCGTTCTTTGGGCTGCTCGCGCTCCCCTTCATCCGCAAGCGTCACGATGCCTGGACAGATATCGTCCGCACGACGAACCGGTCTCTCTGGCTCCTGCGGTTCTTTGCCACCGGTGCCAGCACCATCGGCAGCGTCGTCGCGTTCACGCATCTTGCCATGGCGGAAGCCTTCGCCCTGATCTTCCTCCTGCCCTCCTTCGTCACCATCATGTCGGTCATCTTTTTGAAGGAGCAGGTCGGCATCAAACGGTGGTCGGCGGTCATCATCGGCTTCGCCGGAGTTCTCATCATCTTGAGACCGGGCTTCCGCGAACTTTCCATCGGTCATCTGGGCGCTATTATTGGCGGCATGGGCGGTGCGATCTCCATCGTCATCTTCCGCGCGATCGGACCACGGGAAAAGAACATCTCGCTTTATGGCGCGGGCCTGCTTGGCTGCCTTGCGGTCTGCGGCGTGTTGATGATTCCCTCATTCACGCTTCCGAACGCCGAACAGTGGCTGATGCTGGCTGGCTACGGCCTGCTGGCGGCGCTTGCCAATGTCCTCATCATGTATGCCGCGCAATATGCGCCCGCAGCGGTGATCGGCCCGACGCAGTACAGCCAAATGCTCTGGGCCATCCTTTTCGGATACCTGATCTTCGGCGACAGGATAGACGGCTGGATGCTCGTCGGCATCGCACTGATCGTGGGGTCTGGCCTGCTGACGCTGATGCGCGAAAAGCAGCGGAACGTGCCGCTGCCAAACTCTGTTGCTGCATCGGATCAGAATGTGACGGCCGTTATGTTGCCGGATGAAAAAACGGAGGCGGGCCGATAGTCGGCCCGCCCCGTTTATAACCACTTGATTGAAAAATTTTATTGTTTTCGTCTTACAATATCAGCTCACATCAATAGCAATATCATTTCACATCAATCGCAGACACGGACGCGATACATGTCGCCAAATCCGTCCTGACGCCATGCAACATGGCAACGGGGGTAGACGGGCTCGTAAACGACAGGGGGCGGGCCGTAATAGGTGGGTTCTGCGTAAACAGGCGTGCCGTAAACCGGCCTGTCATGCGCAGCAGACAGCAATGCGCCGCCGACGAGTGTACCAGCAATACCGGCGGCAAGGCCGCGGCCGAAATTGTTGCGTGCTTCAGCTTGGCTGGTGGTGGCAATTGTGGTGCCCGCAATTGTCAAAGCAACCAGACCAGCGGTGACAAATCTGTTCTTCAATGTCCACATAGTCCTGCTCCTTAAAATCTGTCAGCACATCGTCCTGTGCTGATGAGGATGAGACTACGCCCCGGAAGACTACCGATACATGTCCGTTTGATTAATTCCTTGTAAGGAATCCCAAGGACGCGATTTTTTCTATCGCGTCAGGATTTCGCCAGTTCCGCAAGCTGCGTCATGATCATCGCCGCGCCTGCCAAGCGCTTTTCGGGCGTCGGCAGATCGCGGGTGAGGAACACGCTGTGGTCCGGCCTGATCTTTGCCATCGAGCCCTGCTTGGCGATGTAGCCGACAAGGGCCGCCGGGTTCGGAAACTCCTTGTTGCGGAACTGCACGACGACGCCCTTCGGACCGGCATCCAGTTTCTCGACATTGGCGGTACGGCAGAGCGACTTGACGTAGACGATCTTCAACAGATGCTGCACTTCCTTCGGCAGCGGACCGAAGCGGTCGATCATTTCCGCGCCGAAGCCGTCGATCTCGTTGAGGTCCGTCAACTCGCCCAGGCGACGGTAAAGCCCCATACGCAGGTGCAGATCAGGCACATAGCTTTCCGGTATCATCACAGACGTTCCGACGGAGATCTGCGGCGACCAGCCGGTGTCGATGACGTCGTCCTCGCCCTTCACCTCGGCAACCGCTTCTTCCAGCATTTGCTGGTAAAGCTCGAAACCGACTTCCTTGATGTGACCGGATTGCTCTTCGCCAAGCAGATTGCCGGCACCGCGAATGTCGAGATCGTGGCTCGCAAGCTGGAAGCCGGCACCGAGCGTGTCGAGAGACTGCAGCACCTTCAACCGGCGCTCGGCCATCGTTGTCAGTACCTTGTTGACAGGCAGCGTGAAGAGCGCAAAGGCGCGAACCTTGGAACGCCCGACACGACCACGCAGCTGATAGAGCTGTGCAAGACCGAACATGTCCGCGCGGTGGACGATCAGCGTATTGGCCGTCGGTACATCGAGGCCGGATTCGACGATGGTGGTGGACAGAAGAACATCATATTTGCCGTCATAGAAGGCGTTCATGATGTCTTCCAATTCACCCGCCGGCATTTGCCCATGGGCAACTGCGACCTTCAGCTCCGGTACGTCGGACTGCAGGAAGGCTTGGATATCGGCGAGATCCGCCAGACGCGGGCAGACATAGAAGCTCTGCCCGCCACGATAATGCTCGCGCATCAGCGTTTCGCGGATGACAAGCGGATCGAAAGGCGAAATGAAAGTGCGCACCGCCATGCGATCGACCGGCGGCGTGGTGATCAGCGACAGCTCGCGCACACCCGTCATCGCCAATTGCAAAGTGCGTGGGATCGGCGTTGCGGACAATGTCAAAACGTGAACATCGCTCTTTAGCTCCTTCAGCCGTTCCTTGTGCTTAACGCCGAAATGCTGCTCTTCATCGATGATCAGAAGGCCAAGATTGGCGAAAGTGATCCCCTGCCCCAGAAGCGCATGCGTGCCAACGACGATATCGGTCTTGCCTTCCGACACTTCCTTCTTGACGAGATTGAGCTCCTTGGCGCCCACCAGACGTGACGCCTGCTGCACGCGGATCGGAAGCCCGCGGAAACGCTCTGAGAAGGTGCGGAAATGCTGACGTGCCAGAAGAGTTGTCGGCACGACGACGGCCACTTGAACGCCATTCATCGCCGCGAGGAAGGCCGCGCGCAGCGCCACTTCCGTCTTGCCGAAGCCCACATCACCGCAGATCAGGCGGTCCATCGGACGGCCGGCGCCAAGATCGTCGCGGATCGAGTCGATGGCATTCATCTGATCTTCGGTTTCGTCATAGGGGAAACGCGCGGCAAATTCGTCGTAGAGGCCATCGGGTGCCGTCAAAACCGGCGCGTGGCGCACAAGGCGGGCAGCAGCAATCCGGATTAGATCGCCCGCCATATCCAACAGGCGCTTCTTGAGCTTCGCCTTGCGCATCTGCCATGCGCCGCCGCCAAGCTTGTCGAGCTGGGCTTCCGCCGCATCCGAGCCATAGCGGGACAGAAGATCGATGTTTTCGACCGGCAGGAACAGCTTGGCATCGTCGGCGTAATGCAGTTCAAGGCAGTCACGCGGAGCACCGGCGGCCTCGATGGTGCGGAGCCCGACGAAGCGACCGATACCATGTTCGGCATGCACGACGAGCGATCCTTCGTCCAGTCCCGCTACTTCCGAAATGAAGTCGGCACCGCGCTTGCGGCGCTTGGATCGACGCACCATGCGGTCGCCAAGGATGTCCTGTTCGCCGATAATGGCGAGATTGCTCGTACCGAGGGTCGTCTCAAAACCGGCTTCGAGGCTGAGAACCGCCGATGCCGCCTCGCCCTTTGCGAGTTTCTCGATCTCTTTGAGTGATGAGATCGGCTTGATTTTTTCAAGCCCGTGCTCGTTCAGAACCTGCAAGAGGCGGTCCAGCGACCCTTCCGACCAACCGGTGATCAGAACCTTCCAGCCCTTGGAGCGACGCTCGGCAATGTGCTTGACTGCCAGATCAAAGACATTGACGCGATCTTCGTTGCCGCCTTCGGCCGGAGGCTTTGCCCAGCGAGGACCCACATGCGCATCGAGAGTGGCCACTGGCCTGTCGTTGGAGTCCTGCTCATTGAAGGGCGTCAGGCGCACGGCATTGACGGCGTTCAGCGCCTCATCGAAGCTCTTGCCGCCAAGGTAGAGCTGGCTGGGTGACACCGGCTTGTATGGCGCGCCCTGCGTAGCACCCTTGGTCTGGCCGGAATTGCGCCGCGCCTCGAAGTAATCATGCACGAGCTTGGAGCGCTCGACAGCCGCCTCGCGCGCGTTGTGATCGGTGACGATGCGGAAGCCCTGCAGATAATCGAAAGCAGTTTCCAGCTTCTCATAGAAGAGCGGCAGCCAGTGCTCCATGCCGGCATAACGTCGGCCTTCCGAGACAGCCTGATAGAGTGAGTCGTCACGGGTGGCGGCGCCGAAGAGCGACAGATAATTCTTGCGGAAGCGGCTGATCGTATCCGGCGTTAGCGTCACTTCGCTCATGGGGCTCAGATCGAGCGAGCGGGCCTGGCCGATGGTGCGCTGGCTGGCGGGATCGAAGGTACGGATGCTTTCCAGCGTATCGCCGAAGAAATCGAGACGCACCGGCTCTTCCGTGCCAGGAACGAAGACATCGAGAATACCGCCGCGCACGGCGAATTCGCCGACCTCGCGGACCGTCGCGACACGGTCGAAACCGTTACGCTCCAGACGCGCGGCGATCTCCTCCATGCGGATCTGGTTGCCCGGCTTGGCGGAAAAAGCCAGACTCTCGATGACATCGCGCGGCGCCATCTTCTGCAGCATCGCATTGACGGTGACGAGCACGATGGCCGGATGCGGCTTCTTTTGATGCTGGATGAGACCGGAAAGCGCTGCCAGCCGGCGCGCGGAAGTATCCGCACTCGGGGACACACGGTCGTAGGGAAGGCAGTCCCACGCGGGCAGCGTCAGAACCGGAATGTCTGGGGCGACGAACCCAAGGATCTGCTCGAGATCGGCAACACGGTGTCCGTCCGACACGACATAGGCAACGGATGTTCCGCCGCGCGCCATATCTGCCAGGAGAAGCGCCTCCACTCCGGACGGCACATTTCCAATGGTCAGCGGCGTATCGGCCGATGCCACCAGCTTCACATCAATCCCGGCGATCATAAATCAGGCTTTCGTTGTCTCAGATGTGACCGGATCGAAGTCCGGGCGATAAGAGGCGATTTTCATGAAGAGAGGCGTCTGGAATTTTTCAGGGATCGGCAGAGCGCCCGTCACCATCTTGACGAGGTCGTTATCCTCCTCAGCCATGATCACTTCCAGCTCGTCGAGTTCCGCATCGGAAAGATCGCCGATATTGTCTTCTGCGAACTGGCCCAGAACCAGATCCATTTCGCGAATGCCGCGGTGCCAACAGCGATAGAGAATCCGCCGGCGTCTCGGTTCGAGGTCGGCACTCGTGCGCACCAGTCCAGTCATCGCAGTCACCTGTTTGTTGGAAATTCAACAAATTGTTGATTTTCGTTCTCCTATAGAACAGGACAGGAACGCTTGGGAACCGCTATTTGTGCAAATATGCGGCACAGGGCATAAAAACTGCCGGTGATAAACGCGCTTTATCGGTGTCGCGCTATTGCAATGGGGACAGCCTTCCCCGATTTTGCAGCCCATGCGCCCCGCCATACTCGATCCCCTCTTTGCCACAGTCTCTTCGCTTGCGGGCGTCGGGCCGAAGCTTGCCGATCTGTTGGCGAAACTTTTGGGCCGGGAGAATGCCGAGGACACGCGCGTCATCGATCTGCTGTTTCATGCGCCGTCCAATATCATTGACCGGCGTAACCGCCCGGGTATTGCGCTTGCGCCGCAGGGCGCCATTGTCACCATTCAGGGACGTATCGACCGGCACCAGCCTGCGCCGCCTGGTAATCGATCCGCGCCCTATCGTGTCTTTCTGCATGACGAGACAGGCGAACTGGCGCTGACCTTCTTCCGCGCACGCGGTGACTGGCTGTCAAAGGCGCTTCCTGTCGATGAAGAGGTGATGGTCAGCGGAAAGATCGACTGGTTCAACGGTCGCGCCTCCATGGTTCATCCGGATTTCATGGTGAAGGTCTCGGAGGCCGACAATCTGCCGCTGGTCGAAGCCGTCTATCCAATGACGGCCGGTCTTTCGCCCAAGATATTGAAGCGGTCCATCGATACCGCGTTGCAGCGCCTGCCGGTCTTCCCCGAATGGATCGACGAGACGCTTGCCTCACGCCAGAGCTTCCCGCATGTGGCCGATGCCTTCCGCGAATTGCACGATCCACGCGACACTGTCGATATCGATCCGCAGGCCCCTGCCCGCCGCAGGCTTGCCTATGACGAGTTCCTGGCCGGACAGCTTTCGCTGGCGCTGGTTCGACAGAGGCTGCGGAAGGTCGCTGGTCAGCCGATCCGCGCCAAGGGCGATTATGCAGCGCGCATTCTCGCGGGCCTGCCCTTTTCGCTCACCGCAAGCCAGAACGCTGCGGTGAAGGATATTCTAACCGACATGGCGGGCGAAGACCGCATGCTCCGGCTACTTCAGGGCGATGTCGGAGCAGGCAAGACGCTGGTTGCGCTGATGGCGATGGCCACTGCCGTTGAAGCCGGTGGCCAGGCCGTGTTGATGGCGCCGACTGAAATTCTGGCGCGCCAGCATTTTGCAACGATGACGAAGTACGCGGCAGCCGCTGGCATCTCCTGCGAGGTTCTGACGGGCAGAACCAAAGGCAAGGAGCGCCGCGAGATCGAAGAGCGGATTGCCTCGGGAAAGGCACAGATCGTGATCGGCACACACGCCCTGTTTCAGGACGGCGTGTCCTACAAGAACCTCGTTCTCGCGGTCGTGGATGAACAGCATCGCTTCGGCGTGCATCAACGCCTCCGTCTCACCGCCAAGGGCATCACGCCGCATATGCTGGTGATGACGGCAACGCCCATTCCCCGCACGCTGGTTCTCGCCGCCTTCGGCGACATGGATGTCTCCAAGCTGACGGAAAAGCCCGCAGGCCGAAAGCCGATTCAGACCGTGACCATTCCCAATGAGCGGATCGGTGACATCGTCGACCGACTGCGCGGCGCTCTGGCGGAGGGCAAGAAGGCCTACTGGATTTGCCCTCTGGTCGAGGAATCGGAGGAATCGGATCTCATGTCGGCAGAGGAACGACATGCGGTGCTGTCACAATCCTTGCGCGCCAATATCGGCCTCATTCACGGCCGGATGAGCGGGCCTGAAAAGGATGCCGCAATGCTCGCCTTCAAAAGTGGCGAAACGCGCCTGCTTGTGGCAACCACTGTCGTCGAAGTGGGCGTGGATGTGCCGGATGCCACGATCATGGTCATCGAGCACGCCGAGCGTTTCGGTCTTGCACAGCTTCACCAGCTGCGCGGTCGTGTCGGACGTGGCGACGAGGCCTCCACCTGCATATTGCTGTACAAGGGTCCGCTCAGCGAGAACGGCAAGGCGCGGCTTTCCATCCTGCGCGATAGCGAAGACGGCTTCCTGATTGCCGAAGAGGATCTGAAGCTACGCGGCGAAGGAGAACTCCTCGGCACCCGCCAATCCGGCACGCCTGGCTTTCGCATAGCGAGCCTCGAGGCGCATGCCGATTTGCTAGAGATCGCCCGCAAGGATGCAGCCTATATGATAGAAAAAGACGCCGAGCTTGTGAGCGAGCGCGGCAAGAACCTCAGAACCCTGCTTTATCTCCATCGCAGGGATGAAGCCATCCGCTTCCTCCACGCAGGCTGATACACTCATGACAATCACACCCAACCCGCCACCGGCCTTCCAGAAGGGCTTTGCCCTGTGTTCGCCTGAAAACATTCTCCAACCGAAAACCTTCGCCAAGAGCGAGAAGAAGGCGATCGCAAAAGGCTTCAAGAAGCCCGGTCGCAAGCAGGCCTGGGCGGAGGCTCTGGAACAGGGCTGGAGCGTCAGGCTCGTCTATATGCGCCTCTTCGTGCCCGTGTTTCATTCCACCACGTCCGGCGCGCAGGAATTGCAAGAGATCGACGACGATTGATATGCGTAATAAAGAGCCGTGCCGAATGTTTTCGGCACGGCTCTCACGATGAACAGATTCAAGAAGGGAAAGCGTCCTTCGTGCGTCCAATTAGGACGCACGGCGCTTTAGCGCTTGGCAACGCCCGGCAGCGTCACGCGGAACACCTGGAACATGGTGTCCACATCCGCATCACCTTCCGCCTTGTAAGACTTCCCAACCTGGAAACCGTCCTGCGTCAGGAAGTCGTTGTCATTGGCGACGAAGAGGAAATAATCATCCGGTGCGGAAGCATCGAGGACGCTTGCAATCGACATAGCCTCCCACTTCTCTGACAGGTTGTTCTTGTCGTTCGGGGCGCCATTGTGCAGGCCGAAGCGGGCAAGGTCCTTGGCGTCGTTGAGATCGATGAAGTCGTGCAGAGCGGCTGGCTTGATGGCGCTATCCAGGACACCCTTGGGCGCAACCGGCTTCACATCGTCGAATTCGCCACCGGCGATGTCCGTCGCGCCGGAGAGATCCACGAGTTCTATTCTGCGGTAGACCGACGTATCGCCCTTCATGCCCTGACCATTGTTGCTGTCACGCGCCAGCATCAGGAATGCCTTGTCCGACAAAGCCAGGATCTCGCTCTGTGCTGCGACGAGCTTCTTGTCCTTGCCCTCGAACTTAGGCAGCGGCACGACATATTCATGCACGAGCTTCAGGTGATCGACATCGCTCGCATCATAGACCAGTGCCCGGGTGTGATCGCGGGTCGATGAGGAATCGCCGCCATCCTGACGGGTTGCCGATTGCAGAACGGCGATGAGGTATTTGCCATCCGGGGTCAGCGACATGCCTTCCAGACCCTGATTGTTCTGGCGCCCGGTTTCGGGGTCCTTCGGATCGGGCTTCTTACCGCCTTCGCCAACATTGTTGGAAGAGAAGTTGATCTCACCCTTGCGCATCGGCAGCAGCGCCTTGGGCGGCTGCGTGGCCGAGATCATCTTACCGTCGGCAGAGAAGTGATAGATATAGGGGCCGTACTCGTCGCTGATCAGGAACGAGCCGTCCGCCAGACGCACCACCGCCTCGGCATCGAGAGAGACCTTACCGGTAGAGGCAAAAGGCAGCACTGGCGTCGCGCCGATAGCCGGACGGGTACCGGCCTCAGGATCGAGGCCCGTCATGTTCTTGCCCTGCTCATCGGTCAAAAGCAGCGTATCGGCAAGCGTTGCCTGAACCCCCGTCTGCTGCTTGTCCGCAGCCACATCACCGCCCTTTGCGGGCATCAGCGTCACGTCGATCTTGTTGATGCGGGCATTGTAATCCGTCGTTCCTTCGACGTTGTAGCCACGGTCCGGCAGCAGCCAGAGAGAACCGCGATAGCCATCGCCTTCCTTCTTCCAGCTGGTGACATCGATCGCCATGCCCGAGCCGGAGCCAAAGGTTTCGCCGAACTTGTCGCGCTGGCCGGCGGGAATACGACCAACGGCGACCAAGCCCTTGCTCGCGTAGCTGACGCCGTTTGCAGCAGCGGTGGTTTCAGCCATCACGGCAGCAGGAAACATGAAGATCGATGCCGCCAGGGCGGCAGCAAGCCGGCGAGAGGCAGAGAAACGGAGTGATGTCATGGAACGGTATCCTTGAGAAAACAAAGAAAGACGAAGTCTTCGACACACCATGTAGCGCGGGCGCACCGTGTTCCGGTTCGTGAAGAAGCCTGCTCCCTGGTACCTGTCTCTAAGATCGATCCATGACACTTGCATGACGGCTGAGGTTTATGGCGTTAGCGAGCTTAGACGAGCTTTCGGTCGCCGGCCGCAAACTTTGCCTTGAGAAGGCATTCGTCATATTCGGACTGCGCGGTGGAATCGAAGACAATCCCGCCACCGACATTGAAAGTCGCGCGGCCATCGTCAAAAAGGGTGATAGTGCGGATCGCGACCGAAAACCGCATGTCACCCTTTGGGGAAATCATGCCGATCGCGCCGCAATAGACGTCGCGCGGCCCGACCTCCAGGTCATGCAATATCTCCATCGCCCGCATCTTCGGTGCTCCTGTTACCGAGCCGCAGGGAAAGAGTGCCGCAAAAATATCGGCGATCGCCATGTCCGGCAGGAGCTTTGCGCGCACATGGCTGACCATCTGGTGCACGGTCGGATAGGTCTCGATTTCGAAGAGCTTCGGCACATCCAGACTGCCGACTTGTGTGATCCGCGAAATGTCGTTGCGCAGCAGATCGACGATCATGCGGTTTTCGGCGAGCGTCTTCTCGTCCTTGCCCATAGCGGAAATGATCGCTGCGTCCTCATCAGCCGACGATCCGCGCTTGACCGTACCCTTCATAGGATGGGTCTCGATCCAGCCATCCACATCGACGGAGAAGAAGAGTTCCGGCGAGCGTGACAGAATGATAGGACCATCCAGTTGAACCAGCGCTCCGTATTTGACTGGCTGCCGCTCGATCAGAGACCAGAAGGCGAGAAGCGGATCGCCATGCCACCGACCAGTGACAAGCATGGTAAGGTTAGCCTGGTAACAATCTCCTTGGCGGAGATGCTGATGCAGTCGATTGAACCTTATCTCGTAGTCAGCAAAGGTCCATGACGCTGTGAGATCGCTCAAAAAATCGTCAGGCGCCATAAGTTTCAATGGCTTGGATGCCGCACTCGTATCACTGGATGGTGACGAAAACACACCGAAGCACAATAGCGGGCAAGCCCGATCTTGCTCTGCGAGAGGCCTTAGCTTGGGCTCGAAAAGGTATCCTGCCTCATAGGACATATAGCCGGCTAAATATTTTCCGCTTGCTCTGGCGGCCTGCATTCTTTCAAGCGCTGGAAAGACGTCGCTGGCCTCATGCGCAACGATAATCTCCTCCGGCTCCGTAAACAGCGTCACGGTGCCGGTCGTATCGTCACGAAAAAGAACGTAAGGCGCGTTCAGCATTCAGCTATCCGATGATGGTTGTCACACCGGATCGATATCGCCTTTCGCCCACATTTCAATGGTCTCCGCATAGAAATCCGGAAAGCGACCTTCTTCGATCGATTTGCGAATCCCCTGCATCAACTCCTGATAATAGGCGAGATTGTGCCAGGACAGAAGCATGCCGCCGAGCGCTTCGTTGGACCGAACCAAGTGGTGCAGATAGGCGCGCGAATAATCGCGCGATGCCGGGCAGTTGGACTGCTCATCCAACGGACGCATGTCTTCCGCGTGGCGGGCGTTGCGGATATTCACCCTGCCTCTGCGGGTAAAGGCAAGGCCATGACGACCGGATCGGGTCGGCATCACGCAATCGAACATGTCGATGCCGCGTGCCACGGATTTCAAAATATCATCCGGCGTGCCGACGCCCATCAGGTAGCGCGGCTTTTCCGTCGGCAGAACCGGCAGCGTCGTATCGAGCATGGCAAGCATCACGTCCTGCGGCTCGCCCACCGCAAGACCGCCCACGGCATAGCCCTTGAGATCGAGCTCTTTTAGCCCTTCGGCTGAGCGAATACGCAGGTCCGGCTGGTCGCCACCCTGGACGATGCCGAACATCGCCTTACCCGGCTGCTCGCCGAATGCAACCCGGCAGCGTTCCGCCCAGCGCAAGGACATTTCCATCGCGCGTTCGATTTCCTTGCGCTCGGCAGGAAGTGCCACGCATTCATCGAGCTGCATCTGGATATCCGAATCGAGCAACCCCTGGATCTCGATAGAGCGCTCCGGCGACATGTGGTGAAGCGAGCCATCGACATGGCTCTTGAACGTCACGCCCTTCTCATCCAGCTTGCGCAGGCCAGACAGCGACATCACCTGGAAGCCGCCACTGTCTGTCAGGATCGGATGCGGCCAGCGAATCAGCTCATGCAGGCCACCCAGGCGCGCCACACGTTCCGGGCCGGGCCGCAGCATCAGGTGGTAGGTGTTGCCGAGAATGATATCGGCGCCAAGCTCGCGGACCTGATCGAGGTACATGGCCTTGACGGTACCGACGGTGCCAACCGGCATGAAGGCAGGCGTGCGGATGACGCCGCGCGGCATCGCCACTTCGCCGAGACGTGCGCCGCCGCTGGTTGCTTTAAGGGTGAAGGTGAAGTTCTCGTGCATCAGACTTTCCGGAACAACAGGCTGGAATCGCCATAGGAATAGAAGCGGTAACCGGTTTCGATGGCGTGAGCATAGGCAGCCCTCATCGTCTCTAGCCCGCAGAAGGCCGAAACCAGCATGAAGAGCGTGGATTTCGGCAGGTGAAAATTGGTCATCAAATTATCGACCGCTTTGAAGCGGTAGCCGGGCGTGATGAAGATACCGGTGGCGCCGGACCATGGACGTATCTGCCCGTCATCACCAGCCGCACTCTCGATCAGCCGCAGCGATGTGGTGCCGACACAGACGATGCGCCCGCCCCTTGCCTTCACCGCGTTCAGCTTCTGCGCGGTCTCATCCGAGACATAACCGATCTCCAGATGCATCTTGTGATCATTGGTATCATCTGCCTTGACCGGCAAGAACGTCCCCGCTCCGACATGCAGTGTGACGAAATGGCGCTCGACCCCAGCCTTATCCAGCGCGTCGAAGAGTGCCGGGGTGAAATGCAGACCCGCGGTCGGTGCGGCAACGGCGCCTTTTTCGCGGGCATAGATGGTCTGGTAATCCGTCTGGTCCTGCGCATCTTCGGCGCGTTTCGCGGCGATGTAGGGCGGCAGCGGGATATGGCCGACAGAAGCAATGGCCTCATCCAGCACAGGTCCGGAGACGTCGAAGAGCAGCGTGATTTCGCCCTCGTCGCCCTTTTCCTCGACCGTCGCTTCCAGGAAAGCGAGACCGCAGCCATTGTCGCGCTCATAGCCGAAGCGGATGCGGTCGCCTGCCTTGATGCGCTTGCCCGGCCGCGCAAAGGCCTTCCATCGGCTGGCGTCGGCACGCATGTGAAGCGTTGCCGAAACCGGTGTCTCCTGCGCGCCATCGCGCAACCGCACACCTTCGAGTTGGGCAGGAATGACCCGCGTATCGTTGAAAACCAAGGCATCGCCGGGCTTCAGGAAGCTCGGAAGATCGAAAACCTGATGATCGGTCATGCGATCCGTATTGGGATCCACGACAAGCAGGCGCGCACTATCGCGCGGACTGGCTGGGCGCAGCGCAATATTCTCCTCGGGGAGATCGAAATCGAACAGGTCAACGCGCATGAAGGGCTCTTATCAAGTGTCTCGATCGGCTCGCATTGCCCTGCCAGATGGGCAGCGAAACGAGCAGAATATCAAAACCCGCCTCGCAGAGACTGCCGGCGGGTCATGGTTGGCAAAAAATGCAGCCGTGCTGCACTCGGCAAACGTCATCCCGCCCTGCCAGTCAGCAAGGCGGGAGACTTCACATTGGTCAGGCGGCAGATGCCAGACGGATCGACACGATCGAATCGGGATCCTTGACGGGCTCGCCCTTCTTGATCTTGTCGATGGCGTCCATGCCCTCGATCACCTGGCCCCAGACGGTGTACTGCTTGTTGAGCCACGGAGAATCCGTAAAGCAGATGAAGAACTGCGAGTTGGCGGAATTCGGGCTCTGCGAGCGAGCCATGGAGCAGGTGCCTCGGACATGCGGAATGGCAGAGAATTCAGCCTTCAGGTCTGGCTTCTCGGAGCCGCCCATGCCGGCACGCGCCGGGTTGAAATCGGCAGAACTCTTCTTGCCGAACTTCACGTCACCGGTCTGCGCCATGAAGTCGGCGATCACGCGGTGAAAAACAACGCCGTCATAAGCCTGCTCGGACACCAGTTCCTTGATGCGAGCCACGTGGCCAGGAGCGACGTCCGGCAGAAGCTGGATGACAACCTTACCGGTCGTCGTTTCCATGATGAGGGTGTTTTCCGGATCCTTGATCTCGGCCATGTTATCTCTCCTTGCTAGGGGTAGGCTTGAGGGGGCAGAACGCCCGTTTGACGTGAACTTCCCGACGTTACTTCTTCGTCACCGTCACCTTGACCATACGGTCAGGGTCGGAGACTTCACCGTTTCCGCCGGCGCCACGCTTGATCTTGTCGACGAACTCCATGCCCGAGACGACCTTGCCGACCACGGTATACTGGCCGTTGAGGAAGGGTCCCTGGTCGAACATGATGAAGAACTGCGAATTTGCGGAGTTGGGATTTTGCGAACGGGCCATGCCGACCGTGCCACGCTCGAAGGGAACCTTGGAGAATTCGGCTGGGATATCGGGCAGGTCGGAACCGCCGGTGCCTGCGCGGCGCGCATCAAAGCCCTTGTTCATGTTGCCATACTGCACGTCGCCGGTCTGCGCCATGAAGCCATCGATGACACGATGGAAAGCAACGCCATCATAGGCGCCCTTCTTGGCAAGAGCCTCGATCTGCGCCACATGCTTCGGCGCGACGTCCGGCATAAGCTGGATGACGACCGGGCCGTCTTTCAACTGGATGGTCAGAAGATCGGCAGCAGACGCGATCGTGCTTGCGGCAATCGCGCTGACGAACATGGCGCCTGCAAAGGCAAACTTCAGCAATTTCATTCGGACTGGCTCCACCTATGTGCCGAAACTAGCGTTTCAGCTTTGTGTTAAGGGCTTCAAGCACGGCTTTGGGCACGAAGGCCTCGACATTGCCGCCCATGGCTGCGATCTGACGGACCAATGTGGCGGTAATGGGCCGGGACGCGGTTCCCGCGGGTAAGAACACCGTCTGGATATCCGACGCCATTTGCCGGTTCATGCCTGCCATCTGCATTTCATAATCGAGATCGGTTCCGTCTCTCAGGCCTCGAACGAGAAGTGTCGCGCCGTGCTCTCTGGCCGCATCGACAACGAGATTGCTGAAGGAAACGACCTTCAGCCGGTCTTTCGCTGCAGGCAGCACATTGTTCAGGGATTGGCGGATCAGATCGGCCCGTTCATCAAAGCTGAACATCGGCACCTTGCCCGGATGAACGCCGATGGCGACGATCACGTCAGACGCAACATTCAATGACTGGATGAGAACATCCAGATGTCCGTTGGTCATCGGATCGAAAGATCCGGGATAAAAGGCAATCGTCATACCGCTCTCGATACTTCCGTCTTTGTGGGCCTTTTGTCACGTCAGCATCGCATCTGCAAGACTGATGCAGTCAAACGTCAGGTGAATAGCGGATGAATACAGCATTCAGCGCAGCTTCAAAGCGATGCTCTATAACGTCAAGCATCGATAGCGCACCGGGCCCGACGCCCAAGTGGAGATGGAAATGCTGGCATTCATGGTGATCCTCACAGTCGCCACGTCCTTTGTGGTCGAGCAGGTCTTTATGGATTGACGTGGACTGCCAATTTTCTGAACGCCAGATGAACGCGACATTCAAGGAAGCTTCAGAGGCGCAATGCTAATCGATTTTTAACAGTATTTCGGAACCCGACTCGATGTCAGGCGTTCAGTTCGCAGGCAAAGGAACAATCACATGTTTGCAAAAGAAAATCGGTCTACCTCAGCGAAGATCGGCGTCATCAGCACTGCCTGGACAATGCTTCTCATCGCGATGGTTGCAACAACGTTCAGCCTCTATGCGCAGAAGCCACAGCAGCAGGAAGCAAGCTTCCCTCAGCTGACATCTCGCTACCAGTACACGAACTACTATTGATCCATCGGGGAAACTCGAACAGACCGGAGTAACAAATGATGATCACCGTTTTGACAGTCCTATCCGCTTTGATAAGCGTCATGTTCGTCGCATCGGTGGTCTCGGTTGTTTCCGAACTTCGGAAAGAGGACGAGGAGTTCAAGGAAGTGATGGAACGCAGCAAGGCGTTCTGATCAGCAACCAATCACTTTGTAACTGTCATGGAAAGCCGTCTCACACGAGGCGGCTTTTTTTAATGTCTGCACGCAAGCGCACCGTGATCGAATCGGTAGTGACAGCGTGACTATAGGCGCCTGTCTGCAGCCCAAACCACGTCGCGATCTCAGATTCGCTCATACGCTTTGGGTCCTTGTTTTATCGCATGTCGTTATTGCAAAACCGCTGCGCACTCTTGGTTGGCCCACTCGTTAACGGCAAAAGCGCCCCGTCCAATTCAAGAGGCAGCCAGTCTGTAGACTTTGGGTGGCGTGGTTCAGTTCGCACAATCAGTTGACTCGTCCGCACCAACAGAACTGCTTCCATTTACCAATAAAACGCTCTAAGGAACCCCGATAGACCCGGCATAACGGGCGCATAGTGTGAGGTTTGCATAACGATGCTCGATTCCCTGAGAAACGCTTCCAGAACCCTGGCGGCAAAGCTGCTCCTTCTTCTTCTTGTCGTTTCGTTCGGCATCTGGGGTGTGTCGGCATCACTCGTCTCAAGCAATTCTCACGCCGTGATGACCGTTGGCGATCAGACAGTGACGCCCAACCAGTTTCGCTTCGCCTATCAGCGGCAGATGGCAGAGATCGGCCAGCAGTTCGGCACTCGCCTGACAACGGAACAAGCAAGAGCCTTCGGCATCGATCGTCAGGTCTTCAGTCAGCTTGCAGCCGGAGCATCTCTCGATCAACTGGCTGAAAACATGAAACTCGGCCTTTCCGAGGACCGCTTGGTCAACCTCATCGCCGAAGATCCCGCTTTCAAGTCTCCTGGGGGCCAGTTCGACCGCCAGGTCTTCAGCCAGCGTCTGCGCGGCGCCGGCTTCAACGAAGACGATTATGTCAAGGAACGCAGCAAGGTCGCTGTCCGCAGCCAGATTGTCGACGCCATCTCGGATGGTTTTACACCACCGCAGGTTCTGGTCGATGCGTTGAAGCAGTATCGTAACGAACAGCGCTCCATAGAATATCTACTGCTGTCCAACGCCAATATCGATCCGGTCAAGGCACCCGCAGACGACGTGCTCGCCGCATGGTTCGAAAGCCACAAGGCGCAGTACCGCGCGCCTGAGTATCGCAAGTTCACCTATGTAAAGCTTGAGCCCTCCGATATCGCCAACCAGAGCGCCATCACCGATGCCCAGGTTGCTGACTACTACGAGAAGAACAAGGACAAGTTCCGCACTGCCGGCCGTCGCACCGTCGAGCAACTGGTCTTCCCGAACAAGGAAATGGCCGAGGCCGCCGCAACGCAGATCCGCGCAGGCACGACGACCTATGATCAGGTCGTCAAGGACCAGGGCAGGCAGCCGGCCGACGTGCTTCTTGGTGAGTTCACCAAGGAAACCATGCCCGACCCCTCCATCGCTGATGCCGTGTTTGCCGTTCAGAAAGACGGAGGCATTTCACCTGTGATCGACGGTGCGTTTGGCCCCGTCATCCTGCGCGTCACCGGCATCAAGGGTGACAGCATGAAGACGCTGGATGAGGCCAAGGAAGAGATTCGCACGGAACTTGCCACCGCCAATGCTGCGGAACAATTGAACAGCGTGCACGACCGCTATGAAGATCTGCGTGGCGGCGGCTCCCCGCTTGCCGATGCCGCAACCCAGTTGAACCTGAAGCCGGTGACGATCAACGCCATCGACGCCAACGGTGAAGACGACAAGGGTAATCCGGTCGAGGGCCTGCCCACCCCTGCCCTGTTGACGGAAGTTTTCAAGACGGAGCCCGGCACGGAGGCGCCCGCCGTCAATATTGGCCGTGAAGGCTATGTCTGGTTCGACGTCGATCAGATCATCCCGCCGCGTGACCGTACGCTGGATGAAGTTCGCGACCGCGTCGTCGCCGACTGGACCGCAGAACAGCAGCGCAATGCTTTGACCGCCAAGGCAGAAGAGTTGAAGAACCGCGTCGAGAAGGGCGATTCCTTGCAGACGATCGCAAGCGACATGGGGCTGGCCGTCGAAACCAAGATGGGTCTGCGCCGCAATAGCGACGACGCTCTCTTTGGCCAACAGGCGGTTTCGGCAGTCTTTGCTGGAGCTGAGGGCCTTGTCGGCACGGCCGTCAACGCCGATGGCTCGGCCCGCATCCTGTTCAAGGTGACCGAAGTCAACACCAATGCGCCTGCCGATGCGCTGAACAATGACGATCGTCAGATCACCGCCATGGCAAAGGCCGCTGGCGACGACATGCTCGATCAGATGGTCACTCGTCTTCAGAATGATTACGGTGTCAGCATCAATCAGGCTCTCGCAGATCAGGCGATGACTGCATACTGATAGACTAGGGGACGGGACATGGCCGAACTGAAGCCGCTGATTGCCAAGGTGGCGAATGGCGAAAGTCTGAACCGGGAGGAGGCCCGCCAGGCCTTCGACATTCTGATGTCCGGCGAGGCCACGCCGTCCCAGATCGGCGGTTTTCTCATGGCGCTGCGTGTGCGCGGCGAAACCGTCGATGAAATCGTTGGCGCCGTTTCTTCGATGCGCGCGCGCATGCTGCCCGTGTCCGCTCCTGAGCATGCTGTGGATATCGTCGGAACAGGCGGCGATGGTCTTGGCACCTATAACATTTCGACTCTCGCCGCGATCATCGTTGCAGGCACAGGCCTTCCAGTGGCAAAGCATGGCAACAAGGCGCTCAGCTCGAAATCCGGTACCGCGGACGCCCTTTCAGCCCTCGGTGTGAAACTCGACATCGGTCCTGAGCTGATCAGCCGCTGCATCAATGAAGCCGGGCTTGGCTTCATGTTCGCGCAACTGCACCACTCCGCCATGCGCCATGTCGGCCCGACCCGGGTCGAACTCGGCACCCGGACGATTTTCAACCTGCTTGGCCCTCTCTCGAACCCCGCAGGCGCGAAACGTCAGTTGCTCGGCGTCTTTTCACCGCGGTGGCTGCAGCCGATTGCCGAAGTACTGCGCGATCTCGGCTCGGAATCGATCTGGGTCGTCCACGGCGACGGTATGGATGAGATCACCACAACGGGTGTGACCCATGTCGCGGCGCTCGAAAATGGCAAGATCCGCACATTCGACCTGACGCCAAAGGATTTTGGAGTTTCTTCCGCGACCATTGACGACTTGAAGGGCGGAGACGGCATCTTCAATGCCAAGGCGCTTCGCGGTGTTCTCTCCGGTCATAAAAATGCCTATCGCGATGTCTCTCTTTGCAATGCGGCAGCAGCACTCGTCGTTGCCGGCAAAGCCGAAACGCTGAGCGAAGGCATGAAGATTGCCAGCGCCTCGCTGGATGAAGGCAAGGCTGCGGCAGCGCTCGACAGGCTGGTTGCAGTCTCCAACGAAGAGTAAGGCGAAGATGAGCGATATTCTCAGAAAGATCGAAGCCTATAAGCGCGAGGAAATCGCAGCCGCAAAGGCAAAGGTTTCTCTTGCCGATCTGAAGGCCATGGCGGCAGATCAGACCGCCCCTCGCGGTTTCTATAATGCGCTGAAGCGCAAGCAGACTGAAGGCGTCTTTGGCCTGATCGCCGAGATCAAGAAAGCAAGCCCCTCCAAGGGTCTTATCCGTCCTGATTTCGATCCACCGTCGCTCGCGAAAGCCTATGAAGCCGGAGGTGCGGCCTGCCTATCGGTCCTGACAGATACGCCAAGCTTCCAGGGCGCGCCCGAATTCCTGACCGCCGCCCGCAATGCCTGCGCCCTGCCCGCTCTGCGCAAGGATTTCATGTTCGAAACCTATCAGGTGCATGAAGCGCGCGCCTGGGGCGCAGACTGCATCCTGCTGATCATGGCATCCCTTTCCGACGACGAGGCAAAACGTCTTGAGGACGAGGCCTTTGCGCTTGGTATGGACGTGCTGGTCGAAGTGCATGACGAAGAGGAAACAGAGCGTGGGCTGAAGCTCGCCTCACCCATGCTCGGCGTGAACAACCGCAACCTGCGGACCTTCGAGGTCAGCCTCGAAAACAGTGAGCGCCTGGCAAAGCTCGTCCCATCCGACAAGCTTTTGGTCGGCGAAAGCGGCATCTTCACGCATGAGGATTGCCTGCGGCTGAAGACATGTAACATCACCACCTTCCTGGTGGGCGAAAGCCTGATGCGCAAGGACGACGTCACGGCTGCGACGCGGGCACTTCTCACAGGCCAGAGCGGCGTTCTGGCCGCGGAATGAGCACGCAGAAACTCACCCATATCGGTGCCTCCGGCGAAGCCCACATGGTCGATGTGGGCGACAAGCTCGACACGGTCAGGACCGCGATTGCCGAAGGCTCCGTGAGGATGAAGCCGGAAACGCTGGCGTTGATCCGCGAGGGCAACGCCAAGAAGGGTGACGTGATCGGCACCGCGCGTCTCGCAGGCATCATGGCCGCCAAGCAGACGTCCAACCTCATCCCGCTTTGCCACCCGCTGATGCTGACCAAAGTGTCGGTCGATATCTCCGAGGATGCCGCCCTGCCCGGCTTGAGAGTTCAGGCAACCGTAAAGCTTTCCGGCAAGACCGGCGTTGAGATGGAAGCGCTGACTGCCGTCTCCATTGCTTGCCTGACGATCTACGACATGGCGAAGGCCGCCGACAAGGGCATGGAAATCGGCTCGATCAGGCTCCTGGAAAAAAGCGGCGGCAAGTCTGGCGACTACAAGGCGTGAGACCGCAGACGGGGTTCTCCATAATCGTCATGGATAAGCAGCAAGGTCTTTATCCGAGTCACCGAAGAGGACGAACATGAAACCCCTTCTCCCCGTCGCAGAAGCCCTTCAACGCTTGCTGGATGCCGCACAGCCCGTTTCTACGGTCGAACGCATAGGTCTCGCTGCCGCAGCTGATAGGGTGCTCGCCTCCGAGCTTAAGGCGCAGATCACACAGCCCCCGTTCAACGCCTCGGCCATGGACGGCTACGCGCTGCGCGCCGCTGACGCGCCAGCAATCGGCTCCGAATTGACGGTCATCGGCACAGCCTCCGCCGGACATGCCTTCGAGGGCGAGGTCGGAGCACGTGAGATAGTCCGCATCTTCACCGGAGCGCCCGTGCCGGAGGGGGCGGACAGTGTGCTGATCCAGGAAGACGCAGAGGTTTTAGACGACAACCGCATCCGCACTGCCTTCAATGTCACTCAGGGGCGACACATTCGACCGCGCGGGCAAGATTTCATGCGCGATGAAACCGTGCTTGATGCCGGCACACGCTTGAGTTTCGCCGATCTGACCGTCGCGGCCGCGATGAACCATGCCGAGCTTGTGGTCTATCGCAAGCCGCTGGTTGCGATCCTGGCCACCGGCGATGAACTCGTCCCACCCGGCGGAGAACCGCAGGTCGCGCAAATCATCGCGTCGAACACATTCGGTGTCGCCGCCCTCGCCCGCCAGGCTGGCGCAGATATTCTGGATCTCGGTATCGTTCAGGATGACGATAAACTGATCCGTGAGGCAATCGGCAAGGCCATCGCTGCCAAAGCCGATGTTCTCGTGACGCTTGGCGGGGCCTCGGTCGGCGATCACGACCTCGTCCAGGCGGCACTGAAGGCAGAAGGCATGGCGCTCGACTTCTGGCGCATCGCCATGAGACCCGGCAAGCCGCTCATGGTGGGGAATATCGGTCCGATGCAAGTGCTGGGCCTGCCTGGAAACCCGGTCGCGAGCCTTGTCTGCAGCCTACTGTTCCTGGAACCCCTGATCCACAAGCTTGGCCACCAAGCGCCGCGTTCCCGCGAGATCACCGTCAGGACGGCCACAGCCCTCAAAGCCAATGACGTGCGCCAGGATTATCTCCGCGCCCGCTTTGTCGGTGAGGAAGATGGCAAGCCGATTGCGGAGGCCTTCACGAAGCAGGACTCGTCGATGATGAAGATTATGGCAAAATCCGACTGCCTCATCATCCGCCCGCCCCATGCGCCTGAACTGCCCGCTGGCGCAGAGTGCAAGGCCATTCGATTGAGAGACTGACCACCGGCTTGAACAGAAGCGTGAGCGCTCCGCGTCGTTTTAGACCAGGAGTCCCCAAAATCTCTCTCACTCTGAAAATATCATGGACGCCCGGTTCAAACACCGGGTCCCCCAAAGGAGACGTCGAGATCTCCCCCAAACGTCGAAGGGCTCCGCGCGAACAGAGCCCCCTCGTTTTATTTCACCTCAGCACCACGCCTTAAGCGCGCAGTACCGCATTGTCGGGATCAAACGGGCTTTCGCCGACGACTTCCGCATCATAGAGATCGCCAAGGATCTTGATTTTCAGCTTGGTGCCGATCGTCGCATAGTCAGGCGCAAGCATCGCAAGTGCTAGGGACTTGCCGATACGCCAGCCGAAGCCGCCGCTCGTTGCGCGGCCAGCGACTTCACCTGCGTCGTTCAGAATAGCTTCCGAACCACGTGCGTCGACGGTGGTGTTACCGCTCACGATCAGCGTAGAGAAGATCCAGGGCAGACCTTTCTCCTTGCCAGCCACAACCGCGTCGCGACCGATGAACTGCTTCTCCGGCTTGATGAAGCGGTCGAGACCCGACGAATAGGCGTTGTACTCGACGGAGAGTTCACGGCCCATGTTGCGGTAGGATTTCTCAAGCGACATGGACACCATGGCGCGAATGCCGAATGGCTTGATCCCGAATTCGGCACCGGCTTCCATCAGACGATCGAAGATGTAGTTCTGCATTTCGATCGGGTGATGCAGTTCCCAGCCTAGTTCACCGACGAAGTTGACGCGCAGTGCATGCGCGGTCGCCACGCCGACCGAGATTTCCTTGGCGGTCAGCCATGGGAAGTCCTTGTTTTCGAGGCTGGTGCGCGTCAGCTTCTTCAGCACGTCACGCGACTTCGGACCGGCCAGAGCCAGAACGCCGTATTTCTGCGTGATCGGCTGGAGAGTGACGGAGCCATCAGTTGGCGCAAGGCGGCGAAGCGTGTCGTGATCGACAGATTCAAGGCCACCGGCAGACACCAGGTAGAACCGGCCCGGTGCCCATTCATAGACGGTGAACTCGGCCTTCACGCCGCCATTCGGCGTCAGAAGGTGTGTCAGCGCAATACGGCCACGCTTCTTCGGAATTGCATTGGCAAGGATGGATTCGAGCCAGGCGCGCGCGCCAGGGCCGGAGACTTCCATCTTGGCGAAGGCCGACATATCGAGAACGCCGACATTCTGGTTGACGTTCTTCACCTCGTTGCCGACATGCTCGAAATAGTTGGAGCGGCGGAACGACCACTTCTCGACAATGCGGCCGTCTTCCAGAGCCGGCGCATGATTGTGGTTGGTGATGACGTCGGCACCAACGCCGAGCTCTTCTTCCTTCAGCGCATAGCCTTCCGGCGCATACCAGTTGGCACGCTCCCAGCCATAGACGGAGCCGAAGACACCGCCGAGCTTCTTCAAGCGGTCGTAAATCGGCGTCGTCTTCAGCGGACGGGCAGCGGAGCGCTCCTCATCCGGGTAGTGCATGGTGAAGACGTTGGCATAGGCCTCTTCGTTTTTGGCGATCAGATAGCCTTCAGTCGCGTAAGGGCCAAAGCGGCGCGGATCGACGCCGGTGAGGTCGAGCGTGGGTTCGCCGTCGACGATCCATTCCGCCAGCTGCCAGCCGGCACCGCCGGCCGCGGTGATGCCGAAGGAGTGACCTTCGTTCAGCCAGAAATTCTTGAGGCCTGGAGCCGGTCCAACGATCGGGTTGCCATCCGGCGTATAGGCGATCGCGCCATTATAGACCTTCTTGATACCGACTTCGCCGAAGGCCGGAACGCGCGCGATGGCGCTTTCGATATGCGGCATCAGACGATCGAGCTCCTCCTGGAAGAGCTCATATTCGCTGTCGGCCGAAGGACCGTCGACATAACAGACAGGCGCGCCGACCTCATAAGGGCCGAGGATCAGGCCACCCGCCTCCTCGCGCATATACCATGCGCTGTCCGACTCGCGCAGAACGCCCATTTCAGGCAGACCCTGCTTGCGACGCTCCAGAATGTCCGGATGCGGCTCGGTCACAATGTACTGGTGCTCGACAGGAATGACCGGAATATTGATGCCGACCATTTCGCCGGTCTTGCGCGCAAACGAACCCGTACAAGAGATGACGTGCTCGGCGATGATTTCGCCCTTGTCGGTCGTCACCTTCCAGTGACCGTCTTCCGTCTGCTCGATCGCGGTGACGGTGGTGTTTCTGTAAATCGTCGCACCCTTGTCGCGCGCACCCTTTGCGAGTGCCTGGGTCAGATCCGCCGGCTGGATATAGCCATCGTCCGGATGCTGGATTGCGCCGAGCAGACCGTCGGTCTCACAGAGCGGCCAGACTTCCTTCACCTCTTCCGGCGTCAGAAGCTTGACGTTGACACCAATGGTTTCGGCAATGCCGGTGTAATACATATATTCGTCCCAGCGATCCTTGGTGCGGGCGAGACGAATATTGGAAACCTTGGAGAAGCCGACATTCATGCCGGTTTCCTGCTGCAGTTCTTCGTAGAACTTGACCGAGTATTTGTGGATCTGACCAACCGAATAGCTCATGTTGAACAGCGGAAGCAGGCCAGCGGCGTGCCACGTGGAGCCGGATGTCAGCTCCTTGCGCTCGATCAGAACAGAATCGGTCCAGCCCTTCTTGGCGAGATGGTAGAGTGTCGAAACGCCGACAACGCCACCACCGATAACCACTGCCCGCGCATGTGTCTTCATAGTCATAGTTCCCCTTGAGGCATGTCATCCGCATGAACGCGGCTTTTTCCGAACCTATGGCGCGGACTATGCAATGTCGCATCGTCGCCCAAACGCCTGATTACGACATGCAAAAGGCTCGCCGCGACGGCAAGCCTTTTGACGATTTTCAAGCAGCGCGAATGCTCATTTTCGCTGCTTCGCGACAGGCGGTTTAGGCTCCTCCGCCTTCACTTCTGAGAGTTTTTCTTCCTCGCCTTGCGGCTTGGAAACCTCGGACTTCGCCGCCTCTTGTTTTGGCGTAGCCGCGGCGCCGGTATGGGAGACGACGGCCTTGTCGCCCTCCTCCGAAAGAAGGGCCGCAAGGATTTGCGGGTTCGTCTCGCCTTCCATGTGAATGTTCAGATTGCGCTGCGGCATCGGGATGCTGATGCCTTCTTCACGGAAACGCTTCAGAATCTCCATCCGCAGATTGTTCTTGACGGTTAGCCCATGGGAGAGATCGGCAAGGTGGAAGCGGAGTTCAAAATCAAGCGAGAAATCGCCGAAGCGCAGGAATTCCACGTGCGGCTCAGGGTTCCTCAACACCGGCGTCTGCTTCTTCACCAGTTCCAGCAGGATATCCATCACCTTCTGCGGATCGGTTTCATAGGCGACCGACACGGGAATTTCGGCGCGCTGGATGCGGTTTCGGTGCGTCCAGTTCCCGACGGACGAGTTGATGAATTCCGAATTCGGCACGATGATCGATTGCCCGCGGAAGGTCTCGATCTCGGTCGCGCGCACCGACAGCCGCTTGACGGTGCCCTCGACTGCGCCAGTCACCACCCAGTCACCCACCTTGAATGGGCGCTCGACCAGCAGGATGAGGCCGGAGACAAAGTTCGAGACGATGTTCTGCAGGCCGAAACCGATACCGACCGACAGGGCCGAAGCGACAAGTGCCAGGCTGGAAAGATCAAGACCGGCCGAGGAGATGCCGAAGATCGCCGCAACGACGATGCCGAGATAGCCGATACCTGTACCGACCGAGTTTCGAACGCCGGCATCCACCTGACCGCGCGCCATAACGTTACGATCAAGCCACTTCTGAAACCAGCGCGTCACCGCATAACCGACGATGAAGACCAGGATGCCGCTGAAGATGCTGATGAGCGAAATCGACGTATTGCCGACCTTGAAACCCGTCAGCAGGCTATATGCCCAATTCTCGATGTCGCCGGGCTGAAAGCCCCAGGAGAAGAGAACCAGCGGTATGCCGAAGGCAAGCGCGATGGCGTAGATGCCGAGACCAGCGGCAAGACCGGCCTGGTCGAGCGCCACCGGTCCAAGCCCAAAGCGCCGTCCGAGATAACGACCAGCCAGCGTTTCGCCGAAAGCGCCCTGACGCGAGATCGCTTTGCCGGACAGAATACCGATATAGACTGTGGCCACCACAGCGCCCGTTGCAATGACCTGTGTCGCGAGGAAGCGCGCAAGCCCCACATAGCCCGTGAGGCAAGCACCGATGAGCAACAGGCCACCAACACGCAGCAGAATGGCAAGCCAGCGCGGCATGCGCTTGTGGCCGCTCTCGGCATCTTCGCCCTCGCCTATGACCGGCTTGAGGAACGACAGGGCAAGTAAGATGACCCCAATGATAATCGAGGCCACGAAACTCTTCGCCACGGTCAAGATCAGAGGGGAATTCAGCGTCTCGCTGATGGTGCTGAACAGGTAATCCAGACCATTGACGATCGCCATGATCAACATGGCGGACGAGATGGTATGCGCGCCGCTATTGGAGACATGCAGGAGGCGCCACTCCGGCTGCGTCGGCGCAAAGATAGCGTAGGTCAGGCGCGAGACGAAATAGACAAACGCGATGACCGACATCGCGACATAGACGATCGGCGCAATATCCGGCCGCAAAACGCCGAAATTATCCAGAAAGAAGCCCGAGGTGACCATGAACAGGAAGACCGACATGGATTGCACCGTCGTCGACCAGAAGGCGACGGACAAGCGACGCAGATAGGATGGCTCACCTGAAAAGGCGCGCCGCTCCATCCGGTGTCCAAGGAGGCGGTACCCGCCGACCAGGAACAAAAGGGCGGCCAGAACCGAAAGCGAGACGGCACCGAACATGGAAAGCCGCTTGTAATTCCAGACGAAGACAGACCAGCCGGTCAGCGAGCTGCTAAGCGTCGAGACCTCGTCGATAAACTCCCGGCCCGCTTCGGCCAGCACAGGCAGCGAAATCTCCGTTCGCTTGAACAGCGTGGCGGCAAACAGGGCACGACGAATGGAGGTGATGTTGTTTGACAGGGATGTTGCGCGCCCGGCAACGGCCTCGGCATCGCCCAGCACGGCGTTGATCTGCGACTTCTCCGAATTCAGCCTGTTGCGCTCGTCAGTCACTACGCTGGCTTCCGGCGGCGCACCTTCCTTGGGCGGCTCGCCGAGCGATGTGATGCGACCGTTGATCTCATCCAGCCGTCCACGCAGAGTAGACACGACGCTGTTGACCGAGGTCGATAGATCATCCGCCTTGTCCTTGAGATCGACGAGCCTGGTATCGTCTCTGCCTCCATCCTCCAATTGACGGGTGATATCGGAAAGTGTGGCCTTGTACTTATCGAGCTCCTTCGTCGACCGCTCCACAACCGGCATGGTTGCAGCAGCAGGCGCCTGGGCAGGGTCTTGCTGCGCAAAAGCGAAGGAGGACAGCAGCATGCAGATTAGCGGAAGCAGAAGCAGAGAACGCAGCCATTTGTTCTCACTCATCGAAAACGTCATCAAACCTACCCTTTTGCTTCTGCCGAATCTTCTGGCCTACATAATCGCCGTATAAGGCAATTCAACAGCAGCATCATACTCAAGCCGTGGAACTTCTTTTCGTCTCAACCATTAAAGTGCGCACAAGCAAATAGTGTCCATAGATGGAGGGTAATCATGGAATCAGCAGGTATCGGTTGGCTCGCAGCAATCATTATCGGTGGCATCGCCGGTTGGCTCGCAGAGCAGTTCATGAAGAGCAATATGGGTGTTTTGATGAACATCATTCTCGGGATCGTGGGCGCAGTGATCGCCAACGCCATCCTGTCGGTGTTCGGAATCGTTTTGGGCGGCTGGATTGGATATTTGATCGCTGGCTTCATCGGCGCCTGCATCCTGATCGCCGTGGCACGAGCAATAAGACGCTAGGTCGCCGAAAAAAATCTCTGACGGAAGAAGCCCGGATTTCCGGGCTTTTTTCTGAAAATGATATGCCTCTCGAAAGAAAAATCGGAATATTTCATCATTGGCGCTAGACAAGGGAAATGAACCCCTTTATACGCCCCCTCACACCGCCACACGGTGCCGGTCGGGTGATTAGCTCAGTTGGTAGAGCAGCTGACTCTTAATCAGCGGGTCGTAGGTTCGAGCCCTACATCACCCACCATTTTCTCTTCGCAAGTGTCTGACGTTTCAGACAATTTTGCAAAACCTTTCGATAAATAAGACGAAGTTTCAAGCGCGTTGCAGACAGTTTCTGTTCGCGCTGTTCGTTCTTGCACTCTTCCTCCCCCACGCATCGTGAGAACGACAACTGTCGGCCCAATGCAACGTCACACGGCGGATCATCCGCACGCCGCCAACATCGTCATCGTACGATAGAGGAAGTCAGAACGTGCGCGAAGGCAGGCAGCGTTCGGTTCGATATGATGACCCAACGACCCAATGTCGCACTGCGAGCGGCTTTCAATGCGCCGTGATAAAGTCAGAGCCGTGGAAGGTGCTGCGCCTTGAACATCAGCGAGGAACCGCCGTGACTCAACGCAAGTCGCGCTTGCGATAACATGGGCCTAAAGCGCAAGGAGCGAATCTGAAAGATCGCGACAGGCTTCACATCTCGATCGTGTTGGAGATGGAAAAGACATTGGCACTTCTATGCACGAAATCCCTTCCCGTCGCGCTGATGACTTTAAGAAAGTTGCTGGAATTTGCCTGGCGCGGGAGCAGCCAGTCATGCGTTTCGATGATCATCAGGGGAAATTTTTCGAGCCAGCCGGTATTTGCCGAAAACAGGTCGTCTTCGAAACCTTCAATGTCGATTTTGATGATGAAGGGCACATACTGATCGTAATCGGATAAGAGGCTCCCTATCGATGTAACGGGGATGTCACCCGTGCCGTCCGGCTCGCGAGTCATTCTGAATGCGTTGTTATCGCAATGCGGATCAGCAATCGTCACGAGGCCATCTACCGAGCCAACAGCCTTGTTGACCGCGATGACGTTGTTCAGCGAGGCGCAGTTTTTTCTAATCATCTCGACATTATGACGCTCGGGCTCAACAGCTACGAGCTTTGCGGCTGGAAACTCTCGAGCAAAAAATAAGGCGGAGCAACCGATATTGGCGCCGCAGTCGATGATTAAAGGGGTTTTATTCTGGGAAAGGGTTCGCTCATAGAACGCCACCAATTCGTCGTAGCGGCTCAGAAAGCGCAATTCGTAATCACTGTCGGTGAAAACCTGGTCCGCGGTGATCGAGTCGATGTGATCTCGAACCGACACGTGCAAGAACCGTTTGGTACGCTTATCGTAGAACGGAATCTTTCCCCGCTCAAAAGGTGCTAGGCGAACAAATCTTCTATTCGCGATAACAAAGTTTCTGACAACATAGATCAGAAATCGAATATATCTCTTCAAAATTGCCCCCTGAGAAACCGCTTGCTGACCTGAACAAGACAATTGCTCCCTAAACGTCTTCTGGAAATTGACTTAACGACCCACCTATAGCCTAAGCTGACAGCGAATATTCGAATAACAGGATTTAAGGTTACCACAGCTGGACACGTTTCCCGGCGCTCCAAAAATCGCTGTCCGTAAAGGTCAAAAGGCCGCAATCGCCAACCGACCGATAACTAGCAGCTATTCTTCAGCCAGTGAGGCTGCCACTTTCACCGTCAGCGCGTTATTTAAGGCTGGCGTCTGCCACTGCGCCGAGAAATAAGACGCACTCAGCAAGAAAATATCCGAGTCACACCAGCTTCTTGTCTGATGTCCGCAAAGACGTCTTATTCTTATCCATACTCCGCCAACATGAGACTGTTTACCAATATCGTGTTGTTGCTTGCGGGCGTTGCGGGAACCGGCTTCGTCTCCTTCTTTGTGGCAAGGACCGTCGTGCAGACTGCCACCTTCGGCACCTGCTTTGATGGCGGATGTGGATATGCCGCTGTATTTCTTGCTTTTCCGCTCGTCTGGTTCGTCACCTTCGCGCTCTATGTGATGGCCCTTCTCATTTGGCGAAAGCGCCCCTTTCGACAAAGCAGGGGCGACGCATAACCTGCTGCTCGAGGTTGACAGAATCTCTAATATAAAAGACTCTCCGTCGCGCTGGGGGATTCGTGGCTTGATATCGCTTGACGTCGTTACGACGTTGGGCTCCAAAAGCTTGTGAATTTCACGCATGTCCCTACATCGGGGAGTGGGATATGCGCCAGAATGGAGTGCTGAATGCGCGCTTTGATCAATCCACCGTCGCTCAAGATCGACACTATGGATTACCAGGCTGAATGCCAGTTCGCTCTCGAGCCTTCCATCAATGGACTGCTTGAGGTTGCCGAAAGTGCGGGCTGGGATCGTCAACACGCAGCTCTTGCTATTGTTGCGCTGGCAAGCGGTCGCCTGTCCGAAGACAGTTTCTTGGAAGACCGCGCCCTCTCCTGAAATGGGAAGTTGCAGTGTGAAAGATGAAAGGTCCGGCTACGCCGGGCCTTTTTCTTTTTCACCTCGAACCGTCCGTTTCGAAGTCGCGACCTTTACTTGTGGTCGCCGCTTCGCAAACGATATCCTAATTCTCACATTGATCCCGACCTCTATTTGGGCATACGCACCCACGAATCGGAATCCCTTGACAATCCTGGCTCGAAATGAGAACATAAAGAGAACAAACAGGAGATTCACGATGACGACGTCGGAGAGATCCATTGAGCAGGCACTCGCTCTTGTTGCTCAATCCCGAGATTTGAGAGAACGCGCTGAAGCGCGTCGCCGCGATTTGCGCCGCAAGACGGAGATGATCGCAAAGCCACTTTACATTCTCAAAAAGAATGGCGGTCGGCAGCTGTCTCTGAAGCTCGACTCCTAAGAGACGCTCAGAGACACGTGAGCTGTGAAAGGTAGTGCGTCGGATAGGGCAGCGATATCTTGTCTTGAGAGAGACGCAAGCAATCGCAGTTTGATGTGCTGTCCGCCGAGAGCTGGAGCCAATTAATAGCTCCACGCATAAGAATCCCGCGCCAAATGTCTTTGGACGCGGGATGTATTAAGCACGGTGCGTAGATAAAGAAGAAAGAGCGTCATTGGGGCGTCCTACATGACGCATGGCGCTCTAGTCGGGTGTATCACTGCATCCGCGCCAATGCGCTCTCGGGAGAGGCAACAACGGCGGTTTCCACATTGCCTGGCAGCCTGTCCATTTTTCTCAAAACCAGAACGGGTTTCTGAGCGGGCTCGGTTGGCGGCGCGATGCTTGCCGTCTTGAACTCCCGGTCGACGCCCGGGGCGGCGGCCGTTGTTTCGATGCCCTTTGCACATTCTGCGAACGCTGCGCCTGCGGAAACGACCATGGCAGCGGCGATGATGAGAACTTTCTTCATGTCATTCCCCTTCGCTATCTCTATGGCGTCCCGGCTACCGGTCATCGGCAGCGTCAAGTCACGCCAGGTTTCGACTAAGTCTTTGCCAGTTTAGACGCACTCTTAAGACCCCTGCGGAAGATCATTGCCACATAGGTACCTGTAAGAGGGACGATAATGGGTTTGTATGTGGTAATGGAGGCCTTGTTCGCGGCCTCAAGAATTCTTCGGCGACCAGAAGTACCTTGCGAGGTCATGTTACAATCTCCATTGTGCTGAAAGAACGGGGAGAGTTTGCTTTTGTTCCGGCCTTCGCGGGTCGGTTGTTAATAATTATGGCGCGAATGCGAATCGGGCTTCCTCTGGCGGCCTGGGCCGTGGCGCGAAGGACACCGTGGAAAACGGCCGGTCACCGCTTGCGCCTCGAAAGAGCTTGTCCATCAGGTGTCTCTTCATGTACCAGAGATCATCAATCGGGATGGCCGCATGTCGCGTTCAGTGCATAAAATTTCCTTCGTCGCTTCATCCGCAGACCACGCGCAGGCCGCGAGAGAAGAACTGATCCGCGAATATGGCAATGCCTCGTTCGACGAAGCGGACGTGATTGTCGCGCTCGGCGGCGATGGCTTCATGCTCCAAGTCTTGAATGAGACGATGAATCTCGGAAAGCGTGTCTACGGCATGAACCGCGGCTCCGTCGGCTTCCTGATGAACGATTACAGGCTGGGGCGGCTGCACGAACGCATTGCCGTGGCGACCGGCAATGATTTCCATCCGCTCAGAATGACGACGGTGGACGAGGATGGTAACGAAGTCTCCGCCCTGGCGATGAACGAGGTCAGCCTCTTCCGCCAGTCTCACCAGGCAGCAAAGCTTCGTGTCGACATCGACGGCAAGACGCGGCTGGAGGAATTGATCTGCGACGGAGTGATGGTGGCAACCCCCGCCGGCTCCACGGCTTACAACTTTTCAGCCCATGGCCCGATCCTGCCACTGGAATCCCCTCTTCTTGCTCTGACGCCTGTCAGCCCCTTCCGCCCGCGGCGCTGGCGCGGCGCACTCCTGCCCAATAAGGTGACCGTCGACATCCACGTTCAAGAAGGCGAAAAGCGCCCGGTAAACGCTGTTGCCGATCACCGCGAGGTGAAATCAGTGCGCAGCGTCAAAATCGCGCTTTCGCAGGATCGGACGGCAAGAATTCTCTCTGATCCGGATCGCTCCTGGTCGGACCGGATTCTCGCCGAACAGTTCACTAACTGATGAAGGACACGACCATGAAAGCCCTCCTTGCCGCAGCCCTATTGCTTGGTAGCGTCAGTCAGGCCTTCTCGCAGATGCCGGGCATTGATGCGCTGCCCGTGTCGACCATCTTTGTTACCAGTAACGGCATGTGGGAACGCGAGGCCGTGGAGGACACAGCAAACTCCTCCCAGACGACGGATAAGAGCGCGTCGACGCGTCCAGAGCCCACGCGCGGCTACTACAAGGTCGTCGCCATGCGCCAACCTGATGGTACCGCAAAGATCTATCTTCAGCAGATCGCCTATACTGCAGATGGCCCTTCCCTCGTCGAGACCCTCGAGCTCGAAGAATTCACGCAGATGAAGGCCTATGTGACGGATATCCGCCCTGAAAGCTCGGCCGGCGCGTCCAGTCTTCCCGGTCTGTTCGTGACCGTTCATCTGAAGACCGATCCGGCTCAAAAGGAGCCGGACGCATGGACCATTCTCATCGATGAGTTGGGCGACATGAAAATCGAGAAAGCGTCGAACTAGACCTAAGGCGCCGTGGCTCGGCGTATCTTCCTCAAACGGGCTGGCAAGAGCATCAGCACAGCGCCGTAGCTATTCTCGCCCCTCCCCTCTGCGGCGTGCCTCAAATCTCGTCTGGCCCACTCAGCACCGCGCCAAAGTGATGCTTCCAGAGACGAGCACCGAGCGCGCCCGTTCGGTCGAGACTGGATCCCACCGTCAGCCAGGGCAGCAGCGTGGGAGAGAGCCCCGCATCGAAGAAGGCAAAGCCGGCGGCGAGGACACAGGTATCCGCCTGTATCCCGCAAACGAGAACCCGATCGAGCTGCAGCGACAGAAGATAATCGACAGCTTCCCTCGGCGGTGCATAGCCATATTTGATGAAGACGCGGTCCGCGGCCACAAGCGACTCGTCATTCTCGCCGGGCGTCCAGCCCAGTTGTCGTTCGAAAGGCGTGATGCTCTCATCATGCCGCTCGACGCTCGCTATGCTCGGCATCCTGATGGCGAGTGTTGCGATCTCCTCGACAAGGCGTGGCGGCGGATTGAAGCTCGGCTGCACATCGACAATATAAAGAGCCTGTTTCACCGCAATCTCCTCAAGCCTCGAATGGCACTAAAGCTTTTTGAATCGACGCATCGGCCCGAAAATCGAGTCTGATTTTCGGGCCGATGCTGTAAATGAAAAACCTCCCGCAGCAAGCGCCACGGGAGGTTCTGTTATCGAAATTGGCGCGGCCGCCATCAATCGATGTCGGAGACTTCCACGCCGGCCCCACCGCTGATGCGGTGAGCAAGGGCTGCCTCCATGAATTCGTTCAGATCGCCATCGAGGACGCTGCTTGGCGAGGTGCTTTCCACGCCAGTGCGCAGGTCCTTGACCAGCTGATAGGGCTGCAGAACGTAAGAGCGGATCTGATGACCCCAGCCGATGTCCGTCTTCGATGCAGCCTGCGCATTGGCCGCTTCTTCGCGCTTCTGCAACTCCAGCTCATAAAGGCGCGAGCGCAGCATTTCCCACGCCTTGGCGCGGTTCTTGTGCTGAGAGCGCTCCTGCTGGCAGGCAACCGCAATACCGGTCGGAATGTGCGTGATACGCACCGCGGAGTCGGTCGTGTTGACGTGCTGACCGCCCGCACCGGACGAGCGATAGGTATCGATGCGGCAATCGCTTTCGTTGATGTCGATCTGGATCGAGTCGTCCACGACAGGATAAACCCAGATGGACGAGAACGACGTATGACGACGCGCATTGCTGTCATAGGGCGAGATGCGCACCAGGCGGTGAACACCGGATTCGGTCTTCATCCAGCCGAAGGCATTGTGGCCCTTCACCAGAATGGTCGCAGACTTGATGCCGGCCTCTTCGCCGTCATGCACTTCAAGCACTTCCACCTTGAAGCCTTGACGCTCGGCCCAGCGGGTATACATGCGCAACAGCATGCTCGCCCAGTCCTGGCTCTCCGTACCGCCGGCGCCTGAATGCACTTCGACATAGGTGTCGTTGGAATCGGCTTCGCCCGAAAGCATCGCTTCCACCTGACGGCGGTTTGCTTCGCTGCGCAGCGCCTTCAGCGCCTCTTCGGCCTCGCGCACGATGTCCTCGTCGCCCTCGGCCTCACCCATCTCGATCAATTCGATATTGTCGTTGACCTGCTGCTCGAGCGATCGGACACCATTGATGGATTCATCCAGTTGCTGGCGTTCGCGCATCAGCTTCTGCGCTTCGCCGGCATCGTTCCAGAGGTTCGGATCCTCTGCCTTGTTGTTCAACCAGTCCAGTCGTCTTATCGCCTGGTCCCAGTCAAAGATGCCTCCTCAGCAGGCTTATGGCCTGCTTGATTTCGTCGACTACGTTTACGATTTCATTGCGCATTTCGCAGATTCTTCGCCTTCTTGAAAAACTGCTTGGGTGAATAAATGCGAGGGGCGCGGATGTAAAGACCCGCGCCCCTCGCCTCGTGTTGATTTGATTTAGTAGAGGCCGCCGCCGCCGCCAGTGATCGCCTGCTGCGCCTGCGGAGACTCCCGCAAAATGTCTTCCTGAGACATGTTGCCATCCATGCCGATGACATTGAAGCTCGATGCAGGACCCGTACCGGGCTTGAAGGCTTCCATGATCGTGTCAGGCTCGCCCTCCATCGCCGCCATGCCCGTCTTGCGGTTGACGGCAACGAAATTCATGCCGTTCGGTACGATGAACTTGCTGTGCGGCAGATGCTTTGCGGCCTGGGAAATGAACTCGCCGAAGATCGGTGCTGCGAGCGAACCGCCGGTGCCGCCACGGCCGAGTGGTGCCGGGCTGTCGAAACCGATGTAAAGCCCCGCCACGAGATCCGGCGTGTAACCGACGAACCAGGCATCCTTCTCGTCATTGGTGGTACCGGTCTTGCCAGCAACAGGCAGATCAACCTTGATCTTGCCGGCCGCCGTACCGCGCTGAACGACGCCTTCCATCATGGACGTGACCTGATAGGCGGTCATCGGGTCCAGAACCTGCTCGCGCTTGTCGACGATAGTCGGCTCGTTCTGGTTCTGCCACACCGTCGCATTGCAGCCTTCGCAGGCGCGCTCCTCGTGACGGAAGATGGTCTTGCCGTAGCGGTCCTGAATACGGTCGATCACGGTCGGCTTGATCTGCTTGCCGCCATTGGCAATCACGGAATAGGCCGAGACCATGCGCATGACGGTGGTTTCGCCCGAACCGAGCGACATGGCGAGCAGCGGCGGCATCTTGTCGTAGATACCGAAGCTGTCGGCATATTCCGCCACCAGGTTCATGCCCATGTCCTGTGCAAGACGCACCGTCATCAGGTTGCGAGACTTTTCGATGCCGAGACGAAGCGTGGACGGACCTGCGACCTCGCCACCGTAGTTCTGCGGCCGCCAGACTTCACCACCGGAAACAACCTCAAGCGGTGCATCCATGACGACCGAAGCCGGCGTATAGCCATTGTCGAGCGCTGCCGCGTAGATAAACGGCTTGAAGGACGAACCGGGCTGACGCATGGCCTGTGTCGCGCGGTTAAATTCCGACTGCGCGTAGGAGAAGCCGCCGACGATCGCAAGAACACGACCAGTATGCGGATCCATCACCACCATGCCGCCCTGCACTTTCGGCGGCTGGCGAAGGCGGTAGGAATTACCCTGGCCAGAGATTTGCTCGACATAGACGACATCGCCGGCCTTCAGCACGCCAGCCGGAGACTTGGCCGTGCTGCGCTGCCCCTTGGAGTCGCGATAGGCCCATTTCATATCGTCCGGTTTGATTCGTCCGCGCGCATTTTTATCGCCAGCATCGCTGTCCGCGTCCGGACGAAGACCGACATCGACGCCATCTGCCGTTGCGGCCAGCACCACGGCCATGCGCCACTCGGGCACATCGCGCAAAGGCTTCAACTTGGAAAGCGCCGCTGCCCAGTCGCCATTGATGTCGATCTGATCGATTGGGCCATGGAAACCGCGGCGCTCATCATAATCGATGAGACCATCCTGTAGCGCCTTGCGCGCTTCCATCTGGATTTCCGGATCGAACGACGTGCGCACCGAAAGACCGCCCTTGAGCAGCTTGTCTGCGCCAAACTGATCGACGATCTGGCGGCGCACTTCTTCGGCGAAATAATCCGAACCGGCAAGCTGCGGACCACCGCGGCGAACGTTCACACCCAGTGGCTGCTGCTTGGCCTCTTCGGCATCCGCCTTGGTGATGTAGCCATTTTCGGCCATCCGATCGATCACCCAGTTGCGGCGCTCGACAGCGGCCTTCTCGCGACGGAACGGATGGTAGTTCGCCGGACCCTTCGGCAAAGCTGCGAGATAGGCCGTCTCAGCAATGGTCAGTTCGGTGACGGACTTGTTGAAATAGGTCAGCGAGGCGCTGGCAATACCGTAGGAATTCAGCCCGAAGAAGATTTCGTTGAGATAAAGCTCAAGGATCTTGTCCTTGCTGTATGCCTGCTCGATGCGGAAGGAAAGAATGGCTTCCTTCGCCTTGCGCTCCATCGTCTGCTCGTTCGTCAGCAGGAAGTTCTTCGCCACCTGCTGGGTGATGGTCGAGCCGCCCTGCGTCGGGCCACCCGTCACATAGGCAAGGGCCGCACGCGCAAAGCCGGTCACGTCGATTCCGGGATGCTGATAGAAGTTCTTGTCTTCCGCCGAAAGGAATGCGGCCTTGACGCGATCCGGGATAGCCTGGATCGGCAGGAACAGGCGACGCTGTTCGGCATATTCCGTCATCAGCGCGCCATTGCCGGCGTGAACGCGGGTCGTCACCGGCGGCTCGTAGCTGTTCAGAACCGCATAGTCAGGCAGATCCTTCGTGATCGTTACCAGGTAAAGGGCAACGCCAGCCGCGACCACGAGAAAAAGCGTGCTCGCCAAGCCGAAGAAATATCCAATCAGTCTGATCATATGAGGCTACCGATACTTCGAATCGCACTTTGCGCCTGCCCGTAGGCGCGCAATTTTACATGTAGCGTGCCGTTTTGCACACCGCTTAACCGATGACAAGTCGGGGATTAAGCATTCCCGCTCATGTTATCGAGAGATAGTGTTCGCGCAATCGCAAGCGAGTCCCGCTCTGTTGCCGAATCCTGATGCCGAGTAACGCGTTGAATGTGAGTAAAATAGGGCTTTGCCCATCAAATGCGAATGCGAAGCGATCAAGTTGCTCTGCTTTTTGATGACCGTCGCAAAAGCATCACAGCACTTATAGCTCAGCCGCCATTGGCTAGAGCCTGGGCGCGATACTTGGTCACCGCCTCGGCCAGACGTTCAGCCACCTTGTCGCGCCAGCTTTCATCCAGAAGCAGCTTCTCGTCCTCCGGATTGGAGAGAAAGCCGAGTTCCAAGAGCACCGACGGCACATCATGGGCGCGCAGCACCTGGAAACCGGCATAACGGTGCGGATTGTTGATCAGCCCCACCTGCCCCTCGAAGGAGGAAACGATATTTTCCGCAAGCGTCACGGAGAAGGCCTGCGTCTCTCGTCGCGTCAAATCGAGCAGGATATCAGCCACTTCCGGCTGCGCATTCGAAACCGTCACACCGGCGATCTGGTCGGAGAGGTTTTCACGCTCCGCAAGATTCTGCGCCATGCGGTCCGATGCGCGGTCTGAGATCGTATAGACCGTCGCGCCCCTGATGCCCTTCTGGCTCAGCGTGTCCGCATGAACGGAAATGAAAAGATTGGCGCTTTGCTGGCGCGCAATCGTTACGCGCTCGGAAAGCGCCAGGAACGTGTCGTCATCGCGCGTCAGAAAGGCCTTGATTCCAGGCAGACGGTTGAGACGATCTGTCAGCTGCTTGGCGAAAGAAAGCGTGATGACCTTTTCATCCGTGCCGCTGACGCCGCCCTTTGCGCCCGCATCGATACCGCCATGGCCGGCATCCACGGCAATGACGAAATCGGACTGGCGCGGCGATGTCTGGATGATATCGGGTGTAACGGATGCGGTGGTCGCCGGTGCGAGTGCTTGCCAATCCTGGTTCTTCAACAGATCGGCGAATTTCTGTTTGGACGCGATTTCGGTGTCGAGAACGAAGCGGAAGATTTTGCCGCCTTCTTCAGGCTGAACCTTGGCAATGGCCACCTGAACAGGCTTCTTTGCGGTCAACACCAGACGCGCGCTCCCCTCGCCCATGCTACCGAAGCGGATGTCGCTGAAAAGCCCGGTCGCCTTCAGATCGTTGGTTGGAAAGGCAAAGCTGACAGCGGGCAAGTCCACCACGATCCGTGCCGGCGAATCGAGGTAGTGCACCTCGAATTCAGGTTCAGCGTTGAAATCGAGCACGACGCGTGTACGCGCCTCGTCGCCGATGATACGAGCGGCATTCGCAATGAGCTGAGGCGCCGCATGAGCCTGTTCGCCTGCGACAAAAGCAAGGAACAGGACGGGGAAAGCTGCTCGCGCATAACGAGTGATTCGCGAAAACAAAGCTCGCTTAGTTGATGTCGCTGCCGCCCGCGCCTGAGTTTTCATCGTCGCCAATATCTTTTAAGTTTTATGTCGTTCTATGCGAAAATCATCGGCTTCCCAGCCGAAATCGCCGTCTTCCCCTGATGAAGATGGCCTTATTCGCGCTTGGCTGCAACATTCGCAAGCCTTGATGAAGCATTTCTTAACCGCGAAATTCCATCAATGATATGACATATTTAGCCTGCCTATTGCTATTATGACGGAGAAACCATACAACACGATTGAGGGTTAAAAATGTTGACGGGATAGATTCCCGCCGGCTGCCAATCGAGAATGACTCTGGCGCTGAATTTCGGGCAATCATCTGCCGTCGCTTCATTTTTATCCTGAAACTGGATCAATCCGGCTGTGGCCGGAGACATACCCGGTGGCATGCCACCGCTCGCTCTGAGGAGAGCATTTTCATCGGACTCTCAGGAGTCTATTTATTATAGTCGTTCTCGCTTGGCCAATGATGTCGTTGCAGCAGCTTTCATACGAACCGGATACAGGGAGCAGGCAAGTTGCCTTGCACGTTGTCCGGATGCTGCCAGTTTACATGCGTCGGGCGGAACACTTCATTTCCGGCACACCCTTGGAAAAAGATGAAAGGCCTGTCCCTGCGGCGGGCCTATTCTCGTATATGACAAGGCTGCGCCGAGGAGCACAGCTTACATGGCAGACAAAATGCTTATCGACGCCTCCCACGAAGAGGAGACGCGCGTAGTCGTTGTTCGTGGAAATCGCATTGAAGAATTCGATTTCGAGTCCGAACATAAAAAACAGATACGCGGCAATATCTATCTGGCGAAGGTGACGCGCGTCGAACCGTCGCTTCAGGCAGCCTTCGTGGATTACGGCGGCAACCGCCATGGATTTTTGGCCTTTGCCGAAATTCACCCCGACTATTACCAGATTCCGCTGGCCGACAGGCAGGCGCTTCTGAAGGCGGAAGCCGAAGAGCATCGCCGTGGCGATGACTTCGAACCGGCTGACGCCCCTAACGAACCCGCAATCGATCTTTCCAAGGCCGATCAGCCGGATATTGGCATTGTGCCGACATCTGACGAGAAGGCTGAAGACACAGCTGCTTCCAATGAAGCCGTAGCCTCCGAGGAAACCGTCGCTATTACGGAAGAAGCGGTTGCCGAAGAGCAGCCTGCGGAAGAAGACAAGCCGAAGAAGCGCACGCGCCGTCCCCGCGCGAAGAAGAAGACTGAGGCTGAAGAGGCTACGGCCGAAGCGCCTGCAGATGAAGCCGCCGATGAGGATGGCTCCAAGGGCGGCGAAATGGCAGCCATGGTCGACACCGACTCGATTTCCGAAGACGTCGAGCGCGTGGGCGATGACGACGATGATGACGACGACGATCATCACGAGAAGGAAGTCATCGAGTCGGTCGGTGCCGAAGACGCGATGGAAGAAGTTCCAGACCGCGCCATGCGCAAGCCGCGCAAGCAGTACCGCATCCAGGAAGTCATCAAGCGTCGCCAGATCCTGCTGGTTCAGGTTGCCAAGGAAGAGCGTGGCAACAAGGGAGCAGCCCTGACGACCTATCTGTCGCTCGCCGGACGTTACTCCGTCCTGATGCCGAACACGGCGCGTGGCGGCGGTATTTCCCGTAAAATTACCCAGCCTGCAGACCGCAAGCGCCTGAAGGAGATTGCCCGCGATCTCGAAGTGCCGAACGGCATGGGCGTTATTCTGCGCACCGCCGGTGCCAACCGCACCCGCGTCGAAATCAAGCGCGACTTCGAATATCTGATGCGTCTGTGGGAGAACGTTCGCACGCTGACGCTGAACTCCACAGCACCTTGCCTCGTGTATGAGGAAGGCTCGCTGATCAAGCGTTCGATCCGCGATCTCTACAACAAGGACATCAGCGAGATCATCGTGTCCGGTGAAGAAGGCTATCGTGAAGCGAAAGACTTCATGAAGATGCTGATGCCGAGCCACGCCAAGGTGGTTCAGCCCTACCGCGATATTCATCCGATCTTCTCGCGCTCCGGCATCGAAGCGCAGCTCGACCGCATGCTTCAGCCGCAGGTCACGCTGAAATCCGGTGGCTATCTGATCATCAATCAGACTGAAGCCCTGGTTTCGATCGACGTGAACTCCGGTCGCTCGACCCGCGAACATTCGATCGAAGAGACGGCGCTCGCAACCAATCTCGAGGCTGCAGAAGAAGTCGCCCGTCAGCTTCGCCTGCGTGACCTTGCTGGTCTGGTCGTCATCGACTTCATCGACATGGAAGAAAAGCGGAACAACCGCTCTGTCGAAAAGAAGCTGAAGGATTGCCTCAAGAACGACCGCGCTCGCATCCAGGTGGGCCGCATCTCGCATTTCGGCCTTCTGGAAATGTCGCGCCAGCGCATCCGCGCTTCGGTTCTCGAATCCACCACTCAGATCTGCTCGCATTGCGGTGGCACAGGCCATGTGCGTTCGGAATCCTCCATCGCGCTGCACGTGCTGCGTGGTGTCGAAGAATACCTGCTGCGCAACACGACCCACAACATCACGGTGCGCACGACGCCTGAAACGGCGCTCTACCTGCTCAACCACAAGCGTGGCACCATCGTTGATTATGAAGAACGCTTCGGCGTTTCGATCATCATCGCGGCGGACGCCAGCGTCGGTGCTCAGCACTTCGCCATCGACCGTGGTGAAGCCGTCGAAAATCCGGTGAAAATCGAAAACCTTCTGCAGGCTCTCCCGACCTTCGAGGAAGACGAAGACGATATCGTCATCGAAGCCGAGGAGGAGGAAGAAGACGAAGAAGAAGTCGTAGCGAAGGCGCAGACCAGCGAGCCACGCCAGCCCCAGGCTGAAACCGGTGAAGACGGCAAGCGCAAGCGCAAGCGTCGTCGTCGCCGTCGTGGCAAGGGCAACGGCCAGAACGGCGACGTTCAGGCAGATACCAATGACGACGCATCCGGCGAAGGCGATGACGAAGATGGCGACGACGCCACCGAAGATCAGACTGACGCCACAGAGCCACGCGCCGAAGGCGACAATGCCGGTCAGGACGAAGGCAAGCGCAAGCGCCGTCGTCGTGGCAAGCGTGGCGGCCGTCGCAACCGTGATGAGAATGGCAACCTGCTGGACGCCGAAAATGGCGACGGCGATCAGGGCGATGCCGATGACGGCGTTGACGATGGCGACGTAGCGGATGCAGCCGAAGGCGTAGAGCCGGCGGCCGCTGTCGAGGCTGTCGAGGCTGAAACGCCGCAGGTTGAAGAGGCCGAAAAGCCGAAGAAGCCTCGTCGCACCCGCAAGGCCAAGGAGAAGGCCGAAACGGTTGTCGAGGCAACGGTTGAAGCGGAAGCACCGGCCGCCGCGGCACCAGTTGCGGACGCCGCCCCTGCTCCGCAGGAAGAAGCGCCCGCTGACGTAGCACCTGCTGCACCAGCACCCGCTCCGCAGGCCGCTGAAGCTGCTGTTGAGACGACGCAAGAGGAAGCGGATGATGCTGCAAAGCCAACCCGCGCCAACCGCGGTGATAACGTCTCCTCGTCCGAACCGGTCGTCACCTCCTCCGGCAAGAACGACAGCCCCGATGGCGAAGAGCCAAAGCCCCGCAAGGGCGGCTGGTGGCAGCGCAAGGGTTTCTTCTAAGCCTTGAACCACAGCTCTGAGAATCAAAACCCCGAGATTGGATGTCCAGTCTCGGGGTTTTTTCGTTTTCTGTTCGAAGATAATGGTGGGCGCGTGTATCGATCATCCAGATTGGCTCCCACGCTTTGACACCGTATTCGTCGCGAGACGTCATCGCCGCATTGGCGACAGCTTGAACAGGATTGGTCACAGAATGAGCGCTGCAAACTCGTTTCTTGGGCTCTCTTCAGAACTCGCAGACGGCAATCCCACACGCATGGTGATCTTCGGCGTGGCACATGGCAGCGCCTATCCAGATCAAGACAGCAGTGGTCATGAAACAGCGGCCGATCAGATCAGAGCGGCAAGCCAGGAAGATGCTCCGTTGATCGCGCACTGGGATTTCGATCTCGGTGGCCCACTCTTCAATGGCGGTCGGATAAACTGCATCGATGTTGGCAACATCAAAACTGTGATGCATGACAATGAAGGCAATCGACAGCGCATAGAAGCGAAGACGCGAGAGATCCTGGCCTCGAGTGCTGTTCCCATCCTCATCGGTGGCGACTGCTCCGTCACCTTTCCGTTTCTTGCTGCGTTCGAGACATCCGGACCTGTCTGGATCTTGCAGATCGACGCGCATATCGACTGGCGTGACGAGGTTCAGGGAGAACGCTATGGATATTCAAGCTCCATGCGCCGGGCGAGCGAGATGGCGCATGTGGTCGGCATGGTGCAGGTCGGACTTCGAAGTGTCGGTAGCGCGAGAAAATCCGATGTCGATGCGGCACAAGCCTACGGCAGTCACTTTGTGACGGCGAGAGAAATTCACGCCGACGGCGTTGCCGCGGCCCTTCGTGCTATTCCGGAGGACGCTCAAGTCGTCATCACGCTTGACTGCGACAGCCTCGATCCAAGTATCATGCCGGGCGTCGCCGCAAGAACGCCGGGCGGTCTCACCTACACCCAGATTATCGATCTGATTTCTGGTGTTGCCGGCAAGGCGAAAATCGCCGGGTTTAACCTCGTCGAGTTTTATCCGCCCGCCGACATTGACGGCCTATCGGCCCTCACAGCGTCCCGCATTCTCGTCAACGCGATCGGAGCGGTGATCCGCCAGATCTGAGGCACTATCATCGTAGCGGTAAAATCCCAGGCCTCTGGAATTCTACCGAACGCTTGAAAACTCGGTCCTCCGTTTTCAAAAAAGACTCAAGGCCGGCACACCTTGATCCTTTAGCCGACAAAAGGTGGATCAAGCCGCGCAAAGCCTGCCTGTTGCCGATAGGGAAAATGGGGATAGGGAGCGGACACGGCACTGGCTTGATCGAGAGCTGCAATCTGCTCACGTGTCAGGCTCCAACCGACCGCGCCGAGATTGTCCTTGAGTTGAGCTTCGTTTCTAGCGCCAATGATCACAGACGATACGGTCGGGCGACTGAGCAGCCAATTGAGTGCGACTTGCGGCACTGTCTTCGCCGTCTCGTTCGCGATGGTTTCAAGCACGTCAATAACACGATACATATAGCTGTCCTCAACCGGTGGACCGAAACTCGCTGTGGCATGCAAACGACTTGTTTCAGGCAACGGCACGCCCCGCCTTATTTTCCCGGTCAATCGACCCCATCCGAGCGGGCTCCAGACAATTGCGCCCAGGCCCTGATCTTGTCCCAGCGGCATGAGGTCCCACTCGTAGTCCCGACCGATGAGCGAGTAATAGACCTGGTTGGCGACGTATCTCGGCCAGCCGTAACGGTCAGCCACCGCTAGCGACTTCATGATTTGCCAGCCAGAAAAATTCGAGACACCGACGTATCGAACCTTTCCCGAGCGGACCAGCATGTCCAGCGTTGACAGGACCTCCTCTATCGGCGTCGCAGCATCGAAGGCATGAAGTTGAAGCAAGTCGATGTAATCCGTTTGAAGCCGTTTCAGCGCATCGTCGACCGAGCGCAACAATCTGAAGCGGGACGATCCGGCATCATTCGGGCCATCTCCCATTGGAAGGCTGGTTTTGGTGGAAATAAGAACCTCGTCCCTGCGTCCTTTGATCGCCTCACCGAGGACCTCCTCCGATGCACCGTTGGAGTAAACATCAGCCGTATCGAAAAGATTGACACCTGCATCAAGACAAATATCGACAAGACGTCGAGCCTCGATTGCATCCGAATTGCCCCAGTTGCTAAACAGCGGCCCAGAGCCACCAAACGTGCCTGCGCCAAAGCTCAAAGCAGGCACTTTGAGCCCGGACCTTCCAAGTGATCGATAGTCCATACTGGTCTTCCTTTTTGAGAACTACCGCAATTCATAGACAGTCCTCATAAAATGAAATAGAGCACCAAAAGGAACCTCACTTATGACGTGAATTCATCATGGCCAGACACGAGATCAATCGCTTTACGGAGATGGAAGTTTTCGTAACCGTCATTGAGACGGGCGGTTTTTCCGCTGCAGCGAGGCAGGCGCGTTTAACGCCCTCCGCCATTAGCAAATTGATTGCACGCCTCGAGGCGAGGCTGGGAACCAGGCTATTCAATCGATCTACCCGACAATTTCAGCTGACGCCTGAAGGATGCACGTTCTACGAGGCGGCAAAGCGCATACTGGCGGACCTCAGCGAAGCGGAACAGAGAGCAAGCCAGGGTGAGAGACCGGCAGGGCGTGTTCGCATCAGCACCAGTGCTTCATACTTCCATCACGTGCTGGCACCCATCGTGCCACAATTTATGGCTCTCTGTCCTGCTGTCACCCTGGACATCTCGCTCACCGATGCGTTGGTTGATCTATTGGCCGAGCGCACCGACATAGCAATTCGAACAGGGCCTTTGAAAACATCCAGCCTGATTGCTCGCAAGCTGGGAGAAACGGTTCGGACGATTGTGGCCGCTCCATCTTATCTCGACCAATACGGCCAACCACGTTATGTAGCGGACCTGAAAAGCCACAACTTGCTGGGTTTCAGCTATGTACGGTCAGAGCCGGGCTGGACGCTCAGCGAAGATAATCACTCCGCTGTGGTCCCCGTGGCCGGGCGTGTCCAGATCAGCGATGGAGAAGGCGTTCGAAGACTCGCTGTCGCAGGTGCTGGCCTGGCAATGCTGGCTGACTTTACAGTCCGCGACGACGTCGCTGCCGGACGACTTGCGCCGGTCCTGTCTCACTGCAACACGGGAGACACAGAGGTCTTTTACGCCGTCTATATTGGGGAAGGAGGCCCGCTCCCTGCGCGCATCAGGGTCGTCTTGGATTTTCTGTCCGAACATGGAAAAGTTCGATGATCACCAACAAGCTGGATGATGGAAATCGCGCGCAGCTTCGGCAAAGCACCCGGCCTATAGTTTGCCCGTCTTCATCCTGATCGTCTGCAGCAAGATCGCAGCACCCTGCTCCCCTGGGGGGATTTCCGTCTGTAGCCTTTTCTGCACCAGCTCAAACCCCTCCAGCATGGCGCGGCGCTGAATGGTATCTGACGACAATCTCTCCGCCCAGCGCAACATGGAGCCTGAACGGACCACTTCATTGAAGTATTCCGGTACCAAGGCGTAGTCTGCGATCAGATTGGGGAGCGCGCCGGTCCACGTCTTCACTCGCTTGCTGAGCATCGTGAAAATCCAGTCGGTCTTATAAACAGAAACCAGCGGGACATGGCAAAGTGCGAGTTCCAGGATGACCGTGCCGGAAGCCGCGATCGCCGCATCCGCCTCGGCAAAACAACGCCACTTGAACGCCGTGTCGGTGCCGATCTCCGGCCGGATGGCATCGGGCCAAGAGGCGGCAAGTTCCCTGATTCGCTGCTCCTGTCGCGGCACAGTCGGCAGTACGAACCGCGTTGGCCCGTTCCGCTCCACGAACGCGCTTGCAGCCTGCTGGAACGGCTCCATGAGGCGTGTCGTTTCTGTCGAGCGCGAGCCAGGCAGAAGAAGGATCGTCCGTCCGTCACCAGCAGCTGGCACGGGACGCAAAGCACGTTGCGCGCGCACCGCCAGAACGTCCGGATCGACACTGAGGCGGTGTCCGACAAATGTTGTTGCCGGACCGCCAAGGCGCTGCATGGCCTCCGGTTCGAAAGGCAACAGTGCCAGCACATGATCGACATAGGAAAGCATCGCCGTCGCACGGTACTCTTTCCAGGCCCAGACGCTGGGGCAAACGTAGTTCACCACCGGCAGGTCTGGCAGCGCCTTTCGCACGCGCTTTGCAACACGGTGGGTGAAATCGGGGCTGTCGATGATCAGCAGTGCATCCGGCTTGTAGGCGATGATGGCATTCGCCGTTTCCTTGATGCGGGAAATCAGTTGCGGCAGTTTCTTCAGAACCTGGGTGAAGCCCATGATCGACAATTCGGAGTAGTCGAACAGAGAGTTCAGCCCCTCAGTCGTCAGATGTTCACCGCCAACCCCAAAGAGCTCAACCTGCCCCGGAAATTGTGTCTTGAGCGCACGAACAAGGTCTGCGCCCAAGAGATCGCCGGAGACTTCGCCAGCTACGACAGCAAGTTTCAGCACGCCTTCCCTCACATCATGTCTCCCTCAAGCGCGGTGTCGATGCCGCAAACGAACAGGCCTGCCGCATCGGCGGCTTTCAACATCGCCTCACGATCGAGAATAAACGCCCTGCCCGCTTCAATGGCTATTCCGGCAAGACCGGCCTTGGCCGCGTTCTCGACGGTGGAAGGGCCTATGGTGGGAAGATCGGCACGAATATCCTGTTGCGGTTTGCAGAGCTTTACGAGAACGCCCCTGCGGCGCTGCGAGATGCGTCCGGCAGCACGAAGTGCGGCGACCCGCTTCAGCATGCCATCAGTCCCCTCAACGCCTTCCAGGGCGACGATGCGTCCACCGACGGAAACAGCCCCCTGCCCGACATCCAGCACACCAAGCGCCAACGCCGCTTGAGCCGCTTTTGCGATGTCTCTACGATCCTCGTCACTCGGCTTGATCTTGCCGAGCGGGCCGGTGGTGGCAAGAAGTCCAGGCGCAATCTCATGGGCGCCGATGACGCGAGCGCCCTGCGCTTCGATCAGGCCAATCACCATTTGCAGTACGGTGTCGTCACCGCCCGACAAAAGCGTGCGGATGATCGACGGCATTTTGGCGATCATCTTCAGGTTCGGGCGGATTTCCCTCCATTCGGGACGGCGTGCGACGCCACCCGAAAGAACCACGCGATCGATGCCATGCGCACTGAGAAGCAGGCCCAGGCCTTTGACATCGCCAACACTGATCGAGGCATTTTCGAACTCTGACCAATCGAGATCGGCTTCGTTCTTCAAGCGGATGATCAGCGGGTCCTCTCCCGCCGATCGTGCGGCGAGCGCCACATGAAGGGGAAGAGAACCACTGCCGGCGATGATCGCCAGACGCTGGTCGCCCATCGCCACCGCGTTACTTGCCGCGGTTCGGCGAAGAGATCGCCCGGTCATTGGCCGCCGCGATGAAATCGATGATCTCGAGCGCTTGTGGGCATTCCAGATAGTCTTCACGAATGGCAGCCGCATTGGCGCGCACATTGCCTTCGCTCTCGAAGATCTGCTTGTAGGCCCGGCGGACGGTGTGGATATCGGCCCGCTCGATGCCTGCGCGCGTCATGCCAACAACGTTAAGTCCACTCAGGATGCCGGGATTGCCATTCAGCATTCCATAGGGAATGACATCGTAACTGACAGCCGAAAGGCCGCCAATGAAGGCCTGGCGACCGATGCGGGTGAACTGGTGCACCGCGCAGCCACCGCCGAGAATAGCCTTGTCCTCGATACGCACATGGCCGGCAAGCATGACATTGTTCGACAGGATGATCTCGCTGCCAAGAATGCAATCATGCGCCACATGCGAATTGGCGAGAAAGAGGTTGTCATCGCCGACAACCGTTCTGCCGCCGCCATCCGAGCTACCCGTATTGATCGTCACGCCTTCACGGATCGTGCAGCGCACGCCGATATCAAGTGTCGTTTCGGAACCGTCGTGACGGATCGCCTGCGGCTGACCGCCGATAACCGCCATGGGGTGGATGACGGTCCCCTCACCCACCACCGTGCGACCGGTTACCACTGCATGGTTCAACAGCTTAACGCCGTCGCGCAAATTGACCTTCGCGCCGACATGGGCGAACGCGCCGATCTCGACATTCTCGCCGATGATCGCACCCTCCTCGACAACGGCCATGGGATGGATCTTGGCTGAGGCCGCAACCGCGCTCATTGCTGATCCTCTGGGATCATCATCGCGCCAACATCAGCCTCGGCAACGAGAGAGCCATCGACCTTGGCCTCGCAGTGGAACTTCCAGACATTGCCGCGCTGACGCTGCTTGACGACGTGGATCTCCAGCCGGTCACCAGGCACGACGGGCTTGCGGAAGCGCGCATTGTCGATCGTCATGAAATAGACGAGATATCCACCGCCATCCTTGTTGCGAGCGCAGATCGCACCTGCCGTCTGCGCCATCGCCTCTACGATCAAAACGCCAGGCATGATCGGACGGTCAGGAAAATGACCGGTGAAATGCGGCTCGTTGACCGTCACATTCTTGATGCCGATCGCAGAATTATCGCCGTCAATGTCGATGATCTTGTCGATCAGCAAAAAGGGATAACGATGCGGCAGCAGCTTCATCACCTCAAGGATGTCAGCCGCGCCAAGCGTCGTTTTCGTCTCTTCAGACATTCTTGTCTCCTGTTTTCCTATCGCGTTCTTCTGCGCGGGCGAGAATATCGGCCATATCACGCAGGAAATGTTTTATCGGGCGTGCCGGCGTCCCACCGACCTTTGCGCCAGCCGGCACGTCTGACACCACACCGCTCATGGCCGCGATCTGTGCACCGTCACCAATGGTGATATGGCCGTTGATCCCGGCCGCGCCGCCAATCATCACGCCGTCGCCAATGCGCGTGCTTCCGGCGATGCCGACCTTGCTGACGATACCGCAATGACGACCGATGCGGACATTATGGCCGATCTGGACCTGGTTATCGATCTTCGTGCCTTCACCGATCACCGTATCATCCATCGTACCGCGATCGACCGTGGTATTCGCGCCGATCTCGACATGGTCTTGAATGATCACACGACCGATCTGCACGATCTTGATCATGCCGCGCGGTCCAGGTGCATAGCCGAAACCATCCTGGCCGATACGCACGCCGTTGTGGATAATGACGCCATTTCCGATAAGAGCCGAGAGAACGCTCGCGCCGCCGGCAATCGTACAGTCACGCCCGATCTGAACCTCAGCGCCAATGATAGCGCCGGGGCCGATCCGCGTGCCGGAACCGATGTGAACATTCGCTCCGATAACGGCGAATGGCTCAACGATCACGCCGGGTTCGAGCTTTGCGGTGGGATCGACATGCGCCGAAGTCGATACCCCCGTCTCTTCAGGCGTGACGGCGGAAGGCCGCATGGCTGAAGGGTGCAGAAGCTCACCGGCCTGCGCAAAGATCGTGTGCGGGTTCTTGCAGATGAGAGCAGGAATATGATCAGGCACGATGCTTTTCAGCGACTCGTCACAGATAACGGCGGCCGCATCGCATGTCAGCAACTCATCCCGGTTCTTGCGAGACAGGATATAGCAGAGCTGGTCCTGCTTGGCGCGCGACACGGGCGCAATCGACCTCACGAGCCGATCGCCAAAGGCCTCACCAGACAGTTCCGCCCCAAGACGGACCGCGATCTCTTTCAATCGCAGGCCTTCGTGGGGCGGAAAAAAAGCATTGTAGTCCATCAAACGGATACTCCAGAACATTCAAACTCGCAGTTCTGGACTGCCGATATCAGAAAGTGTTGGACATGCCAAACCGGAAACGCTGTTCCTCGTCGTAGCTTTCCTTGGCAATCGGAACAGCGTAGTCGACGCGCAGCGGACCGAATGGAGACGCCCACATGATGCCGATACCGGCAGATGCACGGATCGAGCTATCGTCCTGAACGCCAGCCGAATTCGCAACCTTGTTGCCATAGAGCGTGCCGGCATCGACGAAGCCAGCAAGACGCAGGCCGACATCTTCCGGAACGAGCGGCATAGGTGCGGTGACTTCAGCCGAAGCCGCAAAGTAAGTCGTGCCGCCGATCGCGTCGGAGCCGATGCGCGGACCGATACCATCGTTCTTGAAGCCACGGATCACACGGCCACCGATCTTGAACTGATCGAAGACGTAAAGATTGTCACCCGTTGGAACGACGTAACCGGCCTGGCCTGTCAGCGAGCCGATGATGTCATATTCATCCGACAGCGAATGGTAGTAACGAACCTTACCGTAGATCTTGTAGTATTCGGAATCGCCGCCGAGACCTGCAAACTCGTTGGTCAATGCAGCCTGCCAGCCTTCGCGTGGCATGTTGCGGTCGTCCAGCGTGTTGTAGTTCAGCGTGTTCGAAATAATCGACTGACTCCAATCACCACCTGCAATCAGGTCACGATAAGGAGCGGCAAGATTTGCTGGATTGTTCCAGTCGCCCTTACCGTCATAGCTGAACTGCTTATAGGTGTACTTGAACGTCGTACCGAGGTTTTCCGTAATCGGCGCAGTCACGCGGAGCGAGAAACCCTGTTCGTCGTAATTGTAGAACTCTTCCTTGCTGCTCTGGCTCTTGAAGATGTCAAAACCAGCCGCAAGACGATAGCCGAGGAAGTATGGTTCGGTGAAGGACAGCGTGTAGCTACGCGCATCATCCTGACCGGCACCAGCTGCAACGCGGATGTACTGACCGCGACCGAGGAAGTTCTTTTCTTCGATCGAGGCTTCCAGCAGCGCGCCGTCGTTCTGCGAGTAACCCGCACCGATACCGAAGGAACCTGTCGGCTGGTCTTCGACATCCACAACGATCACGACGCGGTCAGGAGCGCTGCCCTGCGACGTGCTGATGTTGACCTTGGAGAAGTAACCAAGCGCTTCGAGACGGCGCTTAGCAGCGCTGATCACCGTCTGGTTGAACGCGTCGCCTTCGCTGATGTCGAACTCGCGACGAATGACGTAGTCACGTGTGCGCGTGTTGCCACGGATTTCGATGCGCTCGACGTAAGCGCGCTCGCCCTGATCGACGATGTAGGTCAAGCCAATCGTGTTGCCAGCCAGGTCGCGGTCACCGCGCGGCGTCACACGGGCAAAAGGATAGCCTTCCGCCGCAACGCGCTTGGAAATCGCTTCCATGCTCTGCTGCACTTCCTTGGCGCTGTAGTAAGAGCCGGACTTCGTGTAGACAAGGCCCTGGAGCTGCGAGCCATCAATGCCAGGAACCGTGGATTCAACGGCCACATTGCCGAAGTCGTAACGTTGGCCTTCGTCCACCGTAATGGTGACGGTGTACTCGTTGGTCGCTTCGTCGAGGACAGCATTCGAGGACACGACGCGGAAATCGGCGTAGCCACGGTTGTAGTAGAACTGACGCAGCGACTCTTCGTCAGCGCGCAGCTTGTCTTCGTTGTAGACGTCCTTGCGTGTCAGGAACGACAGCATGTTGGACTTCTTGGTGTTGATGACGGCAGCCAGACGCCCATCGCTATAGGCATTATTGCCAACGAAGTCGATGCGCGCGATCTTGGTACGCTCACCTTCATTGATCTGGAAAGCAAGGTTGACGCGACCCTGACCAACCGGCACGACCTGGGTCGTAACCTGCACGTCGCTGCGGCCGATATTTGCGTAGGCTTCCTTAATGCGGGCGATATCAGCCGTCACGATCGTCTGATCATATGGACCGAGAGACTGCGTCTGGACGACCGCCTGAAGCTTGTCGTCCTTGATCTTGCGGTTGCCGTTGAAGACCACCTGGTTGACGAGGTTGTTCTCGCTCACCGTCACCACGAGGGCATTGCCTGCCACGCGCATGCTGACGTTGGAGAAATAGCCCGTTGCGTAAAGACGCTTTACCGATTCATCGATATCGGAATTGGAAAAATTGCGACCGGGAGCGATCGTAATGTTGGAACGAACAGCATCCGCACCGGAGCGTTCAGCACCGCGAACATCGATTCTGCTGACGACAGCTGCATTGGCAACACCGGCAGAAGCAAGCACCCCCAAAGCTGCAATCGAAGAAACACCAGCAGACAGCGCAACCGCCGATACCGCGTTCAAAAACTTTGAACCAGCCTTCATTTCAAATCTTACCTTTTCCCGTTGTCCCTCAGCGGGCGGAACCCGACTCCGGCCATCTGCGTCGTTTTACCTGCTTTTCCTCTACAAGCAAGCCCGACCGTTAATTTCTGTTTACTTCGCAAGCCACCGTGGCCCAATCGCCACTTTGGCTTCAAAACAAGGTAAACACCCTCTTAAAAAAACAGCTCGAAACGCCCCTTTAGCCGATCAAGCTGCTGATATCGTTCCAAGTCGCAAAAACCATCAGACTGAAAATCATCGCCAGGCCGATGCGGAATGCAACCTCTTGCGCACCCGACCCGACCGGTCTGCCGCGCACTGCCTCTATCGCATAAAACACCAGATGGCCGCCGTCCAGAATGGGAACGGGCATGAGGTTCAGTAGTCCAATGGAAATTGAAAGAACGGCGGCAAGCTGGATCAGCGCACCGACGCCAAGCGTCGCCACCTGCCCAGATGCCTGCGCCACACGCACCGGCCCGCCCAGCTGATCGGCATTCATCCGTCCGGTGACGAGGTTGCCGATATAGTTGAACGTTCCCGTAATGACATGGCCGGTTTCCCTTACCCCCTCGACCAGCGCTTCCACCGGCGTGTAGCTCACATGGCGAAAATTGCCGCGTGTCTGGTCGGTGGTGATGCCGATGATTCCAAGCTCGATCTTGTTGCCGAACTGGTCCCTCGTTTCCGTGCGTGTCGGCACCATGGGCAGCGACAGATCGCGGCCATCTCTCTCCACGGTAACATTGATTTGTGTGCCTGGGCGAATGGAGACATAGCGACGGACGTCCTCAAACGTCTGCACCTTTTCCCCGTCGATCGCGATCAGACGGTCACCCGGCAGAATACCAGCCGTCTGGGCAGCGCTGTCAGGACGCACCTCAGACACGACAGGATCGGAAATCATCCGGCCATAGATCGTGAAGAGGACCGTGAAGATCAGGATCGCCAGGATGAAGTTGGCAATGGGGCCCGCAGCGACGGTCGCGGCCCGTTTCCAGAGCTTGGCGCCGGCGAGCGTGTGCGACCTCTCCTCCAGCGTCAGCCCGGAAAGGCCATCGCTGTCCGGCTTGCTGGACACATCCTCATCGCCGAAGAATTTGACGTAGCCGCCAAGTGGCACGGCCGAGATCTTCCAGCGCGTCCCACGTTTGTCGGTGAAACCGATCAATTCCGGGCCGAAGCCCACGGAAAATGCAGTGGAGCGAATGCCACACCAGCGCCCAACGAGGTAGTGCCCCATCTCGTGGACGAAAACCAGCAGCGAGATCACGAGGATAAATGGCACCATATAACCGGTCAGAAAATTAACCGCAGCCATCACAGTGTCCATATTATTCCCGATTCCCTATGTCGCGTCTCTCGTCATCTATCTGCTCAGATCAGAAGCCGAGCAAGATACCATCGCCTGATCCTGGCACATCGCCGGTTACCGCCGCGTGAACCACTGCAATCAGGAATACGGTAAAGCAGGCGAAAACAAGACCGTCAACCCGGTCCATGAACCCGCCATGGCCTGGGATAAGATTACTGGAATCCTTCACTCCGAACCTGCGCTTGATGAAGGATTCGAACAGGTCGCCGATCTGGCTGAAAATGGAGAGCGCCAACGCCAGCAACAATACCGTTAGCGAGATGCTTCCATGATAGGCAAGCGTGACGGCGCCACCCGCAACCAAGCCAAAGAACGTACCCCCGGCAGCGCCGGACCACGTCTTGCCCGGCGAGATCGAAGGCGCAAGCTTTGGACCACCGATCGCGCGGCCGACGAAATAGGCCAGGATATCCGTTGCCCAGACGATCGCGAAGACGAAGAGCATGGCCACAAGGCCGGTCGATTCTTCGCCACGTATGGCCGCAAGCGAAATTCCGCTCAGCGCCGAATAGACTATCCCGCCAACGAGCCACCAGTTTGGACCGCGAAGAATCGGAAACAGCGCTGCGGTAATGGCAAAACCGGAAAGCAGCGGGAGATCGAGAGAGCTCTCACCAAAGATCGTGTTGCCGCTCATCACGGCGACAGAGAACCAGCCCCAGGCATAACCCGTCGGATTGGTGTCGGAGAGCTTGGTGATCGTGCTCCACTCATAATAAATGAGGAGCGACAGAAGGCCGGCGATGGCGCGGAACATGATCCCGCCATACCAGGTCGCAGTCAGAATGACTGCGGCCATCACGATGCCCGAAATGATCCGCAGCTTTAATTCGCGGCTCATCAGGCGCCTGCCATCGCAACTTGAGTGGACAGTCCACCAAAGCGACGATCTCTCGTCATATACTGATCGATCGCAGCCACGAGCGTCTGGCGATTGAAGTCAGGCCAGTAGTCGGGAATGAACAGGAATTCGGAATAGGCCGCCTGCCACAACAGGAAGTTCGATAGACGCTCCTCACCGCTGGTGCGGATAATGAGGTCAGGATCAGGAATGCCTGCCGTGTCCAGACGCGCGGAAATCGCGTCTGGCGTGATCGCAGAGGCATCGATCCGACCCTCGGCGACATCGCGGGCCAGCGACGCCGCCGCGCGCGCAATTTCATCCCGCGCCCCGTAGTTGAACGCTATGATGAGTGTGAGCGCCGTATTGTCGCGCGTCGTCTGCTCTGCCTCTTCCAGCAGAGCGCGGATATCATCCTTGAGCCCGACCCTGTCGCCAATCACGCGAACGCGCACATTCTCCTTGTGAAGCTCGGCCAGGTCGCGGCGAATGAATGCCTTGAGGAGACCGAGAAGATCTGAAACCTCCGATTGAGGCCGGCGCCAGTTTTCCGAAGAAAACGCAAAGAGCGTGAGATATTTCAAGCCGCATTCGCCCGCAGTCCGAACGGTCTCACGCACGGCCTCCACGCCCCGCCGATGGCCCATGATGCGCGGCAAGCCGCGCTGCTTGGCCCAGCGACCGTTACCATCCATGATGATGGCGACATGTTCAGGCAACAGGGAAGGTGCGGTTTCCGACATCTCAATCCATTCAGGCAGTGCGGAGTTCAACAAGCTAAATCAATGCGAGGCTTGGCGATACGCCAATTATACCTGCATGATTTCCTTTTCTTTCTCAGCGAGCAAGCGATCAATTTCAGAAATCGTGTCGTCCGTCATCTTCTGAACTTTGTCAGACTTGCCACGGCTTTCGTCCTGACCGATGTCACCGTCCTTTTCGGCCTTTTTTAGACCTTCCATGCCGTCACGACGAACATGGCGAATGGCAACCTTGGACTTTTCGGCGTAATCGTGAGCAACCTTGACGAGCGACTTTCGGCGCTCTTCGTTGAGTTCAGGCAGTGGAATACGCAGGTTCTGGCCATCCACGATCGGGTTGAGACCGAGATTGGACTCGCGAATAGCGCGGTCCACAGCGCCCACCATGGACTTGTCCCAGATGTTCACACCAAGCATGCGCGGCTCGGGAACGGTGATGTTGGCAACCTGGGAAAGCGGCACGCGAGAACCATAGGCGTCGACCGTGACGGGATCGAGAATGTTGGCAGAGGCGCGTCCGGTCCGCAGCGATGCAATGTCGCTCTTGAACGCGTTGATGGCACCGTCCATGCGGCGCTTGATGTCATTGAGGTCAACACCACTCATCTTGATACTCCATTTCGTTCTGGCCTTGGCGGCCCATTATCTTGACCGGCGCCTTTCGAGCCGCCGGTGATTATGCGTCGTGCACGATGGTCTTGAGACCGCCACCCGTCAATATTTGGGCGAATCCGCCCTTCTCATGGATCGAGAACACGATGATCGGAATGTGGTTTTCGCGCGCAAGCGCAACCGCTGCCACGTCCATGACGGCAAGCCCCTTGGCCAGCACTTCGGAATGGGTCAATTCGTCGAAGCGGGTTGCGGTCGGATCCTTCTTCGGATCGGCCGAATAGATGCCATCGACCTGCGTTCCCTTGAAGATGGCTTCCGCACCCATTTCGGCGGCGCGAAGGGCTGCTGCGGAATCGGTGGTGAAGAACGGGTTGCCGGTACCACCAGCGAAGATCACCACCCTGCCCTGCGACAGATGATGGATGGCAGCGCGCTGCGAGAAGCTCTCACAGATTTCCGGCATGGCGATGGCAGAGAGAACAACCGTGTCGATCTGCAGCTTGCGAAGAGAGGTTGCAAGCGCCAGCGCATTGATGACGGTCGCCAGCATGCCCATGTGATCGCCGGTCACGCGATCGCCGCCCTTGGAAGCAACGGCCACGCCGCGGAAGATATTCCCGCCGCCGACAACGACACCAACTTCGACGCCCATGGCCCGCGCTTCGGCAATATCGGAGGCAATACGGTCAGCGACGGCGACATCGATGCCGAATCCCTGATCGCCCATGAGGGCTTCGCCGGACGCCTTGAGCAGAACACGTTTATAGAGCGGCTTGGAAGACATCATGACTCCTTTAAGCAGGTCGCGCAAAGATCCGGGATCGGCTTTGCAGCAATGGCAGGCGAAACATAAAAAGTCCGGAGCTGCAAGAACATCTGCAAACTTTTTCCGGGCAATGCGAATTGTAACCGGAACGCGGATACACGAAGGGCACCGCGTTGTCACGCGATGCCCTGGAGTTTTCCAATATTTGGGTAAAGGGATCAGCCCTTTGCGACAGCTGCAACTTCTGCAGCGAAATCGCTTTCTTCCTTCTCGATGCCTTCGCCGAGAAGCAGGCGAGCCATGCCGACAACTTCGATCTTGGCGCCGGCTTCCTTTTCAGCTTCCTTGATAGCAGCCTCAACCGTCAGGTCGGGGTTGATGACGAAAGCCTGGGACAGAAGAGCAACTTCTTCGAAGAACTTGCGCATGCGGCCATCAACCATCTTTTCGATGATGGCTTCCGGCTTGCCGGATTCGCGAGCCTGTTCGATGAAGACGTTGCGTTCGCGTTCTGCAACAGCAGCGTCGACTTCTTCGGCGCGGATAGCAAGCGGGTTGGTCGCAGCAACGTGCATGGCAACCTGGCGGCCGATCGAGGTCAGAACGGCCTTGTCGCCTACGGACTTCAGGGCAACCAGAACGCCGAGCTTGCCGATGCCGTCGCCAGCTGCGTTGTGGACGTAGGTCGCAACAACGCCGTGCTCGACTTCGAGCAGAGCGGCGCGACGCAGAGCCATGTTTTCACCGATCGTAGCGATCGCGTCCTTGATGGTGTCGGAAACCGACTTGCCGGTTGCCGGATAGGTGGCAGCAGCGATCGCATCGACAGAACCATTAGTCGTCAGCGCAACGGAAGCAACGCCACGGACGATGTCCTGGAAGGCGTCGTTACGGGCAACGAAGTCGGTTTCGGAGTTGATTTCGACGACGACAGCCTTGTGGCCGGCAGACGCGATACCGATGAGACCTTCAGCAGCGGTACGGCCCGACTTCTTGTCAGCCTTGGCGATACCCTTGGCGCGCAGCCAGTCGATTGCCGCTTCCATGTCGCCGTTGGTTTCAGCCAGCGCCTTTTTGCAATCCATCATGCCTGCGCCAGACTTTTCGCGCAGTTCCTTTACCATTGCGGCGGTGATTTCGCTCATTGTGTGCCTCTTGTCGGTTCGGTCGGTCACGGCAGTCTTGCCAGGCCGAAATCGGATTGTGGGAACGAATGTACCCGGAACTGTGACAGGCTGATGAAACAGCCGCCACGAAACTTGAGAAACCAGCCGCTGTTCCCTTTGGCGCCGATCGCTGCTCGATCAACGGGGTGCTGCGGCTTGAAACGAACAAGGCCGTCGAACGTGCAGTCCAGAACGGCCTTGTCTTATCCTGATGGAAAAGGCGGCGCGATCGCGCCGCCGAAAGGCCAATATCAGGCGTTGGCTTCGTCTTCGAGAGCAGGCTCGACCGGAGCTTCTTCGGAAGCGCCGAGGTCACGGCCGGAAGCGCCCTGCTGACGTGCGATACCGTCGATGGCAGCGCGGGCAATCAGATCGCAGTAAAGCGAAATGGCGCGCGAAGCGTCGTCGTTACCCGGGATCGGGAAATCGATGTGGTCCGGATCGCAGTTGGAGTCGATGATGGCGACAACCGGAATGCCAAGACGCTTGGCTTCTTCGATCGCGATCTTTTCCTTGTTCGTGTCGATGATGAACATCAGGTCCGGAACGCCACCCATATCGCGGATACCGCCGAGAGCCTTTTCGAGCTTTTCGCGTTCGCGCTCAAGGTTCAGACGCTCCTTCTTGGAGTAGCCGGAAGCATCCGAGTTCAGGATTTCGTCGACCTTGCGAAGACGCTGGATCGAGTTCGAAATCGTCTTCCAGTTGGTCATCATGCCGCCGAGCCAACGCGAGTTGACGTAGTACTGAGCGGAGCGCTTTGCGCTGTCTGCGATGATTTCGGAAGCCTGACGCTTCGTACCAACGAACAGAACGCGGCCACCACGAGCAACGGTGTCGGAAACGACCTGAAGCGCGCGCGACAGCATCGGAACGGTCTGAGCCAGGTCGATGATGTGGATGTTGTTACGATCGCCGAAAATGTACGGCTTCATCTTCGGGTTCCAGCGATGTGTCTGGTGGCCGAAGTGAACACCAGCTTCCAGAAGCTGGCGCATAGAAAAATCGGGCAATGCCATGCCTTGTTACTCCTTTTCCGGTTGAACCCCCGCGAAGCGAACAGCACCGTTTGACCGGTACCACCGGGCGGAATGAACCGGATTTCTCCCGGAACACCCCAAGCTTCGCGTGTGGAATGGTGTGCCGCATACAGCGGCCTTCGCCAAATTGCAAGCATGCGGCGTCAAAAAACGCCAGTATCGTCACATTTCAGCGTACAGGCGGCGCTTCACACGTCTCAGGCTTGAGAACATCGAGCTTGGCCAGCTTGCCTGTCAGAACGAAGTCGCCGTAATCCATCGTCAGATCTCGGGTGATTCCGTTCTCGTAAAGCTTGAACGACATGCGATAGATCGGCAGCGAATCCGTCCCAGTCTTGTCGTTGTAATAGGCGATGGTCACCGGCCAGAATGGTGCCTTGGCGAAATCGCCGGCAACACTCGCTTCGGCATCGCCATCCTTCGGTGCCTGCTGCTTGCCGACCAGCGTCGATGTGATCAGGCTCTCGTCGCCGTCATCCGAGCCATCGAACACGCGCGACTCAAAGATGCGCTTGCCGAGCTTGGCGTTTTCGATGACCTGATACATGTGCTCGGTCGGAAATTCGCCAGGCACGAGATCGATTTCGCGCGGATCGGGCTTCGTCAAATCCACCTTCATCTTGCCATCGACGTCTGCGGCCGAACCGATGACTTCCTTGTCGAGCTTGTCATCGGTGAAGGATTTGGTCTCGAAGGTGAATTTCTTCGACACGGCATCTTCGAATGTCGTGGTCTGCTGGTCGGTCATCCGCACCGCATCGCCGGTATTGATCTGCGTGACGAAACGAAAATCGGTCTTGTAACCCTTGCAGGACGAACCAGTGAATTCATAGACCATGCGTCCGGTCATGCCCTCGATGCCGGAGCGATCCGACGCATCCTTGAGTTCAAGATCGTAGACGGCGCGGTGGGAGATCAGATTGGGAACGCTGGCAGGCACGGCACTTGCAATGCACGGCATGAGGCCCACGCCAGCGGCAAGAACGAGAGCGAGGTTCCTGACGATCATTCAATAACTCCTGTTGGACTCATCGCTCATACTGTACAAGCAACCGTCCGGCTTTTCGACATCATGACCTGAATGCCGGATTTTTGAAAGATTTACAACCAAAGCGGAAACGGAAAAATGTCAGACGCCATCGAAGCTCGCCTCAAGGAACTCGGATACACTCTTCCCGCCGCAGCAGCCCCTGCTGCCAACTATGTTCCCTTCACGATCAGCGGCAATCTGCTTTATATTTCCGGACAACTGCCGATGGAATCCGGCAAGATTGCGGTGACGGGCCATGTCGGTCGCGATGTCGATGTCGCAACCGCGCAAAAGGCGGCCGAGCTTTGCGCCGTCAACATTCTGGCGCAGGTCAAGGCAGCTTTGAACGGCGATCTCTCCAAGGTGCGCCGCGTGCTGAAGCTCAACGGCTTCGTCGCCTCCGTCCCGGAATTCACGGAGCAGCACCTCGTCATCAACGGTGCATCGAACCTCATCGCCAATGTCCTGGGTGACGCCGGCAAGCATGCACGTGCCGCCGTCGGCATGGTGTCGCTTCCGTTCAACGCCGCCGTCGAAATCGATGCCATCGTGGAAATCGACGCATGACATTGAAACTATCCTGGCTGACGGCCCAACCCGTCGCCCATCGTGGCTATCACGATCTCAACAAGGCGGTTTGGGAAAACACGCTCTCCGCTTTTACCCGCGCCATCGAAGCCGGCTACGCTATCGAATGCGATGTGCAACTGGCGGCCGATAGCGTCCCTGTCGTTTTTCACGACGACGAGATGACCCGCCTCACCGGCATCAAAGGCGATGTGCGTGAGCGCACATCTGCAGAACTTGGGATGCTGTCGATCGGGCAGACCAAGGATCGCGTTCCCACACTGAAGCAACTGTTGAAGCTCTGCGCCGGCAAGGTGCCGCTCGTTATCGAGCTCAAGGGCCGTGAGGGCGAAGGCGTCGATGACGGCTTTGCCGAAGCGGTTCTGGAAGAGCTGGAGGGCTATCAGGGCCATGTGGCACTGATGAGCTTCGATCATCATCTCCTAAAGGATTTGAAGGCGGCACGCTCTCCCTGGCCGTTGGGTCTGACCGCGGAAGGTGCCAATCCGGAAGATTTCTTCAAGCACGATGAAGCGATGCAGATCGGCCTCGATTTCATCTCCTACTTCTGGGGTCACCTGCCCAACAGCTTCATCGATGCGCAGAGAAAACTCAGCGTCCCGGTGATTACCTGGACCGTGCGGGATGAAAATGCCTTGGAGAAGTCCTATACATATGCTGACCAGATAACGTTCGAGGGGTTTGTCCCCGACAGCAAGGACCAGTCAGCCACCGCATGAGCGACGAATACACCATTCGCGTTGCACAGTCCTTCAAGGACATCGCTCCGGAAAGCTGGAACAGCCTTTCCGGAGCATCCAGACTACCGTCGGTCACGCCATACAATCCCTTCATTTCGCACGCCTTTCTGTCCGCGCTGGAAGAGTCCGGATCGGCCACGGCAAAGACCGGCTGGCTCGGCCAGCATCTCTTGCTGGAGCGCAGTGACGGGAGATTGATGGGGGCAGTTCCTGGCTACCTCAAGAACCACAGCCGCGGCGAATATGTCTTCGACCAGGGATGGGCAGACGCGTTCGAACGCGCAGGCGGCCGCTATTATCCCAAGCTCCAATGCTCGGTTCCGTTCACGCCTGCAACGGGTCCGCGCCTGTTGACGACGGGACTGGACGTCGCGGCCTTCCAGCAGGTCCTTGCCTCAGGTCTCCAGCAGGTGACAGAGAAGCTCGGCATCTCTTCGGCACATGTGACCTTTGCAAACGAAGACGAGATCGAAGCACTGCAGGACGAAGGTTTTCTGCATCGCACCGATCAGCAGTTTCATTTCATCAATGAAGGCTATCGTGATCACAGCGATTTCCTCGACGCCCTGTCATCGCGCAAGCGCAAGACCCTGAAGAAAGAGCGGCGCTCGGCGCTAGAAAACGGCATCGAGATCGACTGGCTGACCGGCAGCGATCTGACCGAGAATATCTGGGACCAGTTCTTCACCTTCTACATGGATACCGGCAGCCGCAAATGGGGCAAGCCTTACCTGACCCGCGCTTTCTACTCCCTGATCGGCGAGCGCATGGCAGACGATATCCTGCTGGTGATGGCAAAGCGTGAGGGTAAATATATTGCCGGCGCCATCAACTTCATCGGCGGCGACGCACTCTACGGCCGCCACTGGGGCTGCGTCGAGGACCATCCCTTCCTGCATTTCGAAGTCTGCTACCACCAGGCGATCGACTTTGCGCTTTCCAAGGGCTTGAAGCGCGTGGAGGCAGGCGCTCAGGGCGAGCATAAGCTGGCACGCGGCTACACGCCGGTGACGACCCATTCCGCCCACTACATTGCTCATCCCGGCCTTCGCCACGCCATCGCCGATTATCTGGAGCGGGAACGCAGCGAAGTCGAACAGATCAACGACTATCTTGAAGACCATAGCCCGTTTCGCAAAGGCGAACGGCAGGAAGACGACGACTAAAGAGTTTTGAGGGAGCAGCCCGTGACAGCCTACGATGACAACAACATCTTCGCAAAAATCCTCCGGGGTGAAATCCCGTGCGTCAAGGTCTACGAAGACGACCATACGCTGGCCTTCATGGACGTGATGCCCCAGGCCCCGGGTCACCTGCTGGTGATCCCGAAAACCGGCTCGCGCAATATTCTCGATGCCGATGCAGACGTGCTGGCAAAGACGATCCCCGTCGTCCAGAAGCTCGCCGTCGCCGCCAAGGAAGCCTTTGATGCTGATGGCATCTACGTAGCACAGTTCAACGAGCCGGCCGCTGGCCAGACGGTGTTCCACCTGCATTTCCACATCGTACCGCGCAGGGACGGAGAGCCTTTGAAGCCCCATAGTGGAGCGATGGCGGATGTGGAGATGCTGAAAGCCCACGCAGAGAAGATCAAGCAGGCGCTGTAAGGCGCGCTCCCGACTCGTCGACCGTCGAGAACAAATACCGCATCGCTGCCACAAAAAACCCGCCGAGGCCATCGGCGGGTTTTCTATTATTGGGGCCTATGGAAAGCCCCCAAACTATCACAGCTCAAATCAGCTACGAAGAATGGAGCGGCCAGCGTAAGCAGCCTGCGGACCCAGCATCTCTTCGATACGGATCAGCTGGTTGTACTTCGCCAGACGGTCGGAGCGCGACAGCGAGCCGGTCTTGATCTGACCGCAGTTGGTGGCAACCGCGAGATCGGCAATCGTGGAGTCTTCCGTTTCACCCGAACGGTGAGACATGACCGCCGTGTAGCGGGCCTTGTGCGCCGTTTCGACAGCGTCAAGCGTCTCGGTCAGAGAACCGATCTGGTTGACCTTGACGAGGATCGAGTTGGCAACGCCCATCTTGATGCCGTCACGCAGGCGCGCGGAGTTGGTAACGAAGAGGTCGTCGCCGACGAGCTGTACCTTGGAGCCGATCTTGTCGGTCAGGTACTTCCAGCCTTCCCAATCGTCTTCGGCCATGCCGTCTTCGATGGAAATGATCGGGTACTTGCCCGCGAGTTCCGCGAGGTAATCAGCCATGGCTTCCGGCTCGAGCGTGCGGCCTTCGCCTTCCATCTCGTATTTGCCGTTCTTGAAGAACTCGGTCGAGGCGCAGTCCAGAGCAAGAGCGACGTCGTCGCCCGGCTTGTAACCTGCCTTTTCAACCGACTTCATGATGAAGTCCAGCGCTTCCGGCGCGCTCTTCAGGCCAGGGGCAAAACCGCCTTCGTCGCCGACATTGGTGTTATGGCCCTGCGCTGCCAATTCCTTCTTCAGAACATGGAAGATTTCCGCGCCGATGCGCACCGCGTCACGGATGCTTTCCGCGCCGACCGGCATGATCATGAATTCCTGGAAGTCGATCGGGTTGTCGGCATGTGCGCCACCATTGATGATGTTCATCATCGGAACGGGCAGCAGGTGGGCGTTCGGGCCACCGACATAACGATAGAGTGGCAGGCCGGTCGTTTCGGCAGCAGCCTTGGCAACGGCGAGCGATACGCCGAGGATGGCGTTTGCGCCGAGGCGAGACTTGTTCGGCGTACCATCGAGCGCAATCAGCGTCTGGTCGATGTGGATCTGGCTTTCGGCATCGAAGCCGCCAAGCGCATCAAAGATCTCGGTGTTGACCGCCTCGACGGCCTTTTCAACACCCTTGCCGCCATAGCGCTGTCCGCCATCGCGCAGCTCGACTGCCTCGTGAGCGCCGGTGGATGCGCCCGATGGAACGGCAGCGCGACCGAAGGAGCCGTCTTCGAGGTACACGTCGACCTCGACCGTGGGGTTGCCGCGGCTATCGAGGATTTCGCGTGCGATGATGTCGGTAATGGCTGTCATGGTCTCTCCCTTGGGACTGGAACAGATGAATTTCAGTCGCTTGTCTTAGAGCGCATCGGCAAAACTGTGAAGCCGTTTTCGAGCCGGACGGCGGATAAGCGATTCTGAAAAGTGTGAAAGGTCATTGCCACTTCGCTGTAGACGAAGCGTGAGAAATTACAATGACGACGCCCAGCATCAGGCGTCGCCCAACCTATAAAAATCGATTAGGCCAAAATCAGGCGGCCTTGGCGATAGCGTCAAACGCCAGAAGCTTCTCCAGAAGCTTCGGCATATCCTTCAGATGAACCATGTTCGGGCCGTCGGACGGGGCGTTGTCCGGGTCTTCGTGGGTCTCGACAAACAGGCCGGCAATGCCGACGGCCACGGCTGCGCGCGACAATGTCTCGACGAATTCGCGCTGCCCCCCGGTCGACTCACCCTGCCCGCCTGGCTGCTGCACGGAATGCGTCGCATCGAAGACCACCGGCGCACCGAGCGAGGCCATGATCGGCAGCGAGCGCATGTCAGAGACAAGCGTGTTGTAGCCGAAAGATGCGCCGCGTTCGCAGAGCAGAACATTCGGATTGCCGCTCTCGTTGAGCTTTGCCAGCACGTTCTTCATGTCCCATGGTGCCAGGAACTGCCCCTTCTTCACGTTGATCACGCGACCGGTCTTCGCGGCGGCGATCAGAAGATCGGTCTGGCGACTGAGGAAGGCCGGGATTTGCAGGACATCGACGGTTTCGGCGACAATGGCGCACTGCTCTTCCGTATGGATATCGGTCAGGACCGGGAAGCCATATTCCTTCTTAAGATCGGCAAAGATCTCCATGGCCTTGTCGAGACCGATGCCGCGCTGGCCGGAAAGCGATGTGCGGTTGGCCTTGTCGAAGGATGACTTATAGACAAGCCCGATGCCGAGCTTGCCGCAAAGCTCATGAAGCGTGCCGGCAATCATGAAAGCGTGGTCGCGGCTTTCCATCTGGCACGGGCCGGCAATCAGCGAAAACCGCTCCGTGTTGGAGAAGGCGACAGCGCCTTTGCCTTCGCCAGCGACCACTTTCAAATTGTTCTTCACAGTCATCTTATTCCTCACGACACATGCGCCGGACATCGCCGGCAACCGCTTAACTTGCGATGTTGCACAGGCATTAGCAGCAAGCGCGCCATGTGTCACGAGATGAGGCAGGCTGCGGCCAGAGCACCGACCGCTTGCCATTTAGCCGGCATTCGCCTTCCGCACGACATCGGGATTGGCCTCGGAAAATTGCACGAACGGCCCGACTGCGCGCACGGCGTCGGAAAATCCAGCACTTCCCTTCAGCCCCTCCAACTCCTCAGGTTTGAAACCTTGAGCCAGCAACATGCGATAGACGTTCTCGCTGTTCTCACCACCGGAGGACACCCAAGCCGGTAGCGATGCCTCCCAGGCCTTCTTCTCGCGCTGGTTTCGGTCGGCAACGATGGCAAGCTTGATCAGTCCGCCGATCGGAATGGGAATGCCGTTCACCGCAAGATCGGGGATGAAACTCGCCGGATGAACGCCGCCAAGCGCGTGGTTCTTCAGGATCCGTGCGCAGTTGTTGTCGCGCGTCGGCTCCTTGTTCTGCGAAACGCGCTTCTGATTGAGCTGAACGATGAGCTTGCAATTGGCCATCGTCGTGTCCAGGAGCAGCCGGTCATACTCCTTGCGCTTCAAAGCTTCCGGTGAATTGGGATCGAGGGTCTGGCAACCGGCCAACGCAATCAGCATTCCGATAAGGGTAAATCTAACGAGCTTCATAAAAATGTCCCTGCCCCATACAGGCGCTAAGAAGCGGCGCCGTAGAGCTATGATAACTTTGTTGATAATGCTTCGAATGGCTTGGCCTTCATCCCACAGGATGACCGGATCGTGTGATCCTCGGAGCAGCTTCTAGATACCCGCAAAAATGAAATCATCAACCTGGAGAGGAAAAAGACGCGCAACACCGTAAAGAAGCTATAAACTTCTACCATTGCGCGGATAACAGGACTGCAAATTGATGAGGCGGAGACGTTTGCGGAATTTTAAGGGATTGCAGAACACATATGGAACATATAGTGTTCGTTCTGTATTTGTTTCGCGAATCTTCGCCACGTATTCCAAGGGTTTTCTTCATGCTCACGCGCAAACAGCAGGAACTGCTTCTTTTCATTCATGAGCGAATGAAAGAGTCCGGCGTGCCGCCATCTTTCGATGAGATGAAAGATGCCCTCGACCTTGCCTCGAAATCCGGCATCCATCGGCTGATTACCGCTTTGGAAGAACGCGGCTTCATCCGCCGCTTGCCGAACAGGGCAAGAGCCCTGGAAGTCATCAAGCTTCCGGAGGCCTATTCGGCACCAGCACAGAAGCCGCCGCGCGGTTTCTCGCCAAGCGTGATCGAGGGCAGCCTCGGAAAAGCCAAACCGCCTGAGCCGGCTCCCGCGCCGAAGCCAGCAAACGATCAGATCTCCTCCGCTGTCACCGTTCCTGTGATGGGACGCATCGCCGCCGGTGTACCGATCTCCGCTATCCAGAACAACACCCATGATGTTGCCGTCCCCGTCGATATGCTGGGCACGGGCGAGCATTACGCGCTTGAGGTCAAGGGTGACTCGATGATCGAGGCTGGCATCTTCGACGGCGATACTGTCATCATTCGCAACGGCAGCACCGCCAACCCCGGCGATATCATCGTTGCACTGGTGGATGATGAAGAAGCCACTTTGAAGCGTTTCCGCCGCAAGGGTGCTTCCATCGCCCTGGAGGCCGCGAACCCAGCCTATGAGACCCGCATCTTCGGACCGGATCGGGTCAAGATCCAGGGCAAGCTGGTCGGCCTCATTCGTCGCTATCACTGAGCGGACGATAGTCGGCTCAGACTGGCTGCCCGTGCTCTTGCTGAGGCAAGACGCACTGACCTCGTTGGCAGATGCGGCGATGTGGGGCTGCCTCTGATCGCGCCGAGGTCTCGACGCTGGTTCTCTTCGTCTTCGTCTTCGTCTTCGTTTTCGTCTTTCTCGTTATCCTCATTCTCGATCCGAGGATGAGGAAAAGATTGGCGGATGGTCGGGTGCATGCCGATCATGGCCTTCGAACGGCAATCTTTCAGTGCCACCGACAAGCGCCCTCGCACGTCGCTTCTAAGTGCAGAACTCACAGACGCAGCTAATCCACCTCGCGGCTACCATCCGACAAGGTGGACAGTCTCACCGCCCCTTTTCCGTTCTGCCTGTCGATTCCCGGTCCCGCTCATATTGGCGCAATGCCGGGAAGTCCGGCAGCCACGCCTCACGGCGGATCGTCCAAAGCTCGTAGGTCGGCTCGAACTGATCTGGTGAATCCAGGGAACCGAGATTGACCTCGATTTCGTCGTCGCTTTTTCCGAAGACCGGCGATCCGCAGTTGGGACAGAAGAAGCGGCCATTATAGCTGCGTGTTTCTCCTTCGATGGTAACGGCATCCTGCGGGAAGATGGCGGATGCGTGGAAGAGCGCGCCGTGGTGTTTGCGACAATCCATGCAGTGACAAATCCCGATACGATAGGGCTCGCCGACTATCGAAAGCCTCACGCTGCCGCAGGCACAACCGCCAGATTTCATGTTCATCTTGATCGCTCCATTTGCTTGACGCCTTCCCACCAAACCGCGATGAACCGGTGAAGTTCATTCTGCTTCTGCTTTCGGAAAGGTGAGAACGGCGAACGCATCAATTCATATGATAGCTGACATGACAGACTCGGCCTGTATGTCCTCTCGGTGATGCGTTAGGACCATGGACAGAGAAATAATATCCGCACTTTACACGCATGGATGCTTTTGCTGATTGCATGTGCGAGCCGCCATATCACCAGAAGGAGACAATATGTACGAACTCTACATCGCCAATAAGAACTACTCCTCCTGGTCCCTCCGCCCGTGGGTTCTGATGCACACATTGGAGATTCCCTTCAAAGAGCATCTCGTCCCCTTCAACGATCCCGATCCCAAGAATGGCTTCACGCACTTTTCCCCCACCGGCAAGGTGCCCTGCCTCGTGGATAGCGATGTCACCATCTGGGACTCGCTTGCAATCATCGAATATCTGGCGGAACGGCATGATGGTGTTTGGGCTGAGGATGCCAAAGCGCGGGCCTGGTCGCGCTCGGCAACGGCAGAAATGCATTCCGGCTTCCAGTCGCTGCGCAATCTTCACCCGATGAGCGTAGGCTTGCGGATCCGGCCAGTTCCGGCAACCGAGGCGCTCCGCAAGGATATCGCGCGTATCGACGCGCTCTGGCAGCAAGGCCTCAACACCTTCGGCGGGCCGTTTCTGGCCGGCACCAACTTCACCGCCGTCGACGCCTTCTTCTGCCCCGTCGCGTTTCGCTTCCAGACCTATGGCACAGCACTCTCTCCAACGGCGGAGGCTTACAAGACCCGCCTCCTGAGCTCGCCGGCAATGAAGGACTGGGAGGAGGCAGCGATCCGGGAGCCGTGGCGTGACGCCGAGCACGAAGAAGAAGCGCGTTCGTCCGGCGAGATCATCGAAGACCGCCGCTCCGCAGCAGATTGAAGCACAAGACTTACGGCCGGTCCGCCAGCATCGTCTCGATATGCGGCGGCACCTCTCCGTCAGAGGTCTTGCTGCGCCAGTCGTAGGCTCGGTGGATCGACCAGGGTCTGGCAACGTCTTGCATCGCCGCGCGCGCAGTTGCGACGGGCGCTCCGGCCTCATTCAGCCAGAGTTCCAGCGAGCCCGTCTTTCGCAATGTTGTGGCACTGATCAACAGCGCGCCCGAACGACAATTTGAAAACGGCACGAAACGCGACGTCACGACGATGTCCGCCACGTCACAGGCTGTCCCGGTCAACGCCGTATTCGAAATGACCGCGACTTTGACGCCGCTCTCATGACGTCCCGCGCACCAGGCATTTTTCTGGCACGAGAAGCCGTTCGTCCGCTCGAAAGCCAGAAGCATCTTGTCGCGAACCTCTTGCTTCTGCTGATCAGTGAGACCAGCCGGGCGGCGTGGCGTTGGCTCTGCCGTGTCCTCTCGCTCACCCGCCTTGTTGTCATCCACCATGACAGGGGCCACATGGTTATCCGGAAGCGGCACCGCCCTCGCCCATTGATCAAAGACGAACCCCTTCGCCTGGCGCTTGGTCGTCGCAACGAATTGATCCGTGCGAAATGCGACGAGGACACCATCCTCGTAGATCAATAAATCCGGCTTTGCTTTGTTCTGCTCAAGCGGCACCAGAACGAGACCAGCCAGAATCAGCGGAAGCCCCAAGAGCGCGAGGTGGGTCCGCAATAAGGTCAAAAGAAGAAATCCGACCGTCGAGACGACCAGAAACCAGGGGTGCTGCCGCCCGATCGTGGCATCTCCGCCCCAACTGGAGACGGTGTTGGCAATGTCGATAACCATGGCCATGCCGTAACCCATCAGCTTCAGGAAGGGTGCATCCAGGCCGAAAGGCATGAGCAGCATGGCAATCAGCGCAGACGGCATGACGATGATCGACATGACCGGCATGGCGGCAAGATTGGCGGCAAGTCCATAGGTGGTGATACGGTGGAAATGCTCGATGGAGTAGATCGCTGTCGAGACACCCCCAATCAACGAGGTGATGACGACACCGCCGATCACAGCACTCGCTTTGGACGAGGCCACCATCCAAAAAGGTGGGCGCGCGATAAAGAGGCGCTCGCGATTGCCCCGCCATCTGCTCCAAAAGGAATAGGCCGCAACCAGTGCCAGCGTTGCGGCAAAGGACATCTGGAAACTCGGACCCATGATTTCATGTGGCGAAACCGCGATGATGACGATTGCGGCAAGGGCGACATTGCGCAGACTGATCGACGGCCGGTTGACGAGAACCGCTGCCAGCATGATCGACATCATCAACCATGCCCGCTCGGCAGAGACGGCAAAGCCTGAAATCAGATAATAGGCGAATGTCATCAACAGCGCGGCAAAGGCGGAGATCTTCTTGACGGGATAGCGCTGCGAAAACCCTGGAAACAGGCTGAACACCATACGCATACCGACGAAGAAGATGCCCGATGCCAGTGCCATATTGAGCCCGGAAATGGCAACGATATGGGCGAGCCCCGACACGCGCAAAGCTTCCATCGTCTCGCTGGAGATCGCGCGCCGCTCATCCGTGATGATCGAAGCCGCAAAAGCACCTGCATCGCCGCCGATGACGCTCCGGATTCGTTCGGCAATAGCGGAACGCAGTGCGTAGAGCCACGAACCCGCTGTTTCCAGCCAGCCCACGTTGTCCATCGTTGCGGCCTGCGTCGGTAGAGCTTTTGGCACGCTATAGAAAAAGCCTGTCGCACCGATCCCGTCGAAATACGCCGAGAAGGCAAAGTCATTGAGGCCCGGCAATGCCGGCCCGGATGGGGGTGAAAGGCGCGCCTTGCCGGTGATGCCTGAACCGACCGCGATCGGTTGTTCGCGACTGCGCGAGAGAAGGGATATCCGGTTTGGAAGCCGCGTCAGAGAAGGTCCACTCGTTGAAGTCAGGGCGATCGTGTAGCGCCAGTAGCCCTTGGCATCCACCTCCCGCCGCTCGACTTTGCCGGTGATTGTCGTCGTCACGGCACTGTCTAGGACTGTGGTCCCAACGCGGCGCGTCTCCCAGTTCGCCAGAAGCATGCCCAGCAGCAGAAGTGCAAGTATTGCCAGCACGAAGGACAGTGCGTTCTGCCGGTGCCGCGTGATGATGGCGATCGGGATGACGCACAGGCCGCTCACAAGCAGAACGACGTCGGATGGCGGAGAGGCGACAGAAAACCACAGTGCCGCGCCCGCGCCGACCAGCACGGGGATGAAAAGGAAGTCCTGCCGATATTGAAGCTCCTCGGTGACGCAGAGCGATAAGGTCGATTGCAATCGCTGTGCAAAGCCTTGAGGCGTAGGACGCGGTGGAGCAAAGAGTACGACATCCGTATGGGTAAGAGCAGCGGGCGCGTTGATGCCGTCGAGCTCCACCTTCACAGGCGTGCCCGTCTCCAGCAAGCGGAACTGCTGCCGTTCCCCGTAGTCGTTCAAGTGCCGCCCCTCGGTCCCTTAGGACCAATTTGCAGCCTTGCGATTCGGATTGCAATCCAGTGTGCAGATTAAGGAAGCATTGACTTAAAACGAAACAGTAAAGTGGCAAAACCGATCAGAACGGCTTATTCCAATTCTGCGATGCACAATTTGCCTTTTGGATAGCTTGGCATCGTCGCGCGGATCATATAGCTAAATCCGTGACGCTTAATTGGCCGATGCGTCAACCCGCATCGCCTGCATATTCGGAGGTATGGTATGACGGAAAAAAGCGCTACAGTGACCCTCGGCGACAAGACGGTCGATCTTCCTGTACGAGAAGGTACGATTGGCCCGCGCGTCGTCGATATCGGCACCCTGTACAAACACACCGGCTCCTTCACCTACGACCCCGGTTTCACCTCGACCGCTTCGTGCGAATCCAAGATCACCTATATCGATGGTGACGAAGGCGTTCTGCTGCACCGCGGTTATCCGATCGAGCAGCTTGCCGAACAGGGCGACTTCCTCGAGACCTGCTACCTGCTGCTTTACGGCGAACTGCCGACGACCGCCCAGAAGAAGGACTTCGACACCCGTGTGACGCGTCACACCATGGTGCATGAACAGATGAGCCGCTTCTTCACCGGCTATCGTCGCGACGCCCACCCAATGGCTGTCATGTGCGGTACGGTCGGCGCTCTCTCCGCCTTCTACCACGACTCGACCGACATCACCGATCCGCACCAGCGCATGGTCGCGTCTCTGCGCATGATCGCCAAGATGCCGACGATCGCAGCCATGGCCTACAAGTACCATATCGGCCAGCCCTTCGTTTACCCGAAGAACGATCTCGATTACGCATCGAACTTCCTGCACATGTGCTTTGCCGTGCCGTGCGAAGAGTACAAGGTGGACCCGGTTCTGGCCCGCGCCATGGATCGCATCTTCATCCTTCACGCCGATCATGAGCAGAACGCGTCTACCTCGACCGTTCGTCTGGCCGGTTCCTCGGGCGCAAACCCGTTCGCATGTATCGCAGCCGGCATCGCCTGCCTGTGGGGCCCCGCTCACGGCGGCGCCAACGAAGCAGCGCTCAACATGCTGAACGAGATCGGCACCGTTGATCGTATTCCTGAATACATTGCACGCGCCAAGGACAAGAACGATCCGTTCCGCCTGATGGGCTTTGGCCACCGCGTCTACAAGAACTACGACCCGCGCGCCAAGATCATGCAGAAGACGATGTACGAAGTGCTGGAAGCGACCGGCAACTCCGAAGATCCGATCATGCAGGTTGCGCTCGAACTGGAAAAGATCGCTCTTTCGGACCCTTACTTCGTCGAGAAGAAGCTCTACCCGAATGTCGACTTCTACTCCGGCATCACGCTGAAGGCGCTTGGCTTCCCTACGACCATGTTCACCGTTCTCTTCGCTCTTGCCCGCACCGTCGGCTGGATCGCCCAGTGGAACGAAATGATCGAAGATCCGCAGCAGCGTATCGGTCGGCCGCGCCAGCTCTACACCGGCGCTGCAAAGCGCGACTACGTTCCAGTTTCCAAGCGCTGATCCGCAGTCGAGACACCCAGACAAAAAAGCGTCTCTTTCGAGGCGCTTTTTTTATGCGCGGTTGTTTTCGGCGATCCATCCTCGCGATACCCGAAGACTTGAAGCAAAAGCCGCTTCCGCTTATATCGTCCTTGCGAGGACGACCTCGGCCATGGCGGCGACAGCATTCGGGACGGCCCGATTTGGTTATCTCGGGAGTTTCCCATGCGCAGCATCGGCGATCGTATCCGCCACGCTCTCAGCTTTGAAATTATCGGCCTCGCTTTGGTCATTCCACTCGGCACTGTCGTCTTCGCCATGCCGATGAGCGACATCGGCATTGTCGGCGTCGTCAGCGCCACCGTCGCGACGGCGTGGAATTATCTCTACAATCTCGGCTTCGACCACACCCTGCAGCGCCTGCGCGGCACCACGCTCAAGACACCGGCGATCCGTGTGGCGCACGCGGTTCTGTTCGAGCTTGGACTTCTGATCGTCCTGATGCCGTTCATCGCATGGTATCTCGGCATCGGCCTGATCCACGCACTGATCATGGATATCTCGTTTGCACTCTTCTACGTCGTCTACGCCTTTGTCTTCAATTGGGCCTATGACGCGATCTTCCCGCTTCCGGAATGGCAGAAGGAAGCAGAGGCGAAATAAGGCTTTCGATTAAGCTCATACGCGATTGCAAACAAAAAACGCCGCGCATGGGATGATTGCGCGGCGTTTAATTTTACATCGTGGATGGCGATCAGAGCGCCTTCAACGTCCAGGCCACAATATCGCGAGAGGCAGCGGCAAACGCCGAGTCGAGCGCCTTGACAAAGTTCGCATTGCCCGTACCGCTGACTCGCGCGCTTGCACGGAACACGTCCTGTGCCCGAACGGTGCCGTTGCGATCGTTCAGCAACTGTACCGAAATCTCGATGTTGGCGACATTGTTCTTGGTGTCGACCTCGAAGGCGCGAATATCGGTGACGACCTGATAGTCGATCGCCAGACCCTGCCCCGGACGTCCAACACCGCCGAGGCGGCCCGTATCCTGGAAGGCTTCGACCAGCTTCGACTGCACCATGCGCGGCAGGCGATCGCTCCACTGCGAGTTTGCAAGATACTGCACTTCCGAGTTGGAAAGCCGTACCACGATGTTCTCGCTATCGAGCGCCTTTAGCGCGGTTGGCTCAGCCACCAGAAGCTGGCGTCCCTTGAGGGATCGCGCCTGCGTCACCGGCGCGGGTGAAACGGAAAGATCGAACGTATCGTTCTTAGCGCCACCGCCGCAGCCTGCCAGGATGGCACCAAGCAAGGGCAGCATCACAGCAAACCTCGTGGAGACCGCGGATATTTTCCGCCGTGGTATCTGCAAAATCATGAAACCAGGAACCTCCATCAACGCCGTGTCCGGCCATCATATTGTTTTACATTTTCGCCGCCGAAGATCAGGCGCTGCGGATCGCGATCGAAATTGGTGATCGTATTGTTGAGATTGTTGACCGTATCACGGGTGCTGCTGATCAGCGCCTGAAGATCCCTCAGGCCCGAATTCGAGAAGCGAGTGAGGTTGTCGGCAATCGGGCCAATACGTCCGTTGAGATTGTCAGCAACCGCCTTGAAGGAGTTAAGTGTCTCACGTGCCTTGGCAAAAAGCGAATCCGCGTCATCGGTTCCCAGCATGCCGTCCACTTTCGCGAGAATGCCGTCGACGCGGCTCGACGCCATGTTCAGCTTGCGCGACATGTCGGTGAAGTCGGCAATTGCCTGGTCGATATCCTGACGGCGCGTTCCAACGTCATCAGCGATCTGGCGGAAGGTGGAAATCGCCTGGCGAGCGTCAGCGGTCGCAGCCGACACATCCTCAACCGTATTGCTCACCTTCGCGGTATCGACCGAAGCCAGAAGCTCATCGGCGCGCTTCAACACGTTTTGAGCGTCCGAACTTGCCTGTTCGAAGTTACGCGAGGTGCGTTGCACGTTCTCCATAACCGCTTGAATGCCGCTGGAAGAGGCCGCCACGTCGGACGTCACCTTGTCGACATTGGTGAGAATCGAGTCGATCTTCTGAGAATCCACCGCCTTGACAAGATCTTCAACCGCCGTCAGCGTTCCATCGAGACGAACCGAAACCGACTGGACGGTTGTCGACAATGAGCTCAGGCTCTCGAGGAAGTTTTCGATGCCATCGGAGTTTGAAGCGAGCGCTGCAGAGAATTTCTCGGCATTGCGAACGGTTTCCGTCAGCGGTCCGCGCGCATCCTGCACGAAGCCCTGCAGCTCTCCGATCGCACCATCCGCACGCTTCAGAATCTTGTCAGCGGTCGCAAGCAGGTTCGTCACACTGGACAGATCAGCCGTCAGCTCTGCTGGCACGCCGGTTTCGAAGGACTTCTGGAGAATGCGTTCCTCATTGCTGCGCCCACCCGAAAGCTCGACATAGGCAGCGCCCGTCAGGCCCTGGATTTCGAGAACCGCGCGAGTGGATGGGAAGACCGGCGCATCCGCCTGCACTTCCGTATAGGCAATCGAGTAAGCAGGATCCTGCTGGTCGATCGAAAGACCACGAACCGTGCCGACCGGTATGCCGTTGAACCGTACCGGCGAACCGACAGACAGACCATTGGCCGATCCTGGAATACGGATCGTCAGCTGCGCCACTGGCCCGCCGCGTCCGAATTCCGCCATCCAGTAGACAAAGCCGAATGCCGCCGCGACCACGATGAGCGTAAAAATACCGACAATGGTGTAATTCGCCTTGGTTTCCATGCCTATCCGTTACTCCCCGGAATCTGTTGCGTGCCATCCGGAAGGACGACGGCGCGAGCCCGCTTTCCGCGGAAATATGATTGGACCCAGGGATCGTCGTTATTGAACATATCCTCGAGTGTACCTTCGACTGCCACCTTCTTGTTGCCGAGAACGGCAATGCGGTCGCAGACTGAAAACAGGCTGTCGAGATCGTGGGTCACCATGTAGACGGTCAGACCCATCGAATCGCGCAAGCGCGCAATCAGCATATCAAATTCTGCAGCCCCGATCGGATCGAGACCAGATGTCGGCTCGTCTAGGAAGACAAGGTCCGGATCGAGCGCCAGAGCGCGCGCCAATGCTGCGCGCTTGATCATGCCGCCTGAAAGTTCGGACGGGAACTTGTCGCCGGCATCCGGCTTCAAACCCACCATCTCGATCTTCAAAGCCGCAAGCTCATCCATCAGCTTTTGCGGCAGATCGAGATATTCGCGCATCGGCAGCTGAATATTCTCCTTCACAGTCAGACCGGAGAAGAGCGCGCCCTGCTGGAAAAGGACACCGAGACGCGTGTCGAGCGCCATGCGTTCTTCGTCAGAGGCCTTATCGTAGTCCGTGCCAAGGATCTTGATCGAACCGCCCTGGCGCGGCAAGAGCCGCAGCACTGTGCGCATCAATACCGATTTACCGGCACCGGAAGGACCGATAAAGCCCAGAATTTCACCGCGATAGACATCGAGATCGAGATTGTCGAGCACGAGCTTGTCGCCAAAACCCACAGTCACGCCCTCTACCGAAAGCACGACTTCGCGATCGGTCTTGCTGTCTTTCCTGTCCTCGACTGTTTGTCCTTGATCCACAGCCCTCTCCTTAAAAATCGATGGCTGAATAGAAGATGGCGAAAAGCGCATCGACGAGGATCACGACAAAGATCGACTTGACCACCGAGGCCGTCACGTGTTGACCGAGCGATTCCGCGCTCCCGCCAACCTTCATTCCTTCGACGGATGCCACAATGCCGATGATCAGGGCCATGAAGGGCGCCTTGATCATGCCGGACGCGATCGTCGAACCTTCCACGGCACTATGAAGCCGCGAGAGAAACACCTCAAACGTGATCCCCGAATAAATAAGCGAGACGATCGCAGCGCCGAACAATGCCGAGAAATTGGCGATGATGGTGAGAAGCGGCAAGGCGATGGTGAGCGCCACCAGACGCGGGAAGACCAGGACGCCGACAGGGTTGAGGCCGATGACCTTGAGCGCGTCGATCTCCTCGCGCATCTTCATCGAACCGATTTCGGCGGTAATCGCGCTGCCGGACCGGCCGGCGATCATGATAGCGGTCAGAAGAACGCCGATCTCACGCAATTGGAGAATGCCGACGAGGTCGACCACAAAAACTTCCGCGCCGAAATATCTGAGCTGGAACGCGCCCTGCTGGGCGATGATCGCACCGATCAGGAACGACATCAGCGTAATGATGGGCACTGCACGTACGCCCATGTGATCGACCTGGTTGACGATGGCGGCAGGCGACACGCCACGCCCTCGGCCGAGCTTCATCTGCGCGCCACGAACGGCAGAGCCCAGAATAAACATGCCGGCCATGAAGTCGGACCCTGCCTGGACGACATTCCGTCCGACGGGCTCGAAGATGCGGCTTAAAATACCCTGCCTTTGCGTATCCTTCGGCGGCAGCGGCGCTTCATCGGGAAGCGAGGTGATGATCTCCTCAACCTTCTCATTGCCCTCGAAGCTGACATTCGAGCCGGACTTCTCCAGGCGACTACGCAGGCTATGGAGGATCCACGCACCGGTCGTATCGATATGGTCGATACCCGACAGGTCGATCGTGATGGGCCCGGATGCAGCTGATTTTTCGATCTTGTCGAGTTCGGGCAGAACGGGAGAGATGTTCGCGTTGCGCCAGGAACCGGAGAGCACGTAGCGCGCGCCGCCGCGCTCCGCGTTCTCATCCGCCGAGATTGCAGCCTGTTCCACCCGCTTGCCTGGTTCCTGTTCTTGCATATTTCTCCGCGTGAATGCAGCTTACTGAAAGATTCTCTTAACGATTCATATCTTTTGCCGGACCAGCAAGCCACAGCGGTGCACCGTAAATGGATACATATTTTGCAGGTTCCATGGTTTTACCCCCAACTATAGGGCAATTTTGATGAGCCGTTACCTCGAAGCCACAGCGCAAATCTTCCCGGTTGCAGGAAGCTTCACCATTTCGCGGGGAAGCCGCACGGAAATCCATGTGGTGACCTGCACGATTTCCGACGATGGCGTTCAAGGTCAGGGAGAGTGCGTCCCCTACGCGCGCTATGGCGAAACGATCGAAGGCGTCCTGGCAGATATTGACGCAGCCGCGAAGGCAATCGCTTCGGGGCTCGACCGGGAGCATCTTCAGCAGGCCATGAAGCCGGGTGCTGCACGCAACGCCGTCGACTGCGCCTTGTGGGATCTGGAAGCGAAGCTCTCCGGAAGACCCGCCTTTGCTCATTTTTTGCCGTCTGCTCCAAAACCCTTGATGACGGCCTACACGATTTCGCTCGCCGATGCGCAGACAATGGCGGCGAAGACAAGGGAAAACGCCCATCGTCCGCTCTTGAAGATAAAGACGGGAACAGAGGACGACGAAGAGCACCTACGCGCCGTTCGTGCGGCAGCACCAGATGCCGCAATCATCGTCGACGCCAACGAGGGATGGCGTGAAGACAATATCGAGCATCACATGGCCGTTGCCGCGGAGCTCGGGATTTCCTTGATCGAGCAGCCTCTCCCAGCCGGCAACGATGCGTTTCTGGCGACGATCAAGCGACCCGTGGCAATCTGCGCGGATGAGAGCGTCCACCTGACAAGAGACCTCGCGTCCCTTCGCGATCGTTACGACGCGATCAATATCAAGCTCGACAAGACAGGTGGCCTTACCGAGGCTTTGGTGATGAAGCGGGAGGCCGAGCGTCTCGGCTATCAGATCATGGTGGGCTGCATGCTGGGAACGTCGCTTGCCATGGCACCCGCTGTGCTACTGGCGCAAGACGTGGCCTTTGCCGATCTTGACGGCCCTCTGCTTTTGGCGCGCGATAGAGAGCCGGGCCTTGTCTATGACGGTTCGCTCGTTCATCCGCCACAGCCGGAGCTGTGGGGATAAAGACATCCTCAGGCCGCTTTTGTATCAACGAGCTTGGGAAACATCACCGGCTCCAGCTGGCGCACCGTTGGCTCTTCCGCGCTGTCGCTAGTCTGCATCCAGGTGATCAGTTCGAACGAGCCGTCAAGGTTTTCGACAATGGCCGTGCAGCTTTCCACCCAGTCGCCGGTATTGATGTAGCGGATACCGTCGATATCCTCCATCACCGCATGGTGAATATGGCCGCAGATGACCCCATCCACCTTGTTGCGCCGGGCCTCATCCGCCACCACACGCTGGAACTCGCCGATGAAGTTGACGGCATGCTTCACCTGGAGTTTCGCCCAGGCGGAGAAAGACCAGTAAGGCAGGCCGATACGGCGGCGAACCGCCGCGATCGCGACGTTGACGGCAATCGCCGCATCGTAGGCCCAGTCACCAAGGTAGGCGAGAAGGCGTGCATTGCGCACGACGACGTCAAATTCGTCGCCATGCAGCACGAGATATTTCTTGCCGTCAGCCGCCTCATGGATCATGCGCTCGGCCACTTCGATGCCGCCGAAATGGGTGCCGGGGAATTCGCGTAAGAATTCGTCGTGGTTTCCCGGGATGTAGACGATGCGCGCGCCCTTGCGCGCTTTGCGTAGAAGCTTCTGCACCACGTCGTTGCAGCCCTGCGGCCAATACCAGCTGCGGCGAAGGCGCCAACCGTCGATGATATCACCAACGAGCACGATCGTGTCCGCCTCGTGATACTTCAGAAAGTCCAGCAGAAAATCCGTCTTGGCCGCTTTCGAGCCAAGATGCACGTCGGAAATGAAAAGCGTCCTGAAGTGTCTGGTTTCGGTCTGCGTGGCCATGGTCTCGTCCCCTCGTCTCATGAAAGGCGTTTGGAAATCTTTCACTCTTGGGAAACCAGACTCGTGTTTCAGCAAGATGACAAAGCGGCACTTCCATGGTCTGACGCTGGTCTTTTTGCGAATATCGCCTTTCTCGCTTTTGCATGCCACCCGCCAAATAAACGGCTGTACGGTCGGACTGTTTGCTGTATGCAAAGACCTTCGTGACAATTGAAATAAAGCGGTGAAAAAGATGAGTTCTCAGGACAAGGGCACGACGCAAAACAAGAGCAGCAATGCGGATCTGGATGAGCAGGCGCTCTTCTACCATCGCTATCCTCGCCCGGGTAAACTTGAGATCCAGGCGTCCAAGCCGCTCGGCAACCAGCGCGACCTGGCGCTCGCCTATTCACCGGGCGTCGCCGCCCCCTGCCTTGCCATTCATGAAAATCCGGAAACAGCGGCGCAATATACTGCACGCGCCAACCTTGTGGCGGTGATTTCCAACGGCACCGCCGTTCTCGGCCTTGGCAATATTGGCCCGCTGGCGTCGAAGCCGGTGATGGAAGGCAAGGCCGTCCTCTTCAAGAAATTCGCCAATATCGACGTCTTCGATATCGAAATCGACGCGCCCGGCATCAACGATATGGTCTCCACCATCTCGGCACTCGAGCCCACCTTCGGCGGCATCAACCTCGAAGACATCAAGGCGCCTGAATGTTTCGAAGTCGAGCGCCAGCTACGCGCCAAGATGAACATCCCGGTCTTCCACGACGACCAGCACGGAACGGCAATCATCGTCGCCGCAGCCGTCACCAATGCGCTGGAGCTCGCCGGCAAGGCCTTGTCGGACGTCAAGATCGTCGCATCCGGTGCCGGTGCCGCAGCTCTCGCCTGCCTCAACCTGCTGGTGGAGATGGGTGCCAAGCGCGAAAACATCTGGGTCCACGACATTGAAGGCCTCGTCTATGACGGCCGCAACACGTTGATGGACGAATGGAAGGAAATCTACGCGCAGAAGACCGACAAGCGCGTGCTCGCCGAATCCATCGAAGGCGCAGACGTGTTCCTCGGTCTCTCGGCCGCAGGCGTTCTGAAGCCCGAGCTTCTGGCAAAGATGGCAGAAAAGCCATTGATCCTGGCATTGGCGAATCCCAAGCCTGAAATCATGCCGGAAGAAGCACGCGCTGCACGCCCGGATGCAATGATCTGCACCGGTCGGTCGGACTTCCCGAACCAGGTCAACAACGTTCTCTGCTTCCCTTACATCTTCCGCGGCGCGCTCGATTGCGGCGCAACCAGCATCAATGAAGAGATGAAGATGGCGGCGGTCCGCGCGATTGCCGAACTGGCCCGCGAGGAAGTCTCCGAAGTCGCTGCCAAGGCCTATAGCGAAGAGACGCCGGTGTTTGGCCCGAACTACCTGATCCCCTCGCCTTTCGACCCACGCCTCATTCTGCGCATCGCCCCCGCCGTCGCGCGTGCCGCTGCCGCAAGTGGCGTCGCATCGCGACCCATCACCGATTTCGATGCCTATCTCGATCAGTTGAACCGCTTCGTCTGGCGTTCCGGCTTCATCATGAAGCCGATCTTCAACAGTGCCAAGAGCGCGGAAAAGAAGCGTATCATCTTTGCCGAAGGCGAAGACGAGCGCGTACTGCGCGCCGCTCAGGTACTTTTGGAAGAAGGGACTGGCATCCCGATCCTGATCGGTCGTCCGCAGATCATCGAAACGCGCCTGAAGCGCTTCGGTCTGCGCATCCGCCCGAATACCGATTTCGCCGTGGTCAACCCGGAAGACGATCCACGCTACCGCGACTATGTCGATGATTACTTCGCGCTGGTCGGCCGTGCCGGCATCAACCCCGAAGCGGCGCGCACGATCGTTCGTACCAACACCACCGTCATCGGTGCGCTCTCCGTCAAGCGCGGTGAGGCCGATGCCCTGATCTGCGGTCTGGAAGGCCGGTTTGACCGTCACCTGCGCGATGTCAACCAGATCATCGGCAAGCGCGAAGGCGTTCAGTCGTTCGGCGGCCTCAGCCTGCTGATCACCCAGCGTGGCGCGCTCTTCATGACCGATACCTTCGTCAATTACGACCCGAGCTCCGAAGACGTCGCAGAGATGGCGATCCTGGCCGCCAAGGAAATCAAGCGTTTCGGCATCACCCCGAAGATCGCGCTTGCCAGCCATTCGAACTTCGGTTCGCGCGATTCCGTCAGCGCCCGAAAGATGCGCGCAGCGCTCCAGCTCGTTCGCGACAGAGCGCCTCATTTGGAAATCGACGGCGAAATGCAGGGTGGTTCGGCGCTGTCGGAAATGTTGCGCAAGCGCGCCATGCCCAACAGCGCTTTGTCCGGTGAGGCGAACCTCTTGGTCTTCCCGAACCTGGACTCGGCCAATATCTCGCTTGGCGTCGTGCGCACCATGACGGAAGGTCTGCATGTCGGGCCGATCCTGCTTGGCACGGCCCTGCCCGCACATATCCTGTCGCCCACCGTCACCTCGCGCGGCGTGGTCAACATGGCAGCGCTTGCCGCCGTCCAGGCATCGCACCCTTCGATGTGATGGCCTGGGTTTCAAGCATGGTCCAAGCAAAATTGTGCAGCGGTTTTGCGATGACACCACGCGGCGAAACAAGGACCTAAAGCGTAAGGAGCGAATCTGAACGATCGCGACACGCTTCAGGCCTGACGTTATTGCGTCACTTCGAATTAACGCAATTTTGAAACTGCTGTTGCCGCATTGCGGCACAGCCCTATGCTATCCTGAACTTAATCCTGCCGCGAGCGTTGGTGATTGATGTTGAAAGGGATGCCGACTGAATGCTGACGGGCCTGCAGAAAACGAATGGGCGCCCGGCGCCGCGCCGCAACCGTCTCATCGGTTCCCTGTTGGCCGCCGTCCTCGTCGCACCCGTTGCGGTCCAGGCTCAGGACATCTGCGAAACGCTCGAAGCACAACTGAGACAACCGGCAGAGTCCACGCAAGTTATCGGCACCACGGCGCAGGTCCGGCAATTCGCCAATGCGCTGGCACAGCAGAACCTCGTGATCCGCCGCATCAAGAACGATCTAAGGAGCTATGGCTGCTCGTCCGGTAGCGTGATTGTCTATGGAAATCCAAATGCACAAATCTGCGGTGATATTGCGGATGCACTGGCGCAAGCGGAAGCCGAACGGGACATGATCGCGCAAGATCGCAATCGAATGCTCGCAAGCCGTCGCACCGAAGCCGCCGATCGTTGGGATCGGATCATGGCAGCGCTCGATGCAGAGGGCTGCCTTGATCGTCGGCCACCCGATTACGCATCGACGGACCCAGGCCTGGATGCCAAACCCCGCGGCTATACCGACCCCTTCAATGACAATCAAAGGGACATTGGCAATTACGGCCCGACACCGGATATGCCGGCCGAGGGCGGCTTGAGGACGCTTTGCGTGCGAACCTGCGACGGAGCCTTCTTCCCCATATCCTCCAACGCGACGCCGATGGATTTCAGTGCTCAGGCAGCCCAGTGCGAGCGGATGTGCCCGGGCACCGAGACGGAACTCTTCTACCATTCCATGGTCGGACAAGAGAGTTCCGATATGGTCTCGGCCAAGACCGGTCAGCCGTACAAGTCGATGCCAACCGCTTTTGCCTATCGTAACGGCTCACCCTCGACGCGCTCACCATCATGTTCCTGCAACATGGCGGCCTACCATCAGGAGATGAGGAAGCAGGAAGAGCAAGCGAGCGCGCCACAATCCTCTCCCGATCAATCCTATTCCGGCATCACCCGGATCCCTGCCCCGAAGACGGAAAACCCCACACCAGCGTCGCCCGAACCCGCACCGCAGGTCGAGGCCAAGGCATCCCCGGTCCCCGAAAGGGAATATGATCCGAAGAACAGCAAGGTACGCATCGTCGGCCCACAGTTTCTGCCGGAAGAGACAAGCCGCATCGACCTGAAAAATCCTGCCTTGAAAGGGGCACAGCCTCAACAGGAATAAAACCGCTGCGGCAGACCGATAAGGCATGGCGCAGCGGTGGATACGCTTGGTCTCTCAAGCGTGTCGCGATCTTTCAGATTCGCTGCTTACGCTTTCTTTGTTTTCGCGCATGTCGCTATCGCAAAACCGCTGCACACTTTTGCGTGGACCATGCCTTAGAACCGAGGAAACCAAGGCGGCACCAGCGGCTGGCCAGGCATCGGTTCGCGCACCGGAAGGCCGGCATCACGCCGAAGCCGATCGCTAAGATGCGTGGCATGGTTTCTCGTCTGCCGATGCTTCATTGCACCCAGAACCGCCGCCTTCAGCGTGGCCCAGGCACCAAAGCGACGAACCAATTCTTCGACGGTCCTGGAAAGATCGCTTACACTCAAAGATTGTTGTTTAGACATAGGTCATCCGTCCCGGCGCAAGATAGCAACCAGGTCCTCTTGTGATGGAAAAAAGGCGTGCGGAAACGTTCTGCGCAGCAACAGACTGCGACGTCAAAAGACTATCGACACACCGTGATGTATAGTGAAAACGCCTGCAAAGGCAGGGAAAAGCTTAGATAGCGATTCCACGTCGGTATGCGCGGAGCATCATTCCGGACATCGCCGGAGCTACGGACATAACCATACCAGAGAGGCAAAAATGCTTAAATGTAGTCATCTAACGCCTCCTGTTTCTTGAGTTGCGGGCCCGATTTTTTTGACACATCTTCGATTCCCCCGCAAGAGGTTCAATCTCGAATTGCATCAATGAGCTTTCATCAGTGCAAAAATGTCACAATGGACTTAGAACACCGCGCGTTTAACCGGACGCACAAAGGACGCATTATCCTCTTTGATCGACGCATCCTACTTGACGACTAGCGTTCGGCGATCAGTGTTGCTCGATCTTCAAACCAAAGCCCTGCATCAGTCTTCTCGTGGTGAAATCCGGCTGACCTGACGTAAAGATAGCAAAGTCAAAACCCTCAGGATGCTCGGCACCCTGTAGCACCTCGACCTTGCGGCGTGCCTGCCGGGCAATCGCTTCTGCCGGATCGAGCCAGTCTACCGGCCAGGGCGCAAGCCTGCGGAACACATTCGCCATGAACGGATAATGCGTACAGGCAAGCACCACGATGTCGGTGCGCCGGCCCTGATCCTCGATGAAGCACGGCGAAATTTCGGCCAGCACGGCATCATCCGAGACGCTCTCTCCTCTGATCCAGCTTTCCGCCATGCGTGCCAGATTTTCCGAACCGACCAGGCGCACGTGACACTGCGAGGCGAAAGACTGGATGAGGTCACGCGTATAGGCGCGCTTCACCGTGCCAGGCGTCGCCAGCACAGACACGAGGCCGGAACGGGTGCGTTCTGCCGCGGGCTTGATGGCGGGCACCGTTCCGACGAAGGTCATGTCGGGAAAGGCGGCCCGCAGGTCTGCACCGGCAAGCGTGAAAGCCGTATTGCAGGCAATGATGCAGATTTCCGGCTGATAGGTGTCGAGCAATTGGGCAAACAGCGACAGTATGCGCTGGCGCAACCCATCCTCTTCCCATCCGCCATAAGGGAAACCCGCATCGTCTGCGACATAGATGAAGCCACGCTCGGGCATCAAAACCCGCGCCTCGCGCAAGACCGTCAACCCGCCGATGCCGGAATCGAAGACGAGAACCGGCTTTGAGACGGGAAGATCAGTCGTTGTCGCCAGAGCCATTCGTCGGTGTCCCCTCGCCTTCGGCGCTTTTCTCTGTCCGTTTCGGCCAGCGGCGCGGAAACGCGTCCAGCGACTTGATCACGCCGCGAAACACGCTGATCTCCTGCTCCGTAAATCCCCGTCGTGACAGAACAGCGCGCAGATTGTCGACCATTTTGGGCTTTTTTTCAGCCGGGTGGAAATATCCACGCGCATCCAGCGCCTCTTCGATCTGGTCGAACAGGCCGAAAACCTGTTCCTTGGTGGAAGGACGTTGCTGCACCGACTGGAACGCAGTCTCGGCAAGGTCCTCCATGCCGGATTTCATCCACTCATAAGACATCAACAGCACAGCCTGTGCGATGTTGAGCGATGCGAAGGCCGGGTTGACGGGGAACGTCACGATCTCGTCGGCCAGCGCCACTTCCTCGTTCGTCAGGCCCCAGCGCTCGCGACCGAACATGATGCCGGTCCTTTCGCCTGCCTTGAACTTGGCGCGCAGGGTTTCGGTCGCAGTGACAGGCGCGCGCACCGGCTTGAAGCCGTAACGCTCGCGTGCCGTCGTCGCATAGACGAAGTTTAGATCGCGAACCGCATCCTCCAGCGTTTCGTAGACCTTGGTGGCATCAATGACATGATCGGCCTTGGAGGCGGCCGCGCGTGCTTTCTCGCTCGGCCAGCCATCGCGCGGATTGACCAGACGCAGCTCTGCCAGCCCGAAATTCGCCATGGCGCGTGCTACCATACCGATATTTTCGCCAAGCTGAGGCTCGACCAGAATGATCGCCGGGCCTTCGGCAATGAGTTCAAGATCGCTGTTTGTACCTGCCATAGTCGCCTTCCAATTTTTAGGCTTCACTGGCACAGTTTTCCGCGCAAATCAAAGGCAAGGCGTGTGTTACGCGCGGCTTATTCGCCCTTGATGATGTTTGCCATCTCTTGCTGCACGGAATCGCGGCCCTCATCGCCAACACGATGAATGTCATTGATGACCGGCTTGCCGTCTTCTTCGATCACATCGAAATTGACCTGATCGACGGTCGCCTTCATCTCGGCCTCATCCATGCAGGCCCAGAGCTTGAACTTGACGGTGACGTCGCTCACGCCATCCTTGGGCGGCGCTGCCGAGATGTTGACGTCCTGCAGCGGGCAGCCGTCCTGCGAATTGGTGACCACGTCGTAACCGAAGGGGTCGCCCTTCTCGCCTGCCTCTGCCTCATAGGCGGGCTTCTTCGAGGCTTCGCGATATTGGGCGATGAACGCCTTGCTGAAGAGCGTCGTCAGCAGATCTTCGTCGAAAATATACTTCCAGTCATCGGCCTCGCCGGACCAGTTCTTCACCGTAATATCCATGACCTTCTTCACCGGCTCGGTGGGATCGGCGGCAAAGGCGCTGGAGGAAAGGAATAGTGCGGCAATGGCGAGCAGAACTTTCTGCATGATGACGTCCTGAAACTTCAGCTTACCCAACGTAAGCGATTCGCCTGAATCTAATCCGCGAATGTGTTTTGGCAATCCGGTAACAAGGCTTTTAGAAAGGCCAAAAAAGCTGACCGATGGCTTTGCCTCTGCCGCTCGCAATGCTATAGCGCCACGGGATATTGACCCTTATGGCGCTCGATTGGGCGCAACCGTTCTCGAAGGTGAGGAATTCATGACAAAGATCAAGGTAGCCAATCCGGTCGTCGATCTCGACGGCGACGAAATGACCCGTATCATCTGGCAGCTCATCAAGGACAAGCTGATCCTGCCATACCTCGATCTCGATATCGAATATTACGATCTTTCCGTTGAAAACCGCGACGCTACCAACGACCAGGTAACCGTTGATGCGGCACACGCCATCAAGAAGCATGGCGTCGGCATCAAGTGCGCGACCATCACGCCGGACGAAGCCCGCGTGGAAGAATTCAACCTCAAGCAGATGTGGAAGAGCCCGAACGGCACGATCCGCAACATTCTGGGCGGCGTCATCTTCCGCGAGCCGATCATCTGCAAGAACGTTCCGCGCCTGGTTCCAGGCTGGACCCAGCCGATCGTTGTCGGCCGTCACGCTTTCGGCGACCAGTACAAGGCAACCGATTTCAAGTTCCCCGGCAAGGGCAAGCTGACAATCAAGTTCGTTGGCGAAGATGGCCAGGTCATCGAGAAGGACGTGTTCGACGCTCCGAGCGCTGGCGTGGCTCTTGCCATGTACAACCTCGACGATTCCATCCGCGAATTCGCCCGTGCATCGATGAACTACGGCCTGATGCGCAAGTGGCCGGTTTACCTGTCCACGAAGAACACCATCCTGAAGGCCTATGACGGTCGCTTCAAGGACATCTTCGAAGAAGTCTACCAGAGCGAATTCAAGGCGCAGTTCGACGAAGCCGGCATCACCTACGAGCACCGCCTCATCGACGACATGGTCGCTTCCGCGCTGAAGTGGTCCGGCGGCTACATCTGGGCCTGCAAGAACTATGACGGCGACGTTCAGTCGGATACCGTGGCACAGGGCTTCGGCTCGCTCGGCCTGATGACCTCGGTTCTCCTGTCTCCGGATGGCCGCACGGTCGAAGCAGAAGCGGCGCACGGCACGGTGACGCGCCACTACCGCCAGCACCAGAAGGGTCAGGAAACCTCGACCAACTCGATCGCATCGATCTTCGCATGGACCCGTGGCCTCGCCCACCGCGCCAAGCTGGACGACAATGCTGAACTGGCAAAGTTCGCCACGACGCTTGAAACCGTCTGCGTCGACACCGTCGAAGCCGGCTACATGACCAAGGACCTCGCGCTCCTCATCGGTCCGGATCAGCCTTGGCTCTCCACCACCGCTTTCCTCGACAAGATCGACGAAAACCTCAAGAAGGCCATGGCTGCCTGATCGGCATCTAACCCTTTAGAGACCTTCGAAAACCCGGCCTTCGCGCCGGGTTTTCTTTTGCCCCCAATCGATGTCTTGATTAGGTCATGCTGCCGGAGCAAACTCTGCTCAACAAGGGAGAGAGACATGAGCGATCTGACATTCTACACCCATCCCATGTCACGCGGACGCATCATCCGCTGGATGCTGGAGGAAGTGGGCGCATCTTACGACACCAGAATTATCGGCTTCGACAGCGACATGAAGGCTGGCGAGTACAAGGCGATCAATCCTATGGGCAAGGTGCCCGCGATCAAACACGGCGACGTCGTCGTGACGGAATGCGCAGCCATCTGCGCCTATCTGGCCGACGCCTTTCCGGAAAAGGGTCTTGCCCCTCCGACCAACCATCGTGGCCTTTACTATCGCTGGCTCTTCTTTGCGGCCGGACCTCTGGAAATGGGTGTCAGCAACCGCGCAATGGGTCTTGTGATTCCGGAAGACAAGTATCGCATGGCCGGATGCGGACGCTTCGAAGACCTGATGGACACCCTCGAGTACGCCGTGACGCAGAACCCTTTCATTGCTGGCGACAGCTTCACCGCCGCCGACGTCTATGTGGGCTCGCATATTGGATGGGGTCTGCAATTCGGTTCGATCGAGAAGCGCAAGTCCTTCGCCGATTATCTCGGTCGCCTCGGTCAGCGCCCGGCTTTCCTGCGTGCTCAGGAGATCGACGATTCCATCATAAAAAAAATGCAGACAGCCTGACGTCGCAGCGTCTTTGGCGCATCTCATTCTATCAAAAGATGCGTCAGACAACCCTCAAAACCTACCTAGGATTGATCTAAGCCATTGTGAATGTTGTAGAATTTTGTTGTAGGCCATATAAATTATTAACTCGTTGTGTAGTAAACCATCACATTGCCATTCACCCGGCCTGCGAACGCAGTAAACGGCTGCTGCGTTTGCTCTAATGCAGTGCCTTCCTAAAAGGGGCGACTGTAATGATGACTGTGCTGGGATGCATCGTCTACGAACACAACATCTGGCTCGTGCTTGTGGCAGTGATACTCTGCGGCACCGGTTCGTGGGTGACATCCCGGCTTTTCAGTAAAACGACGACCGCGACCGGGAAGCAGCGCATCGGCTGGCAGGCCATGACGGCGCTTTCTGCAGGCGTGGCGATCTGGTGCACACATTTCGTCGCCATGCTTGGCTATGACGCAGGCGTGCCCATCGGCTTCGATTTGTCGTTGACGGTTGCTTCGCTTTCGGTCGTCCTGTTCGGCAATGCGATCGGTTTTGCCGTGGCAGTCAGCAACCGTCATCCCATCATGCCCGCCTTGGGCGGCGCGATCGTCGGTCTCGCCATTTCCACAATGCACTATACCGGTATGATGGCTTACCGGGTTCAGGGGATCGTATCCTGGGACAGGACTTACCTCGTCGCCTCGATCGTTCTTTCCGTAGGTCTTTCATCGGCTGCGCTGCATTTTGGCATGCGCAAAGGCAGCAACGTCATGGCCGTGGTCCTCACGCTTGCAATTGCCGTCTTGCACTTCACAGGAATGACTGCATTCCAGGTCGAACCGATGTATGTCGATGGATCCTTCTCCAACCCGGACTCGCTCTGGACGCTGGCCATCGCGATTTCCGGCATGGCTTTCGTCATCGTTGCCTGCGGTCTGGTGAGCTACCTCATAGACAATGGCACACGCGCCGAGACCATAGCGCATCTTCGTCAAATGGCGTTATACGACGCGCTAACCGGCCTTCCCAATCGCGCCAACTTCAACGAGAGGCTGGAGGAAGAGCTCGCGCTCGCCGATGCGCAAAAGGGCCGGCTAGCCATGATCGGCATCGATCTCAACCGGTTCAAGGAGATCAACGACACCCGTGGCCACCATGTCGGCGATGACGTGTTGACCGACCTTGGTCTGCGGCTCAAGAATTTGGTTCGGGAGGACAAGGGCGAGTTCGTTGCCCGCGTTGGCGGAGATGAGTTCGCCGCTCTATTCCGTATTCAGGACGACCAAATGGTCGGCATAAACCGATTTCTGAAACGTCTTGAAATGGTGATGTTCACTCCGATCAATATCGACGAAGCCCAAATTGTTGCTGGCGCAAGCTTCGGTGTCGCCCTCTACCCCGACGACGCAACCACTAAGGAAACGCTTGTCAGTAACGCGGACCTCGCCATGTACCGCGCCAAGTCGCAGCTCACCGAAAAGCGTGTCTGCTTCTATGAGGCGGGCATGGACAAGGCCGTCAAAGCAAGGCGCTGCATGGCGGCTGATTTGCGCAAGGCACTCTCCCGCGATGAACTCTCGATCCACTACCAGGTACAGACCTCCGTTTCGACTGGCGAGATCACGGGCTACGAAGCACTGCTGCGGTGGCACCATCCGGAACGTGGTTTCATCCCGCCATCAGATTTCATTCCGCTGGCGGAGGAAACCGGCCTTATCCTGCAACTTGGCGAGTGGGTGCTGCGCACCGCATGCGCAGCCGCGGCCTCCTGGGAGCCAGCCTGCAAGGTTGCCGTCAACCTCTCTGCCGTTCAGTTTGCAGCCGGCGATCTGCCGAAGCTCGTCATGAGCATCCTTCTCGAAACCGGTCTCCCTCCGCATCGACTGGAGCTTGAACTTACCGAGACCGCCATCCTGAAGGATCGCGAGCGTGCCTTTCACATGCTTCGCCAAATCAAATCCTATGGAGTTTCCATTGCGCTGGACGACTTCGGCGTTGGCTATTCTTCGATAGACACGCTGCGGTCTTTCCCTTTCAGCAAGATCAAGCTCGACCGCTCCTTCATCGACGAAAGCCACAGCAGTCAGGAAGCGCTGACCATTATCCGCACAGTCTTGGCTCTCGGCAAGGGCCTTAAAATTCCGGTATTGGCGGAAGGGGTGGAAACAAGGGAACAGCTCTCCCTTCTGGAATCGGAAGGATGCGGGGAAGCACAGGGCTACCTGCTCGGCCGGCCGGCGTCACTTGATCAGATTCTTGCGACGGGCCGCTTGCGTATCATCGAGCGACCGCTCCCTTTGCCGAGAACGGTCATTCATGACCCTTTCGGCCTATCTGAAGTTGCTGTTGGAAGGACAGGCACAGACAGTTGAAATCTGGCGAAGGCTGGAAGACTGTCTGTTATCCGACATGATGCGGAGCTGGCTCTCAGAAACACAATGGGCGTAGCAAACCCGAATTAAGACGCCGCCCCTGCGCCCTCATTCGCGGTATCGCCAAAGACCTCCTCGAAGGCCTCCCGCAGGAAGACATCCACATCGTTGATCATCACCAAGAGGCCGAGATCGACGAGGCTGGTGACGCCGTATTGAGTGATGCCGCAGGGGACGATGCCGCCGAAGTGGGTCAGGTCGGGATCGACATTAATCGACAGGCCATGAAAGCTCACCCACTTGCGCAGGCGAATGCCGAGCGCTGCGATCTTGTCCTCCGACATGGAGCCATCCGGCAGCAGTGGCTTTTCCGGCCGGCGAACCCACACGCCGACCCGATCTTCACGCCGCTCGCCCTTGACGTTCATCTTGTCGAGCGTGCGGATGATGACCTCCTCCAGTGCCGCCACATAGGCGCGCACATCCTGGCGTCTGCGCTTGAGATCGAGCATCACATAGACCACCCGCTGGCCTGGGCCATGATAGGTGTACTCCCCGCCCCGTCCGGTTGCGAAGACGGGAAAGCGGTCCGGCTCGATCAGGTCCGACGAATCGGCACTCGTGCCCGCCGTGTAAAGCGGTGGATGCTCCAGGAGCCATACAAGCTCGTCCGCTTCGCCGGCAGCGATGGCTGCGACCTCACGCTCCATCTCCTCGATCGCCTGCTCGTAGGGCACCAGCCCGTCAGAGATTCGCCAGCGTACGGCAGGAGAACCGGCGCTCGGGTACATCGTGGAGGTAAGATCGGTGCGTGTGAGCATGAAAATGTCCTTTCCACAGCCTTCTGGCAGAATGAAATAGAGGCTGCAAGCCCAGCGTTTGCGGGCTTCTTCCATATAGGAAGGCAAAGGCCTGTTTTTAATTTCAAAAAACTGTCACGGCGCTCTTGTGCACCCAAAATCCTTTTGCTACATGCACCCCCGTCGGCGCAAGTCGACCCTACCACGATGCGGTCGTGGCGGAATTGGTAGACGCGCAGCGTTGAGGTCGCTGTGGGGCAACCCGTGGAAGTTCGAGTCTTCTCGACCGCACCAAAAGAAAAACCCGCTTCGGCGGGTTTTTCTTTGTCTTCAGTTATCTAAGCGAATTCCCTGAAGCTCCGTGTGAGCGATTTGCGATCCGTTCAATGGATAGGGATGTTTCGCTTATCCGCCTCTTCCTTGATGATATCCTCGACCAGTTCGCGTTTCAGCGACGGATTTCCCAGCAGATAATCATCGGCAATTTCAAAGATGGATTTCGGGCTTTCGGTGCGGCTGAGCGTATCGAGATCCTGCGCGATCTGCTCCCGAAGTTCTGCATAATTTTCCATGGTCGTCTCCTTTGTTAAGGAGACAATGCGGATGGCATCGCACCGGTTCCTAAAGCACGATGCGTAGATCAAAGAAGACAGAGCGTCATTTGTGCCTCCAATAGGACGCACGGATCTCCAAGCCAAAAAAAACCCTCCCGCGAGGGAGGGTCAGGTTGGAGAAGACAGCATCATGCGGGTAGCCTGTCAGCTGCCAAGCCATCGAACCGTCATAGATACATTCAGTTCCCCTGCGTCGTCACCCAGCGCACGATGATCGGACTGCAACGCGGATGCGGTTGGACGGTTACGACGCTCTGAAGCGGCCTGTGAGAGCGAAACAAAACACGTCGACGTCTCATCCTGCCCTCCACCACAAACGCACGACGACGCAATCACTCGAAAGCTACCAGTACGCTATCACGCTGTCATTATAGCGTCGTGAACCCATGACTGAAACAAAGAGGGCCGGAACCTCATCTTCGAAGTTCCGGCCCTTGAATGTCAGCAATCAAACGCAGGGCAGCTCAGCTGCTTTCCCACGACGTTGAACAAGATCAGCTCGCGAGCGACGCTGCAACTGCTTCAATGGCTTCATCAGCCTTCGATCCATCGGGGCCACCAGCCTGCGCCATATCCGGACGTCCACCGCCACCCTTGCCGCCGAGAGCAGCCGACGCCGTACGCACCAGATCGACCGCGCTGAAACGCGACGTCAGGTCTTCGGTGACCGCTGCAACGGCACTGGCCTTTCCGTCCTCGGATACGGCAATCAGCAGCACCACGCCAGAGCCCAGATTGGTCTTGGCATCGTCTGCGAGACCCTTCAGATCCTTGGCGTCGATGCCGGACATGGCCTTTGCCATGAACTTCACGCCAGCGACCTCTCTGGTATCGCCGGCCGAGCCTTCCGCCGAACCGCCGCCCATGGCGAGCTTGCGGCGAGCGTCAGCCAGTTCGCGCTCCAGCTTCTTGCGCTCATCCAGCAGACCCTCGACGCGCGAGATAACATCGCCTGGCTGCACGCGCAGCGACGAGGCAAGTGTTTTCACCCGGTCATCCTGCTCCGCAAGATAGGCAAGCGCACCCGGTCCCGTGACCGCTTCAACGCGGCGCACGCCCGCACCAACGGCACTTTCGCCAAGAATACGCACGAGGCCAATCTGTCCCGTAGCGGAGACATGCGTACCGCCACAAAGTTCGACTGAATAAGGCCGGTTGGCCTTGGCGCCATGGATACCGGTGCCCATGGAGACGACGCGCACTTCATCGCCATATTTTTCGCCAAAGAGCGCCATCGCGCCTTCTGCAATCGCATCGTCCACGCTCATCAAGCGCGTGACGACCGGCGAGTTCTGGAGAATGATCTCGTTCGCCATCTCCTCGACGACCTTGAGCTCTTCCGCCGTCATCGGCTTTGGATGCGACACGTCGAAGCGCAGACGTTCCGGTGCCACAAGCGAGCCCTTCTGGGCCACATGGGTTCCGAGAACCTCGCGAAGCGCTTCGTGCAGCAGGTGGGTTGCGGAGTGGTTGGCACGCAGGCGCGATCGGCGATCATGATCGACCGTCAATTGAACGGCGTCGCCGAGCTTCACGCCGCCCTTGGCGACCTTGCCGATATGGACGAAGAGACCCTCGCCCTTCTTCTGCGTATCGGTGACCGTGACGCTGCCATTGTCGGAGGAGATGACACCGGTGTCGCCCATCTGACCGCCGGACTCTCCGTAGAACGGCGTCTGGTTGACGACGATCTGGACAGTCTCGCCTTCGGCTGCAGCGTCGACCGACTTGCCATCCTTGACGATCGCCTGAACCACACCCTCGGCGGTCTCGGTGTCGTAGCCAAGAAACTCGGTCGCGCCGAACTTTTCCTTCAGCTCGAACCAGACGGTCTCGGTTGCCTTGTCGCCGGAACCGGCCCAGTGCGAGCGGGCCTCCGCCTTCTGGCGTTCCATGGCATCGGTGAAGCCGGCAATGTCCACGCCGATTTCGCGGGCGCGTAGTGCGTCCTGGGTCAGATCGAGCGGGAAGCCATAGGTATCGTAAAGCTTGAAGGCGGTTTCGCCGTCCAGCATGCCGCCCTTGGAAAGGTCGGACGTGGCGTCGGACAGAAGCGAAAGACCACGCTCCAGCGTCTTGCGGAAGCGGGTTTCTTCGAGCTTCAGCGTCTCGGAGATCAAGGCTTCGGCGCGCACGAGTTCCGGATAGGCGCGGCCCATCTGCTGGACAAGCGTCGGCAGAAGTTTCCAGATCAACGGTTCCTTGGAGCCCAGAAGCTCGGAATGACGCATGGCGCGACGCATGATGCGGCGCAGAACGTAACCGCGGCCTTCATTCGACGGCAGAACGCCATCGGCAATCAGAAATGCGGAAGAACGCAGGTGATCGGCAATCACGCGGTGGCTCGCGCGCTTCTCGCCTTCAGCCGGAACGCCGGTCGCTTCGACGGAGGCCGAGATCAGCGCGCGGAAAAGGTCGGTATCGTAGTTGTCATGCTTGCCCTGCAGCAATGCAGAGATGCGCTCAAGGCCCATGCCCGTGTCGATGGATGGACGCGGCAGGTTGATGCGCTCTTCCTTCGTCACCTGCTCATACTGCATGAAGACGAGGTTCCAGATTTCGATGAACCGGTCGCCATCCTCATCGGCAGAGCCGGGAGGTCCGCCCCATATGTGATCGCCGTGGTCGTAGAAGATTTCCGAGCAAGGACCGCAAGGACCGGTGTCGCCCATGGCCCAGAAGTTATCGCTCGTCGGAATGCGGATGATGCGATCATCGGAAAAACCGGCAATCCTCTTCCAAAGGTCGAAAGCTTCGTCATCGGTATGATAGACCGTCACCAGAAGACGGTTCTTGTCGATGCCGAATTCCTTGGTGATCAGGTTCCAGGCGTGCGTGATCGCCTCTTCCTTGAAATAGTCACCGAACGAAAAGTTGCCGAGCATTTCGAAGAAGGTGTGGTGGCGCGCGGTGTAACCGACATTGTCGAGGTCGTTATGCTTGCCGCCCGCGCGAACGCACTTTTGCGACGAAGCGGCCTTCGAATAAGGACGGCTCTCAAGACCGGTGAAGACGTTCTTGAACTGGACCATACCCGCATTGGTGAACATCAGGGTCGGGTCGTTGCGCGGCACCAGCGGGCTGGATGGCACAATTTCATGGCCGTTCTTCTTGAAGTAGTCGAGGAAAGTCGACCGGATTTCATTCACACCGCTCATACGAAGTCCTTCATTGCCACGCTCACGCAGCGATAATAAAAAAGTCACAGGCTTTTATCGTCCGCCACCCTGCCTGTCCAGCCAAAGAGCGCCGGGCTCTGCCAGAATGAGGCAGCAAAATGACGAAGGCCGCGCGACGGGATCGCACGACCTTGGATCAATCAACGATGGGCAACGATGCCGGCGAAAGCCCGGCAGCGTTTAATCATGCGTCCGGTTCTACCCCATCCGCATCGGCTTCGGGTCCGCCGTTCTCAAGGAAGCGGTCGGCGATCAAGCCGGCATTCTGACGGAGCGCCATTTCGATTTCGTTGGCGACGGCGGGATTGTCGCGCAGGAAAGATTTGGCGTTCTCACGCCCCTGCCCCAGCCTCTGGCTGTTATAGGAGAACCAGGCGCCAGACTTCTCGACGATGCCGGCTTTTACGCCGAGATCGACAAGTTCGCCCGTCTTGGAAACGCCTTCGCCATACATGATGTCGAATTCGACCTGCTTGAAGGGAGGCGCCATCTTGTTTTTGACGACCTTGACGCGTGTCTGGTTACCAACAACCTCTTCACGCTCCTTGACCGAGCCGATACGGCGGATGTCGAGACGAACCGAGGCGTAGAACTTCAGCGCGTTGCCGCCCGTCGTCGTTTCCGGCGAACCGAACATCACACCGATCTTCATGCGGATCTGGTTGATGAAGATCACCATGGTCTTCGACTTGGAAATGGATGCGGTCAGCTTGCGTAGCGCCTGGCTCATCAGACGGGCCTGAAGGCCCGGCAGGCTGTCGCCCATCTCACCTTCGATTTCAGCGCGTGGTGTCAGAGCAGCGACGGAGTCGACCACCAGTACGTCCACGGCACCGGAGCGCACCAGCGTATCGGTAATTTCAAGCGCCTGCTCGCCCGTGTCGGGCTGCGAAATAAGAAGGTTGTGAAGATCGACGCCAAGCTTGCGGGCATAGACCGGATCAAGCGCGTGCTCGGCGTCCACGAAGGCGCAGATGCCGCCCTTCTTCTGGGCTTCTGCAATGGTCTGCAGTGCCAAGGTCGTTTTACCGGAGCTTTCCGGCCCGTAAATCTCAACGATACGCCCCTTCGGCAGACCGCCGATGCCGAGCGCAATATCAAGGCTGAGAGATCCCGTCGAAACGGTCTCGACCTCGATGACGTTTTCATTGGAACCGAGCTTCATGATCGATCCCTTGCCGAACGAACGTTCGATCTGGGAGAGCGCCGCTTCCAGTGCCTTGCTTTTATCCACCGAATTGTCCTCTACAAGACGCAAAGAATTTTGTGCCATCTGAACCACCTTTAGGTTATTGAAGCCGCACAGGCAACGAAGCAGTGTGTAAACCGTATGTACTCTTTTTGTTCTCACTCCACAACAGCGCATCAGCCCGTTGAAAACAAATAACGATAAGCCGTTCGTTCTGCTTTTGTTTTTCTTTGTTGAAGGATTTTCCACGGCCAAAGGGTCAGTTGGAAAGAGCCGAAAAACACCGAATCGGATTTGGCAGTTTGTCGCGTGAAGAAGGATTGGCCAGCGTGAAGAAAATACTCGTTCTGGGCGGCGCGCATATCGACCGGCGCGGCATGATCGAGACGGAAACGGTACAAGGCGCAAGCAATCCCGGTTCCTGGATGGAGGAGGCCGGCGGCGGCGGTTTTAATGCGGCCCGCAACCTTTCCCGGCTGGGATTCGAGGTGAGGCTCATCGCGCCGCGTGGCGGTGACGGCAATGGTGCGACTGTTGCCGCAGCAGCGCGGGATGCAGGGGTCGAGGATACGCCTTTCACCTTCTTAGACCGCAGCACCCCGAGTTACACGGCAATCCTGGAGCGCGACGGCAATCTGGTCATAGCCATTGCCGATATGGATCTCTACAAGCTCTTCACGCCGCGTCGCCTCAAGGTGCGCGCCGTGCGCGACGCGATCAAGACCACCGACATCATTCTCTGCGATGCCAACCTGCCTGAAGATACGCTAAGCGCGATCGGCATGGCAGCGCGCGCCTGCGAAAAGCGTCTCGCGGCCATTGCCATTTCACCAGCCAAAGTCGTGCGTATGAAGCCCGCATTGGCCGAGATCGACATGCTGTTCATGAACGAGGCAGAAGCGCGCGCGCTGACGGGTCAGAATGTCACCGACGTGAGACAATGGCCGACTTTGCTGAGAGAGGCCGGCCTAGGCGGCGGCGTCATCACCAGTGGCGCCAAACGCGTCGTCGCCTTTGACCAGAACGGGACCGCCGTGCTGACACCACCGCTGATCGAGGATGTGAAAGATGTGACCGGTGCGGGCGACGCCATGGCATCTGGCTACCTGTCGGCCATTGCCTGCGGCAAACCCATCACCGAGGCCTTGCGCCATGGTGCCGCCGCAGCTGCCATCACCGTCCAGTCTCCTTGTGCAACGGCCAGCGAATTGAATGCGGAAACACTTGCCGCCGCACTGGCGCTTGTGCCGCAGGCTGAAATGGTGTGAAGAGATCGCTTAATTAAACTGGAAGAGACCATGACCAAAACCACCTCCCCGCTCCTGCCGATCGTCTATTCGGAAGAAGTTGCCGCCGCCAAGCAGCGCGGCGCGCCGATCGTTGCGCTTGAATCCACGATCATCACCCACGGCATGCCTTATCCGGGCAATATCCGCATGGCTGAAGGCGTGGAGAAACTGATCCGTGACAACGGCGCGGTTCCGGCCACCATTGCCGTCATTCATGGCACGCTGCATATCGGTCTCGAAAAGGATCAGTTGGAAGCGCTGGCACAAACCAAGGATGCGATGAAGGTCTCCCGCGCCGACATCGCTTTCGCGATTGCCGAGCGTCGGACAGGTGCAACCACGGTTGCCGCCACCATGATTGCGGCTGAACATGCCGGGATCAAGGTCTTCGCCACCGGCGGAATCGGGGGCGTACACCGTGGGGCCGAAGAAAGCTTCGACATCTCGGCCGACCTGACCGAGCTTGCACGCACCGGCGTCATCGTCGTCTGCGCAGGCGCAAAAGCGATCCTCGATGTGCCGAAGACGCTTGAGGTTCTGGAAACCAACGGCGTTCCGGTCGTCACCTATGGCTCGCAAGAATTCCCGGCCTTCTGGTCGCGCGTGTCGGGCCTCAAGAGCCCGCTGACGCTCAACAGCCCGGCAGCGATCGCAAACTTCCAGACGACCCGTGAACAGTTCGGCCTCGACGGCGGCATGCTGATTGCCAACCCGGTGCCAGAGGAAGACGAAATCGGCCGCGACGAGATGGAGATCTATATCGAGCGTGCGCTTTCGGCAGCCGAAGAAGACAACATCACCGGCAAGGCGGTCACGCCCTATCTGCTGGCAAAAATTTTCGAGATCACCGAAGGCCGCAGCCTCGACACCAATATCTCGCTGGTGCGCAACAATGCCCGCCTCGCAGCCGAGATCGCCGTCGCACTCGTCTGAACACGGCCACGAAGAGACAGAAAAGGCCCGGAAGCTGATGGCTTCCGGGCCTTCTTATTGATCGGTACGAATTTTAGTTCTGCGCGACCGGGCGCACCAGCGGCGTTATGCGGCGGATGGTAACGCGACGGTTCTCCTGGTTCGGACCAAGCGTCTGGACCTTCAGGTAGCGCTCGCCATAGCCCTGCGTCGTCAGGTTTTCCGGCGGGATGCCGTACACTTCGGTCAAGACCTTGGCGACAGACTCTGCGCGTTCGTCAGAGAGAACAAGGTTGCTTTCATCCGAACCGACGGCATCGGTATGGCCTTCGATCAGGAAGGTTTCAGCCGGATTCTTTTCAAGCACCTTGTTCATCGCATCGGCAACCTTGCGCAGCGAGCGTGCCTGGCTCATGGGAATTTCGGCACTGCCAGTCGCAAAGGTGATGGTGTCAAGGTCGATACGACGCACCATGTCACGCACACGAGCCGAGTAGCGGACCTCATCCATGGAGTAAACGCGTTGGACGGGCTCTACCGGAGGCTGTTCCAGGAAGCGATAGTAGTCGCGGTCATCGTCGGACGACGTATCGATGATGTACTCATTGACGGGAATGCGCAGACGCAGTGGCGGCAGGTCGAGACCAGGATCGCGATAGACGTATTCGCGGTCCGGTTCATCCGCCAGCTCCGGTGCGTAGAACAGCACATATTCGCGACCGCGGGCGTCGATACGGGAACGCTGAATGACGTCACCATAGCGATTGCGGATCGTCACCACCTGCGTTCCGTCGGATCGCTCGATCGTCTCGCGGTAGCGATCGTCAGGAAGGCGCTCATAGTAGGGCTTCGCGCCTTCGCTGACGAAGCGGTCGTCATCACTGCCACGCACCACGACGCGGTCACCGAACTGCAGGAACACGCGGTCGCCCATGTCGCGGTCGCGCGGCATGTCGCGAGGACGCCATTCGCGTACACCGTCGGGACGGTCGAACTGCGGACGGCGGTCGATGCGCTCACCCTGGATATTGGTGATGTTCTGAATATTGATCTGCGGTGCGGGCTGTCCGTCACGGCGTCCACCCGCCTGGGCTTCGGCATCCGAGGTCGGAACCTTGAAGTCCTGGCCCCGCTCACGTTCACGACGACGCTGTTCGCGAAGCTGCTCGTTGCCGCTGCGATAGACTTCCTTGTCGCTGTCGAGAACGGCGGCTCCCTTGTCCACGGGCAGCACGACGGTATCAGCCGACTTGGACGGGTCTTTGGCTATCGCGCGGGCCTTGTCCAGCTGTTCCTTGGTCGTCGTTGGCGCTTCTGTCTGAGGTGTTGCGACCTGGGCTGGAACCGGCTCACCGGCTGGTGCCTGGCCAGTCGCGGCTCCGTCCAGCGGCGCTGCGGGCGCACCCGGAACGGGGGCCGGCGCAGGTTCGCCGTTTTGCGCCCGCGGCGGGCGTGGTTGCTCGGATGGCTGCTGGCCTGGGGCCGGGTTCGGCTGCTCTGTCGGTGCAGGAGCGCGACCAGGTGTCGGCGGTTCCGCAGGCACCGGTGCGGCACCCTCGGCAGGTTCTGGAGCTGCCGGACGCTTTGCAGGCTTCGCAGGCTTTTCCGGTGCAGCTTCATTGGCTGCGGGTTCATTCGCAGGCTTAGCGGCCGGGGCTTCGGGCTTTGCTGCCGGCGCGTCCGGCTTCGGCGGCTGCTTGCCTTCGGCTTCAGGCTGCGCTTCGGCAGCGGGCTTGCGGCGCGGGCGTTCCTGCTGCTGCTCGGGATCGGCCTGTGGCGCGGCTTCGGGAGCAGCGTCGCGGCGCGGACGCTCTGGACGTGCCTGGCCTTCGGCTTCAGGCTGAGCCTCTGCGGCGGGCTTGCGGCGCGGGCGTTCCTGCTGCTGCTCAGGCTCGGCCTGCGGCGCTGCCTCTGGGGCGGCTTCACGGCGTGGGCGCTCTGGGCGTGGTGCCTCAGCTTCTGGTGCTGCTTCGCGGCGTGGACGCTCCTGTGGCTGCTCGGCCTGCGGTTCAGGTGCTGCTTCGCGCTTCGGACGCTGCGGGGCTTCCTCACGCTTCTGCTCAGGCTCGCGCTTCGGCTCAGCCTGGGGCTCGCCCTGCTGCTCGCGCTGGCGGCGCTTCAACAATTCTTCTTCCGGGTTCGGCGGCGCTTCGGCCTGCGCAAGAATGATGGCTCCGTTGCCGTTGGAAAGGGTTCCCTGTTGCTCAACCTGCGCCATCGGCGCTGCATGCGCAACGGTGGCCACAAGAGCCGGCTCGACTGCAATGGCAATCGACATCAGGGGAAAAACGACCCCGGTCATCAATTTATTCTTATTCAGCATGGCGCTTCCTCATCTGCCGTCTTCATTTGCGTCTGCCCTGCGGCATTGGGGCACAGTCTGCACATCGTGGCGCTAAACAACGCCCGGCATGCGGTCTTGTTCCAATGATGAAGATGCCGGCCTGTACCGGGAATGAACGAATAAAGGCATTTTCTGGGAGGACTGCCATGATCGACAGAACTGGCTTATGGCAGCAGCCGCCATGCCCATCACATCGCAACGACGGCGGGGATGAGCCCGCCGTCGTCCAGCGCCAATTTTCAAACCGTTCTTCCCCGCGCTGACGGCGCCGATTCAACCGGTTGGTTATCTGGGACGCCAAACTGCACGTTGCGCTTTTCATATCCGAACCCCGCCAGCAGGGCGACCGCGCAGGCGACGACAACCGCAACGCTGAACAGCGCGAGCGCGTAATCCCCCTGCCAGTGGGCGGCCAATGTCGTTTGCAGGGTTGCGTTGCCTGAGGCCAAGAGGTTGCCGAGTTGGTAGGCAAAGCCTGGAAATGTGCCACGCACTTCGTCCGGCGAGAGTTCGTTCAGATGAACAGGGATAACGCCCCATGCACCCTGGACGAAGAACTGCAGCACGAAAGCACCGATGGCAAGCAGGACGGCGCCGGGAGCATAAACCCAGAACCAAGCGGCCGGAATGGCCAGAAGCGAGGCAATCACAATTGCCTTTCTCCGGCCAATTCGTTGCGACAGAGCGCCGAAAAACAGACCACCGCAAATCGCACCGATGTTGTAAACGATCGCAATGGCGCCTGTGGTATGGCTGTCATAGCCCCGCTGCGTTTCCAGGAAGGTTGGGTAGATATCCTGCGTGCCGTGGCTGAGGAAATTGAACGCCGTCATCAGGATAACAGTCCAGACGAAGAGTGGAATATTCTTTTTCAAGACAGTCAGGAACGGTTGCTGAGGTCGGCTCTTGCGTTGGAGGAATGCGGGGGATTCCTCGACGCTGCGCCGGATATAGAGAACGATCAGCGCAGGCAGAGCGCCGACGAAGAACATGCCTCTCCAGCCGATGATCGGGTAGAGCAGAAAGAAGACGATCGAGGCCAGCAAATAGCCAGCCGGGTAGCCCGCCTGAAGCAGGCCGGAGACGAAGCCACGCGCTTGCGGCGGCACCGTTTCCATTGTCAGTGACGCGCCGACACCCCATTCGCCACCCATGGCAATGCCGTAAAGCAGACGCAGGACGATGAACATCGTAAGCCCGGTCGAGAAGCCGGAGAGAAGTTCAAGGGCCGAATAAAGAAGGACGTCGACCATCAGCGTTATGCGGCGACCGTAACGGTCGGATGCAAGGCCAAAGATCAGCGCGCCGATCGGCCGCATGGCAAGCGTCAGGAAAATTGCGATCGAGACCGCCGGGATGCCTGTATTGAACTCCTTCGCGATGTCCTTGATGACAAAAACAAGGATGAAGAAATCGAAGGCGTCGAGTGTCCAGCCGAGGAAGCTGGCGATGACAGTGTTACGCTGCGCAGGTGTCAGCGCCTGAATACTGTGTGTGATACCCATGAAAATTCCTCCTGGAGGTGGAGGCGGAGGCCGAAAATCGGGAACCGTCGTCTGAAAAAAATGAATTGTCGCCTGAAATTATAAGGCTTCCTTACTACGCATAAGCGCCATATTTTGTTCCGTGGATTTCGAGCAGGTGGCAGCGATTCAAATCGATTTATTGAGGAGGCTGTCGCAGCGCAAAACAATGATGTTGCATTTTTTTTGCAACGGGATGAGTATCCCGGCAAGCATTCGCCACCGGCCTCGACCGCGCGCGGAGTGCCAAAATCTTCACGCACGCAGAACATAAATGAGGCGTGCGTCGTATCGCCGAAAGAGAGGATCTAAATGCTGAACCCCACCCGTCTGTTTGCTGCAGCTTCCATTGCAGCCTTGTCGCTGTTTGCTGGCTCCGCCATGGCGCAGGACAAGATCGTGATCGGCACGGAAGGCGCCTACCCACCATTCAACGTTCTGGAGGCTGACGGAAAGCTGACCGGCTTCGATATCGATATCGCCAAGGCGCTCTGCGAACAGATGAAGGCCGAATGCACCTTCGTCACCAATGACTGGGATGGTATCATTCCAGCCCTTCAGGCGAAGAAATTCGACGCCATCGTTGCCTCCATGTCGATTACGCCTGAGCGCCTTGAAAAGGTGGACTTCTCCGAGAAGTATTACAACACGCCTCCGGCGATCGCCGTACCGAAGGACTCGCCGATCAAGTCCGTTGAGGACCTGAAGGGCAAGACAATCGGCGCGCAGGGCTCCACCACGCACGCCAATTATGCTGAAAAGCACCTGGCTGATTCCGAGCTGAAGCTCTATCCAACGGCTGACGAGTACAAGCTCGACATCACCAATGGCCGCATCGATGGCGTCATCGACGACATCGTGGTTCTGTCGCAGTGGGTGAAGTCGGACGCTGGCGCATGCTGCAAGATCCTGACGGCTATGCCTGTCGATGAACAGATCAACGGCAAGGGCGCGGGCATTGCCGTTCGTAAGGGCGACAAGGCTCTCGCCGACAAGTTCAGTGCGGCGATCAAGGCCATCCGCGCCAATGGCAAGTACAAAGAGATCAACGACAAGTACTTCGATTTCGACGTCTACGGCCAGTAAGCCTGTTTCTCATGTTGAAATATCGTGGCGGGAGGGTTGCCCTTCCGCCATTTTTGTTTGAGAACACCTTCATAAAACAAATATGAAAGCGGCGCAGACCGCGGGGGAAGTTGGCATGAGCGGAGTGTTTTCCGCCATAGGTTCGTTCTGGACCTATCTCACATATCTGTTCGACCCGTTCTGTGGTCCGGTCGGTATCTTCTCACTCTTTGGCAACGGCACCCTGCTCGCCTGTGGCGATGGCTGGGGCGACGAAATTGCGTTCGGCGTGAAGGTGACGATTTCCGTGGCCATAGCCACACTTCCCGTCGGGCTGTTCCTGGGCTTCCTGATCGCGCTTGCCGCGCAATCGCAGGAAAAATCCCTCCGGCTCGCGGTCGGCATCTACACCACGATCTTCCGTGGTCTACCCGAGCTCCTGACCCTCTTCATCGTCTATTACGGCATGCAGATCCTGCTCCAGACGATCGGCGGTTATCTCGGCTTTACCGGCCCCATCGAGATCAACGCCTTCGTTGCGGGCATGATTGCGCTTTCAGTCGTCTTCTCGTCCTACTCGTCCGAAGTGCTGCTGTCTGCGTTTCGCGCCATTCCCAAGGGGCAATATGAAGCCGGTGATGCGCTTGGCCTGTCGCGCGGCCGCACCATGGTTCTCATCATCATCCCGCAGCTCGTGCGTATAGCCCTTCCCGGCATGACCAATCTCTGGGTCATTCTGTTGAAGGACACGTCCTACGTCTCGATCATTGGGCTGGCGGATATCGTGCGCCAGACCGGTATCGCCGCGCGGGTGACCAAGGATGCGTTTCTGTTTTACGGCATTGCCTGCCTGCTATACCTCATTCTCGCTCTCATTTCCTCGATAGGCATTGGCTATATCGACCGCTGGGCGCGCCGCTCGGAGGTGCAGAGATGAGCCATATCGACCATTTGATTGAGGCAAGACCCGCACCACCCGCTCCCGCACGGCGGTTCTCATTCGCGCGGAGCGCGGGCTATGTCATCGTCACTCTATGGGCCATGCTGTTCGTCGGTCTGGTGCTTTTGCTGATCCTGGACTGGGACGCGGATAAGATCGCACGCTATGGCTGGCGCTATATCGATGGATTGTGGACGACGGTCAGCCTCGTCGGCCTTGCTTTGATCCTTGGCGCTGTCCTGTCTGCTCCGATTGCTTTTGCCCGCATGTCGAAGAATAGGATCGTGAGCGCCATTGCGTTCGCCTATGTCTATCTCTTTCGCAGCACGCCACTTCTGGCGCAGCTTTTCCTCATCTATTACGGCCTCGGTGGCTTTCGTACCGAGCTTGAGGCCGTCGGCCTGTGGTGGTTCTTCCGCGACGCGTGGTATTGCGGGCTTCTTTCATTGACGCTGAACACCGCCGCCTATCAGGCCGAGATCCTGCGCGGCGCAGTCCAAAGCGTTCCGCGAGGCCAGCACGAGGGCGCCGCATCGCTTGGCATTTCCAAGCCGGTGACATTCTGGAAGGTCGTTCTGCCGCAGGCATTGATCGTGGCGCTTCGCCCCTACGGCAACGAAATCATTCTGATGATCAAAGGCTCGGCGGTCGTCTCCATCGTCACTGTCTTCGACCTGATGGGTCAGACCCGATACGCCTATTCCCGCACATTCGACTTCCAAGCCTATCTCTGGGCAGCGATCTTCTACCTCTCGATGGTGGAAATCCTGCGCCATGTCTGGGCAGGCGTGGAAGCGCGGTTGACACGCCACCTGAAGCGATGAGAGATTGGCAGCACTCACAGAGGCAGGATGCTAACATACTGAGAAATATAAATAATTTGTGACATCTCGGTTTCTTGGCAAGCTTTGATTAACCATGTCATGTTCCCATTGTCGATGACACCTCGGTGTGTCGGCGATCAATAGAATGGGAGCAGCCACATGAACCAAGACATGGAAATGATGCTGAAAGGCTATGGTCTCACCACAGCCGAAATCCTTTATCGTATGCCGGATCACCCTTCCGTCCTTCAGAGCTATCTCTGGCAGAACTATGATCTCGCACCCGACTTTCCGGAAATGCACGGCTTCCTGAAATTCTGGCAGGAAAAGCTGGATGGCCCGCTGCACTCGGTGCGCTACGTCCACCGCAAGCTGATATCGGCCCAGGAATGGCGCTCGTTGAAGGGCGAATTCATCCTGCACTGACATAAATGTCCGCACGGATGTGCCTTCGGCGTCGAACAGGACCGTGAAACAAAGCATTGCGCGCAAAAGCGTTGCGGCTTAATCAGGCTTCCAACGAAGCGGAGCCTGATGAACGCCATGACCAAGAACGCCAAGATCGATGAAGAGGCTCTTGCAGAAGCCTATAACCGCGCGCTTGCGCTCGAAAAGGCCGGCGATATCGACGCCGCGGTGAAGGCTTACGAAGAGGTTCTTGCAATCGATCCCGAAGATCATGGCGGTGCCGCCGTGCGCATCGCATCGATGGGAAGAGGCGAAGCGCCGCCCAAGGCACCGGACGCCTATGTCGAAACGCTCTTCGATCAGCATGCGGAAGCCTTTGAAGACATTCTCGTCGAACAGCTTGGCTATGCCGTCCCGATGATGGTGCGTCAGCGATTGCAGACGCTTGAACTCGGTCCCTTCAAGCGCATGCTGGATCTTGGTTGCGGCACCGGTCTCACGGGCGAAGCGCTTCGCGACATGGCCGACGATATCACCGGCATAGACATCTCCGAAAACATGGTTGAAATCGCCCATGAAAAGGATGTCTACGAGACGCTCTACGTCGCCGAAGTCGAGGATTTCCTCGAAGACAATGACGACGAGGCTTTCGATCTGATCACCGCGACGGACGTGCTGCCCTATCTCGGCGCGCTGGAACCGCTGTTCTTCGGTGCCGCAGAAAACATGGTGAAAGGCGGCATCTTCGTCTTTTCGTCGGAGACCCTCCCCGACGATAACATGGCTGGCAGACCCTACATCGTCGGCGCGCATCAGCGCTTTGCCCATGCGGAAACCTATGTGCGCGAACGTCTCGCCGCGACGGGCTTTGATGTGATCGAGGTCACCGACATCAATGTGCGCATGCAGGATGGCGAGCCGACACCCGGCCATCTGGTGATCGCGAAGTTCAAGGGCTGAGCGTGGCTCTACTCATTCCCGCGATCAGCGCGGGAATGAGCTATCAGTTTAAACGAGCGATCACTCTTCGCCGGACTTCGGATTGTCCAGGATCATGTAATCGAGCGGCAGTTCGGTCGTATACTTGATCTGCTCCATGGCAAAGACCGATGACACATCGCGGATTTCGATCTTGGCAATCATCCGCTTGTAGAAGGCATCATAAGCAGCAATATCCGGTACGACGACGCGCAACAGATAATCCACGTCACCGCTCATACGGTAAAATTCGACCACTTCCGGAAATTCGGAAACAACCTCCGAAAAACGCTTCAGCCACTCGATGGAGTGAGACGCGGTGCGGATGGAAACGAAAACCGTGACCTTGGTATTGACCTTCGCCGCATCCAGAATCGCCACGCGACGACGGATGACGCCATCCTCTTCCATCTTCTGGATACGCCGCCAACAGGGCGTCGTGGAAAGCCCGACCTTCTTTGCAAGGTCGGCAACAGCCAGTGTGGAATCCTCTTGCAGAATACGCAGAATTTTACGGTCGAGACGGTCCAATCTTCTCTCCTACGGAATTATTTTCCTCTATTTACACTAAAAAAAACGAAGAAAAAGAAATTTGTTTCATCGCGTGAGAATTTCCACATGCTGGCGGAGGGTCGGCAGTATCTCCTGCTCGAACCAGGGGTTCTTTCGCAACCAGGAGGTATTGCGCCAACTCGGATGCGGTAGAGGCAGCACGGGAATGCCCGTATTGGTTTGCAGATAGTTTCGCCAGTTCTGCACGGTTTCCGTCATGCTTTTCTTGCGGCGGCCGCCAAGATGATAGGCTTGTGCATATTGACCGATCGCCAGCACAAGCTCGATCTGTGGCATGGCGGACATCGCCTCATCGCGCCAGAGCGGTGCGCATTCCCGCCGGGGCGGCAGGTCGCTGCCGCGCTCGTCATATCCGGGAAAGCAAAAGCCCATCGGCACGATGGCGAACCGATCCGCATCGTAAAACATGTCCCGACCGACATTCAGCCACGTGCGCAGTCGGTCGCCAGAGGCATCATTGAATGGCAGACCGCTTTCATGCACACGAAGTCCAGGCGCCTGACCGGCGATCAAGATTTTAGCCTTGGCCGAGATGACAGCGACCGGTCGCGGTTCATGCGGCAGCCGGTCGCCTTCGCCCTTCAGCGGCGTGTCCCGGCAGATTCGACATCGCGCGATGCTGTTGCGCAACCGCTCGATCAATGCCTCTTGGATATCACCCTCCACAGTCACGCTCATGTCACCAGCCGAAGGCATGGCGCAGCACCGTCAAAGGCCCTGCCCGCGGCGCATCGGCTTCCATTGTCTTCTGCTCCCGTCGCCAGTCCTTGGGGTTTTCGAATGCTCCACTCCAGAGGCCAAGCTTTTCCTCTCGCGCATTATCCTCCTCCTTGGCGTATAGGAAATATTCCGTGGTCACAGCCAGACCTTCAGAGACGATGAGGCTGCCGAGGTCTGCACCATTCACCGAACAGCGAACGAGAAAACGGGAATACCGATCTTTGCTACCGCCGGTACACTCGACCTCGCCTGTCTCCAGAACCTCTCTGACGAAATCCTTAGCCGCGTGTCCACACGCCCAGGTTCCATCACCCGCTCCGCAATCCTGACGAAGCTCAGGCGCATCGATCCCCATCAACCGATAACGGGAAGCACCGAGCGCAAGCGTATCTCCGTCAATCGCGACGAAGCGGCCGGAGAACTGCCGGTCATTCAGACCATCGACCTTCGCCATGATCAAGGCCCCCAGAACGATCAGCAAAAGCAGAATGATTCCGTCCTTCACCGGAGAAAATCTCCTGCCTGACTTTCGTCTCATATCCCAACAAACCCTTTGCAGAAATGGCAAACAAATCCTTTCGCGGCAGCATCTTCTTAAGACTTTACCGGTAACGTGCAAACATCTCGCATCGGTTTCGTTCAGTAGATGAGTAAAAGCGCCAGCAACATAGCCGACAAGAACATCGTCGATCGGTCTCGCACGCGGCGTAATAAAGCCGTGTTCGATGCCGTGAAGTCGACGCGCGAGCGGCTGCAATATGGCGGTGTCGGCACCGTGGCCTTCGAATGCGAAATGCTGCAGATGCATATCGCAGAGACGTTGTACGGCGCAACCATCATGCCGCTGTTCATCCTGCTGGCAACCGGCATCGGCGTCTATATCACCCGCGATATCGAGATTGTTGGCTGGACCCTTCTCGCGCTGAGCGGCCACGCCCTTGCGCTGATCTTTGCCCGCAAGGCGCAAAAGCAGACAATCACGCCCGCAAACGTAAACCGCTGGGTCAGCACGTTTCTTGCCGTGCAGATCATCATCGGCCTGATCTGGGCCCTTTTCGCCGGCTACCCGATGGGTGCCAAGGACGCGGCCTTGCCGATGTTCTACAAAGGCGCCACGCTGCTCATTGCGCTCTCCATCACCGCCATGTCCAACTTCATGTTGCGACGGGCGATCTTGATGACTTTTCTTCCAGTGCTGATGGCGCTTGGCATTAATGCCGCCACCTCGCAGGATCCGATGGCAATCGGCATGGCGCTGATGTTCTTCATGGCCATGCTATTTTGCCATTACATCACCCGGCGTCTGCACAATTCCAGCATCAAGCTTCTGTCCTTCCAGTCGGAAAAGGACGACCTGATCGCCGAACTGGAAGTGGCAAAGTCCATGTCGGATGAGGCAAGGCGCCGGGCGGAGGAAGCCAATCTCGCAAAGTCCCGCTTCCTGGCATCCATGTCGCATGAGCTGCGCACACCGCTCAACGCCATCCTCGGCTTTTCCGAAGTCATGGCATCGGAAATCCTCGGGCCGCTCAACAACCCGCTCTACAAGGAATATTCGGGCGATATCCACCGCTCCGGCCAGCACCTGCTTGATCTGATCAACGAGATTCTGGATCTCTCCCGCATAGAGGCAGGCCGGTACGAGTTGCAGGAAGAGGCCGTCTCGCTCCTCGAAATCGCCGAAGACTGCGTCGGCATGATACAGCTGCGCGCACGCGGCAAGAATATCCGCATCGTCCAGCAGTTCGAGCGCAGCCTGCCGAGCGTCTGGGCGGATGAAAAGGCGCTCCGCCAGGTGATCCTCAATCTCCTTTCCAATGCCGTCAAATTCACCCCGCAAGGCGGCGAGATTTCGATCAAGGCCGGTTGGACCGCGCGTGGCGGCCAGTACGTTTCCATCAAGGACAATGGTCCGGGCATTCCGGAAGAAGAAATTCCAGTGGTGCTCTCTGCCTTCGGTCAGGGATCGATTGCGATCAAGAGTGCAGAACAAGGCACGGGTCTTGGCCTGCCGATCGTTCAGGCCATTCTTTCCAAACATGATGGTCAGTTCGTGCTGAAATCGAAACTGCGCGAGGGGACCGAAACGATCGCGATCCTGCCTGCCAAGCGCATCCTGCAAACCGTTCCCGCGGTTGAAGACGTGCAGGCGGTGCAGCCACGCAAGCGGTCTTTTGCCTGAATCAGATCGCGCTGACGCTGAAGAACACCGTTGAAATCAACGAATAGAGAATAAAGCCGCCATTGGCGAGCAGAAGGCAGAAGACCGCAAAGGAGCCAAGATCCTTGGCGTTGCGGGCAGCGCTGGAAAACTCCGGCGAAACGCGATCGACGATTTCCTCGATTGCCGTATTCAGCGCTTCCACACAAAAAAGCAGCAGCATCAGCAGGATGAAGATCAGATCATGCACCAGAGGTGCGTTGATAGCTGCCAGGAAAACAAGCCCTGCACCCAGTGCAATCACTTCATGACGAAATGCCGCCTCTTGCCAGAGGCGCTGAAGCCCTTGCAGCGAATAGCGTGCGGCGGCAAGCAGATGGCGAAAGCCGGTTTCCTTGCGGAAGACTGGCTCTGACACTGGGCTCTTGGGAAGGTTGTCCATCATCGCCTCAATGGTGAGCAGCACCGGTATCGACGCCGGCCTGCGCAAAGGTCGCCATGCCGGAGTGGCAGGAAGCAGCAGCCTTGACGATACCGGCTGCAAGTGCAGCACCGGTTCCCTCGCCAAGACGCATGCCAAGCGCCAGAAGTGGCGTTTTGCCCAGCCGCTCCACCGCCGCCATGTGGCCCGGCTCGCCGGACACATGGCCGATCAGGCAGTGATCAAGGGCCGCAGGGTTTGCGGCTTTCAGCAGAGCGGCAGCCGCGGTTGCCACATAGCCGTCGATCAGGACAGGTATCTTTTCCACGCGGGCTGCGAGGATCGCGCCGGCCATGGCGGCGATTTCGCGACCGCCCAGTCTGCGCATAATTTCCAGCGGGTCGGATAGATGATCCTTGTGGAACTCCACGGCCGCCTTCACAGCGGCGATCTTCCGCTCCATGACGTCACCTTGAGAGCCCGTGCCAGGACCGGTCCACTCTTCAGCTGTACCGCCATAAAGCGCCAGATTGATGGCAGCAGCAATCGTCGTGTTACCGATGCCCATTTCCCCGATGCAGAGAAGATCGGTACCGCCCGCGATCGCTTCCATACCGAAGGCCATGGTGGCTGCGCAGTCCCGCTCGGAGAGTGCTGCCTCGCAGGTGATGTCACCGGTCGGGTAATCGAGGGCAAGGTCGAAAATCTTGAGACCGAGATCGTGGGTTACGCAGATCTGGTTGATCGCGGCACCGCCTGCGGCGAAGTTCTCCACCATCTGCTGCGTCACGGACGACGGATAAGGCGTCACGCCGTTGCGGGTCACACCGTGGTTGCCGGCAAAAATCGCGACAAGCGGACGGTTGACGGCGGGTGTGCGACCCGACCAGGCGGCAAGCCACATGGCAATCTCTTCCAGACGACCGAGCGAGCCGGCAGGCTTGGTCAACTGCGCATTGCGCTCCTTGGCGGCAACCAGCGCATAGGTATCCGGTCCCGGCAGGTCACGCAAAAGAACACGAAAATCGTCGAAAGGCAGGCCGCTCACGCTCATGGTATCGATCTTTCTCTCATGCCGAAGACTTGTGTTTTCCGGCAAATCGGTCTTTGTTGCGCCTCTCATAATCGGGGACGGGCAGAGGGACAACCTCTAAAGCATGTGGCACAAACCAAGGACACGGTTTTGCGATAATACGACGCTCGTCGACAGCGCAACATTAGCCTTTCGAAATGCGGGAGAGCGGATTGATCCTGGACGGTTTTCTGACGCGGGTCATGCACGCACTCAGCTTTCTCAGTCGCATCCCTGTCCATGACAGCTTCTTTCAAGGTCGCAAGGTAGACATGCTGGCCGCTACCGGTGTCTTCCCCATAGCCGGGCTGCTGATCGCCCTGCCATCCGCCATTCTCGTCTCTATCCTCCATCACGCGCACGCCGACCCGTTGCTGACCGCGACATTGGCTTTGGCTGTCACCACGGCTCTTACGGGCGCCTTGCATGAGGACGGGCTGGCAGACACCGCGGATGGTTTTGGCGGCGGGGCGGACAAGGAACGGTCCCTCACCATCATGAAGGACAGCCGCATCGGAAGTTATGGCGCCATCGCGCTGATCCTTTCCTTCATGGTCAGAGTTGCGGCCATCGCCGTCCTGATCCGCGAACTCCCCGGGCCTGCAAGTGCGGTCTCTCTGATCGCCGTGGCAAGCTTCAGCCGTGCCATGATGGTGTGGCACTGGCATGGTCTTCCACCTGCCCGCCAAGCTGGCGTCGCAGCCTCCATTGGCCAGCCAGGACCAACCGATCGAAACCACGCTCTTGCCTACGGCATCGTCATCGCCTGCATGGTGCTGTTTTTGTCATACGCTGTAGTTGCCGCAATCGTCGCGATCGCCGCCTCTTTCGCGGTCACGCACCTCTTCAAACGTCTGTGTCTCCGCAAGATTGACGGGCACACCGGCGATACGATTGGCGCAACACAGCAAATCACCGAGATCGTGATGCTGGTCGCTCTTGCTCTCCTCGCCTGAAGAACAGATATGAAAACGATGGAAACACCTTGCATTCACGTCTGCCAGCTCAGCCCTGAAGGTCTTTGCACCGGTTGCCACCGGACAATCGCTGAAATCACCGGCTGGAGCGGCTTTACCGTCGCCGAAAGGCACAGGATCATGAGTGAGTTACCCAGACGCAGGACGGCGAAGGCGACAGGAATGGAGAGTGCATGAACAGGCTGACTTTGGTTCTTCTCATCCTTGGCATCGGCCTGGCACTTCTCTTGATCAACAACAGCAGCGGACAGACCTTCGGCATCGACAATGATCGATTCGCCGGCGCGCTCTATCTGACGCCGATTGCCGTTCTTCTAGCGGCCGGCATTCTGGCAGGCAGTCGCGGCAACCTGCCCACGGTGCTCCGCCAACTGGCCATCTGGCTCGTCATCATCTTGGGGCTCGCCGCAGGTTATCTTTACCGGGGAGACCTGCAGCGTTTCGGCGACAGGCTGATGGCAGGCCTCATTCCCGGTCGCGCCGTGGTGACGACAACATCCGACGGTGTCCAGGAAGTCATCCTCAGCAAATCCATGGGCGGCCATTTCGAGGCCGATGCCACGATCAACGGTGTCTCTGTCCATATGCTGGTGGATACCGGTGCAAGCTCCGTCGTCCTATCCAATGCCGACGCCGAGGCAGTCGGCATCAATCCGGACAATCTGAATTATACCGTCTCGGTGATGACTGCCAATGGACGCACATCGGCAGCCCCGGTGCGTCTGTCGGAGATCGCGGTCGGTCCGATTGTTCGGCGCAATGTCCCTGCCCTCGTCGCGCAGAAGGGTCAGCTGGATCAAAGCCTGCTCGGCATGACCTTCCTCTCGACACTCGGATCGTTGCAGATGCAGACAGACCAGCTGACGCTCAGAGATCGGTAAGGCGGGTCAGTTGCGCAGCTTGTAACCCGTCCTGAACATCCAGCTGACGATGGCGAGGCACACGGTCAAAAACCCGATGATCATCACGATGCTGATCAGCGGGTTGACGTCGGCGATCTCATAGAAACTCCAGCGAAAGCCGCTGATCAGATAAAGCACCGGATTGAAATGGCTGACCGTCTGCCAGAAGGGCGGCAGCATGTTGATCGAGTAGAAGCTGCCGCCGAGGAAGGTCAAGGGCGGAACGACCAGCATCGGAATGAGGTTGAGCTGCTCGAAATTCGACGCCCACATACCGATGATGAAGCCGAACAGGCTGAAGCTGACGGCCGTCAGCACGAAGAACAGGACCATCATGAACGGATGGGCAATCGAAATATCGACGAAGAAGGACGCCGTGATCAGGATGATCGTACCGATCATCAGACCTTTGGTGGCAGCCGCTCCGACATAACCTGCCAATATCTCCGTCATCGAGATCGGGGCGGAGAGAATTTCATACACGGTGCCGGTGAATTTCGGGAAGTAGATGCCGAAGGAGCCATTGCTGACGCACTGCGTCAGCAGGGTCAGCATGATAAGGCCCGGCGTAATGAAGGCCCCATAGGAAACGCCCTCGACCTCCTGGATGCGCGAGCCGATCGCGGTGCCGAAGACGATGAAATAGAGCGATGTCGAGATGACCGGCGAGATCACGCTTTGCAAAAGCGTGCGGCGCGTGCGTGCCATTTCGAACAGGTAGATGGACTTGATGGCTTCGAAATTCATTTCTGTCCTCCTACCAATGCAACGAAAATATCCTCGAGCGAGCTTTGCCGTGTCGAAATATCCTTGAAATGAATGCCCTCACTCGCAAGCGCTGACAAAAGCTCGGCGATCCGCCCCTGCTCTCCATTGCCGTCATACTCGTAGGTCAGGCAGGTACCGTCTTCGGAGAGTTGCAGATGGAAAGGTAACAGGCTTTCGGGAAGCGTCGTGACCGGCGTCGTCAATTCCAGCGAAAGCTGCTTGCGGCCCAGCTTGCGCATCAGCGCAGTCTTTTCCTCCACCAATAGCAGTTCGCCGCCATTGATCACCCCGACGCGATCGGCGATTTCCTCGGCCTCTTCGATGTAATGGGTGGTCAAAATGATGGTGACGCCAGCCGACCGCAGCTCCTCGACAACCTTCCACATGTCGCGCCGCAGCGCCACATCGACACCAGCCGTCGGCTCATCGAGAAACAGAACCTTCGGCTCATGCGCCAGCGCCTTGGCGATCAGCACGCGGCGCTTCATGCCACCGGAAAGCTCACGCAGCATATTGTCCTTCTTGTCCCACAGCGACAGGGATTTCAACACGCGCTCGATCAGTTGAGGGTCTTTACGATAGCCATGCAATCCGCGGGAAAACGACACCGTGTTCCACACCGTCTCGAACTGGTCTGTCGTCAATTCCTGTGGCACGAGCCCGATCAAAGCGCGTGTCTTGCGGAAATCCTTGACGACATCACTGCCGCCGACGAGCACGCTGCCCTCGCCCGGATTGACGAGACCACAGATGATCGAAATCAGCGTCGTCTTGCCAGCACCATTGGGGCCTAACAGCGCGAGGATCTCGCCCTCGTAGATCTCAAGGGTGACGCCTTTCAGCGCCTGAAAGCCGTTGGCGTAAGATTTCGTCAGATTGCGGATGGAAACGATGGGTTTGCGGGAAGGCGTCATGAATGATCTTTCGGCACGTTCTTGAACTGCTCATATAAAGCATTTCCAGCAAAAGTGTTGTCCGTTTTGCATCCGGAACGGGATCAAGACAAAAAGTCAGCTGGAGAGAGCGGAAACACCACACGCCGGTTGCAGTTCCGCAAATTTCACCAACGGCATCATCTTCCTATCGTCCCTGTCATGAAGATGTGATGCTGATGTCGTAGAAACCGGCATGAGGGGTACCGGACTGTTCACCACAGGGCGCCCGTCCGGTTTTCAGCACCGCTCGACATTTTGAGACATACGGCAGTCATATTGAAAAACATTATTTTGGGCAGAGGCTACCCCCGCACTCTGCCCTGTTTTTTTGGCCCTGTTTTTTGGGCAGTCGACATCCACCAGCCGATCGAGGAGCAAGGCCATCAATCGCAGTGGCGATAGCCGGACTTGCGCGTGCGCAGATCGAAGTGGAAGTGGTTCCAGTGGTTGGGGTCGCTACCCGGTCCGAGCACGGTGGAAAAGTACTTGCAGCTGTCCGAGCGAACGGCCTTCAGCAAGCCCTTCTCACGGAAGGCAAAGAAGCTCTTCTTGCGAACGTCGATTTCCTTGCCGTTCTTCAGCGTGATCGTTCCAATGTCGATGGCGTTACCGCGTGCATGCTCAGACCAGGGGTTGCTCGCCCTGGAATTCATCTTGCGGCAGGAGTAGCCACCCATCGGGGTGATACGGCCGACGCCAGAGAAGTAACGGAAGCGAGAAGACGGCACGAGTTCGAACTTCACCCATTTGGCGAAGGCAAGCGTGACCTGGCAGTTCAGCTTCACAGCCGGGCGGATCGCAACGCCACTATCGAGACCGCTAAGCTCGATCGGGTAATCGATACCGCAGGTCGGACCATCGGCAATACGCGCCACATCGCGAAAGGCGACACCCAATCTGCGAAGCTCGGTGCGACAGGCCACTTCGGAGGGTGGCATCATGCCGGGCGGCTGCGACATGCGCCGCTCCTGCGCCGGATTATCCGGCATCAGCATCGCCACCTCTTCCACGGGCTGCGCCTGACGCTGACCGCTTGGCGGCGGCGGAATAAGGCGGGATTGATTGGCAAGCCGACGCGGTGCTTGCGGTGGCGGAGAAGCGGCACTGTCAGGAGCGGACACCTGCATATCCTGCTCCTCCGCGAGGCTGCGCCCCGGCGCCACGCCCAGTCCTGCATCCATGTTCACGCCCTCGTCATCCTCCGCCATCTGCGACGGCATTTGGGTCGATTGCGGCTGAACAGGCGCAAGGCGGCTCGCCTGCGCATCGAGCGTCGAGTAGCCCTGCCCGCCGGAGGCCAAGAGCGGATCACGCGATACCGGCGCCTCCGGCAGCGGCTGCGACAGGGCGGACTGGTCGTTGAAGGGAAGATCCTGGCTGACAGGTGCGGGCGGCGCACTGTAGTTCTGCCGGCTGGAGGAGCGAATGGAACTGACCCGAGTCGCGCCATCGACCTCAGCGGGGGGCACCAGCCCCTCCGCTGAGCACGACACGATCACCGCCGACATTGTCATCAACGCCGCAAGACGACGCGGAAGGGAAACATACGCCATACCAGAACCTGTACCTTCAGCGACCGCAACACGCGGCGATCAGATCAAATTCTAAAGAAATCTGGTAAACGAACCCTTTGTGCTGACGCAAAGAAAGTGACCGGCAAAGGCTTGTATGTTCTGAAACGAAACAGCAGGCCCCCGACAACCGCATCCTCGTAAATGCGACCGAAGCGTCTCATCCATATGCGAAAACGAAAAGGGCGCCGCAAGCGACGCCCCTCTATCGGTGTGGAAGCGAAAGTCAGGCCGCCCGCGACATCGAGCCTCCAGCAGAAAAGCTTCCAAGCTGGAACCGCGCCAGCAGCGAATGCAGCTTGCGGCTCTCTTCTGCCAGCGTTTCGCTCGCCGCCGTGTTTTCCTCCACCATTGCGGCATTCTGCTGGGTCATCTGGTCCATATGGTTGACGGAGGTGTTGATCTCCTGCAGTCCCGTCGCCTGCTCGCGAGCAGCCGTGGCAATCGAGTTCACGTGGCCTTCGACACGGTTCACCAGCGAGACGATCTCCTCCAGTGCTTCTCCGGTGGAACGAACCAGCGTCACACCGCCACTCACCTGCTCTGCCGAACTGTTGATCAGTGTCTTGATTTCCTTTGCAGCATTGGCGGAACGCTGAGCAAGTTCGCGAACCTCCTGCGCCACGACGGCAAAGCCACGACCCGCCTCACCGGCACGTGCGGCTTCGACGCCAGCGTTCAAGGCGAGCAGGTTTGTCTGGAAGGCGATCTCATCGATGACGACGATGATCTGGCCGATCTTGCGGGAGGACTCCTCGATCCGGTTCATGGCCTCCACTGCGCTGCGGACGATATCGCCGGAGCGACCTGCACTTTGCTTCGTCTCCGTCACCATCTGTCGCGCCTCGTTTGCGCGCTCGGAGGCTGTGCGAACCGTTGCCGTGATCTCGTCGAGTGCAGCTGCCGTCTCTTCCAATGACGCTGCCTGCTGTTCGGTACGGCGGGAAAGATTACCCGTCGCCTCGCTGATATCGGAAGCGCTGGCGTTGACGACATCGCTGCTGCGCGAGATTGTTGCGATCACGTCCCCAAGGACGCCAACAGCGCTGTTAAAGTCGGCGCGCAGCTTGTCATATTCGGCACCCACCTGCCCCACGTGAACGGTGAGATCGCCGCGCGCGAGGTTTTCCATAGCCTGACCGAGCGAGTCCATAGCCTGGGCTTGGCGCTCGGAGGCGGAACGAAGCACGTCCTCGCTTTCCCGGCGCGTATTCTCGATCGCCTTCTGTTGCTCGGCTTCGCGAAGCTGCAACTGGCTGCGCTCATTGACGGAGTTGCGAAGAACGAGCAGCGTCTTGGCCATGGCGCCGATCTCGTTGCGACGTTCGACGAACGGCACATCGGCCTCAGCGTTTCCATCCGCGATGCTGGACATGCTCGTCTTCAGCTTGCCGATCGGGCCTGATACGCTGCGCACAACCGCGGTGGCGACGGCAAGAACGACGAGCGCGCTGATCAGGCAAATGCCGACATAGAGGGTTGCCTCGCGCCAGAACATGGCGTTCAGATCGTCAACATAGACACCTGTGCCAACGATCCAGCCCCAGGGTGCAAAGCCTTCGACATAAGAAAACTTGCCCACAGGATCAGGCGCGCCGGGCTTCGGCCATTGATAATCAACAAAGCCCTTCCCGCTTGCCTTCACGGTATTGACGAATTCGACAAAGAGGAACTTGCCGTTCGGATCCTTATTCTTTGTCAGATCGGCACCGTTCAGCTCCGGCTTCACCGGATGCATGACCATTTTCGGACCCATATCGTTGATCCAGAAATAGCCATTGCCATTGTCATAGCGCATCGCCGAAATCGAAGCCTTCGCCTGTTGCTGAGCGACATCCCGGGTCAGCGTCCCGCTCTGTTCCAGACGATAATATTGATCGAGAATGCCGACAGCCGAATGCGTCAACGCTTCCAGCCCGGCCTTGCGCTCCCTCTCCATCCCACCGTAGCCACCGAACAGGCTTGATGTCAGCGCCGCCGCCAGTATCGCCAGAAACAACGCGACCAGCGCATAAAGCCGCGTGGAAATGGTGAGATGTTTCATACGTCAAATTCCCCCGAATGTGATCAATTATTGGTAATCTTAAAAAATTGACAAAAACATAAAGTGCACGCAGTGGTAGGTGAAAATATAATTTGGAAGGTAACGGCTCAGACAACACATTTGAGATATCGGCGTATTGTTTTTAGCTCGCAGTATCGTTGGGAGTTTGTCTCCTGCAAGCCTAAAAAAAGTTCGCACAGACTACACATCAAGTAATTTTGAATTAAGAAATCAGAATCATGATCTCTGCGCCGAATAAAACGACGAGATCGATATGCCAAAACCTAATTTTCGCTACACCCACTACGATCTCAAGGAGATCCGTACTGGTACCATTATTGAAGTATCTCTCAACGCGGTCGCCAACGTACGCTTGATGACGGCCGGAAATTTCCAAAGATTCACAGAGCTTCTGGATTTCAAATATGTCGGCGGCGTTGCTCGAAAATCGCCGCTGCGTCTGGCGATCCCCGAAACCGGCCATTGGCATGTCATCGTCGATGGTGAAGGTCACAATGGCTTGGCGGAGTCGTCTGTGAAGATGCTGCCGGCAAACCCGGCCGCCGCCCAGCGCAAGAGCGCCTGATCAACCGTCCAACAGGAATGAGAAGCGAAGCGCAGACAGCCAGCCCGAAAGCTGGTCTTGCGCTTCAACGAGGATTGCGTTCCCGCCTCAGCTTAGACCACCAATCCAGGCGCTTGCGAATGTCGCGTTCAAAACCTCGGTCGGGCGGATCGTAGAAGGTAGTGCGCCCCATCTTTTCCGGGAAGTAATCCTGGCCTGAGAAGGCATCTGGCTCGTCGTGATCATAGCGATAGCCATCACCATAACCCTCGCCCTTCATCAGCTTGGTCGGCGCATTGAGAATATGCTTGGGAGGCAGGAGCGATCCGTTCTCCTTGGCAGCCCGCATCGCGCTCTTGTAGGCCGTGTAGACCGCATTGGATTTCGGCGCCGTCGCCAGATAGACACAGGCCTGCGCCAGCGCCAGTTCCCCCTCCGGCGAGCCGAGATAATCATAGGCATCTTTTGCCGCATTGCAGATGACGAGCGCCTGCGGGTCGGCAAGCCCGATATCCTCGACTGCCATACGCACCAGGCGTCTGCCGAGATAAAGCGGATCTTCGCCGGCATCGAGCATCCGCGCCAGATAATAAAGCGCTGCATCGGGATCGGAGCCGCGCACCGACTTATGCAGTGCGGAGATCAGATTATAATGCCCGTCCTGGCCCTTGTCATAGACCGGCGCCCGACGCTGAACGATGCGGGTCAGCGCCTCCGTATCGAACACCTCGCCTTCCCGCGCCGCACGCCAGACTTCCTCGGCGAGCGTCAGCACGGCGCGACCGTCACCATCGGCCATGCGCAGCAGTGAGAGCCGCGCGTCTTCGTCGAGCGGCAGCGGCTTGGCTTCCGCCTCCTCGGCGCGCTTCAAGAGCTCCATCAGGCTTTCTTCGTCATGCGGCTTGAAAGTCAGAACACGGGCACGCGATAGCAAAGCGGCATTCAGTTCGAAGGACGGGTTCTCGGTTGTCGCGCCCACGAGGATGATGGTTCCATCTTCCATCACCGGCAAAAAGCTGTCCTGCTGAGCCCGGTTGAAGCGATGGATTTCGTCGACGAAGAGCAGCGTTTGCCGCCCGTTCATCCGCCGCGTCCTCGCAGCTTCGAACACTTTCTTCAGGTCGGCCACGCCGGAGAATATTGCGGAAATCTGCTCGAAGGCAAGACCTGCTTCACCCGAAAGCAGTCGCGCTACGGTCGTCTTGCCGGTGCCCGGCGGCCCCCAGAAGATCATCGAGCCCAGCGAGCCGCTTTCGATCATGCGGCGCAGCACACCCTCCTCGCCCGTCAGATGCGGCTGACCTGTGACCTGTGCGATCGTCGTCGGCCGCAGCCTGTCTGCCAGAGGCCGCCGGTTGGCGACCTCCGCTGGAATCTGAGGTGCGAAGAGGTCTCCGCTCATCGCAGGAACTGCCGCAGGCGCTGACCATCGCGAATGATCTCAAGGCGCCAGAAGCCCGGATCGTCATGTAACGCTTCCTCCATCTGGGCGCTGGAGGTAATATCGGCGCCGTTCAACGAAACGATGATATCCTTTGGCTGGAAGCCAACGCGCGAAGCGGGCGAACCGCGCGCCACATCGACGATCACGACACCGGAGGGTGTTCCGACCATACGCAACTCATCGGCAAGCTTCGGCGAAAGATTGGCGACCGTCGCGCCGGCAAATGGATTGCGACCCTCCAGCAGGCGCTCGTCACGCGGTGCCGTTTCCGGCGCGGTATCGAGCGCAATGGTGACGGTCTTTTCCTTGCCCTTGTCGATCAGTGCAATCTTGGCGGATTTGCCGATACCTGCCGTCGTCAGGCGATAACCCAACGCATCGGGATGCTCCACCTCGATGCCATTTACGGCAGTGACCACCTGGCCAGGCTCGATGCCCGCCTTTTCCGCAGGACCACCCTTCACAACGCTGACGACGAGTGCGCCGCGCGCGCGCTTCAGCCCAAGAGCTTCCGCGACTTCGGAGGTAACCGGATCGAATGTTGCACCGACATACGGCCGCTGAAAGCTCTTGTCGCCCTTTTCAGCCGCCGCCAGGAACACCTTGACCAGGTTCGCAGGGATGGCAAAGCCGATACCGTTGGAGCCACCACCGCGCGAAAAGATCGCCGTATTGATGCCGATCAGCTCGCCGTTCATGTTCATCAGTGCGCCACCGGAGTTGCCGGGATTGATCGAGGCATCCGTCTGAATAAAGAAGCCGAAATCGCCTTGCGTCACCTGATTGCGCGCCAAGGCTGAGACGATACCGCTGGTGACGGTCTGGCCCACACCGAACGGGTTACCGATGGCAAGCACCAGATCACCGACTTCCGTGGCATCTGAATTGCCGAGCGGCAGCACGGGGAACTGTTCCTTTGCATCGATCTGCAGTACGGCGAGATCGACACGGTCGTCCTTCAGGAGAACCTTGGAGGAAAACTCACGGCCATCGGCAAGCGCGACCTTGATATCGTCGGCGCCTTCGATGACGTGGTTGTTCGTCACCACCAGGCCACTGGCCGAGACGATGACGCCGGAGCCCAGCGAGGATTGCTTTTCCGTGCGGTTCGGCAATTGCTGGCCGAAGAATTGTTCGAAGAACGGGTCGCCGGCAAAGGGCGAGGCGCGGCGCTGGACGATGCGCTCGGCATAGACGTTCACCACGGCACCGGATGTTCGCTTGACCAGCGGAGCAAAGGACAGCTGCATCTCCATGCGGCTGGCCGGCACCGCTTTAGCGTCCTGCGCCTGCGCACCCAAGGGCGCAAGAAGCAACGCCGCAAGAAAGCCGTGAGCCATGAATTTCAACACGCGCTGCATGTGATTCCTCATCTTCATCAATAGGATGCAGTTATAGCGTCTCAGCCTATAAATCAAAGGGCGGCAATATCATGACGCACGGCTTTACAAGCGAGCGCTTTACTTTCTTTGGAACTGGTTTCGATGTCTGAGAATTGAACCGCCAAGATATGATGAAAGATGAGACAGAAAAATGCAGTTTCGAAAACACGCTCTGGCCCTGTTTATTGTTTGCGCCTCCTATTCGCATGGATCGCCCGTCGGAGCCGCGAGCTTCGATTGCAGCAAGACTGATCTCGCGGCAGATGAGAAGACCATCTGCGAGAACCGCGCCCTGAATGATCAGGACGTGAAAATGGCCACCACCTTCGACATTCTCACTCAGCTCATGGCCATGGGGTCTCGTGATGCACTGAAAACCGAACAGAGCGAATGGCTGAAGCGTCGCCAGACCTGCGAAGCGGATGTCGCCTGCCTGACCAAGGCGTATGACGAGCGCATGGTCAAGCTGGGTGAAGCATTCCAGAGCATCAACCGCCCACTCTAACTCGCCGCGATGATGTTCGTCATCAAACCATGCAACGCATCCCTGTAACCGGTGCGCGCCGAGGGCGCATCTTCCCGGGAGGTCATGACCACAGAGAGCTTTTTCGACGGCACGATATAGAGCATCTGCCCGCCATAGCCCCAGGCGTAGAATACGTTCTCTCCCGCGATCTCCTTGATGAACCAGCAATAGCCATAACCGTCGCCATTGAACACCGAGTTCGTTCGCTGCGTCCAGGACTGGTCGATCCATGACTGCGGGAGGATGCGCTCACCATCGGCGGTAACGCCATCACGCCTATACAATTCTCCGAAAGCCAAGAGCGAACGCGCCGTCATCGCCATCTGGTTACCGCCCAGATAAATGCCCTGCGGATCACGCTCCCAGCTGCCGATGGCAAACCCATCGAGCGGCTTGAACCAGTCTCGGGCAAGCGCCAGCGTCGAGCGGCCGGAGGCTTTGGTCAAAATGGCCGAGAGAAGGTGCGTTGACGCCGTCGAATAAAGCATGCCACCGCCCGGCTCGCCATCGAAGCCCGAGCCGAGAGCCGTGCGCACCCAGTTGCGGCTCGCGACCCAGCGCCCGTAATTCGGACCGGACATGCGTGCGAGACCAGACTGCATCGAAAGCAGATTGCCGATCGTGACGCGTTCCAGTCGCGGATCGGAGTTCGCGGGAAAGTCGGCTCTCAGTACGGAGGCGATCGGCTGATCGGCACCCTCTAAAATCTTGCGATCGATTGCGATGCCAACAAGTGCCGAGACGATCGACTTGGACGCGGACTTGATATTGGTCGATCCGGTGAGCGATGAACCATTATAGGCGCGCGAGGCGACCTCCTCACCATCGAGGCTGACGATCACCGCCTTCAGCGTCTGGAGAGAACCCGCCCCTTCCAGGATGGGATCGAATTTAGCGCTTGCGCCTGACGATTGCGCGCGAACCGCTGTGGCAAAAGGCAGGGAGGCGAGGAGTGCGAGTGCTGTGCGACGTTTCATGTTTACCTAGGTAAGCGCTGCCACGATCAAAGGAAGCAGCATCACCACCTTGTGACTCGCAAGGCTTCGATCGCGAAAAGGAGTCTCAAAACAATGCGTTTCAGCACTTTCCTGAATCAGAACCTCAACGCCCTGTTTCATTTTTTGAAGAAACACGAACGCTATTCCTCATAGATCATCTTCCGCGTCATCCCACCATCCAGCACCAGAACCTGACCCGTCATGAAGCCTGCACCCGCCAGATAGAGCACACCGTCGGCAATATCCTTCGGCCTGCCAACGCGCCCTACCGGATGCTGCGCATGGTCCTTTTTGCGAAGATCGGTTTCATCTGTAACCCAACCCGGCGCGATCGCATTGACGCGTATCTTTGGCCCGAGACTGACAGCCAGCGCATGGGTCAAGGCGACCAACCCGCCCTTGGACGCGGCATAGGCCTCGGTTTCCGGCTCGGACATGAAAGCGCGCGTCGAGACCATATTGACGATGCTGGCACCCTCGCCCATCAGCGGCACGGCGGACCTTGTCATCAGGAAGGCGCCCGTCAAATGACTATCGGTAACCTTGCGCCAATCGGCAAGCGACAGCTCATGGATCGGCCCATTCACCGGGCTTGCAATTCCGGCGTTATTGACGAGCAGTTCAAGGCCTTTCCAGCCAAGCTGATCGAAGGCGGCAAGCACTGAGGTCTCATTTCCCACGTCACACAGAATGTTGCGCGCCGCTGTCTTGGTGTCCTTGATGTCGAAGCACGCAACGGTCCAGCCGTCGTCCAACAAAGCCTCGATAATTCCCGTTCCGATCAAGCCACCGCCGCCGGTCACAACTGCCCGCTTCATGATTTTCTCCCTAGCAATTCATGCGGCAACGTTTCCGATTGGCTGGTTGTTCCGATGCTGAAACAAAGGTTGCGTCGACGAACGTCTCGCGCATGATGAGGTCCATGAGCAAGGTCGCCACCTATCCTGTCATGCTGACGTCGAGACGGCTCCTGCTGCGACCGCTGAAAATTGCGGACGCCGCAGGGCTCGCGCGGATGACAAACGATCCGCTCGTCACACGCAATCTGCTTAAAACCGCAATGCCTTTTACCACCGCCGATGCAAGAGAACTGATCTTGCGAGCCCGAAAAAAGAAGAGCCCGGTTTGGGCCATCGACACCGGTCAACTCGTCGGTCTGATCGGCCTTGCGGGTGAATTCGGCTATTGGCTCGGCCGCAGCGCTTGGGGCAGAGGCTTTGCCTCTGAGGCAGCACGTCTTGTCATCAACCATGCTTTCGAGTGCCTTGAGATCGACACGCTTCATGCCAGCCCGATCGCGGACAACAAAGCATCTCGTCATCTGCTGGAGAAGCTGGGGTTTCAAAGGAACGGCATCGCCAGAGCCTTTTGCTGTCAGCGTAGCAGGGTGGTGCCCCTTATCCGTTACAAGCTTGAGCGACTGACGTGGGAAAAAGCTCAAAGCCGCGACCGAAGATGAGGTCTCAGCCCTTATCCAGAAGCGGCAAGGTGATCAGGACCTGATTCAATCTCATAACCAAACCTCCCAATCCGTTGGAGAAATTAAAAAAAACGCCCGTGTCAGGGCGTTTTCCATTTAAAAAAGATCATGCTGAGACCGGGAGAAAACTCACTCCGGCAGAATGCGAACCGCACCCTTATCTGCACTGGATGCAAAGGCGGCATAGGCCTTCAGCGCGGTGGTGACGTTGCGCTTGCGGAACTCGGCCGGCTTCCAGCCAAGCTGGTCCTGCTCTGCGCGACGGGCCGCAAGTTCGGCGTCCGAAACCTTGAGGTTGATCGTGCGGTTGGGGATGTCGATCTCGATGAGATCGCCCTGACGTACGAGGCCGATGGCGCCGCCCTGGGCCGCTTCCGGAGAGGCGTGACCGATGGAGAGGCCTGACGTGCCGCCGGAGAAACGACCATCGGTGATCAAGGCGCAGGCTTTGCCCAGACCCTTGGATTTCAGATAGCTCGTCGGATAGAGCATTTCCTGCATGCCGGGGCCGCCCTTCGGGCCTTCGTAACGGATGACGACGACATCGCCCGCCTTGACTTCGTTGGAGAGAATGCCCTTCACCGCAGCGTCCTGGCTTTCATAGACAACAGCACTGCCATTGAACTTCAAAATGCTCTCGTCCACGCCCGCCGTCTTTACGATGCAGCCATCCAGCGCGATATTGCCGTAAAGAACGGCAAGACCGCCGTCCTTCGAGAAGGGCTTTTCGACTGAGCGGATAACGCCGTTTTCGCTGTCGGTATCGAGATCGTCCCAGCGCGAAGACTGGCTGAAGGCAACCTGGGTGGGCACGCCACCAGGCGCCGCCTTGAAGAACTCGCGCACCGTTTCGGAATTGGTGCGGGTAATATCCCAGCGGTCGATAGCGTCACCCAGCGTGGGCTCATGAACAGTATGGCAATCGCGATTGATGAGGCCGCCACGGTCGAGTTCACCGAGAATACGCATGATGCCGCCGGCGCGGTGCACGTCTTCCATATGCACGTCCTGCTTGGCAGGCGCGACCTTGGAAAGGCAAGGAACCTTGCGCGAAAGCCGGTCGATGTCTTCCATCGTAAACTCGATGCCGCCTTCATGGGCCGCTGCCAGAATATGCAGAACCGTATTGGTGGAGCCCCCCATGGCGATATCGAGCGACATGGCGTTCTCGAACGCAGCCTTTGAAGCGATGGTGCGCGGCAGCACGGTCTCGTCATCCTGCTCGTAATAGCGACGTGCCAGATCGACGATGAGGTGACCGGCCTCGACAAACAGACGCTTGCGGTCGGAGTGGGTCGCGAGCGTCGAGCCGTTGCCGGGCAGAGACAGGCCGAGCGCCTCCGTCAAGCAGTTCATCGAGTTGGCCGTGAACATGCCAGAGCACGAACCGCAGGTCGGACAGGCGGAGCGCTCGATGATCTTTACGTCTTCATCGGAAACCTTGTCATCGGCAGCCGCGACCATGGCATCGACCAGATCGAGCGCAACGGTCTTGCCATGCAGAACGACCTTACCGGCTTCCATCGGGCCGCCGGAAACGAAGACGGCCGGGATATTGAGACGCATCGCGGCATTCAGCATGCCGGGCGTGATCTTGTCGCAATTGGAGATGCAAACCATGGCATCTGCGCAATGCGCATTGACCATATATTCGACCGAGTCCGCGATGATTTCGCGCGACGGCAGCGAATAGAGCATGCCATCGTGACCCATGGCGATACCATCATCCACGGCGATCGTATTGAATTCCTTGGCAACACCACCAGCCGCCTCGATCTCGCGCGCGACGAGCTGGCCGAGATCCTTCAGGTGAACGTGACCAGGCACGAACTGCGTGAAGGAGTTCACCACCGCAATGATCGGCTTACCGAAATCGCCATCCTTCATGCCGGTGGCGCGCCAAAGGCCACGCGCACCCGCCATGTTGCGGCCATGGGTTGTCGTTCTGGAGCGATAGACAGGCATCTCGTTATTCCTCGGTTCTCTCAAACTCGCGGGCATATCTCCCAGGCACATCAACGCGCCCTGCCCGCTTAAAATCTGACGCGTCTTCTACTCCATTCGCAAACTCCTGTCACTGTCACCTTGCGGCAAAACAGTACGGTGCGGTACGGTACGCCAATTCAGTTGTTTCTCACCTGTAATCAGAGTGATACGTTTCGTCACACGCATAGGTGCCAGTCGCCGCGACTGTCTGTGAGGACGATCCAGGGTTGGGGATTTCAATGATCATGATGCTTCTGCGGACACTCAGAATAGCGCCAGCATCGTTGTTGGCATTGACCTGCATGTCCCAGGCAGCCGAAGTAAAAGTCCAACAGGTTCAGGTAGCAGTTCTCCTTGACGCGTCCAAGGAGCCGCTCATCGCGACAGCAGCCTGCGAAAGCGGCAGGAACTGCGCCATCATGTCGGAACCAAAGCTCGGCATTACGGTGGGTATCGAGTTAGGTCAGGCAAACGGTATCGGCGCAAACACACTGACCGTTGCCTGCGCGTCGCCCTGCTCGTTCCATACAGGTCAAGCGCGTATCACCTTTAGGGGCCAGGAAACCTTCAATCTTTTCGAGGGCGAGTCCCCGGGCGTCATGCACTATCTCGTCCAGCGCCCAAGGAAAAAAATCGGCGAAATCTCCGTCATTACAGTACCCAGCGAACCAATCCTTCGTCCACCTATCTAACCAGAATCTAGAACTTGTTTTACAAAGGAGTGCGCTCGCTCGTCATAGCAGACGAACATATTGCACCACGCTTTCACTTTCGCGCGATTAAGTGAACCGACGCCTGTTGTTTGCCGTAAACCAGGATCATATCATATGGACCTGCCTCATCATGCACGTCCGGTGCAGCACGTGTTTCTCAGGAGATTTCGATGCCCGTCTATCGCCCACCCCGTATCGCCTCCAGCGAAATCACGCCGCGCGATGTTTATCTCTCCAGGCGTCGCTTTCTCGGCACGGCGGCGGGGCTCGCGGCCATCGGGCTGACGGGTCGCGAGGCGGTCGCAGCGCCACTGACGGCAAAGCCGGGCGCCTATAAGCTGGATGAGCAACTGACGCCGCTTGATGCCGTTACCAGCTACAACAATTTCTATGAATTCGGCGTCGGCAAATCCGACCCGAAAGAAAACTCCGGCAAGTTCAAACCGACGCCCTGGACCGTGAAGGTCGACGGCCTCGTCGGCAAGCCAAAAGAGTTCGGGCTCGAAGAGTTGATGAAGTTCGACCTTGAGGAACGCCCCTACCGCATGCGCTGTGTCGAAGGCTGGTCGATGGCGATCCCATGGATCGGCTTTCCGCTGGCAAGCCTTCTCGACAAGGTAGAGCCACTCGGCAGTGCGAAATTCGTTTCCTTCGAGACCGTCGTTCGCCCCGATGAGATGCCAGGTCAGAGCGGGCTCTTCCAGCCGCTCAACTGGCCCTATGTCGAAGGCCTGCGCCTCGACGAGGCCCGTCATCCGCTGACCATCCTGGCTGTCGGCCTCTATGGCGAGACGTTGCCGAACCAGAACGGCGCGCCGATCCGCCTCGTGGTTCCCTGGAAATACGGTTTCAAGGGCATCAAGTCGATCGTCCGCATTTCGCTGGTCGAGAAACAGCCCGAAACCACGTGGAAAAACTCAAACGCGCGGGAATATGGCTTCTATTCCAACGTCAATCCCAACGTCGATCACCCCCGCTGGAGCCAGGCCACCGAGCAGCGCATCGGCGAAGGCGGCTTCTTCAGCGTCAAGAACCGGCCGACGCTGATGTTCAACGGCTATGAAGACGTTGCGAGCCTCTATACCGGCCTGGACTTGAAGGCGAATTATTGAAATGGCATTCGCCCTGCCCCTGCCCTCATTGCCCAAACGCTACCAGTCCGCCGCCATCTGGGCGCTCTACGTCCTCGGCCTCTGTCCTGGCCTATGGTATTTTTACCTGGCCGCGACAGGTGGGCTTGGCTTTAATCCAGTCAAGGATTTCGAGCATCTGCTTGGCATCTGGGCTCTGCGCTTCCTCTGCCTAGGGCTGCTGGTGACCCCACTGCGCGATCTGTTCAACATCAACCTGATTGCCTATCGACGCGCCCTCGGCCTCTTGGCTTTCTATTATGTGTTGGCGCATTTTGCAGTCTATTTGACGCTCGATCGCGGTTTGGTCTTCAGCTCCATCATCGGCGATGTTCTGAGACGCCCCTACATCATGTTCGGCATGGCGGGACTGGCGATGCTTCTGCCCTTGGCATTGACCTCGAACCGTTGGTCGATCCGCAAGCTCGGCTCGCGATGGAACACGCTCCATAAGCTCGCCTATCCGGTGCTCATCGTCGCCGTTCTTCACTTCGTTCTGGCGCGCAAGAGCCTGACGCTGGAGCCCGCCTTCTACATCACCCTGACGATCCTGCTCCTAGGCTATCGCCTGATCCGGCCAACCATCATGGCGCGGCGCAGAGCCCGCAGAGCCGCTACCGCTTCGCGGACTGCCGCGTGATCGCGGCAGCCATTCCGATACCGGCGAAATAGCAAAGGATATTCCACGGCGAGAACACGCGACCGAGCAGCAAGGTGCCGGTCGCCGTGTCGCGGAATGTATCTACTGCTGGGAAATGCACCAATCTCAACAACTCCACAGCGATAGCGAAGCAGCACGTGGCGGCGATGATGAAAAGCTGCGTCCTGCGGTTCACGAATAGCAGCGCCGCCAGGAGATAGACCATCGCGCCCCACAACACCGAACCGCCATATTTGACGATGAGGAATGGCAGTCCGATCGTGTATCCGTAACGCCGCAGCGCCAGTCCCGCCAGAATGACGAGGATGAGGCCTGACAGGATCAGCAATCGGGACGCATAAAATTTGCCGCTATCGATCATCATCATCCTGCCTTAAGCCGATTCCTCATCCCATTTCGCGACGCCGGTAAACAGGAGCATAGACCTTGGTATCCGATACAATGTTCCCGGCAACCCGTCTGTCATTCCTGGATCATTATCTTTGCGACGCGCGGCCTTGGGGAGGCATGAGCGGCATCAGGCGCTTTGCCGTTGAATTCCTCTACTTCGGTATCAAGAATGCCAGAGCCTGCCTATTTGCCGGGCTGTTCTTCCTGTCCATCTTTCTGGTGCCTCGTGCCGGCCTCTTCGGTCTGCCGCGCTACGATGTTCTTCTCGTCATTGCGTTGACGATCCAGATCTTCATGATCTGGAGCAAGCTCGAGACGCTCGATGAGGCGAAAGCGATCTTCCTGTTTCACATCGTCGGCTTCGCGCTGGAATTGTTCAAGACATCCGGCACCATCCAGTCATGGTCCTACCAAGACTTCGCTTACAGCAAAGTCTTAGGTGTGCCTCTGTTTTCCGGCTTTATGTACGCGGCCGTCGGCAGCTACATCATTCAAGCGTGGCGGCTATTCGATTTGAGAATTCGCCATCATCCGCCTTACTGGATGGCAACGCTGATCGCGCTTGCGATCTACGCCAACTTCTTCACCCACCACTATATTGGCGACTATCGCTGGTACATCGCCGCCTGCGCGCTGGGCCTTTATGCCCGCACCACAGTGACCTACCGCCCTTATGACAGGGATCGGGAGATGCCACTGCTTCTTTCCTTCATCCTCATCGGCTTCTTCGTCTGGCTGGCGGAAAACATCTCTACCTTCTTTGCCATCTGGAGCTACCCCAACCAACTCGGCGCATGGTCCGCAGTGAGCCTAGGCAAATGGAGTTCATGGTCGCTGCTCGTCATCATGACCTTCACCATCGTCTGCCATTTGAAGCATATCAAACACAGAATCTTCATCCCGGAGTAGAGGCAGACTACAAACACACCTAAAGGTTTGGTTTCACTCCCAAAAATCGTACGAGAAACCACAATTTACAGCCTTTCAGATGAGGCCTATCTTCAAGTCTTATGCCGGATAACGGCCGCCGACATGACGTCGTGAAGATCTGCGTGATGACCACGAAACGTTCTGCCTCTCTTGAAAGGAACCGGCGTTGCGTATTGGTATCTTCATTCTTCTGGCAAGCCTGTCCAGCGCTCCGGCTTTAGCCGCCTCCACTGTCAAGCCTGGCCCGTCCCAGACGGATTACATGTTCCAGTGTGGAGCGACCTTCATCATCAACGCCCACGCGTTGCAGGATGGTCCGAAATCCGCCAAGGCGAGAGCGCAGGCGCAGGATTACGAGAGCAGGTTCAACAAACTTGCTGCGATGGCGGAAGCGTCTTTCGAAGAGAACAGAATGTCGAAGTCGGAAGCCCGGACCTACCTGCAGAAGCATGTCGACACGATGTCCGCAATCTTCGCCAAAGACCCCGACTCCATGAAGCGCTTCGTCACCCTTTGCGACGCGCGTTTTCCAGAAAAACAGTAGGCCGGTCAAAGCCTCTCGTGGACGGACGCCGGGGTATCTCGCAATGGCGTCATTCGCACAACGAAGGTGCGCCGCATGAGCAACAGCCACAGGTGTTTGCTGCGTTGTACCGTAGCAGCAACGAGCAGAACTGATAGCGAGAGGCGTCAGCCTACACCCGCCGACGTCGTTTAACCGTATAGCCAGAGAAAACCACGTCCGGAAAAATCGATCGGCATTTTCGACCACTATTGGGCAAGAAAGCCGCGACGCTTCAAAGTGTCCCTGCACTAGCCTGTGTCGGCCGATACAAACCGCGTTGGTGTCACAGTGCTGGCCACACCGCGACTTGAGACATCAATGCATGAACCGGTAGGTTCTGACAGCATCGGCCCGAAAATCGAAATCGATTTTCGCAAAGCACAATGCTTAGATCAAAGAAGATGGACCGTCCTTCGGTCGTCCAATAGGGCGCATCACGCTCTAGACATTTCGACACCGGTCATCCAACCGCTTCCCCACCATGCCGGACCACCCGCCCGACCATGCAAGAACGCAAAAAAACCGGGTGATCGCTCACCCGGCTTCTCAAGTCTTGATGCTTAAGCGCGAGGCTTATGCAGCTTCGGCAGCAGCCGTCTCAGCAGCAACGCGAGCCTTGTCGGCTGCGCCCTTGGCGTCAACGTCGCGCTCGACGAATTCAACGACAGCCATGGCCGCGTTGTCGCCCTGACGGAAGCCAGCCTTCATGATGCGGATGTAGCCGCCGTTACGGTTTGCGTAACGAGCTGCAATCGCGTCGAAGAGCTTGCGGACAGCGTCCTGGTCCTTGATCTGCGAGATGGCCTGACGACGAGCGTGCAGGTCACCGCGCTTGCCGAGCGTGACCAGCTTTTCTACGATCGGACGAATTTCCTTCGCCTTCGGCAGAGTGGTGACGATCTGCTCATGGGTGATGAGCGAAGCAGCCATGTTGGCAAACATTGCCTTGCGGTGGCTGGCGGTTCTATTGAGCTTGCGGCCTGAATTTCCGTGGCGCATTGCTATTCTCCTTTAGTGCAGGTTCCCTATCCGGTCCTGCCGTTTCCTGGCACATGCAGACGACTGGTCTGCTGTTTGACGGGGAAAGGCAGTCTTTGAGGGCCTGCCTTTTCTTTGTTAGTACTGGTCTTCGTAACGCTTAGCGAGATCTTCGATGTTTTCTGGTGGCCATGCGGGCACTTCCATGCCGAGATGCAGACCCATGGAAGCGAGAACTTCCTTGATTTCGTTGAGCGACTTGCGACCGAAGTTCGGCGTGCGAAGCATTTCGGCTTCGGTCTTCTGGATCAGGTCGCCGATATAGACGATGTTGTCGTTCTTCAGGCAGTTTGCCGAACGAACGGACAGCTCGAGCTCGTCGACCTTCTTGAGAAGTGCCGGGTTGAACGCCAGTTCCGTAACCGATTCTTCTTCTGCTTCCTTCTGCGGCTCGTCGAAGTTGACGAACACGCCAAGTTGGTCCTGAAGAATACGAGCGGCGAAGGCAACGGCGTCTTCGCCGGAAACCGAACCGTTGGTCTCGATCGTCATGATCAGCTTGTCATAGTCGAGAACCTGACCTTCACGGGTGTTTTCCACCTTGTAGGACACTTTCTTGACCGGAGAATAAAGGCTGTCCACAGGGATGAGGCCAATCGGGGCATCTTCCGCGCGGTTACGCTCTGCAGGCACATAACCCTTGCCGTTGTTGACGGTGAACTCCATGCGGATTTCAGCGCCATCGTCGAGCGTGCAGATAACATGGTCGGGGTTCAGGATCTCGATGTCGCCAACCGTCTGGATATCGCCAGCGGTAACGGCACCAGGGCCCTGCTTGCGCACGACCATGCGCTTGGAGTCATCGCCGTCCATCTTGATGGCGATTTCCTTGATGTTGAGCACGATATCCGTCACATCTTCCCGAACGCCGGGGATGGAGGAGAACTCGTGCAGGACGCCGTCGATCTGCACGGCAGTCACAGCGGCGCCACGCAGAGACGACAGGAGCACGCGACGTAGCGCGTTGCCGAGTGTCAGACCGAAACCACGCTCCAGCGGCTCAGCAACAAGCGTTGCCTTGGTGCGGCTGGAGGACGTGAACTCGACCTTGTTCGGCTTGATCAGTTCCTGCCAATTCTTTTGAATCATCTTTAAACCTTCCGTTCGCCGCCACCATCCAATCGTGGCGGACCGAGCATGATCACCGAGAGGAACCGCAAAGGTTCATCGGAGGGTTTCAAGCGTAAGCACACCGGCCACGCCGGCAACCACACGCCGATTACGCGAAAATTCCGCCAGACCGATGGAAAGGCGGAACCTCCAGACAGAACGCGTTAGACGCGGCGCTTCTTGCGCGGGCGGCAACCGTTGTGCGGGATCGGCGTCACGTCGCGGATGGAAGTGATGAGGAAACCGGCAGCCTGCAGAGCGCGAAGTGCGGACTCACGACCCGAACCCGGACCGCAAACCTCAACCTCAAGCGACTTCATGCCGTGTTCCTGAGCCTTCTTGGCGCAATCTTCAGCAGCGATCTGGGCAGCGAACGGGGTCGACTTACGCGAACCCTTGAAGCCCTTGGCACCAGCAGACGACCAGGCAATCGCGTTGCCCTGTGCGTCGGTGATGGTGATCATCGTGTTGTTGAAGGTCGAGTTGACGTGCGCTACACCCGACGTGATATTTTTGCGTTCGCGACGGCGTACGCGTGCGGCTTCCTTGGCCATGATAGTCCTTTCATTGATCTCTTCACCGCCGTAACTCCAGCGGCTACACCGGCACGCCACCCGCTTGCGGGCATTGCGCCAAACTCAGAAAGGCTGGCGCGGTTCGCACCAGCCTCCTCTTCCGCATAAACGGAAAATTACTTCTTCTTGCCCGCGATGGCCTTCGCTGGACCCTTACGGGTACGAGCGTTGGTGTGCGTGCGCTGACCGCGAACCGGAAGGCCACGGCGGTGGCGCAGGCCACGGTAGCAACCGAGGTCCATGAGGCGCTTGATGTTCATCGCGGTTTCGCGACGAAGATCGCCTTCGACCTGGTAATCGCGGTCGATGGTTTCGCGGATCTGAAGGACTTCAGCGTCCGTCAGCTGATGAACGCGCTTGTCGGCCGAGAGACCAACCTTGTTCATGATTTCCTGCGCGAATTTCGGACCGATCCCGTGAATATAGGTCAAAGCGATAACAACGCGCTTAGCCGTCGGGATGTTGACGCCAGCGATACGTGCCACGTCTATTCTCCTTGCGTTCCAGTTGCCATCCGGCAAGTGGTGCTTCCATTTGAGCGGCACGATGCTGCCGCCAGTTCAAATTCCTGTTCGTCACAAGTCAAAACGACCGAACCCGGACTTTCCTTCCCTAAAGGAAAATCCGCGCCAGTCGCTTGGGTTGTCGCGAGTTGGCGCGGTGTTTAACGGAATCGGTTGAAAAAAGCAACCGGCCCCGCCAAGATTCTTTAGATCCTCGCAGCAGAGGCCGCCGGGCTGTTGTCTTTTTCCAAGGCGCCAGCGATTGCGGCAGTCACCGCATCCACATCGGCCATGCCGTCCAGCACGACCAGTTCGCCCTGCTCGCGGTAATATTCGGAAAGCGGCGCAGTCTTCTCACGATACTCGGAGAGACGCTTGCGGAAGGCTTCCGGATTGTCGTCAGAGCGAACTGTTCCGCCAGCAGCGATCGTCTCAGCCACACGATTCTCGATTCGGCGCACCAGCGCCTCTTCGTCGACCTTGAGCTCGATGACCGCATCCAGCTGAATGTTCTTCTGCTGAAGATTTTCACTCAGAGCCTTGGCCTGCGGTACGGTCCGCGGGTAGCCATCGAGGATGAAGCCGTTCGCACAGTCAGCCTGCTCGATCCGTTCAGATACGATCTGGTTGACGATATCGTCCGACACGAGACCACCGGCATCCATCACCGCCTTGGCGCGCTTGCCGATGTCCGTTCCAGCAGTCACAGCCGCACGCAGCATATCGCCGGTGGAAAGCTGCGGAATGCCGTACTTGTCCGTCAGACGCTTGGCCTGTGTTCCCTTGCCTGCACCTGGCGGTCCCAAAAATATCAGTCTCATCGTCCCCTCTTTCCTCCACGCAGTTTCGATTTCTTGATCAGCCCCTCATATTGCTGGGCAATCAGGTGGCCCTGGATTTGCGCAACAGTATCCAGAGTTACACTGACTACGATCAAAAGCGAAGTACCACCAAGGGCTAACGGTATGCCTGTACGGGCAATAAGTGTCTCAGGAAGGATACAGACGAAGACAAGATAAATGGCGCCGACAACCGTGATGCGTGTCAGCACGTAGTCGATGTACTCTGCGGTGCGCTCGCCAGGGCGAATGCCGGGAATGAAGCCACCATGCTTCTTCAGATTATCCGCCGTGTCCTTTGGATTGAACACGATCGCCGTGTAGAAGAAGGCAAAGAATGCAATCAACAGGCCGTAGAACAGCATGAAGAGCGGCTGGCCATGCTGGAGAGACGCAATGATCGTCGTCGCCCAGGAAGGAAGGTTCGTGCTGTTGGTAAAGCCCGCAGCCGTTGCCGGCAGGAGCAGCAGCGAGGACGCGAAGATCGCAGGGATAACACCCGCCGTGTTCAGCTTCAGCGGCAGGTGCGAGGTGTCGCCCTGGAACATGCGGTTGCCGACCTGGCGCTTCGGATACTGGATCAGAAGACGACGCTGGGCGCGTTCGACGAAGACGATCAGTGCGATCACCAGGATGGCGACGATGACCACGGTGAGAATAAGCGTCGTGGACAGCGCGCCTGTGCGACCAAGCTCCAGCGTACCGGCCAGAGCCTTCGGCAGACCAGCAGCGATACCCGCAAAGATGATCAGCGAGATACCGTTACCGATACCGCGCGAGGTGATCTGCTCGCCAAGCCACATCAGGAACATCGTGCCGCCAAGCAGCGTAAGGACGGTGGAGACGCGGAAGAACAGGCCTGGATCGACAACGAGGCCAGCACCGCTTTCGAGCCCAACGGAAATGCCGTAGGCCTGCAGCGTACCGAGCAGCACAGTGCCGTAGCGCGTGTACTGGTTGATGATCTTGCGGCCTGCTTCACCTTCCTTTTTCAAGGATTCCAGCGACGGCACGACCGATGTCATCAGCTGAACGATGATCGAAGCGGAGATGTAAGGCATGATGCCAAGCGCGAAGATCGCCATGCGCTCGACAGCGCCGCCCGCAAACATGTTGAAGAGACCGAGAATGCCGTTCGCCTGACCGCGAAATGCCTGGGCATAGGCTTCCGGGTTCAGACCGGGAAGCGGAATATGCGTGCCGAGGCGATAGACGAGAAGTGCGGCAAGGGTAAACCAGAGGCGCTTTTTCAGATCTTCAGCCTTGGCGAAGGTCGAAAAATTCAGGTTTGAGGCCAGTTGTTCCGCTGCTGAAGCCATAAAATTCTCCGCATGACCCTATCCAGCAGCACGGTGAACGGCGTCTCCGGCAGGGTCCATAAAGATACTGGTTCAAAAACCGGGCTTCGGACGGAAAGCGACTGTAACGTCGCAATCATGCCTCACCCTTGTTTTCGTATGTCCTATCCCCTCCCCTTACCGAGTTCAAGGTCAAAGGGAGTTCAAGGACTGTGAGGCACTCACTTGCGCTGCACGCTGCGGCATTTTGAGCGCGAGACATGCGAGATCGCAATGAGTCGCTGCGCATTTCCGTCAAATCGATTAGATTTTCAAAGACTTACGTAGCGTAAAGAGAAACGCCCGGGGCGAAACACCCCGGGCGTTCAGAGATCATATATTACTCGGAAGCTTCCGGCGCAACAACGAGAAGCTTGATGGAGCCACCAGCCTTCTCGATTTTTTCAAGCGCAGGCTTGGAAGCGCCGGCGACTTCGAAAGCCACCTTTGCCGTCAGCTCGCCGTCGGCCAGGATACGCACGCCGTCCTTCGGACGACGGATTACGCCAGCAGCCTTGAGAGCTGCGGCATCAACCGTTGCCTTGGCGTCGAGCTTGCCAGCATCGATCGCAGCCTGAACGCGGCCGAGCGAAACGGTCACGTATTCGGAAGCGAAGATGTTGGTGAAGCCGCGCTTCGGCAGACGACGATAGATCGGCATCTGACCGCCTTCGAAGCCGTTGATGGCAACGCCCGAACGAGCCTTCTGGCCCTTGACGCCGCGACCACCGGTCTTGCCCTTGCCGGAGCCGATACCGCGACCTACGCGGATACGGTCCTTGGTGGCGCCTTCGTTGTCTCTGATTTCATTGAGTTTCATGATAGGTTCCTCCGTCTCACTTCTCGTCTACGACGCGAACGAGATGCTGGACCGCACGAATCATGCCACGAACAGAAGGCGTATCTTCCAGCGTGCGCTGACGGTGCATCTTGTTAAGACCCAGGCCGATCAGCGTCTGACGCTGGATCTCCGGGCGGCGATTTGGGCTGCCGATCTGTTCGACCGTAACAGTCTTCTTGGCTTCAGTAGTGCTCTTGGCCATGATCCAGATCCTTACTCTTCAGAAGCGACGCCGGATGCGACGCGACGTGACTGAAGGGTTGCATACTTGAGACCGCGCTGAGCAGCGATGTCCTTCGGATGAACCTGATGCTTCAGAGCGTCGAACGTTGCACGGACCATGTTGTACGGGTTCGAAGAGCCCGTGGACTTGGCAACAACGTCGTGAACGCCGAGCGTTTCGAAAACAGCGCGCATCGGACCACCGGCGATGATACCGGTACCAGCCTTGGCGGAGCGCAGCAGAACCTTGCCGGCGCCGTGGCGGCCGTTAACGTCGTGGTGCAGCGTGCGGCCATCGCGCAGCGGAACGAAGATCAGATCGCGCTTGGCAGCTTCAGTTGCCTTGCGGATTGCTTCTGGAACTTCACGAGCCTTACCGTGACCAAAGCCAACGCGGCCCTTCTGGTCGCCGACGACGACGAGAGCTGCGAAGCCGAAACGACGGCCACCCTTAACAACCTTAGCAACGCGGTTGATCGCGACCAGCTTGTCGACGAATTCGCTATCGCGCTCTTCGCGGTTCTGGCGATCGTCGCGAGAACCTCTTTTTTCCTGTGCCATTGTCCTTTTCCTTTTTCTTTTCCGGTATCGAACGGCAAACGAAAGTAGGCCCTCCGGCTCCATTGCTGAAGTCCGGTTGGCCCGGTGAAAATCCACCCGGTGCGACATGAGCCCGGGTGGATAAAGTCTTAGAAGTTCAGACCGCCTTCGCGGGCAGCATCTGCCAGGGCCTTGACGCGGCCGTGATAGATGAATGCGCCACGGTCGAATACGACATCCTTGACGCCAGCCTTGCCAGCGCGCTCGGCAACCAGCTTGCCAACGACGGCAGCAGCCGCAACGTCAGCGCCGGTCTTCAGCGACGAGCGCAGATCGGCTTCGAGCGTGGAGGCAGACGCGAGCGTCTTGCCTGCAACATCATCGATGATCTGAGCGTAGATGTTCTTCGACGAGCGATGAACCGACAGGCGCGGGCGACCGTTAGCAACCGCCTTGAGCTGGCGGCGTACACGGTTCGCACGACGTGCAAGTGCTTCTTTCCTGCTAGCCATTTCGCGAGTTCCTTACTTCTTCTTGCCTTCTTTGCGGACGATCCGTTCTTCAGCGTACTTGACGCCTTTGCCCTTGTAGGGCTCGGGACCACGGTATTCGCGGATTTCCGCGGCAACCTGACCGACCTGCTGCTTGTTGATGCCGGAAACGATGATTTCCGTCGGCTTCGGCACGGCGATGGTGATACCCTGCGGCGGCTCGTAGACAACGTCATGCGAGAAACCGAGAGCCAGCTGCAGGTTCTTGCCCTGCATGGCGGCACGGTAACCGACGCCGTTGATTTCGAGCTTGCGCTCGTAGCCATCCTTGACACCCTTGAAGATGTTCTCGATCATCGTGCGGGACATGCCCCACTTGGAACGAGCTTCCTTGGTGTTGTTGGACGGCTGTACCGAAACGCCGTTGTCTTCCAGCTTGAGCTGGATATCGTCATTTGCGACGAAGAACAGTTCGCCCTTCGGACCCTTGGCAGTAATCTTCTGGCCTTCAACGTTGGCCGTCACACCTGCGGGAACCTGAACGGGCTTTTTACCGATACGAGACATATTTCTATCCTGTCTGTCCGTTACGGAGATCCTTACTCGGCCTTAGAAGACCGAGCAGAGAACCTCGCCACCAACGTTCTGTTCGCGAGCCTGGTGATCGGCCATCACACCCTTCGGGGTCGAAAGGATGGTGATGCCGAGGCCGTTCGCGACCTGCGGAATGGACTTAACCGAGACATAAACTCGGCGGCCCGGCTTGGATACGCGGCCGATCTCACGGATCACCGACGCACCTTCGTAGTACTTCAGCTCGATGGTGAATTCGGACTTGCCGTTTTCAAAATCGACCTTGGAATAACCGCGGATGTAGCCTTCAGCCTGCAGCACGTCGAGAACGCGTGCGCGGAGGCTGGAAGCAGGTGTGCTAACCGAAGACTTGCGACGGGAAGCACCATTGCGGATGCGGGTGAGCATATCACCCAAAGGATCAGTCATGGTCATGTGCCCGTCTCCTTACCAGCTCGACTTGACAATGCCCGGCACCTTGCCGGAATTGCCCAGCTCACGAAGCGCGATACGCGACATCTTGAG